>JAEEGF011928913.1_pt1 | contig 20593 bp, 14 predicted proteins | sample 9134171 | NCBI WGS metagenome assembly JAEEGF01 (sample SAMN16246542, study PRJNA631951) | gut metagenome | biome: gut microbiome; feature: rumen; material: AP-attached | host: Bos | place: Iran: Karaj | collected 2018-10
GAACCATCTGTATTATATTTAATGTAAACCATTCCGCCAGCACCAACTTGCGGACGCTTAACAAATTCTGTCAGCTGGTCTAGTTGTTTGCGGGTGTATTCAGCACAGCCTTCGGCATTTATACCGACAACGAGTTCTGCGCCATCGAACAAACCAAAGCCTTTGCCCTTGGCAACATCGTTTAGCTCAACGAATTTCATTCCGAAACGGATGTCGGGCTTGTCGCTGCCGTAGTATTTCATGGCATCGTGCCAGGTCATACGCGGGAACTTGTCGAATTCTATACCTTTTATTTCTTTAAATAGGTGCTTTGCCAGTCCTTCGAAAGTGTTTAGAACATCTTCCTGTTCAACAAACGACATTTCGCAGTCAATCTGAGTGAATTCAGGCTGACGGTCGGCGCGAAGGTCCTCGTCGCGGAAGCAACGAACAATCTGGAAGTAGCGGTCGAAGCCGGCAACCATAAGCAATTGCTTGTATTGCTGCGGACTTTGTGGCAGAGCGTAGAATTCGCCTGGGTTCATTCTCGACGGAACGACAAAGTCGCGTGCTCCTTCTGGTGTCGATTTTATAAGGAAAGGTGTTTCTATCTCAAGGAAATTCAAGTTGCTGAGGTAGTTACGAACAAGAATTGCCATGTTGTGGCGAAGTTCGAGGTTTCGGCGCACTGGATTTCTACGAAGGTCCAAGTAGCGGTATTTCATACGAAGGTCGTCGCCACCGTCGCTTTCATCTTCAATTGTAAACGGCGGAACTTTGCTGGCATTCAGCAGATTGAATTCAGAAACCTTAATTTCGATTTCTCCAGTTGGCATATTCGGGTTCTTGGATTCGCGTTCTACAACAGTTCCTTTTACTTGCAAAACGTATTCACGTCCGAACGAACGAGCCTGTTCGATTAACTTCGGGTCGCTAACGCCATCCTGAAGGAAAAGCTGTGTGATTCCGTATCTGTCACGGAGGTCAATCCAAATAAGCGCACCTTTGTCGCGAACGCGCTGTACCCATCCACTCAATGTAACTTCCTGTCCTGCATTTGCGAGGCGCAATTCCCCGCAGGTATGAGTTCTATACATAGTTCAAAATTTTAGGACTGCAAAATTACTGAATCGCAAATTATATAGCAATATTTTTTTGATGTGCGAGCAAAAAATCTTGGAAGAATTTGTCTTTCTTCTTTATTGTTAAAGAGATAATGATTTTTGCTTTAAAAATTATTTCGCCAAAACTCTATATTTATATAATGTTTTGGCGATTTTATTTTGAAATTATTTCGCCAGTTTTGTTTAAAAAATCGGTATATTGGCTATTTTATTTTAGAATTATTTCGCCATAATTAGAAATATTTATATCTTTGTGGCGAAATAATTTTTTAGGATATGAAAGAGCTAATCATAGGTAGAAAACAGCAACAGAATAAGTTACAAGATTTGTACGAGTCGGAATATGCCGAATTTCTTGTCGTTTATGGAAGGCGTAGGACGGGAAAAACATTTCTTGTCAGAGAATATTTTGAAGGCAAGTTTTCGTTTTACCATACAGCCCTGTCTCCCTACGAAATGTTGGACAATTCAGAATTGCTTCTTGAACAGCAGTTGAAAAAGTTTGGCGATACGCTTCGTTCGTATGGAAGTTTGTGTTCGGGTACGCCAAAGGATTGGTTCGAGGCGTTTGACTGGTTGCGCGATTTGCTTTCAAAGAAGTCGTCGAAGAAGCGTCTTGTGGTATTCATTGACGAACTGCCGTGGCTTGATACTCCGCGTTCAAATTTTATTACCGCTTTCGAGCATTTCTGGAACGGCTGGGGTGCTGGTCGGCACAATTTGTTACTTATTGTGTGCGGTTCGGCGACTTCGTGGATTGCCAACAAGTTGCTGAATAATACCGGTGGTTTGTACGGGCGTTCGACCTACGAAATGCAGATTCTGCCGTTTTCGCTTCGCGAATGCGAATTGTTCTACAAGAAGCGCGGTCTTGTGCTCGACCGGTACGACCAGTTGCAGGCATATATGATTACGGGCGGCATACCTTATTATTTGTCGTATTTTGAAAAAGGTTTGAGCCTTCCGCAAAACATCGATGCTATGTTTTTCGCGACAAATGGCAAGTTGAAGAATGAATTCGAACGCTTATACAGTTCGCTTTTTGTTGATTCTCAAAGATATATCTCGGTGGTAAGGGCATTGAGCCAACGCAGGGACGGATTGACAAGGAATGAAATATCCAAAAAGCTCGGCTTGAGTTCGGGCGGTGGTCTTACCGAAATTCTGCGCACTCTCGAAGCGAGCAACCTTATTCTTTCGTATCCTATTTTTCAGGGGTCGCGGCGCGATGTGCGTTACAAGCTGGTTGACTTGTTTTCCTTGTTCTATATGTACTTTATGGAGTCGCATACGACAGGAAGCCCTAATTTCTGGTCGGAAAACTTTAAGTCGCCGCAGTTGAATGCGTGGAGAGGCTTTGCTTTCGAGGAAGTGTGCTATGTGCATCAGAATCAGATTAAACAGGCGTTGGGAATAGCGGGAGTGCACACCGAAATTATGCCTTGGCGAAGCAAGGGCGAAGACCCTGTGCAAATAGATATGGTCATCGACCGCGACGATAGGATAATAAATGTCTGTGAAATAAAGTTTACGATGGATGAGTTTGCCATTACCAAGGAATACGATGCCAAGTTGCGTCACAAATTGCAGGTTTTGATGGACAGCATAAAGCGAAAGAGGAATCCGCATCTAACACTTATAACCACTTACGGGCTTCAAAGGAACGAGTATAGCGGTCATATTCAGAAAAGCCTGACAATGGACGACTTGTATCGTGAGTTAGATCAGTAGCATAGTGTTCATTTTATTTTGCATAATTTTTTTGTAAGACACACTTTTTAATGTAATTTTGCGTTTGTATAACAAATGCTAAGTTATGATTGACATTTCAAAGCTTAATAAGGAACAGAAAAAGATAATTGCCGACCTTCACAGCCCAGACGAGGATGTTGTTGTTGAGACTTTGTACACAATTCGTGAAGTAGGTGGCGATTATTGCATTGCGCCGATGATTGAGGTTTTCTTTACAACTCCTTTTGCAAATGTTCGTACCGAAATTGGTCGTGTTTTCCTTGATTTGAAGAGTGCAAAAGTTTCCGGCGAAATCCTCGAAAATCTATCGGGTTATATGAATCATGAACTTATTGGAGATTTTATATCCAATTTGTGGCAGTCGTCGGTAGTGTTTGATGATGTTGTTCCGTTTGTCGAGAAGTTTGTCGTTGCCGATGAAATGCTTGCTCTTGATTGTCTTTCATTGGTTGAAAATAATCTGGGAAATATTTCCGGAAAGTCGCTTGCAAGGTGTCGAGAAATTGTCCGCGACAATTATTCTTCGTTCGAAGGCATGAAAAAGCAGTTAGCTGAGGATTTGATTTCTATTTTAGAAAGTCGTAGTGCATATGAGGATTAGAATTTTCTTGTGTCTTATGTCTGTTATGCTATTGTCGTGTATGGCAATGGCAGAAGAGAAAGTATCTCCAATTGACAGCTGTTATGAGGCAGCAAAGCAGTATGAATCTGTTTCGGATTTGTATAATGCAGCTTTGTGTTATTCTGAAGGAATAAAGATTGCCAGAAAAACCGATGAGTCTAAACTTCCGGAATTGTTAATTGCTTATTGTAGGGCGCTGACATATCTTGGCGATTATTCGGGTGCACTTCTAAATCTTGAAGAAGCTGAAGCGCGGGCTCCTCGCGATGATGAATCTTTCCGTGGCCGATTAATGACTGCATACGGTACTATTTATTTTTTCCAGGGAAATTTTAATGAGTCTCTTAAATATTACAACGAGGCGCTAGTATGTGCTGAGAATCACGGCAGGTCGTCAGGAATTGCAATTGCTCAGATCAATATCGCATGCGTTTATGGCGAAAAAAAGGACTACGAGAAGGCTGCCGAAATGTTTAAAAAAAGTCTTGAAACTCTGGAAGGAGTAGAAGATAATAAAGATTATTCGTCCATAAGCGTTACAATTTATAATATTGCACTATGCTATATTGATTTGGATAATTACGAGGAGGCTTCCATATACTTAAAAAAGGCACTGGAAGTGGCTGAAACGTCAAATCTCGAAATCTATTCGTTATGTTTGCAGGGTCTTGCAAAAGTAGAAGTAAGAAACGGCAACTACGATGAAGCCGAAAAATTACTTAATGAGAGCGAGAGAATTGCTGATGAAAATCATTTCTGGCAGGCTTTGCAGAGCCTTTACAGAGAAAAGAAAAAGTTTTATGTGGCACTTGGCAGGTATCGTGAAGCTTACGAATCATTGTCAAAATATCAGGAATTTTCCGATTCGTTATTTTCCGAAGATACGAAGAATAAACTAAATGCACAGAGGGTTAGGTTTGAATTGAAAGAAAAGGAGAACCAGATTGATGAACAGGAGGAAACCATAAGGCATCTGAAACTCATAAGGATGATATTGTATGTCGCCATTGCCTTTTTGATTATAATTATTGGACTTTGTATTCGTCTGTGGTTAGTTAAGCGTGCTAGAAGTAAGGAACTTGAGGAAATTAATCACACAAAGGACAAGTTCCTGTCGATAATTTCGCACGACCTAAAGAATCCTGCTATTGCGATCCGCAATGTGTTGCAAGTGTTAGCTGAAAATTATGAGACTTTAAGCAGGGAAGAAATATTGGAGCTTGGTATTCAGGTGCTGCAGGCAAGCGAAGAGCAGGTGAAGCTTATATACGATTTGTTGAACTGGTCTCAAATGGAGATCGGGCGTATGCCATACAATCCTATTGATTTGAACCTAAGTGAGGTGATAAATAATGTTGCAAGGCTCAATCAGATAAATGCAGCACTGAAGAATATTCGTATTGTAACCAATGTGCCTGATGGATGTATTGTTTATGCCGACAGAAATATGTTGGAAACGGTTTTGCGTAATTTGCTGTCGAATGCAATAAAGTTCTCGTATGAGAATTCTGAAATTAATATTTCAGTTGAAAGTGCTGGACAAAAATACATTGTTTCTGTTACTGACAACGGAGTTGGAATTCCCAAAGAAAGGATAGACGGTCTTTTCAGTGTGGATTCTAAATCTACTATCGGTACATGTGGCGAAGTCGGAAACGGACTTGGTCTTGCTGTGTGCGACAAGATGGTGAGAAAGAATGGCGGAACAATTTCAGTAGAAAGTGAAGTCGGTAAATATTCAAAGTTTAATTTCACAATAAGTAAGGCTAATGTCAAAACAACTGAAAATAGCAATAGTTGATGATCATCCATTGTTTATGATTGGTACAAGAATGGCGATGATGCCGTTTTATGACCTTAATATAATCCGTACATTTTCGTCTGGAAAGCAATTTCTTGAGTCAATTTCGGATTTTATGCCCGACATAGTATTGCTTGACATTGTAATGCCAGAGATGAATGGCTTGCAGGTTTCCGAAAGGCTAAAGAGCGATTATCCCGATGTGAAAATTCTTATATTGTCAGCAGAAACGGAAGAGGATACTGTACTAAAGGCTGTCGAAATCGGTGTTAATGGATTCATTAGCAAGTCATCGCATCCCAATGAAATACATAATGCCATCGAAACAATTGTTGATGGAGCCAACTATTACGGTTGTGATATTGCGTTGATTCTCAAGGAAGTTGCGGCGAATAAGAAAGTGCAGGATGATATGTTTTCGGAACGTGAACTGGAAATCATCAGGTATTGTGCCGATGGCATGATGAGCAAGGAGATTGCCGAGAAACTTTGCATAAGCTCACGAACAGTCGAAGGTCACAAATTCAATATTTTCCGCAAGATGGGCATTTCCAACACAGCGGAACTAATAAAGTATTCGATTAAGAACGGAATCGTAAGGCTATAACCCTTGTTTTTTTGAATAGTAGCAAAGAAATTAAATGCTACTTTTCGGCAAACTCTTTTAGAGTTTTCTCATCCAATCTTTGTACAGTCCACTCGTCCATTGGGATTGCGCCTATGCTACGATAGACATTCAGGGCCGGTTGATTCCAGTCGAGGCAAATCCATTCCATGCGACCGCAGTTGCGTTCTACGGCAAGTTTGGCAAGATATTTAAGCAGGGCTTTGCCGTAACCCATGCCTCGCTTTTCTGGTATTACAAACAAATCCTCAATGTACAAGCCTTTGCGACCAACGAAAGTGGAGAAGTTGTGGAAAAACAGAGCAAAGCCCACAATTTTGTCATCCTCTTCAGCAAAGATTACTTCAGCCGATTTCTCCACAAATATCGACTGGTAAATTGTAGCTTCATCAGCAACAACTTCGAGCAAACATTTTTCATACTCTGCAAGGCGTTTTATGAGTTCAAGTATTTTTACTGCTTCGTTTTCTTTCGCAGGGCGGATGTGAATCTTATTGTTTATCATGATGTTATGATATTTGTTTGTTGCAAAGTTAAAGTTTTTTTATTTGGGTGGCAATTAAAAATGCGTAAAATTACCTATTCGCCAGTTTTTTAGTTAGTCATACCTTTGCATCGCATAAGGTTAAAATAAAGTATAATATGACTGTACAGTTAACAGGGGCGAGTTTTCCAAGAACAGCCCCTTGTTTCTTTTTATGACAAACGCTCTCCAAAAGGAAAGCGTTTGTTGATAATGCCGGCTTTATTTTACCCCCTCAGAATCGCTTCCGACATTATTAAGTTAGGTTCTAAAAATTCACCGTTTTTATATTTTTCAATGTTACGACTCTAAAAAACTTTTCAGCGCTTTTGGCTTTCTTTTAGCATCTTGCTGGTTGTCTGCGGTCACAATGCCCGCATTGCTTTCTTCTTCCGTCCTGCAATCTGCTTAAAACAAACCTCAAAATCACTTGAAATCAATTTTTAGAACCTAACTTATGAAATTTACAATTTCATTCTGTGAAACTGTTGTTTGTTCGCCAGTTGCCATGTTCTTTATTGTGGCAGTACCATTTGCAATTTCGCTTTCTCCTATAATGATAACAAATGGTATATTGTGGCTGTTTGCAAATTTGAATTGCTTGTCCAACTTCGATTTTTCAGGGAATACTATGCAACTGATACCTTCTTTTCTGAGTTTTCCAGCGATTTCGATGCATGCGCGTTCCTCGTTTTGTCCGAAATTTACCAGTAGGGCAGTGCAGTATTCATCGGTTTGCTTTGGGAAAAGTTCGAGTTGTGTCATGACATCGTAGATGCGGTCGGCACCAAACGAAACTCCAACGCCAGAAACATCCTTCAGTCCGAAAATGCCAGTAAGGTTGTCGTAGCGACCACCACCGCAAATGCTTCCTATTTCCACATCGTTGGCTTTTACTTCGAATATTGCACCTGTGTAGTAGTTCAATCCACGGGCAAGGCTTAGATCAAGTTCAACATTTATTCCTAGCTTGTGCTCGCGTATGTAACCAAAAATCACATTCATTTCCTCAATTCCAGCCTTGCCTGTTTCGGTATTGCCGATAATGCTTTCTATCAGCTTGAATGTTTCTTCTGTGTTGCCCTTGTTGGTGAGGATAGGCCTTAGCTTTGCTATGGCGTCATCCGAAAGTCCGTTTGCGCGGAGTTCGTCTTCAACTTTTTCCAGTCCGATTTTGTCAATCTTGTCGATGGCAACTGTGATTGCAACAAACTTGTCGGCTTCGCCGATTGCTTCGGCTATTCCTGACAGAATTTTACGGTTGTTGAGCTTCAAGGTTACCGATATGCCGAGTTTTGCAAATACATCGTCTATTATTTGTATCAGTTCAAACTCGTTGAATAATGATTTTGAACCGATTATGTCAACATCACACTGGTAGAATTCTCTGTATCTGCCTTTTTGTGGCTTGTCGGCACGCCATACAGGTTGAATCTGGTAGCGTTTGAACGGAAAAACTATGTCGTTTCTGTGTTGCACAACGAAACGGGCAAACGGAACAGTAAGGTCGTAGCGGAGACCTTTTTCTGAAATGTTGTTTGTGATCTCTATATAATTCTGTGCATCAAGACTTTCCTTTGAAATCTTGTCTGTGAAATTTCCTGAATTCAGAATCTTGAAAAGCAATTTGTCGCCTTCGGCACCATACTTGCCAAGCAGGGTAGAGAGGTTTTCCATTGCCGGTGTTTCTATTTGCGAGAATCCGTAGTTGTGGAAAACTTCCTTTATAGTGTTGAAGATATAATTTCTTCTATTCATTTCGGCTGGACCGAAATCGCGTGTTCCTTTTGGTGTCGAAACCTGTTGTGCCATTATTTTGTTTTATTAAACGTTAAACCTAATGTTTAGAATGTCGCCGTCTTCAACGACGTATGTTTTACCCTCGACATGAAATTTGCCAGCGCTCTTTACTGCATTTTCCGAGCCTAAAGTCACGAAGTCGTTGTATTTCATAACTTCGGCACGAATAAAACCGCGTTGCAAATCGCTGTGGATAACGCCAGCTGCTTCAGGTGCGGTTTCGCCCTTGTGGATAGTCCAAGCGCGGATTTCCTTAGGACCAACGGTAAAGAACGACTGCAGGTTTAGCAGGTCGTATGCTTCGCGGATTACTCTGTTTACGCTTGGTTCTTCTAGTCCGTAGTCGGCAAGAAATTCCTGCTTTTCCTCGTCGCTATCGAGTTCCGAGATTTCAGATTCAAGTGCTGCAGCAATGGTGAGTATCTTTACATTTGAGCCATCGAGAGCCTTCTTTACAGCATCTACATATTTGTTGCCATTCTTTATGGAACCTTCGTCAATGTTGCAGACATACATAACTGGCTTTGTTGTCAGCAGGAAAAGGTCGGAAATATATTTCTTGTCTTCTTCCTTTACTGGTGCAGTACGGGCATTTTGCATATTTTCAAGGTGTTCCTGATATATTTTCAGTACATCTACAGCCTGTTTTGCTTCCTTGTCGCCGACTTTAGCAGCCTTTTCCATTCTTGCAATCTTCTTTGTAATTGACTCCAAGTCTTTTATTTGCAGTTCAAGGTCAATGGTTTCCATATCCCTTACTGGGTCAACTGAACCGTCGATGTGGGGGAGGTTGTCGTCGTCGAAGCAACGAAGTACATGAATTAGAGCATCGGCATTTCTAATGTCGGCCAAGAATTGGTTTCCAACACCTTCGCCATGATTAGAACCTTTGGTAAGACCAGGAATGTCAACTATATCTACAGTTGCCGGTACCAATTTTTCGGTTGGCTGGAACTTTTCCATTTCCTTCAGTCTTGCATCAGGCACCGAAATAACACCTATATTAGATTTGTTGCTCGAAAAAGCAAAGTTGCTGGTTTCTGCCTTTGTCTTCGACATGCAGTTGAAAACCGTTGTTTTGCCGCAGTTGGCTATGCCTATGATTCCGCAATGTAAACCCATTTTTATTCAAAATTTAAGTGGTGCAAATTTAATAATATTTATTGGTGTAATAAAACAAATGCGGCATTTGCCGCATCTGTATATTTGCTGATTTTTCTATTCCATCAATAGGTAGAATGTTCCCGACTTGCTGTACTCTTTGTCCTTGTAGTCGGCATACCTTATTTTATATACATAGTAGTCGGTGTGGTAGTATCTTTTAGCATCCTTTCCCGACCAGCCTTCTGTAATGTTTGTCGTCTTGAAAACCTGTTGTCCCCATCTGTCGTATATTATGAATTCGTATGGGTAATCTTTTACAAATGACATTATCGGTTTGAATATCCTGTTGACCTCATCTTTTGATGTTATGTTGAATGCGGTCGGCATCCAAACTATTGGTGTTTCGTATGTGCATGCAATATTGGAGCGGCTGACATTTTGCTGCTGGATGTCAGGAGTACTTTCGTATGCCTCAATGAAGTAGCAGAAAGAACTTGTAAGGTATTCGTTCTTATCGTGGCATCTCTTTACATATTCTGATATGTTGTTGCTGAAAGTCAAAACACCCTGACCGTTGCTTCCTATTTCTGTTGCTACACCATCGAAGTAACTGTATATCTTGTAAGAGATTACACCGTTTGGCCAGTCCTTGTATTCTGTCCATTCAAGGATGTGTTCGGTTGTTTCCAGTGAATTTACAGTAAGTAATATGTTGCTTGCAATATTTGAAGTCTTTGAGATTTGTCCGCATGGATCGATAGAAGCAAGTTTGTACTGATATGTGTTTTGAGAAGCGTCAACATCACTATCTGTGTATACAATCTGAGTTTGTCCTGAGAATGGGAAACTAGCAATTGTTCTATAGTCTTCGTCATTGTTTGTCGCTCTCAAAAGCTGGAATTCAGAAACTTCACCAGAATTTGTTATTTGGAAGCTTAATGAAATATTTTGGTTTTCGTCAACACTTGCATACTGAGCAATAAGTCTCAGAGGTCCTTCATGTCCCGATGCTGTGAAATCTATAGAGTTTGAAGTAGCTGTTGTGCCATTATTATTTACAGCTTCAACATAATAGCTGTACCATCTGTTGTTTGCTAGATTTTCGTCGGTATATTCGTTGGTTGTTGCAGCAACGGTTTTTATTAATTGGTAGTCGGTACCTGAAAATCTTCTGTAAATTCTGTAGTTTGCGATATTTGTGCCCCAACCTGCATAGCTTGACCATGTGAGGGCAACTTTGCGTTCGCATTTGTCGAATGTCGAATTAAGGAGTATTGTTGAGTGGGGGTCGGTAATGGTGCTCTTGTATCCGTCGCTGTCAAATGATGCGAGGCGGAATCTTTCGCTAATGTTTTTTGCAGATGATCCAGTGTATTCGTAGAAAGTTGACATTCTGTCGTATACAGTATCAAGTGTAGTAGTAATGTTGTCAATGATTTTGTATACGATGTATCCTACAACATCTGTTGAATCGCTTGGTCGCCAAGTGAGTTTCACGGTTGTCGGTGCGGATTCTGGAATTACACTTGCCGACTGGAATTTTGGTGGGTCGGGAAGATTATTCTGGGCTACAGCCGACAAACTGCAGACCAATAGTATTACCGATAAAAATCTCTTCATATACATTAATTTTCTATTTTAGAAAATCCTGAATTATCGAACTGTTCTGTGATAATGTACTGAATATCAACATGTATTAATCTTCTGTACAAGTCAAGTTCACTTCAATAAAACTTCTTTCAAAAATATTTACAATATTTTAAATATGCAAATATAATTTTAAATTAGTTTTCAAATCGGAAATGTTATAAAAAAATGGGCGCAAATTTTGCGCCCATTTTTATTGAAAATGTTTGATTATTAGAATTTAACGATGTTGTGGTTGATAACCTTATTGCTATTGATAATTCTTATAACAAGATTACCTGTAATTTCAGATTCGATATTAATTGTTTCGGTAGAGCTGTTGATCATTCCCGTTGCAATCATCTTTCCTGTAACATCGAAAATTTCATAAGTAGAACCTTCGCAGTTGTCAATTGTCAACATTCCATCGGTCGGGTTGGGGTAGATTGCTATTGCACCCATTCCGAAGTCTTCGATGCTAGCTGTTGTTCTGATATAGAAGCTCTGCGTGGTTTCGTGAAGCAGATCGGCAGCAACAAGAATTATACGGCTTCCGCTTCCTGCAGTTGTTACATTAGGAGATGTTCCGCTTAGAACGGCTGTTCCATCGCCATTGTCAGTAAATGTTGCCCATGAAGGAATCTGTGTTGCTGTTATTGTAATGTCATCGCCATCAGCATCTTCGCATGTTACGTTGTAAACGTATTCAACGTCCTTGGTTGCAGTGGTAATAGGTTCTGATGTGAAAACAGGAGCGGTGTTGGTTGTTGTAACTGTGATTGTAAATGGCTGTGTTACAGTTTCGTCACCATCGTCAGCGGTTAGAATTACGTTGAAGTCTTCGCTAAGACCTGTTACGTGAGGTGCAGTTCCTGAAAGAACATATTCGCCTTCAACCTGTGCTAATGTCAGCCATTCTGGACCAGAGGTCTTTGTAATTGTAATAGGTGCGTCTGTTTCGTTTTCGGCAACTACTGTGTAGCTGTATTCTGCATATTCTTCAACTGTAGTTACAGGCAATGATGTGAAATGCAAGCCCATGTTGATACCTCTCCACTTGTAGATACCGCCGCTGTTTTCGTCCCAGTTGAATCCGCCAGCCCAGCCAGTGTGGATGTCGTACATTTGGACTTTTACATACTGTATAGAGTCGTCAAGCATTTCCCATGTTGTACCCCAGTCTGTTGAATATGCTGAGAAATTGTCTTCGAGTGCAGATGCCGACTTGGTTACGACAATCATACCCGGAGTACCAGGAACAAGGCTGAATGAAGAGAAGTAGTTGTCGGCAACACTTACTGCGTTCCATGTCTGTCCACCATCGGTGGTTCTGAGGAACTGCCAGTTGGAAGTTTGTCCTGTTGTCTGGTTGTAGTCCATTGATGTAACAGCGCCGTTCATTTCGTCGGCCCACGACATTTCCGTAATCATCTTTGAAACGCCAGTGTTGAGTACAGTCCAAGTTGCACCCTTGTCGGTGGTCTTGTAGATTCTACCCTTGTTTGTACCGAACCAAGCGATGTCGCCGATTGCCCAGTCGAGACCAACGGTGCTAGCTTCTGAACTTTGTGCAGCAGGAGCTTCAACAGCAGTCCATGTTGCACCACCATCGGTAGTTCTGTAGATTTCGAAGTTGCCGTTTACCGGGTCGCCCTGAGCGTAGCCTTCGTTTTCGTTGAAGAAGTGAACAACATTAAGGAAGCTTGATGAATTCTGGAAAAGTTCTTCGCCCTGACGAGTCCAAGTGTCACCGCCATCGGTAGTCTTGAAGATACCGCCCTTACCGTTTGCAGATGAACTGTAGTTTGCTGTCCATGCGGTAGTTCCGTTGATTGCGCTTATGTCCCCTGGCATCCAGTCTGCATCGTAGCTGAATGTCTTAGGAACCCAAGTTGTTCCACCATCGTTTGTTACGCCGAAGTCACGAGCAACAGTACCATCTGTACCATTCATTGTTGTGAACCAAACATTCTGCGGGTCAACAATTTCAATGTTGTAGGAAGCTCTGTACTGAGTAGCGAAATGAGTGTTCTGTTCGTCCCATGCGCTTTCGCCGAGAGTAGTGCTCTGTCCTACAAGTATGAAATATGTCTTGGTTTCGGTGTCGGTGTTGGTTCCGTCGCTAACGGTAAGTCTTACCTGATAGATACCTTCTTCGTTGTATGCGATGTTCTGTGGGTTCTGGTCGGTTGAAGTAGCTGGTGTTCCGCCTTCAAATTCCCACGACCATGAAGTAGGTGTTCCTAAGGTCTTGTCGGTGAAATTGATAGATGCGCCTGTTGCAAGTATAACATCGCTAGCTTCGAAGTCGGCAACAAGGTCCATGTTGAGCAAACCGGCTGCGTGAACAGCTGCGTATGCATCGATACGGCCTGCACCCATGCTGTCAACAAATTCTGGGTTAATGGCATCTACATTTACGCAGGTGCTCTTCATTACTACAGTGAGTTCTTCTGGGGTAAGGGTCGGGTTCTTCGAGAGAACAAGACCAGCAAGACCAGATGCTACCGGGCAAGCCATTGATGTTCCCTGCATAATGTCGTATTGACCTTCTATTCCGCATGAACCAGCGCCACCAGTCGGGAATTCCATTTCGCCACCTGTTATGCCTCCTAACTGTCCACTTAACATATCACCGAATGTGCCAGCGGTATTATATGTTGTGCTCAAAACTGAGAAACTAGTTATAGGCATCATTCCTGTTGCTTGGTATGCATATCCACCAGGAGAAAGGAGGTCGAGCCATGTGCCGTAGCAAGAAAAATCTGATTTTTTATCATCAGAGTTGCATGAACCGACAGCGATTACATGTTCGAGGGCTGCCGGGTAACCAGTATAGTTTACGGGGATATCTTCGTTCATCTGTGATTCGGCACCGTTACCATTGTTGCCAGCAGCACCTAACAAGATACATCCCTTGTTGTATGCATAGTTTACAATGTTCTGCATTGTCTGGAAGAACTGCGGGCTACCCCACGACATGTTGATAACATCAGCACCGTGGTCGGCAGCGTAAATTATACCTTCGAAACCAGCAGCCATTGACTGACCGTCGCTTGCATCGGTTCCGAGTTTAACTGCCATGATTTTCACACCGCTGCCGATTGATGCGACGCCTATTCCATTGTCCTTTTCAGCACCGATAAGACCAGCGGAGTGAGTTCCGTGCGACCAGATGTAGTTTGCAACTGGTGGGTTCGGGTCGTTGTCGCCGTCACCAAGGTCAGTTGAGTTTTCGCGGTCAATCATATTGGTGAGGTCTGGGTGGTCAACATAGATTGCATTGTCAAGGACAGCAACTGTAATTTCACTGCTTCCGTTTGTTTCGTCCCATGCATCTTCTGCATTTATCAGGTCTAAGTGCCACGATGAATTAACAGAAAAAGCAGAACCATATAAGAATTCCAATCCCGATGGTGTGTAGTTCAATGTCCTATTGTAGTAGGGATCATTTACAGTTTGAGAAATGAAGAACAGAGGAGCTGGTTCTGCATATTCCACAACGCTAAGTTTTTCCATGTCCTTAATCAGCGATTCAATCTTGTCGATTGCACCGAAGTCCATTCTCCAAGTGTGCCTGATGGAGTTGCTGCTTGCCGAAAGGAACGGCATGTCAACATTAGTAATTTGGTACTCATCAATAAGATCGCCAAGGAATGGCAAATCTTTCGGCATAATTCTGCCGTTCTCGTTAGGGACGTCAAGCGAAACGCTGTTACTTACCTTGAAGTAAATACGTCCATCAACCCACAGCGAGTTGTATTTCTGACCGAATGTAACTAAGGTCATCAATGCGAACACTGCGAGCATTAGAATTTGTCTAAGTTCTCTCATGATATTTAAATTTAAAATTATGTACACAAACAATCAAGTCGCGAAAATACTAATAAAATCGTTTCGCAAAACAAATTATAAAAGAATGTTAACATCTTTTGTCGCTCGGATTACATGGCGTTTGCCTTTCGGTCCTTGCATTCGCTTGACAATCATGCTTAAACTGCGTAGATTCTGCTTCAAAATACCTTTGCTGCAATAGGTGACAAAAATGCCGTCGGGGGCAAGATTGTTAATAATTTTTCGTAGGTTCTCCAATGTCCACATTTCGGGTTGGGTTTCTGGCGAGAAGGCATCAAAGTATATAAGGTCGTATTTTCTGTTAGGGACAAAGTTTTCAAAATCAATGTTTTGCTTCAGCAGATGGAAAGTAGGGGAGATTTCGATTTCAGAATTCCAGTCTTCGCAGAATTTTATTGCCGTGTCGTCATCGAGTTTTGAAAAAATATATGGCGTGTGGCTTATGAATGGCAGGAATGTTTCCTTGTCAATCGGGAATTTCTCGATGCCGTGGTAGAAAATTGTATTGCCAAGCGACTGGTTTTCAATGAATGATAGCATTGCGTTTAGTCCAGTGCCGTATCCAATTTCAAGTATGCTGATATTGTGGTTGCAGAAACTTCGTAGCCCAAGATTTATAAATATGTGCATCGATTCGGCAACTGCTCCATTAATACTATGGTATGTTTCGCCAAAGTGTTCGTTCCTCAGGGTGCAGGAACCATCGTCTGTGCTAATAATTTCTGTATTCACGAGGCAAAGGTAATGAACAATTAATAATGAACAATTAATAATGGACAATGAACAATGGATAATGTATAATTAACAATGGATAAATGATAATTTGATGAATGTTTTAGTATTTATTATTTGCTTGTTTGTCTAAATATATATTTATGGAGTATATTATTTTGATTTTTTGTACTATCGTATTAAAAAGAATTGGTATTTTTGCTTCGCAATCCGAGGTTGATGAACGAATCGGCTGATGGAAAGCGAAATGAAATTGCATCTTAATTTTTTTCATTTTTTTCATTTTTTCATAGATTGGTTTATTTTTGGTGTCTGATATATCCCCAAATATTAGACACCTTTTTGTTTGTAAAAAATGAAAAAAAGAGTTTGGTAGAAAGTTATAATTTTGAATATTTGCAAAAAAATTATTGTTATGAATACAAAGAATGTTATTGTGTCAGCATTGCTGATAATGTTAGGGTTAGTTATTGGTTTAGTCGGACATGGAGTTTTTGTTAAATCGGGAATAGGAAACTATGCCGATAAGGACAGGTATGTTTCTGTAAAGGGATTGTCGGAACGCGAAGTGAAAGCCGATCATGTGATTTGGCCGATTGTATTCAAGGAAGTTGGCAACAACTTGACGGAGTTATATGCCACCGTCAACGGCAAAAACAAGTTCATTGTTAACTTTTTGAAAGAAAATGGTATTTCGGAAAATGAAATAAGTGTGGCTCCAATTTCGGCTGATGACCGTGAAGCAGACCGCTGGTCGACTACAGAAATTCCATACCGCTATCAGTTGAAGTCGGTAATAACTGTTGCTTCAGACCAAGTTGACAAAGTTAGGGAACTTATTTCACGTCAGGATGAATTCATAAGTGCTGGCATTACCTGTGAGTCGAGTTGGGAACATCAGACAAATTTCTCGTTCAATGGACTTAACGAGCTGAAGCCTGAAATGGTGGAGGAGGCAACCCGCAATGCTCGCGCTGTCGCCGAGAAGTTCGCTGCCGATTCGGAAAGTACGCTTGGTGGTATCAAGACTGCAACTCAAGGACAGTTCTCGATATACGACCGCGACGAAAATACACCATATATAAAAATGGTAAGGGTTGTAACAACAGTAGAATATTTCTTGAAATAATTGATTATGAGAGGGATATTGTTGTCGCCAGTTCTCCTGGCAGTCTGTCTTGTTGTCGCTTCGTGCGGTTCGAAAAAACAGGATAATGTTGAAAATAATGGTATTAATGAGGAATCACAATTTGCTAACGATACTTTAAATGAAAATGGTATTGTTGACGAAACTGTTGTTGCTGAACCAGTTTTCGTTACACCAGATTTGGCTTTCATGGAAGTTTATGGTCATGTGAAGTCGGTGGAATATCCCAATGGTCGCAAGGCTGTTTTTGATGAAAAAGGAAATCTTGTTGATTATGCCACAGAGTATTCTGGTGAAAATAAAGTTATGATTGGCAGGGACGATGATGGCTACATAGTTTCAACCTACGATGGTCCTGGCGGAAGCGAGATGTTTGGCTACGACAAGGAAAAGATACGTCTTATCCAGACGGCAGCTGGCGATGGCGCGTATTATTCGGAATGCAACATAGTGTATGATGACAACGGAAATGTTGTAGGTTACAATTTTGTATCGGAGGATATGGCAGAGGAAACCCGTGACGAATGGTCGGCTGATGTTGAAATTGTGGCGAAGGATGAGCAGGGAAATTGGACAGAATTGAAGTCGGGGGAGGCTTCTGTGAAACGAACAATTATTTATTATTAGAAAAAGTATTGAATGAAAAAAGTCTTTCTGTTTGCAGCGGTAGTGCTTGCAGTGATTTCGGCATTTATTGGTTGCCGGAAGGATCCGATTGAATTTGGTAACGTCGGTGTACTTAACCTTGGTCTGAAACGAGGCTACAAGACTGCCAACAAGGCTGTAATAGAATCGTTTGATGCGCGAGTGACAATTTACTACGGCGAAAATGATACGATTAGCTATAACTGCCGTTTCGTTGATACTGATGGCGATGGACTATACACCAATGATCCCAAGGAACTCGACTGCATTTATGTGCGCCGAGATGTTGGTTTCTGGGTTGGAGTACAGGCGGTTATACAGGGCGATATGGTTTCTGGAATGACCGATCCGGTCAATCTGCTGTACTTGTCGGAGGAAAATCCTGTGATTGATGTTACTATTGTGCTTGAGGCTGGCTATCCGCGCATTGTGATGAGTACAAACACGGAAGTCGTTGGAGAGGACATTCTGATTTTCGGTAATGTGCTTGAAGGAGGAGACCTGCTGGAGGAATACGCATTCGCTATTAGGCGTGGACAACTCGGTGATGAAGAGAAGCGTATTTGGTCAAAGCGCTTTTTGTCCGAGAGTGATATGCAGGAATTGTTCATGTATGCCGATTATGAGTTTTATGACGCAGAAATTTTTGATAATGAAACGAATAGGTTTGGTTGTGCCCTGGAAATGATGGACTTTGATTCGGTAGAGTACTCGGTGGCAGCAATTGCTTTGTTGCGTATGAATGATGGCGATTCCATACAAAGTGTTATACATAGTCCTGTGGTAAGCATGACAATTTCTGGCGGTGGGGCGATTATAGAAGAATCTGTTTTCATTGATGAACCATATTACAACGGTGATACGGTAACATTGTATGGTTACTACGCAGGAAATAAGGAAGTGTACGAATGTGGTTTCGTGCTTGGCTTCAGCGATTATGAACTTACCGACACTATGCAGTGCCGCGTAGATGGTAATAGTTTTTCCAATGCGCTATATGGATTTCAGCCTAATACTACTTATTATTATAGGGCGTATGTAAAGACGGCAGATGGCTTAATTGAGAGCGAAGTCGGGCAGTTCCAGATTACGGGGATGATACAGGAGTTTGCCGTTTATACAGAGTCGGCAAGTGATATAACAGAATCGTCGGCAACCTTGAACGGTTATGTTACTTCGACTGATGGTGTTGAATTCTGTGGTTTTATATTGAATATGGGAACTTATAATGATACCATAATGGTTGAATCATTTGCTGGTGGCAGTTTCTCCTATCAGGTGTCAAATCTTACTGCTAGTACAACATATTACTATCAAGCATTTGCAAATAGGGGAGGTTGGGTTTTCGGAGAGGATGTTTCTTTTACAACATCACGAGTTACAACTGGAACCATAAACGGACATACTTGGATTGACCTTGGTCTGCCAAGCGGTTTGCTGTGGGCTACAACCAATATCGGAGCAGAAAATCCTGAGGATTACGGAAGTTATTATGCTTGGGGGGAAACAGAACCTAAGGAAACATACGCATGGGAAACATACCGCTATTGCAATGGAAGTGAGTCAACCTTAACAAAATATTGCAATGATGAAGGTTATGGTCTGGATGGCTTTACTGATTCGCTAACAACTTTGGAGTCTAGTGACGATGCGGCAACAGCCAATTGGGGTAATAGTTGGCGTATTCCAACTCAATCAGAAATAAATGAATTAGTGAATAGTTGTTCTATGGAATCTACGACACGAAATGGTGTAAATGGTTCTCTGTTTACTGGTCCCAACGGCAACAGTATTTTCTTACCTTGGGCTGGTTGGTATAATGAGTATGGGATTAATGATGAAGGGTCGGTTGGTAGGTATTCAACAAGTGTACTTGGCACTGGGATGGAACCTTATTATGCTATAATAATTAGTATAGATAATGGCGGTGGAGTTTGGACGGGTAACGAACGTAGATATTATGGTTATCCAATTCGTCCTGTTTGCGTTCAGTCCAAGAAGAAAAGGAAATGAAACCAATACAATTAATAATGGACAATTGACAATTGATAATTGACAATTATATATAATGGACAAACGCATTATAACATTGCAACGGTATTCGTCGCCTTGTGGTGGCTTGGTGATTGGTTCTTACGATGATAAGCTCTGCTTATGCGATTGGGAAGGAGGCTGGCATCGCCAATCAACGAATTTAAGATTAAAACGATTGCTAAATGCCGAATTTCAGGAAGGAAATTCCGATGTGATAGAAATTGCACATAAGCAACTGGATGAATATTTCCATCGAGAACGTCGTGGTTTTGACATTCCGCTGCTTTTTGTAGGCACAGATTTTCAGAAGCAGGTGTGGAACGAGTTGCTCAATATTCCGTATGGCACATCAATTTCGTATGCTGAAATGTCAAGGCGACTGGGTGTGCCCAAGGCTGTCCGTGCGCTAGCCAATGCAAATGGTGCCAATGCATTAAGTGTAATTGTTCCATGTCATCGTGTTATTGGCAGCGATGGTTCGCTTACTGGTTATGGCGGCGGTTTGGAAAGAAAGCGGTTTTTGTTGGATTTAGAAAAATAGAGCCTGCGCTATTCAAAATTATTGGTGTCCGCTAAAAAATGTGGCTATACATGTAATTGCGACATTACCAAGTATTTAGACGGTAATATTAATAAAGGGACTCGTCATTTACTTGCTTCGCTGCGTGAGCTAAAGGTACGGAAGCTAGTCGGAACACGCGATACGGAACGGAGAGCGTTGTGAAGACTGCTATCCGTAACGCTGCTTGCAGCCTCGCGAAGCCTGCGAGCAATCTCCTACATTAGTACTAATCAAGGAGATTATTCGCCTTTGGCTCATGAGAAAGTTCCGCACAAATGAACTCACAAGCACCGTTCCTTGTGCTGTTCGTTCTATTTTGCGGAATGACTGTCCTCTTTTTAGCGGACAATACTAATTCAAAATCTTCGAATCTTCGATTCCTCAAATAATCAAATCATCGAATCATCGAGACCTCGAATCTTTCCCCATCCTTAAAACGATATCGTAACCCCGCCCATGAAATTAATCCCAGCTTGAGGAAAGTAGTTTATAAGCGATTTTTCTACGCCGTTTTCGTACCATAGTTCTCCGTAGGCATTGTCGTAGTATTTGGCGTTGAAAAGATTGTTTATTTCAAACTTGAACCTTAGTCCCTTTACATATTTGGTTACAATTTCGTAGTCGAAGCCTGTGCTGCTTATGCAGTATGCTTTTATTAATCT
>JAEEGF010026554.1_pt1 | contig 20589 bp, 17 predicted proteins | sample 9134171 | NCBI WGS metagenome assembly JAEEGF01 (sample SAMN16246542, study PRJNA631951) | gut metagenome | biome: gut microbiome; feature: rumen; material: AP-attached | host: Bos | place: Iran: Karaj | collected 2018-10
AGCGCAATGCCAAACTGCGCTACGAGGGCTACAAGAAACTCTCGGAGATGTAATCGCATCTACACACTAAAACGACGAAAGCCGAGGCCAGCAATGGTCTCGGCTTTTGATTTGTAATTATTCAAACTTGATGTACATGTCGTTTAGGTTGATGGTTGTCTTACGGAAAAGGCGGACAAGAGACATTCCCATACGACCATCGTGGGTATAAAGCCGATCGCCCGTCGGCGGATAAAGTTCCATTTCGTCAATCGTGACAGCCGAACCTCCCACATTGAATGATATGCTGGGCAGTAGCTTGATTTCGACATTGGCGACATTGCCATAACTGCCGGTGGTGACGGTGTCCTTGATGGCGATGGCATCGACCTCGGCGCGGAACTTTTGATAGTAGTCGTCGTAGAGTTCGGCAGTAGTGCATCCGCTGTCGAAGCCCAACAAAAGACGTTTTCCATCTTTTTGAGCCAGCATCACCAAGTCGGGAGCGAGACAGACGTTGTGTGCCGCATTGTGCGTTGAAGGGTTGGCTGGAAAGAGTATTTCCCGCTGATCGAACAATATCTGCGTTTCGCCGACGGCCTTGATGAAATCCAAGCCGAGTGCGGCCTCGAAGCCATCTGCAATGCTGTCGAGGGCGTTGGGCAAGCCCACATAGACCACCATATTGCGACAGACTATGCCGCCGACCGACAGACTGTCGATGAATGCCCGCATTCCTTTCTGTGTACCGTTCAGTGCAATGGTGTCGGGGAGTATCATCAAACCGAGTTCGCGTGCGGCCTTCTCGGTGATGAATGTAGCCCCTGCACCAGCATCGAACACAAACTGCCGTTCAATGCCATGTATTGTCACGGGGATTGTTATATGGTAGCCTTTGAATTTCCGTTTGCCTTCACGCATCCATGCTTCACGTTTCTTCGCCTTGTACTCTTGCAGTTGGAATGGAACCACAACGTCCCGCTTTGGACGGTCTATTGCCATCGGCGGGAAGTCGCGCAGGACGTTGTAGTGCTTGTACATGGCGGCGATGCTGCCCACCTCCGGCAACTGCTCGGCCAGCGACTTCAAACCGTCGGCGGCTTCGGCGTATCGTCCCGTTTCGCCCATCGTCTGCAACAGCAGTATCGCAAAATTGAGTGTCGTGGATGAACTGATTTGCTCTTGGTGGTTGCTTAAAAGTTGTTTTATGGCAGTGATTGCGTCTTGCGGCTGGTTGAAATGCAAGTAAAGCATCGCCTCGGCCATCGGCCTGAGGAAGTCGGTCTGCACCGAGTCCTTGATGCGTGGATATTCTTCGCCCAACGCAAACCAGTCCTCCGCGTTGATGAGGTCGGCAATGCGTTGGTCTGCGTTCTGCGCCGAAACAACATTTGTCACCCAAATGCATATTAGGATGATGAGCAATCTCTTCATAAACCATTAAAAGTTAATCACTGAAACAAACGCCGCCCTGCCGTTTTTATTGCCCTCCGGGCGGCGAAAATTTGCCGTTTCTGTGCAATTATGCCTCGCACCATTGCAAAACCCTCTTGCAGTTCTGTAAATCGGTCTCGCACCATTGCATTGGACGTTGCACTACCTCGCCCTTATCAGGTCTCTCTACCAACAACAATAATAAAACCATGCCAATGAATAATTTTGCCAATTCAAAAAAAGTTTGTATTTTTGCATATCCATTTAGTGGAATATAATACATTATGGCATACGATATTCAAACATTGATATCTGTTTCCGAAGGCCAAACTTTCGATAGAAAGAGTGCCCGCATCGACCCTAAAGGACTGGCCGTTGTTCTTGTGGCTATGGCTAATGCTGACGGTGGACGTGTGGCTATTGGCATTGAGGATGACGGTACGATAACGGGTATCGACCGTTACATTGGAAATGTCAATGACTTGTTGCGCGTCCCGATGGATTATTGTGTTCCGAGAGTCAATGTACACCCTGAATATATCGATTGTACAAACAACAATGGAGACGCCGACCATATTCTTATTCTCAATGTAGAACAGAGCAATAGGCTTCATGCCACCTCTGCCGACGAAGCCTATATACGTGTCGGCGACAAATCGCATAAGTTGGGCTTTGAGGAACGCATGCAGTTGATGTTCGCAAAGGGGGTGTGCTATTTTGAGGACGAGCCTGTCGCCAAAGCAGGAATAGAAGACCTCGACCTGAAATGTGTTGAGGAATACTGTGCGAGGATTGGCTACGGCCGTGACGCTCTGACCTACCTGCGTTCCAACAAAAACTTTATCACAGAGAAAGACGGCAGGGAATATGTCAGTGGTGCCGCCATCCTTCTGTTTGGCATAGCTCCCCAGCGATGGTTCCCGAGAGCGCGTGTGCGTGTCGTCTGCTATGATGGAACACAAGAGCTTACCGGCGCACAAATGAATGTGGTGAAGGATGAGATGTTTGAAGGACGTATCATCGATATGACGCGCAACGCACTCGCCTTCGTAAAAACCCAAATCCGCGAACACACTTTTTTAGGCGAAGGCGCTGTTTTCCGTACCGTCCCTGACTATCCCGAGTTCTGTTGGACTGAACTTATTGTTAATGCCATCGCCCACCGCGACTACTCCATCTTTGGAACCGACATACAGGTCAAGATTTTCTCCGACCGTCTCACAGTCGAGAGCCCAGGTATCCTCCCAGGAATGGTGAGGATTGGCAATTTGCGCACTACTCACTTTTCTCGCAACCCCAAAATAGCACAGATGCTTCATGAGTATGAGTATGTACGAGAATTTGGCGAAGGGATAGACCGTATCTACAGAGAGATGGCAAAGGTCGGGCAACCCGCCCCGGAGTTCAAACAATATGACTTCATGCTTCGTGCCACCATCAAGAAGGCTGTTGTCCAAGATGTCCTCCAAGGTATCCCTCAAGATGATGCACAAGAAACAACACAGAAAACGCCACAGAAAACTACACAGAAAACTACACAGAAAACTACACAGAAAACTACACAGAAAATAATTGAAGCTATAATGGGTAATTCTAATATTTCTATAGAAGAATTAGCGGTTATTTGTGGACTCAGTCGTGATGGTATAAACTATAATATCAGAAACTTAAAAAAACAAGGTATTATTCGTCGAGTTGGTCCGGATAAAGGTGGCCACTGGGAAGTGATACAACCAGAGAAAAAAACTGAATGATTATAGTATATATGGGAATAAGCAGCCATTATTTTTGTGTGTTATGATTATCTTGGAAAAATGCATTTCGAAATTTAGTTGATATGTCAACATTGTATTCCATAGGACACGGAAACAAAACCATCGAGGAATTCGAGGAGGAGTTGAGGTCGTTTGGTATCCAGTACCTTATCGATGTGCGTACCAAACCTTACTCTAAATGGAATCCATCCTTCAACCAGGAGGCGCTACGGGCATTGCTGCAGAAGAGAGGTTTCGTCTATGTGTATATGGGTGACACTATCGGCGGCCTTCCTTCCGACCCTGCCTGTTATACCGACGGCCATATCGACTATGCCAAAGTTCGAGAGATGCCATTTTTCAAAGAAGGGTTTGCCCGGTTGTTGATAGCAGCAGAGAAAGGTCTAAACGTAGCTGTGATGTGCAGCGAGTCGGAGCCAGAGAAATGCCACCGCAGCAAACTCATCGGGCAGGAACTACTCAAACACGGCATCTCCATGAACCACATCGTGGGTGTAGGCAAAAGCCAGTCGCAGGAGATGGTAATGGCCATCCTTACCAAAGGGGCTGGCACCATGACTCTCTTCGGCGAGGAGACATTTGTTTCACGGAAAACCTACGAGTAATGGAAATATACACCGTCGGGGTTTATGGTTCCACCGAGCAGCAGTTTTTCAATAAACTTGCCGAAAACAATATCGACACTTTCTGTGATATTAGACAACGTCGGGGTGTCCGTGGAAGCGAATATGCTTTCGTGAACAGTCAGCGGCTACAAAGCAAGCTTGCAGAGATGGAAATCCAATACGATTACCTTAAGGACTTGGCTCCTACCAAGGAAATCCGTGACAAGCAAAAAGAGGCAGACAAACTAGCTGGAATTCAGAAAAAAGACCGCACTCGATTAGGAGATGTGTTCATCAATGGTTATAAGAAGCATATCGTGGATTACGACTTCGATACACTGGTAGAAAAACTCAAAGGAATGGGGGCAGACAAGGTAGTGTTCTTCTGCGTCGAGACCTCTCCCTTCGCTTGCCACCGGTCGATTGTGGCCGAGAAACTACACAAACAATTTGGATACCCAGTAAAACATTTGTAATGGCACAAGTTATCATAGTTTCAAGGACGAGAATGGCTGATGGATTTGTGTGTGTCGGCGGTGTAGATGTTGACAATCGGCGTTCTGTGCGACTTCTCGACGCACGAGGTCGTCATGAAACTGCCGAAACATGCCCATACACGATTTGGGATATATGGGACATCGACTATTACCCGAACCAACGACGTCCTAACCCACATACTGAGGATGTGAATGTGACGCGACGAATGAAGATAGATCGGGTTGACGCTCCAAACATGTCAGTCAACCGTTTTGCCGAGTTGATGCTTAATTCCAACATGCCAATTTTCCATGGTTCGTTGTTCTCCGTCTTCGACGGCAAGCTAAGACGTACAGATAAGGACAAATTGTATATCTCGAAAGAAGATGTGCCAACCTTTAGCACCTGTTTCTGGATTAACGACAAACGGCTGTTGAGCTATAAAAACGACCGTGGACGTTGGCAGTACCGATACACCGATATGTCGAACCGATATGGATACACAATTTCCTATGTCGGGGCGGCAGAACCTTTAGATACAATTGAGCCAGGTTCTCTTGTCCGACTTTCGCTTGCGCATTGGTGGAAACCCGAAGAGTCGGATGATGAAGAACGTTGCTATCTGCAGTTGTCTGGTTGTCTGATTGAAGGGAAAAATGAAGGAGAGGTAATTGTGCAGCATGAAGATAAATCACCTTTGGTGAAAGATGATGTATCGACACCCCATGAAGAATGGTTCGACAACCTGGAACAGGAACTGGACAGGCTTCTTCTCGAGAAGGCAGGTATTGAAGAAAAGATTTCCGATTTACGTTCTCGAATCATGCAACAAATGACAGAACTCCATTTGGATAAATACTCATCGTCTAAGTATAGCATTAGTTATTCTCCAGCAAAGACAATTTTACAATTCGACAGAAAGACATTCAAGGCAGGGAATGAAGCATTGTATTCCTTATACTGCATACCCAAACAAAAGGAGGCTTCTATCGTGATTAGAAAGAATCGAAACGAACTGGACAAATGAAAAAGTAACCCCAATTGATTTGATGAAAGTAGTAAAAACCATAGGGAATGCGAAACTATGGCAACGGGAGAAGACGTTGTTTCTGACCTCGCGGCAGGCACCGATTGGGTGTTATGGGAAGGTGTTTCAATGGGTCGAAGAGTTCGACAAGTTCAATGGTTGTGCTGTGTGTTTCAATACGTCGGAGTTGGAAGAGGAGGTGTTGAAGGCGTTGCTGGTATGTCATGTGCCGACGACGTTAGTAGTCACGGGGCGCTTACATGACACATATAATGTACAGATAGAACAGGCGTTGAAAGAGAACCGCTTGCTTCTATTAGTATTACAGCGAGAAGAAAATGACAAAGGATATACCGCTCGGCTGCGTAATCAATACGTCATCGGCCAAGTACAGCATATCGTCTGCGGATATATCAACCCCAACGGCAGCATCTTTGGCCTACTGGCAGGATACGACAACATTACCCATCTTGTCAACCGTCAGGAATTAAAAGCTGCTGAACAAGAGACCAAACCGCACCGTTGGACGGTGGCTGAGGATAAGCGCCTGCTGCGCATGTTCTACGAGGATATGGGCATTCACGCCATACACAAAGCCATCAACCGACCTTACAGCACTATATACCTCCGTATCAAGTCACTGACTATGAACGACGAGGTGCTGAAAGGCCGTGAGTTCGAGGACTATGTGCTGGAACTTCTTGATATAGCCCATAACGACAGGCTCACTCTTAATGAGTGGCGCGGCGACAAATCCCTGCCAGGTGTTTATCCCGAAAGCAACAGCGCACCTGACTTCGTGTTCGAATACGATGGGAAACAGTTTGCTGTGGAGTGCAAATGGCGCAGCCACCTACCCAAAGATATCGAGAAGGAACTGCTGCCAGCTGAAAGAATGGCATTCTTCCAGCAATTCTCTACCGAGCGACGTATGCCCGTCTATTTGCTTCTTGGTATCGGTGGTCTCCCCAACGACCCCGACAACCTATACTTCAGCTGTATTGATAAAGAATTCTCGGTAGAGACATTAGTCAATAGCGTTATTCCTTCGAAAGATTGCTTGATGGAAAAGATAAGCGGCCTATTCTTAACCGCCAAACACTCTAATCACATGCAAGAACAGAAGGCATTGTACCCCAACGCATACAAACCTTGGAGCGAAGACGACGATGAGTTGTTGACGAAGCAATATAAAGAAGGAACATCCGTAAAAGAACTGATGTCATTATTCCAACGCAACCGTGGTGGGATAGCGTCAAGACTTCATAAATTGGGTTTGACAAAATAGTCGTTACCGAGTGCTGCCTAATTCGACACATCGCGATGCGGCTTTCTTGCCGTGTCGCATTTTTTTCGTATCTTTGCAGCGCATAATAAATCATACAACTACTATAAACAATCTAAACAATAGCAACTAATGAGCAAGAATACGATAGGACAATGGCTGAAAAACGCTCGTGTGGGGGCCACTATGCAGAGTCTGATGCCCTCGGTGGTGGCGGTGGTGACCGCCATAGGGGCGGATGGTTTCTCGTGGTGGCTGGCTTTGGTGGCTGTGGCGGGCGTGTGGTGCGCCCATCTGGCGTGCAACCTGATTGACGACTACTTTGATTACAAGGCCGATATGCTGAAAGACCGCCAGGAGGTGGTGCGCAAGGGCATCAAAGCCTACACAGCCAAATATCCGTATCTGACCGACGGGTCGGCAACCTTGGGAAGTCTGAGATGGGCGATAGCGGTGTTTATACTGTTAGCGGCTGCCTGCGGTATGGTGGTCGGTTGGCAGCGCGACTGGGCGATACTGCTGATAGCGCTGGCGGCAGGACTGCTGGGATTCTTCTATTCGGCGCCTCCGATAAAGTTCTGCTACTGGGGCATGGGCGAGGTGGTGACGGGCCTGATATTCGGGCCGCTGCTGATGGCGGGCGTCTATTGGGCGGCGTCGGGAGTGATGGACCAGAAGGTGCTGGCGGTCTCGGTGCCGATAGGTCTGCTGGTGGTGAACATACTCTATACCCACAGCATGATAGACCTGGAAGGTGATGCCGCCTCCGACAAGCTGACTTTGGCGGGCGTGATGAAGTACGGCTGGGCAAAGCTGGCGATGAGCTGGGTAATCAACTTCACCCCCTACCTCTGTGTGGTAGTGGCGGTGGCCATGGGATGGCTGCATTGGGCCTACCTGGCGGTGCTGCTGGTGCTGCCCCGTTCGATATGGCTCTACTGGTCGCTGGTGCAGTTTGTGAAAGGTGCCGACTTCGAGAAAGAGCTGGAGCACCCCCGCAGGATGCTTGGACCGATGCCCAAAGACTGGGCTGGAATACGCAAGGCGGGACTGGATTGGTTCCTGATACGCTGGATAACCGCCCGCAACATCGTCAGCGGCTTCTGCCTGGCGTTTATGGTGGTTAAGATAGTATTGTTATTCGTGAAATAAGCACTTCGTTATGGCCAATATGTTTTCGCAGATGTGCTATCTGGCACAATGGTTCGTAAGGGCGCGGTTCTTCGGCCGCAGAGCACCGATGCAGAGTGTGCTGTTTATCACCGACAGGTGTAACCTTTCGTGCAAACACTGTTCCGTCTATAATCATACCAACCCGACCAGCAAGAGCTATGAGCAGATACGCGAGGAGCTGAAATACTGTCATTCGCTGGGGTCGCGATTCGTCGACTTCGAGGGCGGCGAACCCCTCCTGTGGCGCGATGGCGACAAGACTGTCAACGACCTCTGCGACCTGGCCCACGAGCTGGGATTCTACTCCTGCACCATCACCACCAACGCGCAGCGCCCCTTTGCCGGCTGCCGGGCCGACAGCATCTGGGTGAGCCTCGACGGCATAGGGAAATACCACGAAGCCGTGAGGGGCGAGGGCACCTTTGCCCGACTGGAGGAGAACGTGGCCGGCTACGGCCACAAGGCGCTGTCGGTGTCGATGTCGGTGAACAAACTCAACTGCGACTGCGTCACGCAGGTGCTCGACTATGTGAAGGCGAGCCCTTACATCAAGTCGATATCGTTCAACTTCCACACCCCCTTCCCCGGCACCGAGAGTCTGACTCTGCCGCAGGACAAGCGCGAAGAGGTCATCGACACCATCATCCGCTACAAGAAGAAGGGCTACCCGGTGATGAACACCCGGGCGGGCCTAACGCGTATGAAGCGGCTCAACTTCAAGAAACGCTGCTGGATAACAAACTATATACTCCCCGACGGCTCGAAACACTCGATACCTGTATGTGGCGAAGCGGGCGGCTGCGAGCAATGCGGCTTCTCGATGGCGGGCGAGATGGACGCCGTGTTCCATTTCTGCCCCGAGACCATCCTCGCCGGCCTCGACCTGAGAGTCTGAAAGGTTATGGGTTATAGAGGGCTGACGCGGCTCTTTTTTACCACATTCCTCAAACAAAACGAAGAAAGCCGAGGCCAGTTTTTGTTGAAATGAGCAATATTTGCTATGACTGAAATATTTTTCGTATCTTTGCAACATTAAACCTTACTGTTCTATGCCACTACTGAAGGTCCATATCCATCGCGAAAACAAACTCACGCCGGAGCAGAGGCGCGAGGCGCTGGAGTTGGGCAAACTCGGTGAGCAGATGGCCACGAAATATCTTGAGGACAACGGATATACCATCCTTGAACACAATTATCGCAAGGGGCATCTGGAAATAGATATCATCGCTCTTGACCCACATTCGGAGTTTAACGCCCCCTACTCGGACAAGAAAGGCCTCGGCGACCTGGTCATCATAGAGGTGAAAACGCGTTCCTACGACACTGTCCTACAACCCGAGAGCGCCGTCGACCATCAGAAGCGGCTCAATCTGATTAGGCTCGGCAACCAATACATCCGAAACCACGGGCGCAAGGAGAATGTACGGCTCGATGTTATCGCCATTGTTAAAGGCGAAAATGGTGTGGAACTCAAGCATATCAAAAACGCTTTCAACGTCATGAGATTCTAGTTAACCTTTTTTGAAAATATATTTTGTCGGATGGCGAAAAGTTTGTATCTTTGCATTCTCAAACAAGGAACCTTAAAAAAAACACGATTATGAAAGATATAATGCCTGTAAACGGACAGTTTGCGATGCCCACGCTGGGCTACGATAACCTTGGTGATGTCATCAGCAAGGAAACTCTGGGCTTCCACTATGGCAAGCACCTGAAGGCCTATGTGGACAACCTCAACAAGGCGCTGCCGGGCAGCGGTCTGGAAGGACTTTCGCTCACCGAGGTGGTGAAGAAGGCCGAGGGCGGCATGTTCAACAATGCCGGCCAGGTGCTGAACCACACCATGTATTTCGAGCAGTTCAGTAACACACCCAAGGCCATGAGCCCGAAGCTCACAGCACTCTTGGAGCGCGACTTCGGCTCGGTGGAGGCTTTCAAGAAAGAGTTCGAGCAGAAAGGTGCCACCCTCTTCGGCAGCGGATGGGTATGGCTGTCTATGGACAAAGAGTGCAAGTTGGTCATCACGCAGCAGCGCAACGCCGAGAACCCCGTCACCATGGGTCTGCAGCCTCTGCTGACCTTCGACGTGTGGGAGCATGCCTACTACCTCGACTGGCAGAACCGCCGCGCCGACCACCTCGCCGCTCTGTGGCAGATTGTCGACTGGGCCATCGTTGAAGGACGCTTATGTTAGTTAAGACATATGGCAGCGCCATTGTTGGTGTCAACGCGCTGATGGTAACTGTGGAGGTGACCGTCGGCGATGGGCTTGGTTTCTTTATGGTGGGTCTGCCCGACAACGCCGTAAAGGAGAGCGCCCAACGCATCGTGTCAGCCTTTGAGGAGAGTGGCTACCGCATCCCCGGCCAGCGCATCACGGTCAATTTAGCACCTGCCGACCTGAAAAAAGAAGGCTCCGCTTACGACCTCACCATCGCTGTTGCCACTCTCGGGTCTCTGGGCTACATGAAAGCTGACGACCTCGACAAATACGTCATCATGGGCGAGTTGGGCCTCGACGGCTCTTTGCGCCCCATCAAAGGTGTGCTGCCCATAGCCATCGAGGCAAGAAAACAGCAATACAAAGGCATCATAGTGCCCACCGAGAACGCCCGCGAGGCCGCCATCGTCAACAACCTCGAGGTCTACGGCGCCCACTCGCTGAAGGAGGTCATCGATTTCTTCAACGGCGAGGGCTCACTTGAGCAGACCATCGTGGACACGCGCGCCGAGTTCGCCCGCTCGCTCAACAGCTACGAATATGACTTCGCCGATGTCAAGGGGCAGGAGACCGTTAAGCGCTGCCTCGAGATTGCTGCCGCCGGCGGCCACAACGCCATCATGATAGGCCCCCCGGGCAGCGGCAAGACCATGCTCGCCAAACGCATGCCTGGCATCCTGCCGCCGCTGACGCTCAGCGAGAGCCTCGAGACCACCCAGATACATTCGGTGGCGGGACTCATGCACAAGGAGGACTCGCTGATAGCCGTGCGCCCTTTCCGTGCCCCACATCATACAATCTCGGATGTTGCCTTGGTCGGCGGCGGGATAAACCCCAAGCCGGGCGAGATATCGTTGGCCCACAACGGGGTGCTCTTCCTCGACGAGCTGCCGGAGTTCAAGCGCACCGTCCTCGAGGTGCTGCGTCAGCCCATGGAGGAGCGACGCGTGACCATCTCGCGCGCCAAAATGACCATAGAATATCCCGCTTCGTTCATGCTCATCGCCGCCATGAACCCCTGCCCCTGCGGCTACTACAACCATCCCACCATACCCTGCACTTGTCCGCCAGGCGCCGTCAAGCGCTACCTCAACAAAGTCAGCGGCCCCCTGATGGACCGTATCGATATTCACATCGAGGTGACACCCGTGCCCGTGAGTCAGCTCAACCGCGAGGAGAAATCCGAGAGCAGCGCTGCGATAAGGGAGCGTGTCGTCGCCGCCCGCGCCATACAGACGGCCCGTTTCGCCTCCAACCTGGGCGTGCATTGCAACGCCCAGATGGGCAGCAAACTCACACGCCAGTACTGCGTGCTCACCGACGAGTGCCGCACCATCATGGAGCAGGCCATGAACCGCCTCGGACTTTCTGCTCGTGCTTATGACCGCATCCTGCGCGTCAGCCGCACCATCGCCGACCTTGAAGCCGCTCCCGACATCACCCCCGACCACCTGCGCGAGGCCATCACCTACCGCAGCCTCGACCGCGACAGTTGGGGAAGGTGAGGGAGTTAGGAGTTATGAGTTATGAATTATGAGTTGGGAGTTAGGAGTTAAAAGTTAGTGCATTACCTATGATAACAACAATCATCATCGCCGTCATAGCCCTCGCAGCAGGCATCCTTGCCGGCATACTCATCGCCGGACGCGGCAAAAACACCCTCACGGCAGAAAAACAAACCCTCGAGGCACAGCTGGCCGCAGCCAACCAGAGCCACACCACTGAGACTTCGCTCCTCAACAGGCAGCTGGAGACTCAGAAAACCGAGGCTGCTAAAGCGCTCCAAAACGCCAAAGAGGAGGCCGCGAAAGCCCTCGAAGACTATAAAGCCGATGCCGACAAACGCCTCGCCGACTACAAAGAGGAGGTGCTCAAACGCCATAACACCGTCGTCGACGAGCTGAAGCAGAACCACCAGGCGCTCCTCGACGAGCAGGACCGCCGTCACCGCAGCGACACCGAAGCTCTCGAGAAACGCTTCAACGACACCATCAAAGCCCTGCGCGAGCAGGTGGAGAATACCACCAACACCATGCTCAAGCAGCGTCAAGAAGAGTTCTCCGATGCCAGCACCAAGAACATCGACAGCATCATCAAGCCCCTCAAGGAGACCATCGACAAGATGAAAGAGGAGATGTCCAAGAACTCCACCGTGCATACCACCATGAGCGCCGAGATAAAGACCAACATGGAGCACATGATCCGCCAGAGCATCGAGGCACAGAAGAGCGCCGAGGAGCTCACCCGCGCCTTCAAGCACGAGTCAAAAACTCAGGGCGACTGGGGCGAGGTCATCCTCAGCAACCTGCTGACACAGCAAGGCTTCACCGAAGGCAAAGACTTCGAGACTCAGGTCGTGATGCGCGACGAGAACGGCTCCGTCATACAGCCCGATGAGGGCGATAACCTGCGGCCCGACGTGCTGCTGCACCTCGACGACAAGCGCGACATCATCATCGACTCCAAGGTCTCCATGACCGCCTACATCGACTACGCCAATGCCACCGACGACATCAGCCGCCGCCTCTACCTCAAGGAACACATAGCAAGCCTCCGCAAGCACGTCGACGAGCTCTCGGCGAAGAACTACCCCCAGTACCAGATAAACCCACACCTCGACTTCGTCATCATGTTCGTGCCCCATGTGCCGGCCCTGCGCGACGCCCTGCAGGCCGAGCACACCCTCTGGCAGGAGGCCATGCAGAAAAAGGTCTTCATCGCCGACGAGCAGACACTCTACGCCGCCCTGCGCATCATACGCATCACCTGGACGCATATCGACCAGGAGCAGAACCATAAGCGTATCTTCGAGCTCGCACAGGAGATGATAAACCGCACAGGCCTCTTCCTCGAAGAGTACGAGAGTATGGGACAAAGCCTGCGTGATGCCCTCGAGGCTTTCGAAAGCAGCAAGAAGAAACTGCTGCCCGGCGGTCGCAGCATCGGCACCACCGCCAACCAGATCCTCAAGCTCGGCCTCGACAACAAGAAGGCTGGGCGCAAAGGGAAAGCCCCGGAATCCATCATCCCGGCAGAGTATCTCACCCAGGAGGTGCAGACAGAGCTGCTGGAGGAGGCTTCCGAGGCTCCGGAAGAGTGACACACGGCGCTACAGGATAGCGGCGCGTTCCTCGTCGTCCCAATAAGTCATGTTGCGGTATGGGTTGACGTCGTCTTTGCGACGGCTCTCCACCTTCTGCTCTTCAATATAGTTCTGTATGTCGGCAAAGCGCTTACGGTAATTCTGCCATAGGCCTTCATCGAGCTTCTCGACGCCGGCGAGCCTACAGAGCACGCCATAGGCGTGGGCCTGCCGCTGGGCGGGATAGGTACCCCAGAGGGTGTTGAAACGGCTGTGGACGGCATCCCAGCTGTCGATGGCGCCGTTCTCGACATCGGCTATCAGCTGCTCCATGTCGGGCTTGGCCACCAGCTGGCCGCCGATGTTCAGCCATTCCTTTTCACTCTGACCACTGACCTCTGGACACTGGCCACTCTCCAAGTTCTTCATGGCGTAGAACACCAGCATGTCCTCGTAGGCCTTGAGACCTTCCTTGGCCTTGAGGATGACGGTGCGGCGCTTGCCTTTCTCCATGCCGTCGGCGTAGACGGGTCCGTCGGCCGAGGCCTTCATCCAGCCACGCAGCAGCTCCATGCCGTGCAGTATCTCCTCGGCGGTGTCGGGCGCCAGGTTGTCGAACTCAATGTTCTGCGCCTTCACCACACGCTTGTCGCGCTTGGCGAACTTTTTGCTGTTGCGGTCCATGGCGTACATGTTGTACATCCACCAGTAGGCCGGCATCACCTCCAGCTGGTCCTTGCTGGCATTGTTGTTGACCAGCGCGAAGGGCAGCTTGATGTCGAGCTCGGCGGGGTAGTCGGCCTTGGCCAGCAGACAGTAGGAGGCGAAACGGCTCGAGTGCTTGAACGAGCAGCAGAGGCCCGGCCAGAAGCCGCGTCCGGCGGCTATCTCGTTGTCGGCGGTGCGGCTGTTGTGGTTGGAGCCTATGGTGCCGCCGGCGGCTATGTTGCTCTGGCCCATGATGAGGCCGGCGATGAGGAACGAGTTGTTGTGGTGCTGCTCGTGTGCGGGGAAGATGATGCTGTTGCCCACCTCGCAGCGCGCCAAGGTCGAGTTGTCGCCCACCACGGTGTCGTTGAGGCGGAGGCCGAACTCCAGATGCACGTGCTCGCCCAGCAGGAAGCGCACGGCTATGACGCCATGCTCCACGGTGCAGCCGTAGCCTACCACGCCGTCGCTGAGCACTATGCAGCCCTCGATGCGCGACGGGTCATCGGCCTTGGAGCGCACGCTGACGTTGTGCAGCGTCTTGGTGTTCTTGACGACGCAGCAGTCGCCCACGCGGCCGTAACGGCCTTCGGCGGTGCCGAGGGTGTCGTAGGTCATCTGCTCCAGGCGCTCCATCAGGCGCTTGCGGCCGCGGTAGCGCGCCCACATGTAGGCGTCGCCGATGGTCATGCCGCTGAAGGGCAGTATGCGGCGGCCGCCGTTCTCGTTCATAGGCTCCAGCCACGCCACCTCTTTGGCGTCGGCCGTGCAGGTCATCTCGTCGATGTTGAACAGCAGCACGTTGTCGCCCAGCGTGTAGTTGCTCAGCATGTGCACGTTGTGGATGGCGGGGTGGTCGCCGACGGTGACGTCGGCCAGCGTGGAGTTGTAGATGCCTTCACGGAGCGTCAGGTCGCCGTCCTTCACCTTGCCGGTGGCTATGGCGCCGAGGCGCACCTCGCCGTCGAAGCAGTTGCCGTGCAGGCAAGACGCAGAGAACTGGTCGGTGACTTTCACCGCCGACCAGTTCTCGGCACAGTTGCCCGACCGCTCCAGTTGTTCTATCTCACTCGCGGTGAGATTGCGATATCGGGTTTCCATTTAGTAGAGATTTACAAAACGTTCTATTGTACCTTCAATCCTCTGCTTGTCCTTGAAGTACTGGTAGGTGCTTATCTTCAGTTCGTCGCAGGCCTCCTCGTCGCACACTATGGTGGCGTGTGGGTGCATCTGCAGCATGCTGGAGGTCCACATGTGGTTCACACCGTTCTCTATCATGTGGTGCAGCGCACGGGCCTTCTTGGGGCCGTTGCAGAGGATGAGCACCTCGCGGGCATCCATCACGGTGCCCACACCAACGGTCAGGGCCTGTTTCGGCACCTTCGTCTCGTCGTTGTCGAAGAAGCGGCAGTTGGCCTGAATGGTGTTGGTGGTGAGGGTCTTGATGCGGGTGCGACTGGCGAGGCTGCTGCCGGGCTCGTTGAAGGCTATGTGACCGTCGGGGCCCACACCGCCCATGAACAGGTCCACACCGCCCGCCTGTGCAATCATCTCCTCATAGTGGGCGCACTCGGCCAGCAGGTCCTTGGCGTTGCCGTCGAGGATGTGCACGTTCTCCGGCTTGATGTCGATGTGGCCGAAGAAATTGGTCCACATGAAGCTGTGGTAGCTCTCTGGGTGCTCCACGGGCAGCCCCACATACTCGTCCATGTTGAACGTCACCACGTTCTTGAAGCTCAGCACTCCGCGCTTGTTGAGCTCCACCAGGTGCTTGTACAGTCCTAACGGTGAACTACCGGTGGGGCAGCCGAGGACAAACGGATGCTCCTCCGTGGGATTGAAATCCAGAATCTTCTTGGCCACGAAATTGGCGGCCCAGACCGACATTTGGTCGAAGTCTTTTGTAATAATAACGCGCATATTATTAGTGTTTTGTGAATAAAAATATGATTAAACTATCTTTGTTTTCACAATTAATTCCAATTTGCAAAGGTATGTTTTTTCCGTCAAAAAATTTTAACTTTTTTTCATAAAATTTCTAAATCATCGAAAACCAAGGAGTTTTAACCTTATGTAACATACTAATCTACAGCACATAGGATAGAGCTCCTACGGCTCCCCCTTCGGACCTTCCTCGGCCCTGCATCGGCCAGATGCGATATAAAGACCGTAGAATCAGCGCAGAAGAGCTGAGGGGGCTCCGTGGGGGGTCAAGCCCGTAGGCGGTATGGAAAAAGAGCATGGAAACAACACCGAAGAAAAAAAATTTTGCCATATCGAAAAAAGGTTGTACTTTTGCAGTTCGAATTGTAAACAGAAACAGCTATGGGAATAACGATACCTGCCCTTATAATCGGGGCCATTTTCGTGAACAACGTGGTGCTTGCCCAGTTCCTCGGCATCTGCCCGTTCCTCGGTGTGAGTAAGGATGTTAAGTCGTCCGTCGGCATGAGCGGCGCCGTGCTGTTCGTCATGCTGCTGGCCACTATGGTGACGTGGCTCATCATGACCTATGTGCTCGTTCCGCTGCACCTCGAATATCTGCAAACCATCGCCTACATCCTCGTGATTGCGGGCCTCGTGCAGATGGTAGAGATAGTGCTGAAGAAGATCGCCCCCTCGCTCTATCAGGCCCTGGGCGTCTTCCTGCCCCTGATCACCACCAACTGCGCCGTCCTCGGTGTGGCCATCCTGGTGATACAGAAGAACATGAATTTCCTCGAGAGCGTCGTCTACTCGGCCTCCATCGCCGTAGGCTTCGCCATCGCGCTGATACTCTTCGCGGGCATCCGCGAGCAGCTCGACCTCACCGGCGTGCCCAAAGGCATGAAGGGTGTGCCTATAGCGCTGGTCACCGCCGGCATCCTGGCTATGGCCTTCATGGGCTTCAACGGCCTGGTGCCGCTGCCGTAAGACAGTTAAGAGTTAGGAGTTAAGAGTTAGGAGTTAAGAGTTATAATAGGGGCTGAAACGTTGTTTCAGCCCCTATTATTTTGTGGTGAACAAACCACCTGGCATTAGACTATTGCCATTCTCTATTCTCAATTATCAAAGTTCGAGTAATTCGCCATAAATTAACCTGCGCAAGCTTAGCTCCACAAGGTCGCTGACCATAGTTCGCTTAATTCGAATAATTCGACGTTCTTTTACAATTCTCAATTCAGTTGCGGTAGCCTATGACGCGGCGCACCTCGGCCAGCGTGCGTGCGGCGCTGTCGTGGGCCTTCTCCTTGCCGAGGTCCATGATGCGGCGCAGACGGGCGTCGTCGCTCTGGAAGTCAAGGATACGCTGACGGATGGGCTCGACGAAGGCCACCATGTCTTCGGCCAGCTGCTTCTTGAGGTCGCCGTAACGTATCTGGCAACGGTTGTAGAGGTCGTCGAAGTACGCCACCGTGTCGGGCGTTGAGACGGCCTTGAGCAGGGTGAAGAGGTTCTCTATCTCCTCGGGCTTCTGCTGGTTCATCTCCGTGGGACCGCTGTCGCTCTTGGCTTTCATAATCTTCTTGCGGATGACGGCGGGCTCGTCGGTGAGGAAGATGGTGGATGCTTCGCCCTCGCTCTTGCCCATCTTGCCGCTGCCGTTGAGGGCCGGAATCTTCACCAGGCCGGTGCTGGAGCCTATGGCCTGCGGCAGGGGGAAGACCTCGCTGCGGTACATGTTGTTGAAGCGCTGGGCGAAGGTACGTGTCATCTCGAGGTGCTGCTCCTGGTCCTTGCCCACGGGCACGCGTGTGGCCTTGTGTATCAGTATGTCGGCGGCCATGAGGGTGGGATAGGTCAGCAGGCCGGCGTTGACGTTGTTGGGGTTCTGGCGCACCTTGTCCTTGAAGGAGGTGACGCGCTCCAGCTCGCCGAGGTAGGCGTTCATGTTAAAGAAGAGGTAGAGCTCGATGGTCTCCGGCAGGTCGCTCTGCAGGTATATGGTGGCCTTCTCGGGGTCGAGGCCGGCGGCGAGGTAGGCGGCCATGATCTTGCCGGCGTCGCCGTAGATGCTGCCCGGCGTGGGATGCGTGGTCAGCGAGTGGTAGTCGGCGATGAAGAAATAGCAATCATACTCGTCCTGCATACGCACGAAGTTGCGCAGAGCGCCGAAATAATTGCCCAGGTGGAGGTTGCCCGTGGGGCGTACACCACTGCAAACTATATCTTTAGCCATAGTATCGTCGTTGTCGTTAATGCTGCAAATTTACAAATAATTTTGCAGTATTAAAGTTTTTTTGTATTTTTGTAGGCTGAATTACAGGAGTCATAAAACAAAAATAACAACATAAATTATTGTAAATATGTATACAAAGTTCCAACAGCATCTGCAGAAAGAGCTGGCCGACATCGAGGCCGCCGGTCTTTACAAACATGAACGCATCATCGAGAGCCCCCAGGGCGCCGAGATTATGGTGAAGGGCAAGAAGTGCCTCAACTTCTGCGCCAACAACTACCTGGGTCTGGCCGACAACCCCGAGCTCATCGAGGCCGCCAAGAAGGGCATGGACGCCCGCGGCTACGGTATGGCAAGTGTGCGTTTCATCTGCGGCTGCCAGGACCTCCACAAGCAGCTTGAGAAGAAGATTGCTGAGTTCTTCGGCACCGAGGACACCATCCTCTACGCTGCCTGCTTCGACGCCAACGGCGGTGTCTTCGAGCCCCTGCTCACCGAAGAGGACGCCATCATCAGCGACGCCCTCAACCACGCCTCCATCATCGACGGCGTCCGCCTCTGCAAGGCTCAGCGCTACCGCTACGCCAACGCCGATATGGCTGACCTCGAGGAGCAGCTCAAGGCCGCCCAGAAGAACCGCTTCCGCATCATCGTCACCGACGGTGTCTTCTCGATGGACGGCAACGTCTGCCCGCTTGACAAGATCTACGAGCTCGCCAACAAGTACGACGCCATGGTGATGGTCGACGAGAGCCACTCCGCCGGCGTGGTCGGCAAGACTGGCCGCGGCGTCACCGAGCGCTACAACCTGCGCGGCAAGATTGAAATCCTCACCGGCACCCTCGGCAAGGCCTTCGGCGGCGCCATGGGCGGTTTCACCACCGGTAAGAAGGAAATCATCGACATGCTGCGTCAGCGCAGCCGTCCCTACCTCTTCTCCAACAGCATGGCTCCCGGCCTCGTGGCCGCCGGCATCCGCATGTTCGAGCTTATGAGCGAGACCAACGCCCTGCAGGACAAGCTGCACGAGAACACCGACTACTTCCTGCGCCGCATGAAAGAGGAAGGTTTCGACTGCAAGCCCAGCGAGAGCGCCATCTGCGCCGTCATGATCTACGACGCCGCCAAGAGCCAGCAATATGCCGCCAAGATGCAGGAAGAGGGTATCTTCGTCACCGGTTTCTACTATCCCGTCGTGCCGAAAGGCCAGGCCCGCATCCGCGTGCAGATTAGCGCTGCCCACGAGCACGAGCACCTCGATAAATGCATTGAGGCCTTCAAGAAAGTCCGCAAGGAAATCGAAGGCTAAGAGACTCTTTTATACAAATAGTCGGATCGACACACAGGATCTGTCGGTCCGACTATTTTATACCATCGTATGAAAATCAAACGCCCGATATTCTGGCTGACAGTGATTCTAGCCATTGCTGCCGTTGTCTTCTTCCTCCTGACACGTACACCAATAGGGGAGGAGGTGAGACGCGGGAGTGCGCGGCTGTTTGACTATGAATACATCCCTAATCAGGATGTGGAGATTGAGGGCTGTGCGGCAGCGCTGGCAGCCGACTCCATCTACGAGGACTTCCGGAAGAAATTCCGTTTCCATTACCAGACCCTCGGTATGGCCTCGTTTGCCGACAGCAGCCGTATGATCTTGCTGAGCGACCTCCCGCCGCATTTTGAAACCGACTCCATTGCTCCCATCTTCACTCAGTTCACTCATAAGACAGAGTTGAGGAAACACCCCATCGGCTACGACGGCTATACGACTGACATAATTCTCCTGCTTGGCAATGCTACCCAAGAGAATTGTGACAAATTGATACGAAGGCTGAACCGCGAACTCTTTCTCAGCGAATACAAGCCTACTGTGATGCCGCTGCCAGCGGAGCATAAACGCCATTATTTCGCCAAAGAGAATATCGATTATCAGATTACCCTCAATGAGTTCAATACCTGGTTCATGGAAGAAGGGGAGGGGTTTATCCGCCTCAATGACACCAACACCGTGCTGACTGTTGCTGATATGTTCTCTTCGAAGGCTCGCGGTGTCTACTTCAGCCAACAGCCAGGCTTTGTGGCGTGGGCCATTGCCAAAAACTCCGACCTTGCTCCGCAGATGAGAGATATTCGGCAGTTTACGCTCGATGCCGACTTGATTCTGGGGGCTTTGGCCGACAGCAGCACGCTGGTCATTATCGGCCGCGAACGCCAGTCACCGTTATATGAACTGCCGCCGTTGCAGATTGAGAGCATCCTGCTGTTAGCCTCCACCACCGAGAAGGAACTGTCGCAGAGCTTGGACATCAATGACCTGATGGCCGGCAAGATGAACAATGGCCGCGACTGGTGTCCCACCTACCTGAGCAAAGAGTTAGAGAATACTGAGTTTGGCGACCTAATGACCATCACCGACGTGCTGCTGAAAGACTGGTCGGAGCGTGGTACCATCCAGGAAGGCTACTACCGTTATCCCAAACCTGGATATTATCCCTTCGACAAACCGCTGTTCAAGAAATTGGGGTTGAACGAACTGGTGTACAACTGGAACACCGCAGGGGCTATGTATGCCATCGACCGCGAGGAATACACCATTTATACGTTAGGTCGCACGGGGTCGCTACCGGTGAGCTATTTCAATTCGCAGGAGCGAAGCCAGTCGAT
>JAEEGF010594762.1_pt1 | contig 20586 bp, 15 predicted proteins | sample 9134171 | NCBI WGS metagenome assembly JAEEGF01 (sample SAMN16246542, study PRJNA631951) | gut metagenome | biome: gut microbiome; feature: rumen; material: AP-attached | host: Bos | place: Iran: Karaj | collected 2018-10
AGCGTTTCATTCTGAAGGATCTGAATGAGAATATGAAGTTCACACGATATGAGAACAGTTTTCTATGGCTAAAGAATGCAGGTGTTGCTTTGCCAACCTACAATGTGGAAGAGCCAGTTGTCCCGTTGAAGCTGTCGCGCAGCAGGAATCTCTTCAAGCTGTTCCAAAATGACATTGGCTTGTTGGCAAGCCAATATGCAGAAGGTATCCAGTTGCGTATCATAAACGACGAAAAGAGCATCAACTTTGGAGCCATCTTCGAAAATGTGGTGGCACAGGAACTGCACGCCCACGGATATGACCTGTATTATTTCAACAGTAAAAAGCAGGGAGAGTTGGACTTTGTGATTGAGCGCAACGGGTGCGTTGTGCCTATCGAGGTAAAATCAGGCAAGGACTACCAACGCCACAATGCATTGTCAAATGTGATGGAGAATACCGAGTATGCCATCCCGCAGGCATTTGTTTTTTGTCACGACAATGTAAGCGTCAGCAACAATGTGTGTTATCTCCCTATATATATGGTTGCTTTTCTTGTCAAAGAGATGATGGATGACATTTTGTATTCGGTTGATATGAGCGGGATTCAGTAAGAATAATAGAATGTGTTAACGTGTGAATGTGTTAAAATGAATGCGTTAATGTGTAAATGTGTGAATGCTCTTTAAGAATGCGTAAATGCGTTAGTGGGAATACACGAGACTTCGCCGTGGTGTGAAGGCAATATAGCATGCAAGGGTGCTGGTAGTTATTATTGTCGTAGCTCAATAGAGTCTGGATTGAGCAAAAAGTCAAAGATGTTCAGTAGGAGGATCCCTTTATCGTTCCTATAAGTGGGCTGGAGGCCTCCGACAATGACCACTTTCTGGAAGTTGTCTCCTATTTGCATCAAGGGACGTATTTCTTGCAAGGTCTTCTCTTCGTCAGGGAGGTTAAATGCCGACTGAATATAGATGCGATTGTCTCCTTGGTTGCACACAAAGTCGACTTCAAGAAGAGTGCGCTGGCTTTTGCCTTCAGCATTCTTGGTGTTTAATGTGACTTGTCCTACGTCAACCAGTTGCCCTCTTGCACGCAGCTCGTTGTATATGAGATTTTCCATCAAATGAGTGAATTCCACTTGGCGGAATCCGAGCCGAGCATTGCGCAAACCGAGGTCGTCAAAGTAATATTTTGACGGTGTACCAATATATTTGCGGCCTTTGATATCGTATCTTACCGCCTTTTCTACCAAAAAAGCATCTTGTAGCAGGTCAAGGTAGGTCTTTATGGTGTCTACCGTAATGGTGCTCTGTTTTACAGAATGGAAGGTGTTTCTCAACTTGGTGGGATTGACAAGAGAACCAACGCTGCTAGCAAGCACATCCATAAGCTCTTCCATATCGGCATCGTCGCGCAGGTTGTAGCGTTCTTTGATATCCCTTAGATAAGTGCCTGTGAATAGGTCTTGAAGATAAATTTTGCGTTGTTCGTCGGAATTCATAGTGCTTGCCTGCGGCATTCCCCCATAGGTAAGGTACTGGCGAAGGCACTGTTCTTGGTTCAGGCTGTCTTGCGTAGACATAAATTCTTTGAAACAAAAGGGATGGACCCTCACTTCATCACTTCTGCCACGGAAGATTGAAATCACATCACGCGAAAGGAATCGGGCGTTGCTACCGGTGACATAGACATCAACGTTGCTTTTTTTCAGGAAACTATTAAGCACTTCCTCAAAGGAATCCAGACGTTGCACCTCATCAATAAGCAGATAATACATCGAATCGTCGACAATCTTGCTGTCGACAAAATGAAGCAGTTCGTCAGGTTTTCGGAGCGAAACATTTCTATAGTCTTCCAGATCTATCGCAATGATATGTTTGTTATCAACACCGTTGTCTTTTAGCTGTTTAACAAAGAGGTTGAACAAAAGAAACGATTTGCCGGAACGGCGCATACCGGTCACTATTTTTATCAGACCATTGTGTCTTCGACTCCAAAGCTTTTCAATATAGGTGTCTCGTTGTACTATCATCCTGTTCGATTTTTTTGCGTATTTACGCAATTATTTCGACTGCAAAGATACGTATTATTTCCGAAGTGGCAAAATGTTTTTTCTTCTATGATTTGAAAAATCTTCGTGTCTTTGCATTTCGAAAGAATGGATGTATAACCACAGAATCGAAATACATTGTTAATTGAACGGCCGAAATATACTGAACAACTGATGAATGCACGTGGTAATAGATTGGTGAAAAGATGATATAGGAGAAGTGGTCCCTGCTACACATTAACGACTCTTTCAAGAAGATTTTGCTCTCGATGGACCACCAAAATATCAGACACGATGAAAATGGTATTGTCACGATGGGTCTAATGCATTTTCTGCCCGACAAAAACAGCCTGGAGGCGTAAACTTGATGTGCAACCCCTCCAAGAATGGGTCAGTTTCATTTAGAGAAACTGTCGACCCGTCGCCGTGGTGTGCTGTCGGCTTAGCCGACTGGTATGCCGTCAGTTCGGCTGACAACTATCGTCGGACCATCGTCGAAGGATCACCGAAGGAATAATAAGCTTGAATGTGTGAATGCTTTAAAAAATGCGTAAATGCGTTAACGTGTAAATGCGTTAGTGGGAATGCGCTTTGAGAATGCGTGAATGTGTGAATGCGTTAGTGTGCTTTATAAATGTGTGAACGTGTTAATGCGGGAATGTGGGATGGAAAGAGGTAAGAGGGGGAGAATGGATAATTTGGAAACGAAAAAACGTATATCGGCACAATATTTTTGGTTAATTTGCGTTAATAGGGACAAATATTAACCAATAAAAACTATTGTAATATGAAGATTTGTAACAAAATGTTTGCCGAATGTCTCGGTACATTCGTGCTGGTGCTGGGCGGCTGCGGTACCGCGCTGTTCGGACATGTCGGTTTCCTCGGAGTGGCCATTGCCTTTGGCCTCACTGTCATCGCTATGGCCTACGGTGTGGGCCACATCAGCGGCGCCCACCTCAACCCCGCCGTCTCGTTCGGCGTGTGGGTCAACGGCCGCATGAGCCTCAAAGACATGCTCCTCTACTGGCTGAGCCAGTGCGTCGGCGCCATCATCGCCGGTGCCGTGCTGCTCGTCATCTGGAAGGCTGCCGGTTTGGGCCAGACGGGCGTCTTCGCCGCCAACGGCTACGGCGCCGAGTTTGCCGCCGCCACGGGCAATGCCGACTACCTCAGCGTGAGCTGCGGCGGTGCCTTCCTCGTCGAGGCTCTGCTCACCTTTGTGTTCCTGATGGTGATCCTCGGTGTCACCGACGACCGTCACGCCAACGGCAAGTTCGGCGGCCTGGCCATCGGCCTCACCCTGGTGCTCATCCACCTCATTTCCATCCCCTTGACCAACACAAGTGTCAACCCCGCCCGCTCCCTCAGCCAGGCTCTCTTCAGCAACGCCGACGGTTGGAGCGCCTGCGGTCAGCTGTGGCTCTTCATCGTGGCCCCGCTCGTGGGTGCCGCCCTCGCCGGCCTGGCCTACAAGTGCCTCGGCGGCTGCAAGAAGGATTAAGCATTATTCCGTTCACCGAACGCTATGGGCACCCCGCCTTCCGGGGTGCCTTTTTTTATGTCCCGAAGAGCCCCCTTGGAGGTGCCAAAAACCTACCAAAAACGTACCAACACCTACCGTGGTAGGAGTTGGTTAGGAGTTGGTAGGGAGTTGGTAACTGATTGATAGGTAGTTAGGCCTAAGGGGGTGTTTAGTGGGTGCAAAAATATATCCCGCTGGGAACCAACGGGATATGATTTACGAATTTTCTACGTTTCCGAGGGGCCGGGGAGGCTACTCGCGGACGATGTTTTCGGGACGGATTTCGACCTCCTCGACGGTGTTGACGAGGGTGGGGGAGTAGGGGCGCGAGAGGCGGATGTAGTTGTCGGTCCAGCCGAGCATGGAGCCGTCATGTTCGGTTGCCTCCCAAAGCACCGGTCTTTTCTTTCCGATTTGACTGGAAATGAATTCTTTGTGTTTTTGTTCGCTGAGTTCGAGGAGGCGTGCGGTGTGCTCGCGGCGCACGGCGACGGGTATCTTCTCCGGGAGGCGGAGGGCTGCGGTGCCGGGACGGTCGCTGTAGGTGAAGACGTGGAGGTAGGAGATGGGCAGTGAGTCAATGAAACTGAGTACTTTGCGGAATTCCTCTTCGTTCTCGCCGTTGAATCCGGCCATCACGTCGGCGGCGATGCAGGCGTCGGGCATGAGCTCTTTGATGCGCTGCAACTTGCTGGAATAGAGTGTGGTGTCGTATCGGCGGTGCATCAGTTGCAGCACATGGTCGGAGCCTGCCTGCAGGGGGATGTGGAAGTGGGGGAGGAAGGCGCGGCTCGAGGCCACGAAGCTGATGATGTCGTCGGTGAGGAGGTTGGGCTCGATGGATGAGATGCGGTAGCGGAGGATGCCTTTTATAGTATCTAATTTTTCTAAAAGTTCGAGGAGGGTCTCGCCTTGGTGCTGGCCGAAGGTGCCGGTGTTGACACCGGTGAGGATGACCTCCTTGGCGCCGGAGTCGGCGATGCTGCGGGCGGCGCAGAGGGTCTCCTCGATGGTGGCGGAGCGCGAGCGTCCGCGGGCAAAGGGGATGGCACAATAGGTGCAGAAATAGTCGCAGCCGTCCTGTATCTTGAAGAAGGTGCGGGTGCGGTCCTCGCCGGAGTAGGACAGCAGTCGTTTGCTCTCGTTGCCAAGCACTTGTGTCACACCTGGCATGCGTTTTATCTCGTCTTCGGCCACCTGTGCGAAGCAGCCCATGACGACAATCTGGGCGTCGGGGTTCTGGTGGTGGGCCTGGCGGATGGCGTTGCGGCATTTCTTCTCGGCGACAGCGGTGACGGTGCAGGTGTTGATGATGTAGAGGTCGGCTTTCTGATGGAAATCAACGATGGTGTTGCCCTCGGCGGCGAGACGGCGCAGGTGGTCGGAGGTTTCGGCGTAGTTGAGCTTGCAACCGAGGGTATGGGCGGCGATGGTCATGAGAATTGAAAAATTTTTTTTGTCAGTTTCAGAAAAAGTTGTATCTTTGCAATCGTGAAAGTGAGGGTGAAAGTGATTTAGTTGGTTGATATTTAAGGGAAAAGGTTTCCAGAATACCTTCTAAATTTTGGATTTTGTAATAGTGTTTAATGGAGGAAACGCCCTGCAATGTTGCGGGGCGCTTCTTTTTTTTTGTGTGGTGACTGGGTGACAGGGGGTCTGGGTGAGAGCGGTCACACGGTCACGCTGCAACACTGTCATTTGATCATGTCTTCCAGCGGGGGGTGTTCTTCGTATTGGATGGAGCGGATGAGCTTGGCGGCGTCGTCGTCGGGGAAGATGGAGAAGTCGGGCTGTGGGTCGAGGAGGAGTATGTCGCGGCCTTCTTTGTCGCGGCCGACCCCCTGGACACAACTGCGGGCGACGGAGATGTGGTTTTTGCGGTTGGCGAGGGCGAAGAGTTCGTCGCCGGCGCGGGAGGCGACGATGTCGTAGTTTTCCTGGGCGACGATTGTGGAGCCGTCGCGGAGGACGACGAGGGTTTTGGCCTTGCCTTGGGCGGCGATGCAGGCGATGTCGTGGATGGAGACCCAGCGGGGTTGCGCGGGAGAGGTGTGGAGGACGATTTCGCGGTCGTTCATCATGCCGTAGTTCCAATGTTCCTTGATGATGAGTGCGCCGTCGTCGAAGTAGCGGTAGTCGCCGTGTTTGAGTCCACCGGAGTAGAATCCCTCACGGGAGAGCCGTCCGTTGTCGTCGCGGGCTTCGAGGCGTCCTTCGAGGGCGCCATTGACGTAGTTGCCGGTGATGTAGCCCTGTTTGCCGATGCGTTTCCACCAACGTCCGTGGCGGTGGTTGTTGGACCAGTTGGCTACCTCGGCGGTGTCGCCGTTGCGTTCGAAGATGACGTGTGGGCCGTCTTTGATGCCCATGTTGTAGGAGGCTTCTTTGACGAGGCGGCCGTCCTCGGCATAGAAGCGCCAGAGGCCGTGGCGGTTGCGCTGGTTGTATTCGCCGCGGGCGAGGAGGTGGCCCTGCTCGTCGTAGGCTTCATGGAGGCAACGGCGGCCGGGTTCGGAGTAGGTGTTGCGGATGCGCACGGTGCCGTCATGGTAGTAGTAGGTGAAGGTGCCGGTCTCAAGGCCGTCCTTGAAGTCGCCTTCGAAGATTTTGGAGCCGTCTTTGTCGGTGCGGATCCAATGGCCCTGACGGCGGCCTTGCCGGTCGAGTTGGTTCTGTGCGGTGGCGCCGGCGGCGGTGAGGAGGATGGCCGCGGTGAGGAGGTAGAGAGCTTTTTTCATTGCTTGCTGTTATATGTTATTGTACTTATTTATTAAATTATGTGTTTGAATAACGCAGAATTAGATAATTTATTTTGGCGGATGAAAAAAAAGATGTATTTTTGCAAATTGAGAAATGCAAATTGATATTTGATAATTATGGATGTAAAGACAAAACCTGTAGTGAAGTTTGCGGTTGTGGACACGCTGATTGTGGCGGCAGCCTGCATGATTCCGGCGGTGTCGCACCTTTTTGCGGTGCCGCTGTATATGCTCAACCCCATGCTGGCGCTGCTGCTGGCAGGCATCGTGTTGGGAAACGATTGGCGCAACGCGATGGTGCTGGCGGTGCTGATGCCGCTGGTTTCGGGTTTGCTGGTGGGGATGCCTGCAGCCGAGAAGATGGTGTGCATGATGGCGGAACTGGCCACCGTGGCAGGTCTCTTCCATGTCCTGGAACGCCGCATGGGCACGGTGCTTTCTGTCTTTGCCGCCATTGTGGCGGGCAAGGTGGTCTACTATGCGCTGAAGGCGGTAATCGTGGCTCCTGTTGTGCTGGTGGGTACTGAGTGGTGGATTCAGCTGCTTGCTGTCGTACTGTGGGGCGGTTTGTTTGCAAAGATAAAGGTTAAAAGTTAAAAAAAGAGTGAGGAATATTGCAGTGATACTAGGTGGAGGTACGGGCAGCCGTATGGGCGGGCCGGTGCCGAAGCAGTTCCTCGAGCTGGGAGGACGAATGGTGATAGAGTATTCTATCGATACATTCGATAGCCATCCGGCCATCGACGAGGTGGCGGTGGTGGTGCATCCCGACTGGCGCGGGAAGATGGAGGAGATAGCTGCTGCGAGGGGCTGGGAGAAGTTGAAGAGGATTATTGACGGGGGTAGCGAACGCTATATGTCGAGCCTGAATGCCATCATGGCCTATATCAATGAGGCGGATGACACCAACTTGCTGCTGCATGATGCTGCGCGGCCTATGGTGTCGACGGAGATTGTGGACAGGGTGGTTGCGGCCTTGCGTCGTCATGAAGCTGTGGGAGTGGCGGTTCCGAGCACGGATACGGTGTGGGAGGTGCATCCGGATATGGGTGAAGCGCTGATGGATACAAGTGAAAATTGCGAGGTGGGGCGTTTTGTGGCTCGGATACCGGAACGACGGTTGATGTGGCGAGCACAGACTCCGCAGGCTTTCCGGCTGCCGCTGATTCGCGATGCCTACCAGCGTGCGCTGCAAGACCCGTTGTTTCAAGCCACCGACGACGCGGGTGTGGTGCGCAGGTACATGCCCGGCACCAAAATCACGGTTGTCGCCGGAGAGGAACGGAATATGAAAATTACACGTGCGGACGATTTGTCCGTGATGCTAAAATATATCAATAATGGATAAGAAAACAGTATATGTAGGCATGAGTGCCGATATGATCCACCCGGGTCATCTGAATATCATACACGAGGCTGTAAAGTTGGGTAGTGTGACGGTTGGAGTGTTGACGGATGCAGCTATTGCGAGTTACAAGAGGCTGCCCTACCTTACCTATGAGCAACGGGCAGAGATAGTGAGTAATATAAAGGGGGTTGACCGTGTGGTGCCGCAAACGACACTTGACTATGTTCCGAACTTGCGGGAGTTGAAGCCCGATTATGTGGTGCATGGGGACGATTGGAAAGAGGGAGTGCAGCAGAAGACCCGTCAGCGTATAATCGATGCGATGGCGGAATGGGGAGGGAAGGTGATAGATATTCCCTACACGCAGGGTATCAGCAGTACGGCAATGAACCAGCGGCTGAAGGAGATCGGCACAACGCCGGAGATCCGTATGAAACGTCTGAGGAGGCTTATCGGTGCGAAGAAGATTGTCCGTATCCTCGAGAGCCACAGTGGGTTGACAGGTCTCATCATTGAGAATACGAGTGTGGTGGTGAATGGTAAAAAGGAGGAGTTTGACGGTATGTGGGCGAGTAGCCTGACCGATAGCACGAGCAAGGGTAAGCCTGACATCGAGGCTGTGGATGTCACGACGCGACTGCACGACCTGAACGATGCATTGGAGGTTACGACCAAGCCGGTGATTTTTGATGGTGACACAGGAGGGAAGGTGGAGCATTTCGTCTTCACCGTCCGCACCCTGGAACGCCTTGGAATCTCGGCAGTCATCATAGAGGACAAGGTTGGACTGAAGCAGAACTCGCTCTTTGGTACTGATGCGGTGCAGACACAGGATACGATAGAAGGTTTTTGCACGAAGATCAAGGCTGGTAAGAATGCCCAGATTACAGAGGACTTTATGGTGATTGCCCGAATAGAGAGCCTCATTGCCGGGAAACCTGTCGAGGATGCATTGGAACGCGCATTCGCCTATGTGGCCGCGGGTGCCGACGGTATCATGATACACAGCAAGAACAAGGATGGAATGGACATTAAAGAGTTTTGCCAACGCTTCCGTGAAAAGGACGTGGAGACTCCCATAGTGGCTGTTCCGACGACATATAACCAGTACACAGAGGATGAGTTGGCTTCGTGGGGAATAAATGTGGTTATCTATGCAAACCATATGCTTCGCAGTGCTTATCCCGCGATGCTGAATTGTGCGAAGAGTATCCTGATGCACCAGCGCAGCCTCGAGGCGAGCAATGAATACTGTATGCCCATCAAGGAGATATTGACCCTTATTCCAGGAACGAAGAAGAGTTGAACGTTAAGAGCTAAAAGTTGATAGTTAGATGATTGCACCCCAATTTTTTATAGAGAAACTGCAGGCCGAGGGAGTGGAGTTCTACACGGGAGTTCCAGACTCGTTGTTGAAGAATGTATGTGCATATATTACCGACCATTTTGACCAAAACCATAATATCATAGCAGCCAACGAAGGCGGCGCTGTGGCCCTTGCGGCAGGCTACCATCTGGCAACAGGCAAGATTGGATGCGTGTACATGCAGAACAGTGGAGAGGGGAATGCGGTGAATCCATTGGCATCGTTGACAGACCGTGAGGTATACCATATCCCCGTGTTGCTGCTTATTGGATGGCGCGGACGCCCCGGTGTGCATGATGAGCCTCAGCATGTGAAGCAGGGGAAGGTGACAACGGGGCTGCTCAATGTGATGGGCGTCAACTATGACGTGCTTTCAAAGGAGGAGGAAAAGGCAGCCGTGCAGATTGAGAAGGCAATGCGGTGTATCCGCCAGACAGGCGATGTCTATGCACTTGTGGTTGAAAAAGACACTTTCGACAGTTATGCATTGCAGAGTGTAGAGAAGAATGAATATGCCATGAGTCGCGAGGATGCTATTCGTACAGTCGCTGCGAGTATCCCGTCGGATGCAGTCATTGTGAGCACTACCGGCATGATTAGCAGGGAACTGTTCGAATACCGTACCGCAATGGGACAGGGACACGAGCGTGATTTTCTCACGGTGGGCTCCATGGGACATGCGTCGATGATAGCATTGGGCATCGCACTTCAGCATCCGGAACGGAAGGTTTATTGTTTCGACGGTGATGGCGCGAGCATAATGCATATGGGCAATATGGCCATTGTCGGCAGCAAACAGCCCTCGAATTATGTTCATGTGGTATTTAACAATGGTGCGCACGACAGTGTGGGCGGCCAACCGACGGTTGGGCATGAAATTGATTTGGTGAAGATTGCCCATGCTATGCACTATGAGTCAGCAGTCTGTGTGTCGACAAAGGAGCAGTTGCAGGATGTGCTGGGAAATATGAGTGCTCGAGGGTTGCAACTGATAGAGGTCAGGGTGAAGAAAGGCAATAGGAAAGACCTTGGGCGTCCTACCACAACACCTATACAGAATAAAGAAGCATTGATGGATTTCTTGAAGAGATAGGGATGCAACAGATATTAAGAGGCAGTCAGGGCCTTGTGGAGGCGCTCCAGGAGGTTGGATGCAAACGGTATATGCTTGTATGCGACAGTGCATACCCATATTTGCCAATCAAGGATGAACTTTGTCCATCGGTGGTCTTTGATGCTTTTACCCCCAATCCGTTGTATGAGCAAGTTTGCCAGGGGGTGGAACTGTTCAACCGCAATCAATGCGATGCTATTGTTGCCGTAGGCGGAGGTTCTACAATTGATGTGGCAAAGTGCATCAAACTCTTCTGCCGCATGGATCATGGCCATAATTATTTGGAACAGCAGTTTGCCGACAGCGGCATTCCCCTTATGGCGATGCCTACCACTGCCGGCACGGGTAGCGAGAGCACGCGTTATGCGGTCATTTATTATGATGGAAAGAAGCAGTCCATTACGCATGAAAGCATTATCCCCAACTATGCTGTCCTGGAGCCGCTCCTGTTGAAAAGTTTGCCGATATACCAAAAGAAATGCACGATGATGGATGCCATGTGCCAGTGCATCGAATCGCTATGGAGTATCAATTCCACTGACGAGAGCATGATCTACGCAAAGAATGGTTTGCAGATGATTATGGATCATTGGCATGGGTACATAGAGGATAATAATGAAGAGGATGCGAAATACATTATGATGGCCGCCAATTACGGTGGACGAGCCATCAACATCTCACAGACCACAGCTCCTCATGCCATGAGCTATAAGCTCACATCTATGTATGGAGTGCCGCATGGTCATGCTGTGGCCCTTTGTTTGCCAGAGGTGTGGATGTATATGATGGAGCATCCAGAAAAGTGTAGGGATCCTCGAGGGAAAGCCCACCTGGAGAATGTTTTCGGTTGGCTTGGACAAATCATGCAGTGCGATAGCGCATATAAAGGATTGATGATGTTCCGTGCAGTCATGTTCGCACTCGAACTGCCGTTCCCGCAAAGTAAAAACCGTGAAGAAGAGATTGATATTCTTACGCACTCGGTCAATCCGGTACGCCTGAAAAACAATCCTGTGGAGTTGGACGAAGATGCGATACGTTTCATTTACAATAAGATTTTGCAATGAGAGAATTGGTTGTAAAGTTGGCAACTTTTCTTGGCCTATACAATTGGTTGATGAAAATTGATAACCGTCTGGAAACCAAACGCCAGAATAGAGCATTCATAAAGTATGGCATTGAGGCTTTGCGCGAGGCTGTTGCGGCTACCGATGAGTGTGGCGGGAAGCTCTTCATGGCTTTCGGGTCGCTCCTGGGCGCTTATCGGGAGAAAGGATTTATTCCGTTTGACTATGATCTGGATATGGGTCTCTTGGCGGAGGAACGCAAAGAGCAGCTGATAGATGCTATGCGTCGGCATGGTTTCACTTTACTGAGACAATACTATATTAAGGCCACGGGTCGCATATGCCTTGATAAGTACGACTACAAGGGAGTGCATGTAGATGTCCACTACTTCTATCATCAAGAGCAGGGAGGTTTGTATTGCGACCTCTGTTTGCCGCATGAGAGCAAACCTTGGCGCGAGGCCAATGCAACCGACGGTTTCCCGACCATCATTCGCACCGTGCCTGACAGCACCTTCTCCAAGTATGATTTCCTTACGGAAAAAGTTTATATGCCAGATCGTGCCGAGGAGTGGCTACGGACGCTCTACGGGGACCATTTTATGACTCCGGATCCCAAATGGACGATGGGCGATCATAAAAAACGCTCTCAAACCAATGGAGAGCGTATGTATCGTAGACAGGTGGATTGATTATTCTTCCAAAACCGCGCGGAACTTGTCGACCATGCAGTCGGCGGAGTATTGCTCGGTAAACACTTTGCGTGAATATTCGTTGAATCGTGGGCGGGGATGCTGGCAGAAGTCGTTGATGGCGGCAGTGAACTCTTCGGCTGTCAGACAGCAGGCACCGGCTTCCGCATAGTCGAGATTGTAGCCGCTCCATGCTTCGGGGGTACCGATGATGTTCTTGCCATACATCAGGCTCTCGCATGTCTTCACCTTCATTCCGCTGCCTTTGAATATCGGCAGCACCATGATGTCGGAGTCCTCGAACAGGGGCTCCAGGTCGGGAACGTTTGAAAGAACCTCGATACCGGGACGCATCCAATCCGCCTCCTTTACTCTCTCCATGCCTTTCCCTACAATCTGCATGCGGATGTCGACTTTGGGCAGCACATTCCTCACAAACCATTCGATTCCCTCCACGTTGGCGGGGAAGTAAGAGCCGAGGAATGTGCATAATGGTTGTTTGTCTGTCAGTCCGGCGGGGTAGGTGTCGCGCTTGTAGCGGTCGACGAAGGCGATGGGTATCAATTGGTCGGCGTGACGTCCGTAGAGGCGGAACAACTCGTCGTCGTCGCGCTGCGAGAGGGCTATCGTGCGGTTGGCATGGCGGCAACTCCAGCGGTCATTTCGGTCGGCACATGGTACCACGAGCCAGCGCAAGGGATTCATCCGATTAGCATACTTGGCGGCGAAGTATATTCTTTCCACGTTGTGGAAAAAGCATATCACGCGTCCTTTGAAACCTGTCTCCTTCAGTTTTTTTGCTATGATGCCGAACACCGAGCGGTCGACGAACACCACGTCGTAACCCTGTGCCCGGCTCACAATCTCGCTCACCCGTTTGGGGGTGAGGCCGAAGTAGTAGCCGAAAGGCATGTAGAGCACCCCTTCGGCATACTCCCTCATGCTGCGGCGGTGGGCTTCGTCGTGGATGAAATAGGTGTCCACGTTGCCCTCGCCGGCAATCTCGCCCAGCACATGACGGTTCAACTCGCTGGCTTTCTCGCCGCCTTCGGGCACTCCCCGCGTTTTCTTGTATCTTATGACCAGTATTTTCATTGCTTCTTCTTCCGGTAGACTATGAAGATGGTACCTCCGGCAATCAGCACCAGCAACACCGAGCCGAGGATGGTGACGATGTTCATCTTGTGGAACAGCGGAGCCTCGTTCTTGAACTCTATAACGTGGTCGCCGGCCGGAATTACCATTGCGCGCAGTATGTAGTTGGCACGGATGTATTCGGCGGGCTTGCCGTCGATGTAGGCGCGCCAGTCGGGCTCATAGTAGATCTCGCTGAACACCGCCAGCTGCTCTGTCCTCGAATGAGTCTTGTATATCAGATAGTCGGGGTTGTAAGGCGTCTGGTGCTCCATGGCGATGGTGGCGGTGCTGTCGAACGCGAGGGAGAAGACAGTGTCGTCTTCTATCACTACCGTCTTGGCAATGCCGTCAAGCTTCTTCTCGTCGGCTTTGTTGATGACGGCTTTCTTGGTCGGGTCGATGCGTCCCACGGCAAGAATCTCTCCGTTGGCGTTGCCCGTCACAATGGTGCTCTCCACAAACCATGCGTTGCCCAGTGCGTCGGGGTTGCGCTGCACTTGGCCACCCTGCAGCACCACATAGCGGGTGTTCAGCATGTTGAGCACTCCCATGTTCATCTGGCGCGAGAGGTAGAAGTCGATGATATCCTGGTAGCGGCGCATCTTCACGGCGCTGTAGCCGCCCACCTGGCGATGGAAGGCCGCGGGCTTCGAGTCATTGAATGTGTTGGTGGCCAGATTGAGCACGCGGTAGTCCTTGTCGCCGAATTGCGCGGCCATCTGGTCGATGTCATAGTCCCATTGGTCGGGTTTCAGTTTCAGCTGGTCGGCGGAGACGTAGTTGTTTTCCGTCACATAGCGGCGGTCCACACCCCACAAGTCGATAACCATCAGCACCGTGAGTGCCAACGTGATGTAGACGGCCAGGCTCTTCTGGTTGCTCTGGTTGTTCTTATTGGTTTTCCACACGTAGAACCACATCGCCGCAAAGGCCAGCACGACGAAAATCATCGAGCGCCAGCTGTCGCCGACAAAGAGGCTCTTCCGGTCTTCGATAAAGATACTCTGGATGTGAGGCCATTGGGCTCCGTATTGCGCCTCCATCTGACGGTCGACGGCACCGCTGTACGGCAGCATGCCGCTCGCCACCAGCCCTATGAGCAGTGTCAGCGCTGTCGCGCCTCCGGCGATGTAAAGGGCGGTCAGTTTGCGTTTCGCCGACACCTCTTTCGAGAACAACTCTTTCAATCCCAGCATGCCCAGCAGCACCATGCACACATTGGCCAGCACCAAGCTCATGCTCGGGGTGCGGAACTTGTTGTACAGCGGCAGGTGGTTGAACAGCCACTCGTTTACCGACATGAAGTTGTGGCCCCACGACATCACGATGGCCACCAGCGTCGCCGCTACCAGCCACCAGCGTTCGGGCCCTCTCACCAATATCAGGCCCATCACAAAGAGCATGATTACTATGGCTCCGAAGTAGACGGGGCCGCTTGTGAACGGCTGCTCGCCCCAATAGAGCGGCATCTGTTCCTGATGGAAGTTGCTGTAGCTGGCGCTCTCCTTGCTCACCGGCTCGCCGCTGCCGCCGCCCATGGCGCCGGGCACCAGCAGTGTGTAGGTCTCTCCCACACCGTAGCTCCAGTTGAACGCATAGTCAATCTCCAGGCCGCTCTTCTCGCCCTTCTTGGCATCCTCTGTCCCTTCGGGCGTCACCGTGATGGCGTTGCCGCCGCGCATCGTCTGTTTGGCATATTGCTGGCTCACCATCAGGCCGCGGGCGTTGCAGGCAAAGGCCAGCGCGCAACCCAGCAGCAGCACCCCCGTGCCCCACGCCAGTTTCGAGAAGTATTTCCCTTTCAGCGAGTAGACCAGATGCACCAAACCCAGCAGCACGGCGCCGATGATCGTATAGAAAGTAATCTGTATGTGGTTGAAATTGAGTTGCAGTCCCAATGCGAGGGTAAACAGCAGGCCTCCCCACAGCCAGTCTTTCCTCTTGTCGCGACCTTCCTCGGGCTTGCGCAAGCAGAGCACCATGCCCGCCAGGATGGGCGCCATCATGGCCAGAGCCCACGCCTTCGAGATGTGGCCAGCCTCCACGATAATGATATTGTAGCTCCCGAGGCCGAAGGCCAGTGCTCCCAGCAGCGCCACCCACGGCGTGCAGCCCAGCAGCAACAGCGCCAGGTAGAACCCTACGAGGTAGAGAAACAGCACTCCGATGGTCCGCCCCACGCCGAAATACTCCAGATTCACCACTCCGCGCAGCGGCGCCATGATGCTCTTCATCGGCGGATTGCCACCCACCTGGTAGATCGGCATGCCGCCAAACAGCGAACTGTTCCACAGCGCATAGTCGCCTGTCTGGGCGTGGTAGTCCTTGGTCTCTTTCACCATCGCTTCAAACTTCTGGGTATCGCCCTGGTACATGTCCATACCGCTCAGTACGGGCGAGAAAAACACGCAGGCCACTGCCAGCATCGCGGCAATCATCCCCACATGAATCCAAACATTCTTCTTCATAATATTTTTCTCAATTCTTAATTTTCAATCCTTAATTCTTGATTCTCGGGTACTCGACGCGGACGTGATAGATGCTCATCATCTTCGTCTTCAGCATCTTTCTCATCTTGGCGATGTCGCCATAGCTCAGCGGGCAGTTGTCCAACTGGCCCTCTTTGATTTTCCCGTCAATCAGGTTGTCGATCATCGTGTCTGTCGTCTCCTTGGTGTGCACCTTCAAGCTGCGGCAGGCCGCCTCTACAGAGTCCACAATCATCACCACGGCCGTCTCGCGGCTGTAGGGCCGCGGGCCGGGGTAGCGGAATGCCGTCACGTCGAAGTTGCCGTCTGGGTGGCGCTCCTTCTCTTTGGCATAGAAATAGCCCGTATAGGTCGTCCCGTGGTGCGTCCGGATGAAATCCTGTACCTCCGACGGCAGCTTGTACTTCTCTGCAAGTTCCAGCCCTTTCGTCACATGGCTTGTGATCATCCGCGCGCTCTCCTCATAGTCGAGCTCGTCGTGCGGGTTGAATCCGCTCGTCTGGTTCTCCGTGAAATAGAACGGGTTCTGTATCTTTCCGATGTCGTGATACAACGCTCCCACTTTCGCCAGCAGCACATCGCCTCCAAGCTCGCTCACCAGGTCCTCCACGATGTTGGCCACCTGCATCGAGTGCTGGAAGGTTCCCGGGGCCCTGCGGCTCAACTCCCGCAGTGCCTCGTTGTTCGTCGAGCTCAGTTCCATCAGCGTCAGCGCCGTGGTCATCCCGAACAGACGTTCAAAAACGTATATCAGCGGGTAGGCCAGCAGCGTCAGCACCGCGTTGAGGAAAAACACCAGGTATTTCTCCACCTTCAAACCCTCGAGGTTCGTATCCTGGCTCAGCACTCCCGCCGTGTAGATCAGCGAGTAGCTCACGAAAATCACCCCTGCCAGCACAAAGAACTGGCTCCTCTTCTCCAAGTTCCTCACAGCTATGATACTCATCATGCCCGTCACCAGTTGGTAGAAGATGAACTCATACGAATTGGGCACCAGGCTCGCAAGGATAATCACCGTTGTCAGGTGGATATACAAAGCCACCCGCATGTCGAAAAACACCCTCACGAGGATGGGTACCACGCACATCGGCACCAGCAGCACCCACTCAGGCGCCTCCCACACCATCAATGCTTCCATCGCCGACACCAGCAGCACCAGCACCAGCACCATCAGCACCTTGCGGTTGTCCTCGAGGATGCGGTGCCTCGTGTTCTTCAGGAACATATAAAGGGCTGTGAATGCGATGATTGCCAGCAGCAGTTGTCCGCCCATGCGCCCCCAGAGGCTGAAGCCCTCCGAGAAACGTTTCTCTTCCTCGGCCTCCAATGCCGCGATGCGGCGGCCCTTCTCTTCCGTCACCATCTCTCCCTTGCTCACGATGTGCTCCCCGGCCATCACCAGTTCCGAGGTGTAGCTCAGCTGCGAGAGGCGGCTCTGCAGCTCCAGCGACGTGCGGTTGCCGTCGAGCACATAGTCCGGCTCCTGCCCTTCCGCAAGGGCGCCCTCGTCCAGCCAGTCGAAATCACCCATGCGATACTCGCGGCCCACGTTGCCCTCCAGAATCACCACCTTGCGGTCGGCATCTATCGTGCCAAATTCGTCGCCCACAGGCTCCGCCAGCGTCCATTTTAGACTTTTCGTCTTCTCGGCTTTTGACTCTTTTTCCTCATTCTTCACGTAATACAGTATGGCTTCGCTGCGTTCTTTGACCTCCTCGGCCTGCGCCTCCTCGGCGCTCTTCAGCACCGCATAGTCGAACGGCGCCACCAGGTCGCTCCCACGCCACACTGCCCCTACCTTGTAGTCGTACTTCTCCCCGCGTCCCTCGTGGGGAAACATCAGCACAATGACGCACGACGTAATCAGCATCGCCGTTATCTTGTATATCAGTCCCAGGTTTCGGACCGTCCTTGACAGTATCTTTCCCATTCCTTTAGACTTTTAGACTTCTTGACTTTTAGATTGCAAAAATACGACTTTTTTCGCTCATGGCCAAAAAAAACTCCTATCGCATTGTCTTTCATCCATTACGGAATCCTTGTCCGTCGCCCCTTCATCTTTTTTTTCCAGGGTGGGGCTTGCCTGCTCTCCTTGCCGGGGGTTCTCGTCGGCCATCCCGCCGTCGTCCGTCGGGAAATCTCTCCCGCCGTAGGCGGTGTTCGAGCAGCGGCCGCGCTCGTCCTGCACGAAGGCGTAGACGTGCACCTCTTTGCCAGCCATAATCTGCGGCAACACAGTGCTCAGGTGCTTCATGCGGCGGTAGACGGCGTTGGCCAGATAGCCCACTCCCGCCTCGGGGCACCACACCCAGACATAGACATTGTCGAACTGGCTGCACGACAGGTGCAGCGGGTTCTTCTCGAAGCTGACTTCCAGCACGTTGTCCGCGTCGACGCCCCACTCCGTGATGGCCACCGGCGCCACCGACCCCGCACTCACGCAGAGGTTGGCGTAGTCGACCTCCATCCGCCCGTCCACAAGGCTGAAACACTGCTGGTTGGCGCGCACGAAGAGGTTCTGCGCCGTCATGTCCATCTGGTCGGAGAGCTCCTTGAGGCCGATGTTGACGGCCCACCGCATGCGGCCCGCCAGCTGCACCTCCTGCTTGAAGAGCGAGCGGTGCTCCTGCTGCGCCTCCGTGCGCGGGTTGTTCACAATCCTCGACTGCGACCGCACGCACCACACATTCTTCCACCGGTAGCCCACCACGGGCCCCAGCTTCCCGACAAATCCCCCGAGGGTTCCATTCGTCTGCTTCGCCATAATAATCAGGTATTTAGGTTATATCAACGTAAGTTCAACAATCAATTATCCAATCACGATAACGTTATCCCCGCCTATTTATTGCCTACAAATTTAAAAGAGGATAAGGAGTGGATAAAGAGGAGAGAAAGAGAGGAGTAAGAGAGGGTAGCTGCTTGACACTGGTTTACAGTTGCTTGGAGAGGTGGGAAAAAGGGTTTCAAAAAAGAATTGTGCGTAATATCCGCCGTAAAAAAGGTGTACTTCGCCGCATTTTTTTTGGGTGGGACCTTTCTGGTGATTTTTTTTTCGAAGGGGACACAATATTTTTTCGGTTTGCAAGTTATTGTATAAAATTTGTACTAATAGTATCGAAAACAATTAAAAGAATTATAACAATGAAGAAAGCATTTCTTGTCGCAGCCGCATTGCTGCTCAGCGTGGCCCCCCTCATGGCCCAGAACACCTTCAAGGGTATCGTGAAATACAAAGTGGAGTCCACCGGCACCGTGTCGTTCAACATCCCCGACGAGGCCGCAACGGCCGAAATCAAAGTCGACGGCAACTACATGTTCACCAAGAGCCCCATCTTCCTTTCCGGCATGGGCGCCGAGTGCATCCTCGTCAATGGCCTCACCTCCACCAGCTGCAATGACCTCAGCGGTCTCCTCGGCTACCTCCGTTCGCAGGGCTCCGAGTTCACCTACCAGGGTGCCGGCAAGCTCATCATCAAGGAGACCCACGAAGCCAGCAGTTTCGACTCGTTGGAGATCAAGGATACCGAACCCGGCCATTTCTATTTTGAGTATGCTGCCGGCGAGACCAAGCAGATTGCCGGTGTGACCGCCAAAAAACTCATCCGCCACATGTATGACGAGGAAGGTGTCGACCATCCCCAGGTGATGTGGTACTCCGACGAAATCGGCCCGCGTCCCAACGTCCTCTTCGGAGGCCTCAAGGGCATGCCCCTCGAGTGCACCGTCGAAATCGGTGAAGGCCGCGCCATCACCTACACCGCCACCGAGGTGGTGAAAGGCAAGGTGAAGGAAGTCGACTTCCTCCTGCCCGACGGCTATGAGACCCTCTCCGACGAGGAGATGGAAGAGCTCGGCGAACAGCTCAAGGAAGAGCTCGAACTTCTGCAGGGTGAATAATAAAGTATAAAGGTTAAAGGTTAAAGAATACAGTGGCAGCAGGAAAGAAGAAACCGACATCGAAGCCGAAAGGCAAAGGCAAAAGCACCCCGAAGAGGAAGAACCGTTGGGGGGCTTTTGTCGCGTTTGTGAAGAGTGAGCGTTTCGCGCATATCCGCGGGACGGTGTATGTGCTGTTTGCCTTTTTCCTCCTGCTGTCGCTCGCGAGCTATTACGCCACGGGTTGCGACCCCACGCGCCACTGGCTCAAGGCCATGGGATTCGCCACGGCGGAGTTTTTCGCCGTGAACCTCTTCGGCATCGGCAGCCTGGGATTTGCCCTGCTCTTCTTTGTCTACGGCATGAGGCTGTGGAAGGTGAGCGTGATGCCGTGGTGGAAAACCTTCGGCAGCACCGTCTTCTGGATGGCGTGGCTGAGCGTGACGCTGGGCTACATCGCCGTCAAGTGGATTGAAGACGGCGTGGGGTTCGAACAGTATGCCGGTATCGGTGTCATGCTGGCCGAACCTCTCGAGAATTTCATGGGCTGGTGGACGCTGGTGCTGCTGGTGGCAGTGGCAGTGGCTGTGCTCGTGATGGTTCACAAGATGGAACTGCCTGAAGTCCACATGCCCAAGGTCGACCTGAAGAAGGTGGTGGAAGAGATTGAGAAAGAGGAGCCGTCGGATGCCAAGAAGGAGAAGAAGGTGGAGAAGGGTTTCATCGACTTCGCCGAGCAACAGCAGGAAGAAGACGAGGGCGCCGAGTTTGAAGAGGCTGCGATGGAGCTCTTCAAAGCCCACCCCATCGCCACCCAGGATGATAAAGCCGAAGCGGCTGATGCCGGCGGCGAGACTCCGGCACCACAAGAAGGGGAGACGGTGGAGTTTGACATCGACGAGGAGTTTGCCCGCGTAAACGCCAAAGCACAGGAGAAGAGCGACGAGGTGACGTTTACCATCGAAGGGATGGACGAAGCGTCGGAAAGCCAGGATGCCGCGGAGGTCGAACCGGAGGCGGAGAGTCAGGGAACCACCGACGACCAGGAAGAGGTGGAAGAGGAGCTTGCCGATGACGACTACCGTCGCCACTATGGGCTTGACGAGCCCTACGACCCCCACTTGGACCTGGGCGACTATGTGATGCCCGAGACGGGTATACTGGAGGACTGGGAGGTGGCC
>JAEEGF011177729.1_pt1 | contig 20584 bp, 13 predicted proteins | sample 9134171 | NCBI WGS metagenome assembly JAEEGF01 (sample SAMN16246542, study PRJNA631951) | gut metagenome | biome: gut microbiome; feature: rumen; material: AP-attached | host: Bos | place: Iran: Karaj | collected 2018-10
CGTAGCAAAGGTACTTGGTTGTAGCGGTGCGATGTAAGTAGCTTGCCCACCCGCCTCTTTAGCTCAGTTGGCCAGAGCACGTGATTTGTAATCTCGGGGTCGTTGGTTCGAATCCGACAAGAGGCTCAAGAAAAACGAATAATGCCGGAAAATTCCATTAAGGATTTTCCGGCATTTTGTTTTGCGATTATATTTTCTTAAATCTGAGATGCAGCGTTTTCTTCCTGTGTGATGTATTTTGGAGACTCGCCATATTTGTTAGCCTGTGGCTCGCTGTCTTTGAGAGTCCAGAATATCAGGATGAGGTTCACGATAGGAATGATACCTATGAGCATAGCCCATCCGCTCTTGCCGATATCGTGCAGACGACGTGCGCACACTGCAAGTGCAGGGATAAGCAATGCGAGCATGATTATACACAAAATCGCTGCGCATGGGAAGAATGTGTCGTCGCATGCCTGTGCTTTGTCAAGGAGTGCTTGATGCTTCTCTGCATCGAATAATGCCTCGCCTGCCTGTGATTCCACTTCAGCTAATACCCCTGACTTCCAGCTGAATAATTGCTGCATCAGTATTCCAGGGATGCTATTGAGTAGACAGAACCACCAATACTCAGAACGACGTGCGCGTCCACTAAATGTAGCATACTTCTTAAAACATGTCTTTATGGCCTCGCCGAAAGACAATTTAGGGAGAGCAATTGTATTTGCCATGTTAGTAAAATGTTTGGTTAATTATTTAGTTAAAAATGTTTGGTTTGATTTTGTTTGGTTGGTTTCGATAATTTGTTTGGTTGGTTTCGATAATTTGTTTGGTTGGTTTCGATAAACTGTTAGTTTCTTTTATCAATATTTGTTGCAAAGGTAAGCAAATTAATCTTATTTTGCCTAATTATGGAAATAGATTAAGTGTTTTTTAAAATACTTTAACAAACATTTTGTTTTCGGACTCATGTATGGCAATAATGCGAAAACTGTAATATGTATCGTAAGACAATAAAAAAACTCCCTTCGTAACCAATTCTTTCTTAGTGTGTTACGAAGGGAGTTGTAAAAGCATAGCTTTTACGTTGTAATATGATAGCTTTTACCGTGTAATTCGATACCTTTTACAAGGTAATATGATAGCTTTTACAACGCAAATAGATACAACTGTAATATTGGTGCGTTACTGCATGTCGTAAACCACCTGCATGATCTTCTTTCCGAGTTCGTCGGCTTCATCCATGCTGTGTGCCTCGCTATATACGCGGATGATAGGCTCGGTGTTTGACTTGCGGAGGTGTACCCACTTGTCTGGGAAGTCTATCTTTACACCGTCGATGTCGTTTACCTGTGCGTCAGGCTGTGCGCTGTACATCTCCTTTACCTTTGCAAGGATTGCATCAACGTCAGTGTCGGCTGTCAGGTCAATGCGGTTCTTGGCAATGAAATACTCAGGGAAGGTCTTGCGCAGTTCGCTGACCTTGCATCCCTTTTGTGCCAATGAGCTGAGGAACAATGCTATACCTACGAGGGCGTCGCGACCGTAATGGCTCTCAGGGTATATCACACCGCCGTTGCCCTCACCGCCTATCACGGCGCCAACCTCGCGCATCTTGGTGGTTACGTTCACCTCGCCAACGGCTGCGGCACTGTATTTTCCACCATGCTTCTCAGTTACGTCGCGCAGTGCACGGGTGCTTGACAGGTTGCTGACGGTAGCTCCGGGTGTGTGGCTGAGTACGTAGTCGGCTACGCTTACCAGTGTATATTCCTCACCGAACATCTTGCCGTCCTCGCAGATGAAGGCAAGGCGGTCAACGTCAGGGTCAACCACGATACCGAGATCGTAGCCGCCACCTTTCAGTGCGTCCATGATGCCGCCGAGGTTCTTCTCAAGTGGTTCTGGGTTGTGTGCGAAGTCACCGTTGGCTTCGCCGTTAAGGAATGTATATCTTACGCCGAGCTCGTCAAGCAATGATGGAAGTATGATGCCTCCCACACTGTTGATAGAGTCAACCACTACGTTGAAGTTTGCTTTCTTGATGGCATCCTTGTCCACCAACTTCAGGTTCATTACGGCGTCGATATGTTTCTTGTCGAAATTCTCCTCTGTATATTTACCGATATTGTCAACGTCGGCATATTCAAATGCTTCTGCCTCTGCGATGGCAAGTACCTCGGCACCGTCAGAAGCGGTAAGGAACTCACCGCGGTTGTTAAGGAGCTTCAGCGCGTTCCAGTGGCGTGGGTTGTGTGATGCGGTGATGATGATGCCGCCGTCAGCGCCTGCCATCGTCACTGCAAGTTCTGTGGTAGGTGTTGAAGCCAAGCCGATGTTTACTACATCGTAGCCCATGCCGAGCAGTGTGCCGCATACTACGTTCTTTACCATCTCGCCAGAGATACGTGCATCGCGTCCTACAACGATTTTGCCGCTACCGTTAGGCATTGACTTGCGTATGAAGGTAGCGTATGCAGATGTGAACTTTACTATATCTAAAGGATTCAGTGTGTCACCCGTTTTACCTCCGATGGTGCCGCGGATGCCCGATATTGATTTGATTAATGACATGGGGGAAAAGTTATGAGTTATGAGTTATGAGTTATGCATTCTGCATTATGAATTATTACAGTCCTTTCTGGAATGTTATGTCGTAGAAACAAGCGTACACCTTACTTGTAGCGTATGCGTGTCCCTTGTCGTGTGGCACCACAATCTTCACGTGTGCAACGCTCTCGTCTGCGTTGGATGGGCGTCCCAGTTTTACGTAGCTGAGAGGAGTCAGCCAACCTGTTGGCACAGCTGTGCTGCCAGTGGCTTGCGCAAGCAGTCCGCTGGTGTCGAATGAAGCGCTTATGGTACCGCTGGTGCGTCGCACCATCATCTTGTCGTATGTAGCGGCATATACGAAGCGTCCCTCGTTAGAAAGAGTTAGCGAGTCACCATTGATGTTGTATTCCGTGAAACGGCATAGCACGTCGCAGCTTTCGCCATTCTTAAGAATCTCTCCGCATCCCTTGTTGACGATCTGCATGTAGATTCCGGTAGAGGCAAACAGCACGTACTCGTTTGTGGATGTGTCTGTTACCTCGCCCTTGGCCTTGAACTCTGCCTCGCTGATAACCTTTACAGGTCGTTTGTTTATTTTGCAGTTTCCGTTAATGAAATTGTTTATGCAACCTCTTTCATATTCCTTTTGCTCAGCGTATGTCTGTGTGTCATTGCACGAAGTCGTTGCTGAAATGGCAACGACGGCAAAAAGGATGGCGTATATTACTTTCTTCATTTTTTTTGTTTGTTGCGTAGTTTTACGTAGTTGTTTAGCGTAATTCCGTGCAAAGTTACAAATAATTTCGCAAATATATGTGGGTTGTTAGCCTAAATAAACTTAAAACCAGTGTTATTAACTTTTCTAAACATCACGAGGGTATGGTACTACAGTCTGTCGCTGAATGCCTTTATGGCGTTCCTGACTATCTTCTCTGCCTCGCTAAGTGAGCAGTATAGCCTGCCTCCGGATGCATTCTTGTGTCCTCCGCCGTTAAAGAATTGCTCTGCCATCTCGTTGCACGGGAAATCATCAACGGATCTCAGGCTTACCCATACGACGTTAGGTTTCTCGCTGTCCTCACGTAGAGATATAGACAGTCTGTGTCCCTTGATCTGCAGTGGCATGTTCACCAGTCCTTCAGCGTCTCCCTTTATAAAATGGAAACGGCGCAGTTCTTCCTTTGACAGCGTATAGTATGATGCTTTCAAAGGGGTCAATACCTTCAGCTTCTGGTACATTACGTACCCGGTGAGCCTCAGTCTGTCGACGCTGAACACGTGGTATATGTTTCTGTATATCTTGTCCTTGTCAATGTCTTTTGCCAACAACTGCGAAATGATGAAGTATATTTCTGGCGCATTGCTGTTATAGGTAAAGCCACCGGTGTCTGTCATCATGCCGCAGTATATGTTCGTAGCCATATTCTTTGTCATGCTTTCATATCCGCCGAGCTGCCATATCAGTCTGAATACTATCTCTGACGTGCTCGACATTGTAGGGAATGATATTTGTGGCTGGCTCTCTATCACGGGGTCGAGGTGGTGGTCTATGAGCAGAAACTTGGCGGTTGACTGCTCTGTCACCTGTTGCAGTTCTGCACCGGTACGCGACAGGTTGTTGAGGTCCATGCAGCATATCAGGTCGGCTTCGCTGATTACCTTCTTTGCCTCATCCTTCTTCTTGTCGAAACGTATGGACTGCTGTGCGCCAGGGAGCCATTGTAGGTAGTCAGGGTACATGTCAGGTACGATCACGGTGGCGTTCTTTCCTGACATGTTGAGGTATTCTGCCCATGCAAGGGTAGAGCCGAGTGCATCGCCGTCTGCGTTCATGTGGCAGACTATTGCAATGTTTTTTGAAAGTGAAATGAGGTCGCGCAGTTGTGCGACCTCATTATCTGTAAGTAATTCTATGTTCATTGGAACGTAGTGTTTCTGTGTATTATCATTACGGTTAGGATTAATATAACCCCATCTGCAGTTTCTGTGGTTGCCGTCTTTTAAAACAGTTTGTTTGGATATACACCTTCTTCTACCAACTTGGCAATGCGTGCCACGGTGTCAGGACGGTCCTCTGAGTATGTTACGCCAAACCACTTACTTGTAGTGTCGAGTACCTTACATGTAGCAGTACCCTCGTTGATGAGCTTGTTGACCATCAGTGGGATGAAGAACTCAGACTTGAGGTTCTTCATGTTCTCAGGATCACTGAGGAACTCCTTGAAATACTCCTCGCTGTACTGGAAATAGTCTGGTGTGAAGCCCCACATATTCATAGATACAGGTGCGTTGTCGTCGATATATACCCACTCGCCGTCTTCCTTGTTGTCGGCGCGATAAGCTACCTTTCCGTCAACGCGTGCTATCTTTGTACGCTCCACGCAGGTGGTGAGACATCCAGCCTCGTCCTTAGAGCAGATACCACGACTTACAGTTCCGTTCTCTGACAGGGTGTTGCCTACGCGGAAACCTACCATGGCATACTGACCCTTGGCGCCCTCTGGCAGTTCGCTGAGGAATTTACCGATAACCATGAATGCGTCGCGATTGTAGAAATCGTCGCAGTTGATTACGCAGAAAGGCTCCTTGATGACATCCTTACCCATCAGTACGGCGTGGTTAGTACCCCATGGCTTCTCGCGGCCTTCTGGAACGCTGAAGCCTTCTGGCAGTGCGTCGATAGCCTGGAAGCAGAGCTCGCACTGTACCTTGCCTTCGTATTTAGCGAGAATCTGAGTACGGAACTGCTCCTCGAAATCCTTACGGATCACCCATACGATTTTACCGAATCCAGCCTGGATTGCATCGTAAATACTGTAGTCCATGATGGTCTCTCCGTTTGGTCCCAGACCATCGAGCTGCTTCAGACCGCCGTAGCGGCTACCCATGCCAGCAGCAAGCAAAAAAAGTGTTGGTTTCATTATAGTTTTTTTGTTTTGAAGTAATTGCTAACTTTAAACCTTTAAATTTTAAATTAAGAGTTAAGAGTTAAGGATTAAGAATTAAGAATTCTGCATTATGAATTCTGCATTATGAATTATACATTATACATTATGAATTCTGCATGTGGTTCCATCCCTGCGCCAGCATATCGAACTCGTTGCCGTCTCTTGAAACAAGTTTAAGTCCGAGCTCTGGCTTTGTGATATGTCCGATGACCTTTACGCCTTCCATGGCTTGAAGTTTGTCGTTGTCACCGATAGGACAGGTAAACAGCAGTTCGTAATCTTCGCCGCCGTTCAGTGCGCAGGTGGTGACGTTCATGTTAAGTTCCTCTGCCATTATAGCCGTCTGGTAATCTATTGGCAAGAATTTCTCGAAAATCCTGCAGCCTTTGTCAGACTGCTTGCAGATATGGTGCATCTCCGATGACAGGCCATCAGAGATGTCAATCATAGAGGTAGGGTTTATTCCTGCCTCGCGTAGCTTAATTAAGATGTCGCCGCGTGCCTCAGTCTGCAACTGCCTTTGTATCAGGTATTCTTTTCCTGCGAAGTCAGGTTGCCATGCCTCGTTGAGACGTTGTTTGAGAGCCTCCAGCTGTTTTGCATCCGTGGTTTTCTTGATCTTCTCTTGGATGTCTTTTACCTGATTGTAATATACCATTTTCTCACGTTCCAGCAACTGTAGTCCCATGTATGCTGCACCGAGGTCACCGGATACACATACCAAGTCGGTTTCTCTTGCACCGTTACGATATATGATATCTTCCTTCTTTGCCTCGCCTATACATGTGATGCTGATGGCAAGGCCAGTCATTGATGATGTGGTGTCTCCACCGATGATGTCAACTCCCCATTTGTCACATGCCATGCGCAATCCCTCGTAGAAATCTTCGAGGTCTTCAACTTGGAAACGCTTTGACAAGGCGATGCTTACGGTTATCTGTCGTGGTGTGCCACCCATGGCGAAAACATCGCTGAGGTTCACCATGGCGGATTTGTAGCCCAAGTGTTTCAGGTCAACGTATGTAAGGTCGAAGTGTACGCCTTCCATAAGCATGTCGGTGGTCACCAATGTTTCTGTACCGTCGTAGTGAATTACGGCACAGTCATCGCCAACGCTCTTCTTTGTTGACTCGTTGTTTATTTTTATGTCTTTCGTAAGATGGTCTATCAGACCGAATTCTCCAAGTTTTGATATGTCCATTATCCTATGTTTTTACCTCTCTCCCTTCCCTCACGATTTGTTTTTGCCTCAGGTGCTTTCTGTTGCCTGGCGATATTATCGTCGCAGCTTCATCAGCTGATCATTCCTTTGAATATCTCTGTCATCAGTGGCTGTGCCTTGTTTGCTGCCTCCTGCACTTCCTCGTGCGTTGCAGTTTCAGGTGTATCGCTTATTCCCATGTTGGTTATTATGCTGATGCCGAAGACCTTGATGCCGCAATGTCTTGCCACGATAACCTCTGGCACGGTGCTCATGCCAACGGCATCAGCTCCCAGGGTGTGATAGGCCTTGTATTCTGCTGGAGTTTCATAGCTTGGTCCCTGCACTCCGATGTAGGTGCCATGCACGAGTCTTATATTCTTTTCCTTTGCTATCTTCTCAGCCTTTGCTATGAGCTCATGGTCGTATGGCTCGTGCATGTCGGGGAAACGAGGGCCTGTAGGGATGTTCTTGCCTCTCAGCGGATGCTCAGGGAAGAAGTTAATATGATCGGTTATTACCATAAGGTCACCGATGCGGAAATCCTTGTTAGCGCCACCGGCGGCATTGCTTACGAACAAAGTCTTTATGCCGAGTTCATACATCACGCGAATAGGGAACGTCACCTCCTGCATGGAGTAGCCTTCATAGTAGTGGAAGCGTCCCTTCATGGCCATCACCATCTTGTCACCAAGAGTGCCTATTATCAACCTTCCGTCGTGGCCCTCTACGGTAGATACGGGGAAGTCAGGGATGTCCTTGTATGGCATTTGCCATAGGATGTCTATCTCAGAAGCTAATTGTCCGAGGCCTGTACCCAGTATTATTGCCGTCGTCGGCAGGCATGTCTGCTTGTCTTGTGGCAGGCTGTTGGTAATTTGCTTTTTCAGCCATTCCGCTGTCTTTTGTATTCTTTCGTACATAGCTTATTATTCTGTTGTTAAACCTCTCTTCGTCATCTTGCATGAATGTAACCTTGATAGGTTGCACATACATTGCGGCTCTCACCTCGTCAGACAGGTTCTTTAGATGTTCCAGCCTTGTGGCGTCTTTTTCTGTCGTGACTATTATCGCCGGTTTCTTCATCATGCGGAACTGTGTGTTTATAGCCTCCGCGTCAGATTTAGTGAACAAGTGGTGATCGGCAAATCGCATTGGTTTAATGCTCATACATTTGCCTTTCATATCCTCTATGATATGTTCTGGCGATGCTATGCCGCTTAGCAGCAGTACGTTTGGCAACAGTCCGTCCTCCTCCAGTGGCTTACCTTCAGCAAACAGTGGTTTCAGTGGTAGCTGCGTTATCGTTGTGAAATACAGGTCTTGGTAGGGGTATAGATTCAATGTACGCTGTAATACCCTGAATCCCATGGGCTTGGTATCTTTCGGGCACTTCGTCACTATCACTATGTCAGCCCTGTCTTTTCCTTTCTTTGATTCTCTTAGTCTGCCTGCTGGCAGCAGTTCGTCGTATGTTATCAGACGGTGGTAGTCCATTAGCAGAATGTTTATGCCAGGCTTCACATATCTGTGTTGGAAGGCATCGTCAAGTAATACCACCTGAGTGTCTTTCGTTGCTTCATCACTTGTCAGTCGGTCTATTCCGTGGCATCTGTTAGCATCCACCGCTACGTATGCGTCAGGGAATTTCTTATGCATCTGATAAGGCTCGTCACCTATTTGCGGCATTGTGGTGTCCTGCTTGGCAAGTCTGAAACCGTGTGTCTTTCTTTTATATCCTCTGCTGAGCACTGCTACCTTGAATTTATCGTGTAGCAGGTCTATGAGGTATTCCGTATGTGGCGTTTTGCCGGAACCACCCACGGTAATGTTGCCAACGGATATTACAGGAATGTCAAATTCACGCGATTTCAGCACACCGTTGTCAAACAGTGCGTTCCTTATTCCTACCACGGCTCCGTATATCCATGACAGGGGCATTAACCATTTGTTTATTTTAATGAAATCGCCTTCCATTTCTTTCTCTGATTATTCTGATTACTCAGACTACTCTGATTTCTCTGATTATTCAGATTATTTCAATACCATTACTATCGGGCACCGTGCCTGTATAGGACTTTGCTTTTCCAATCCCTTGACCATGCAGAATGGTTCATAGAACACCCCGAGTGTAGTCCGGAGTTGTTCGTCAAGGTTGTTGCCGTGTCCCGATACTGTTTCAAAGAATTGGTCCAAAGCGCTTGCAGGGGTGGGGTAGGATTCTATGGTATAATCCTTTATCTTAGCCAGCTGTGCAGCCTTCATTATAGCTTCGGGCATGCCGCCGAGCTGATCAACCAGTCCTATTTGCTTTGCGTCAGCGCCAGTCCATACCCTGCCTTGCGCTATGTTCTTCACCTTGTCAACAGATAGTCGTCTGCCGTCTGCCACGCGCTTGCAGAATAATTCGTAGCCTCTGTTTATGTATCTCTGCAGCATACGTTGTTCATCCGCATCGAAAGGACGTGCTGTCTGAGAGAAATCCATGTCGGCATGCTTGTTAGTCTTTACATTGTCAAACTTTATCCCCAGCTTATCCTGTACCAGTCCGCTCATATCAGGGAATACGCCGAATATGCCTATCGAACCGGTCAGAGTCGTCGGCTGTGCTATGATCCATGATGCTCCTGCACTCATGTAGTAAGCCCCCGATGCTGCCATTCCGCTCATTGAGACCACAACGGGTTTCTTTGTCTTCAGATGTGCCACGGCATGCCAGATGTCCTCAGAGGCAAAAGCATCGCCGCCACCGGAGTTTATTCGTATCACGACAGCCTTTACGTTGTCGTCATCTGCCAAGGCGTCAAGGTCGTCTATAACCTTCTTGCTCACTATTCCGGCATCGCCCATCATGGCACCTGATGCTTCGTTCTGCACTATGCTGCCTTCGCAGTAATATACGGCAATCCTGTCGCTGACATTGTTACTTCCTATATATGCAGATGCAGTTCCTTCCGCAGGGTTTACGGGGTAATTACACATTTCCTTGCAGCATACCTGCTGTATGATGTCGCTGTCATCTATCTTCAGCAACTTTTTCATGTATGTCTTTACTTCGTTTGCATACATGGTGCGGTTCACCAGTCCTGCGGCAACCAGAGCCTTGGTGTCTTCCAACATTAATATGCTGTCTGCCATGGCGTTCAGTTTCGTAACGTCTATGGTGGTGCTATGGCTGATGTCATTCGATACGACCCCCCAGATGTTGTTGATGTAGCGTGATACTTGTTCACGGTTAGCATCGCTCATCTTGTCTTCCGTATATTGCTCGGTAGCGCTCTTGTATTTACCTACCTTGACGACAGTCATCTTTATTCCTACTTTCGCCAACAGGTCCTTTAGGTACATTGGCTGTGCACTTAACCCGTGCAGGTCAATCATTCCCTGCGGGTTAATCCATATCTCGTCAGCAGCAGAGCAGACATAGTATGCGCCTTGTGTATATTCATCGCCATACGCTACCACCGTCTTGCCGTTCTTGCCTTTTATGCCATTACCATTGTTAGAGCTACCCTTGAAGCGTTCTATTGCTTTTCTTATCTCCTGCAGTGATGCGTAGTCCGCATTCATCACGCCGGCTTCCAGGTACAGACACTTGATGTTGTCGCATTGTGCCGCCTTGTCTATGGCGGTGACGATCTCGTCCACACCCTGCTGTACGGTATTGCTGCCGCCAAGGATGTCGTTGAAGATGTTGTCGTTTACGTGCTCTACTATATCGCCTGAAAGATTCACCACGAGCACGCTGTTGTCCTTGATAGTGACTGTATTGTCGCTACTTCCCGATATAGCGAAACAGAGTATTGCCAATATACAAAAAAACACCGTCACCGTGCCGACTATGACGATACCGGTAATGGTGGCAAGCGTATATTTTAGAAAATCCTTCATTGAATTTCAGCGTGTTTAGACGTAAAGCGTAAAATCGAGTGCAAAAATACAAAAAATATTTCATTGGGCAAAGTTTTTCTTGTCTTATTTTATAATAAGGTGTAAAAAAATATCATAAATGTTCGTGTGTAGAAAAAAAAAACTACCTTTGCATGAGCAAATACTGTATCAATCGCTATATAATTGAAACAAACCAAAACAAACTATGAAGAAAAAACTTACGTCAATCATTATGACGGCTCTGCTTTCCGTTGCCGTTATAAACTGTTATGCGGAAAAGTTTACCTACGACCTGTCTAAGTCACAGCCAGTCTATTCTGACAAAGGAGGATATGGCTACGATCTTACCAATGCGCCTGATGTAAAGAGTATTACTTCGGCAAAGCTGCCTTCAGGCGGTTCTGTGCCTCCTTTCTATTTCTCAGTAAAGGTGCCAGATGGTAACTATCGCGTGACGGTTGTCTTGGGTAGTAAGAAGCGTGGCGCTGATACCTATGTGCGTGCAGAGAACCGACGCCTTATGGTGGAGAACTGCAAGACTAAAAAAGGTGAGTTGCGCACGGTGTCGTTCCTTGTCAATAAGCGCACGCCGGAGATTTGTCAGAATAATCAGATTACTCAGAATTCTCAGAATATTCCGAGTACTCCGAAAACTCCGACCCCTCAAGTGAAGATTAAGCCCGGCGAAGTGGGCTCGCTCACATGGGACGACAAACTGACACTTGAATTTAATGGTACTGCACCATGTGTGCAGAGTATCACGATAGAACCTGACACCACAGCCGTTACCCTGTATCTCTGTGGCAATAGTACGGTGGTTGATCAAGGCAAGGAACCATGGGCGTCATGGGGACAGATGTTCCCGCGCTGGTTTAACGACAAGGTCTGCGTGGCAAACTACGGCGAGAGCGGACTGACGGCAGCTTCTTTCCTTGCACAGTTGCGCCTCGACAAGATTCTCAGTGAGATAAAGCCGGGTGACTATGTGTTCTGTGAGTTCGGTCATAATGACGAGAAGGAGAAAGGTCCTGGCCGCGGAGCGTGGTATCACTATTCCGTAGGTCTTAAGACCTTCATTGACCGTGTGCGCGAGAAGGGTGGCAACATCATCTTCTGCACGCCTACAGTCCGCCGCTTCTTTGAGAACAACGGCACCATACGCAATACTCATGGTGATTTCCCTGCAGCCATGAAAGCAGTGGCTGAGCGTGAGAACGTGCCATGCATAGACCTGAATGCCTCTACCAAGGTACTCTTTGAGACAATGGGAGAGGAGGGTAGCAAGCAGTTGCTCGTACACTACAAGAAAGGCAGCTTTGCTTGGCAGGATAGGGAATTCGCAGACAATACGCATTTCAATCCTTTCGGTGCTTATGAAGTTTCCAAACTCATCGTCATGGGACTCAAGCAAATCAACAGTCCGCTTGTTCAGTATCTCACGAAAGACTGGCAGGATTTCTCTCCGTCATCACCTGATAGCCCCGCTGCTTTCCTGTGGCCTCAGTCTATCTTCCATGATGCCACGAAGCCTGATGGCAACTGATCATGCCCCAAAGAAAACAGGCGTATCAGAAAAAGCTTCCTTGTAGGCGATGATACCATCATCGCCCATCTTGCAGACCAGGAAAAAGCTTTCTTGTAAGCGATGATATCATCATCGCCCATTAGATGAAATAAACTAACTAAAAAAAGAATATGACAAAATCAAAACAAATCTTCATGCTGCTGCTACTGCTGCTACTCTCGGTGACGGTATCAGCGCAGCGTGTCATTGACAACCTCGACCGTGGCGTCGTTGCTGTCAAGACCACTGGTGGCGTCTTCGTCAGCTGGCGTATTCAGTCTGATGAGTACTACGATGTCACCTACAACCTTTACCGCGACGGTTCGCTTGTAGCGGAGAACCTCAAGACATCTAACTATACAGATGCCTCAGGCTCGACCTCAAGCAAATATACTGTTGCGGCAGTCGTCAACGGTGTAGTTCAGGGGCAGAGCCAGCCTGTCGCTGTATGGGCCCAGGATTACATGGAAATCACTCCTCAGCATCCTTCTGAGTTGAAGGCAACATACGTTCCTAACGATGCTTGTGCAGCCGATGTTGACGGCGACGGCGAGGTGGAACTGCTCATGAAGTACAACAACTCTCAGGAGATGTCAAACTATTTCCCCGTTAATGGCTGGTTTAATGAGCATACTCTGTTTGAGGTGACGAAGCTTGATGGCTCTGTGCTTTGGTGGGTCAACTGCGGACCAAACATGGGTGACTTCCAGAATAATGAGCAGAACATCGTAGGCTATGACTGGGATCAGGATGGCAGTGCAGAGGTACTCATGCGTCTTGAGGAAGGTTCAAGCATACACATGTCTGACGGTTCGGTTTACACTATCGGTGCCGATGGTCAGAATGGCACGTCATGGACAAACTATCGTAGTCAGGGATGGGTTTCTGCAGCAGGCGCTACTGCTGCAGTTGAGACAGGCGTTTCTTCTACGGCAACGGTAAGTTGTTCTGCTGATTGGGTGACCTTGAGTAATGTTGATGGCGTGGTTTACGCTACAGCAACAAAGAATGGAGAACCTGATGTCAATGGTTCCGGACGTAGCACTACAATTATTATCGTTGACAATGGCGTGACTAAGAGATTCGGTTTTGGTCAGAATTATTACAGAGACGGAAAGGAAGTCTCAAGTCAGTACTTTACCCACTATGGTAAGGAATTCCTCGTGTATTGTAACGGTAAGACAGGACAGATATATGATATCATAGACTTCCCTTGTGCACGCTTTGAGTCTGGCGAAACAGACCTCAATGCTGCATGGGGTGACGGCTATGGACACCGTTCAAGCAAGTTCTTCTACGGCGCACCTTACCTCGACGGACGTAACCCAAGCATTTTCATCGGACGTGGTATCTATACCCGTCATAAGTTCGTTGCCCTTGATGTTGACAAGAATACCCACAAGCTTTCTGAGCGTTGGCGTTGGATGAACAATCAGAAAGGCTCTCCATGGTACGGACAGGGCTATCATAACTATGCTGTTGCCGATGTTGACTGGGACGGTCGTGACGAAATCGTGTTCGGTGGTCTCGTAATCGATGATAATGGTAAGGGTCTCTCTACCGCAGGATTCGGTCATGGTGATGCCCAGCATCACAGTGACTTCAACCCTTATATCCACGGACACGAGGGATGGTTCTGTAACGAGGATGCACCAAGCAACCACTATCGTGACCTTACTACGGCAAAGCTGTATTATCGTCTTGAAGGAGGTAAGGATGATGGACGTGCCATAGCTGGTAACTTCTGTAATACTGTGCCAGGAGCATTCGCATCGTCAGCAAATGATTATGCTACCCCAATCAGTCTCGTAACCAATGAACATGTAGCCGGTTACAGTACCAATGGTATGGCGCAGAACTTCAACTGCTACTGGGATGGTGACCTCTGCGAGGAAACATATAATGCTGACGGAACCAACTATGATGACAAGCCAGGCGCTATCTATAAATATAATCAAGGTAAGATAAAGACGTTCGAGGGTTCGTTGGCAAACAACTGGACTAAGGCTACTCCTTGCTTCATGGGCGACATCCTCGGTGACTGGCGTCATGAGTTCGTAATGCGTACCGCTGACAACAAGATACGCATCTACACCACGACCATCGAGACCCCATGGCGCATTTACTCTATGTGGTATGACCACCAGCAGCGTAACGCTATGGTATGGCAGATGTGTGGATACAACCAGCCACCTCATACCTCTTACTTCCTCGGTGAGATGGAAGGCATCACTGCCGCTCCGCCAGCACTTACTATGAAAGGTCGTACGGAGATTGCCAATGGCGGAACCATCAGCAACGACGGTGCTTCTGTCATCACTTGCGAGACTAACGATATGACCGTCAATGTTGCCGACGGTGCTACACCTTATATATATATAGACAACACTCCGTCATTGGTGTCTGGTTCTGCTCCGTCAGAAGCTACTGCTAAGGAGTATCCTATCACATACACTTACTACACCCACACTCTTACCGGTGGAGCCTTCGCAGGTGACATGCGCCTTGTGAAGCAGGGTGACGGTGCGCTGACTCTCCCTGACGTAGTGCAGACATATACTGGCCAGACTGATGTGTGGGCTGGTACGCTTAACTTCAACGGTACCTTGCAGAACTCACGCCTATGGCTCAACCGCTTTGCAGAGCTCAACTCTGACAATGGTACTTTCGCTAAGGGCATACAGGCAGAATATGCTGCCATTATCCGCCCTGGTGGTAAGGAGGCTAAGGCTTCTACCATAACCACTGACTCGCTTATCCTTGATTTCGGCTCTGTTGTTGAACTCGATATCTACAGCAACGGATTAAAGGCAGACTCTATCAAGGCAAACGTGCTGAAGATAGAGAAAAAGGACTGGACCAATGGCCCACAGTACCTCGCACCTGTATTCCGCATCAATGCACACCCGGCGGCAGGAGCGGCTGCTATCGCCGACGGCGTGTATTGCCTTGGTACAATAGGTGAAGTCAAGGGTAACCTTGGTGACATCATTATCGAGAATCTTCCAAATCAGAAGGCAGTCCTCTCACTTGAGGAAGGTAAGCTCATGCTCGCTGTGACCAATTATGTTGGTGAGCCTGTTACATGGAAGGGCGACAAGGGAACGGCCTGGAATCTTGATGAGACAGCAAACTTCGTTAAGACAGAGACTGGTGAAGAGGCGGTTTTCTATACAGGTTCAGATGTGACGTTCAATGATAATGCCACAAACTACAATGTTGAGATAAAAGGCAACGTGTCACCTGCGTCTGTCACATTCCTTAACAAAAAGCAGTACACTGTTTCTGGCGATAAGATTATTGGTACGCCAGATTTGCTGAAAGACAGCGTCGGCGTGGTATATCTTAATAATGTCAACGACATGGGTAACACTACCATCAGCGGTGGTACCCTCTGTGTAGCAAGTCTTGCAAACTCTACAGGTACGGAGATGGGTTCACTTGGTACTATCGACAAGACCATCACGCTTACAGGAGGTGGCGCTCTTTCTCCAACAGCCTCATTCACGAGTGAGCAGAAAATCATCTGCTATAAAGACAATGGCGTGATTGATGTTCCGACAGGTGTGACCTTTACGCAGGCGGCAAATATTGCTACCTCACAGAGCGGTACCCTCACTAAGGCTGGTGCTGGTACGCTGACCTTGACAGGTAGTCTTACGGCCAACGGTATAACTGTGAAGAATGGCACATTTGTAAATAATGGCGCTGAAAATAATAAGTTGATTACAATGCAGGGCACATCGTATATATCTGGTGATGGAACACGTATCTCACCGGTGAAGGTTGATGAAGGTGCAAAGGCTACATGGACACTCACCAATACATACTATGTAGATTATACTGGTAAGATATCCGGTTCAGGATCATTGACAATCGTTCCTACCAATACTGTTAGTCGTGTGCGCATGAGTAACAATTTTACCGCATTTACGGGCGTGTTGAATTATTCCCATTCAGGAATTGTGATGCCTTTGAATACATCGAATGGATTACCTAGTGGCACACTCAATTTAGCAAACAGTGCTATGGTTGGTAACACTGCTAAGACGTTCACCATAGGTAAACTTACTGGTAAAGGAGTGTTGTTGCAACCTACTGTGACGTTTATAAACAGTAGTTCTGTTAGTGGTAGTAATACATGGCGTGTGGGCAACAGTTCGGAAGCGTTGGGCGACTTCCAGTTTGATGGCTATCTTAAGGATGAGGGAGGAAGTAATAAGTCGAACTTTGAGAAGATAGGTACATGCACCATGACAGCTGCTACTGCATGGCAAAACTCTGGTACGGTCAAGATTTCTGCAGGAGAGTTGCATTGTAATGGAGGAGTGACGCTTGGAACAGGATCTTTGACGGTAGCAGAGGGGGCTGTTTTGTCAGGATTTAGTGCAACTACGCCAACCAACGCAAAGAAAAAAACAATGACAAATAGTTCTTATACGATAAATGGTACATTGTGGCCAATGAACACTGCATCTTCTGTGAAAGGTGCTTATTGGTCTTTCGGTGGAAAAACTATTGATTTTACGTCAACAGGTATCCTTAAAGTGGGATTGGCCTCATGTGCAGGTGCCACAACGGCTAATAACACATGTGTTTATGGAGATGGTGCTTCGACAACTGTAAATTTTGCTGAAGGTGCGACGGTAGAGGCGTATATAACAACTTATTCTCCAAATTTCACTTCAGAGGAGGTTGCTGATTCTTTTAAGGTCCTGTTCAATGTTCCCAACATCAATGTTGCAGGAAAAATCAAATATATCCTTCCAACGCTTCCAAGGCATTACTATTGGAAGAACAGATGGGACAACACTCTCTTCGCAAAGACAGGATGTCTCTATGTGGGATATATAGAACTTATTGGTGATGCCAATCGTGATGGTGAAGTTACTATGGCAGATGCAAATGCCGTTGTCAATTGCTTCCTTGGAGGCGATACCGAGAACATAAGTTTGCCACATGCTGACGTGAATGGCGATGGAAACATCACGATGGCAGATGCAAATGCTATAGTAAACATATTCCTCGGACAAGATGGAAAGGAATAGAAAATTGAGGCAGAAAAGTGAGAAAATTAAATTTTATTGTTGATAATATGGAAAAAAACAAAAAAAAATTTTGTCATTTCAAATCTTTTGATTAACTTTGCCAAATAAAAGTGTGAAGTAGATTTGCATTTTTGCGGTAATAAGCCAGTAAATATATGAATAATAAATAAATAATCAAAAATAAATATTATTAACTAACAACAAAACAATCATGAAAAAACGATTACTTTTTTTGTCTGCTGTGGCATTGACTGCTCTCTCATGCTTCGCTTTTGGGGCTGAGGAGAAGGTTTATACACCACAGGGACGCTTTCAAATTATTGATGAGACAAATATCTGCACAAATGGAACGTTTGCAGAGAATACCGAAGGCTGGGCAACGTTCGATGGAGAGACAGATATATCTAACTTTATGACAGTCAATAGTGCTGGTGATAATGGGTTGGAAGTGAATTCTCTTGTAAGTAAAGGCGGAAATTCAACCTATGGTATGTATTATAAATGGACACCAGAAAACGTAAATGGTTGTTATGTGGTAAGTTTTAAGATTAAGGCTGCTTCTGCTACTATTCCTGCTACGACAACACATACATATTATGTGCAAGGTGATTCTGTTGTTGAGCATAACAGTATAAAAGCTGGCGCAGTGTTTGGACGTCCTTACGTTAATCTCTTCGGTAGTACGGGCGATACTGTTACGTCTGTAAGCGATTTCGTTTCTGCTGGTGCTCCGCTGATGCTTTCTGATGAGTGGCAGACGGTATCTTATTCTATTGTAGGCGATGGAACAGAGCGTACTTGGTATCTTTTGTTCTCATGTCTTACATCTGGCATAGAAATTGCTGATGTCCAGATACAAGAGGCTGTACAGGGATATGATGATCGCGTCGTAGGAAAGGTTCTTGATATGGCAAAGTCTATTAGGGACTGCTATGATTGGAGTTCGGATTTCTCTAAATTTACGTCTGACGACAAGAATCTCTCAGAGGATTTTGCCGGTTTGTGTGAAAATATTGATATTGTAGAGGGAACTTCTTTTGATGACGGCGTGGATGCTGGTGAGAGCGTGACTGAACTTAAAGAAGTGCTTGATGAATTCATTGGAAAATATTTTGAGGACTATTTCGTGAATTGTTCTGCACATACCAATTGGCCAAAAGACCCAACGAAGGTGCGTGGTACAATGACATGGGGTGATTGGGTGGCTACAAGTGACCCTGGCCGTGGTATTGGACATTACTGGAATGAAAAACCAGAACAGTTGCCAACATTGGTGTTTGGTAACTATGGATATGGCTCGGCTCTTGGTACACAGACTATGACTATGACTAAAGTTCTCTCTCCGGGTGTGTATGTATGGGCGCTGGACGGAATGCGTTTCAGTCAGTACACTAGCTGGACAGCCAATCAGGGCCTGAAGATTGGACAGTTGCAGCTGTTCTTTGACAATGACACAACGGAGGCCGTTCTTCTTAATACAACAAATTATGACAAGGGAACCTACGTTGTCTTCAAACTTGATGAAGAGAAAGAGGTTAATTTGGGCGCTATAATGTCAAATATAGATCCTGGATATGATGCTGTTACAGCGGGTGGCTCTTTTGAGGTTATTAATCCTATTCTCGCTGTCAAACTTTCTGGAGAATTCAAAGCAGATCAGATTCTCTATTGGACAAAGATTGCTGAACAGGTGAAGACCGGGCGCTCTAATGTGGAAACAGCAAAGGGATATATTGCAGGTGACTATTTCTGGGGTAAGAACGAGCTTCAAGCATGCCTTGATACAATAGAACCTAATGTGGTGAAATATGAGGCTCTTGATTCCGTTGAAACAATAAGAAATACCTATGTGGAAGGAATATCAAAAACTGCAACGGATCCAGCATCTGGCGTGATATTCGAAGTTTATACGAATGCCGTTAAGGATATTCTTGCAGCAAATAGAAAATTCGTGGCTGTGAATGATACTTTGACATCTCTTGCTACAGCTATTGAAAATGCGAAACTGCTGAGAAAACAGCGTTTGTATGATGCTGCCACAGGTAAGACAGAGTTTGATAATGCTATATCTACAGCAGAGGGAACTCTTGCGGATTTGAAGGCTACTGATTACAGCGAGGAGAATGCTGATGCGGTAGTAGCTGCTATAAAACTTCTCAATGAGGCTTGTGATGCATATAAGGCAACTCTTCCTGAGGAGGCAGTCGCAGTGATTGCTGACATAGATTTCTCTGATAACAATGTTGTTAAGGATGAAGCAACTGAAGAGGTTACTATCAATGGTGCGAAGAACTCAATGGCTGTATCTCCATATTCAGACTTCTCAGGAGATGTAAGTGCGTTCGAACTTGGATTCGGAGCAGCAGAGCCAAAGGATTCTGTTGGCATTCTTCGCATAGGTAATGGTTCAGGTGTTGTCAGCATCGCAGAGGATGAACAAGTTACTGGTACGAATATCTTCCATGCTTCGTTCGACTTCTATTTCGCACGACTTACAGGCACGAATAGCCCGAATCCTACTCATGCAGAAAAGATTGCAGCTGCTGTTGGATTCGACTTCCTTGATGCAAATGAAGAGAGAGTGGCTGGATTTAACTATTCTCCTTATTGGGTAGAGGTGGATTATGATGACTTCGGAATTGACGTAGCTTCAAGTTACCTGCCTTCTATAGGTTCTTCTGGCAATGATAATGCTAAGATTGCAGAAAGCGGCAACAAGACTCATTTCGATATTGTTATAGACTACGGAAAGGGAAAAATGTATATGACTACAGTGTCTGCTTCTAAGACACAGACATCGTCTGAGGTAGCAATACCTAACGATAGCCCTATTGCTAAGTTCCAGATTAAGTCTAATCATACCAATACTGGACGTCGTTGTTGGTTTGACAACCTCAAGATTGAGAAGATCACTGCAGGTCCAGTTGTTTCCCTCGCTGGTGATGTAAACGGTGACAATAAGATTACTATGGCTGACGCCAACGCTGTAGTGAACTACTACCTCGCTATCGATAAGGATTCTAATTTCCCTGTTGAGGTTGCTGATGTGAACGGTGATGGTTTGATTACAATGGCTGACGCCAATGCTATCGTTAACATGTTCCTTGCAGGCGAGTAATAATAGTATAATATCTTAGTGACAGCCTGACCAAAGATCAGGTTGCCACTAAGAAAATAGAAAACAATAATATTAACAATTTATAAAACTAAAAAAGCTATGAAAAAAATCTTTACTTTAATTTCAATGATGGTTCTTGCACTCAGTGCAAGTGCAGAGACTTATACTGATGCGGAGATTGATAATGTTTCGCAAGGTATCTATTGTGGAACAGTCGAAGCTGTAGCAGGTCAGAAAAATGCTATTAAGGTTAAATTGAGAAATAACCTTTTGATTCAG
>JAEEGF010287990.1_pt1 | contig 20580 bp, 17 predicted proteins | sample 9134171 | NCBI WGS metagenome assembly JAEEGF01 (sample SAMN16246542, study PRJNA631951) | gut metagenome | biome: gut microbiome; feature: rumen; material: AP-attached | host: Bos | place: Iran: Karaj | collected 2018-10
GAACCTTTATGGCTTTGTCACCGACAGCAATGAATACGATTATTACAGCTCCGAGGGAAAAAGCGTTCGGAAGACATTGCTCAAGACCCCGGTGGCCAACGCCAGGATATCATCCACCTATGGCAAGCGGACCAATCCGATATATGGTTACGAATCCTTTCATAAAGGGCTGGATTTCGCAGCACCCCTCAACACTCCTATCCTGGCATCGGGAAGCGGCACTGTGGAGCTGGCAGGCTGGTTCGACATCTATGGAAACTGCATCATACTGCGGCACAGCAACGGATATAAGACCCTGTATGGCCATATGAATGCTTATGGAAAGGGAATCAAGAAAGGGGTAAGGGTAAAGCAGGGTCAGGTGATCGGTTATATAGGCACTACAGGAATGTCCACAGGCCCTCACCTGCACTACGAAGTGATTCTCAACAATGTCAAGATAAACCCGGCATCGGTGAAGTCGCCTCCAGAGCGGAACCTGACAAAAGCAGAGATGGAACGCTTTGAAAAGCGGAGAGCCCAGATTGATGAGCTTTTTGAGAACTTGAAGAAAAAGGATTAAACAGGTATAGTGGTTTTATGAATCCAGTTTTCAAAATGATACTTGGAAGCGTGCTTATCATAGCTTCGATGATCGGTTTCCTCATGGAGTTCAAGGCATTTCCTCACAACCCTAAGAATCCTGAATGGTGGGATGCATTTCATGCAAAACATATACGGCAGATCCGCCTGGCAGGAAGAATGTGCCTTCTTTTAGGCCTTACTTTCCTGCTTTATGCTTACCATAAGGTCTGATCAGGGACTTATCTTCTCAAGTTTAGTATAATTAGTCAGGAACCTGGCATACTGACCGGTCTCAAACCGTACCACCACCACAGGTTCTCCAGCCTCGACCCAGCTTTTCACCACAACACCTACCCCGTAGTCGTCCCGGTAGATATAGTCACCTATCTTATATCCAGTGCCTGCCCTACCTCTGGTATGACCACCTCCATTGATATCAAGATATCCTGCTGGAATCTCGTCCAGGAAGCGGGAGGGGCTGCAGAACTGGGACTTGCCCCAGATCATCCGCTGCCGGCAGGAGGTCATATAAAGCTCATTTCTTGCCCTGGTTATGCTTACATAGAAGATGCGCCGCTCCTCCTCTATCTCCCCCTCCTCCTCGGCCCCCCGGCCGGGGAAGAGCTGGTCCTCAAGGCCTGTTATGATGACCCTGTCAAACTCAAGCCCCTTGGTATTGTGCATGGTTATCAAAGTCACACGGGCGTTCTCATCTGTCTGGGTTGCACCGGAGTCCAGCTCCACGTTCTCCAGGAACTGGGTTATCCCCTCTGCCCCGGCCGGGAATTCCGAGGCGGCGTTGGAAAGCTCTATCAGGTTGTCCACCTTATAGGTACGCTCCTCTTTGTCCTCAGCCTTGTAGTAGTCATAGAGCCCCGAGCTGCGGAGTATCTCGTTTATCAGGCTGGAAAGGTTCTCCCCCGGCTGGGCAAGCTGGGTGGAGAGCCCGGAATATATCTCAAGGAACTCCTCAAGAGCCTCCTTGCTCTTCCCCCGGCTGCCCGCCACATAGGTTTTGAGCCTGGTGGCTATGTCCTCCCCCTCCGACGCCAGGATTTTATCCACAGTCGCCTTCCCGATACCCCGGGCCGGCTTGTTTATTATGCGCTGGAAAGAGACCTGATCCTTAGGGTTCACCAGGAAAGCCATCCAAGCCAGTGTATCCTTTACCTCCTCCCGTTCGTAGAACCTTAGGGACCCCACTATGCGGTAGGGTATATTGAGCCTGGTGAACACGTTCTCGAAAAGCCGGGACTGGGCATTGGTGCGGTACAGGATGGCGGTCTCCACCTTGTCCTTGGCCACCAGGCTGGCACAGTATTCGGCCTCCTCCTGGGCAGTGTTGAAGTAGGTGAGCACCGGCTTCCGGCCTCCCTTCCGGGCTGTCCACAATTTCTTGCCCAGCCGTCCTTTGTTCTTATCCACCACTGCGCTGGCCAGGTTGAGTATAGGGGCGGTGGATCGGTAGTTCTGCTCCAGCTTTATCACCTTGGTGCCGCTGAAGTACTCAGGGAACCCTATTATGTTCTGCACCTCGGCGCCTCGGAATTTGTATATGGACTGGTCATCATCCCCCACTACAGTTAGGCTCCTGCCGTCACCAGCCAGAAGCTTGAGAAGCTCAAACTGGGCAATGTTGGAGTCCTGGTACTCGTCCACCAGGATCACATGGAACTTTCTGGAAAGGCGATCCCTGATCTCCCTGTTGTTCTTTAGAAGCTCAACAGCCTTTAGGATCAGGTCTCCGAAATCCACATTCCCTATGGAGTCCAGCTTCTCCTGATAAGCCTTGTATACAGCAGGAAAATCAGGGTCAAAGGTCACCTCTGTCAGATCGTCATAAGGAGAAAGGCCGAAGTCCTTGGCCCTGCTTATAAGGTTGGCATAAAGCTTGATATCCCGCTTGGAACCGCTCTTCTCAAGGCTTTTCAGAAGGGATACCATATCAGAGTCGTCATATATGGAGAAGTTGGGGGAAAGGCCTGCATACTCGCTGTTCCGCCGCAGTATCCAGGCTCCGAAGGAGTGGAAGGTGCGTATCATAGGAAGCTCGTAGGACTTCATGTCTCCGGTATAGCCAAGGAAATTGGCCACCCGGTCCCGCATCTCCCCTGCCGCCTTGTTTGTGAAGGTGACAGCCAGTATGGAGGATGGCAGGGCGCCGCAGTGCTCCACCAGGTATGCAATCTTGGAGGTTATGACCCGGGTCTTCCCCGAGCCTGCGCCGGCCAGAATCAGAAGAGGATGCCCCTGGTTCACCACGGCTTCATACTGTTTTGGATTCAGTTTCTCAAGATAATCTGACATCTGCAGCTTCCAGATCTATGTTGTTCCTTTTCACCACTTTAGCCTTTACCACATCTCCCGGCTTTATTCCTCCGGATGCGGCCTTGCCGCTGTGAAGGATAATTGCGCCGTCCACCTCGGGAGCATTCATATATCCCCGTCCCAGGGCAATCTCTTCCTCGGCTATAATCTCCTCCACCAGCACCTCTATCTCTTTCCCCACATAGCTATCAAGACGTTTCTCGGTAATCCTGTTCTGGAGATCCTGAGCCAGCTCCTTCCTCAGCCCTGCCGTGGCCATAGGCACTTTTCCCTTGAAATTGAAGGCTTTGGTCCCCTCTTCCCTGGAATAAGTGAAGAAGCCGCACCAGTCAAGCTCTGCCTCCTTAAGGAATTCCATAAGACACTGGAAATCCTCCTCTTTCTCACCAGGAAACCCCAGCATCATGGTGGACCGGATGACGCTCTCAGGCAGTGCTTTCCGGATAGAGGCAATCAGCTTAAGGTATTTATCCTTGTTCCCCTTCCGCCCCATGGAAGCCAGGAGAGGCTCGGAAGCATGCTGGAACGGTATATCGAAATAGGGAATAAGCCGGTCATCTTTTTTGAACAGAGGGAGAATATCTGGATTGAACTTGTCAGGATGCATATACAGGAGCCGGATCCGGAAGTCTCCTTTAAGACGGCATATCCGCTTGAGCAGATATATAAGATCCTGTCCCAGGTCAGTACCCCAGGAGGCCAGGTCCTGGCTCACCAGGTTTATCTCGAAGAAGCCTTTTTTCACAAAGCTCCTGATCTCTTTTATGATTATGTCCGCAGGAATGCTCCTGAGCTGTCCCCGTATGAGAGGAATGGCACAGTAGGTGCAGTTGTTGTTGCATCCCTCTGCTATCTTGATGTAGGTGCTCCTGGGGAAAGTAAAGAGAGTGCTGCGCTCCACAAAGCAGTCTGGCGACGGCTCCTTGGGGCTCACAAGCCGGGTTTTTCCCTTTACTATCTTCTCCACCGCATCAGGCACTGCATACAGATCATGGTTTCCCACAAAGCCGTCAGCCTCGGTCATCTCCTGGGAAAGCTCCTTCCCATACCGCTGGGCAAGGCACCCTGCCGCTATCACTATCTTGTCTGGATAGCTGCTTTTGCAGTTCAGGATTGTGTTGATGGATTCCTCTTTGGCATCGTTGATAAAGCCGCAGGTGTTGATTATGACCACATGGGCATGCTCAAGATCGGTGTACTTCCACCCCTTCTGCTCCATGAGGGCAAGGACAGTCTCCCCATCCACCTGGTTCTTGGAACAGCCCAGGTTCACAATATAAAAAGTTTTTTCCAAGGCTCACCTCAGTGCATTGCAACAATTGAAAGATTGAAGGATTTGTCCCCAGCCTCTTCCCAGCCGATTTTCTCTGATGTGATATCACCCTTGTTGCCCAGGGTTATCTCTGCATCACCAATAAGAATCTTGACATGGCCGGCATTGGAAAGCCATACTCTGACCTGGTCAGCCACCTCAAGGCGCACCTGGTCTTCAGCTTTATAATATTTTTCTGTACTCTTATTGCTGTCTGCCTGATACCGGAACATGCATGGCCCGCTGAAGTTCACCTCCATGATGAAGTTCCGCTTTACCGGAGAAGCAAGGACTGTCACGCTGCCCTTGTCATGCATTATTATTGATTCCGGCTTGGCTGCTATGGAAATAGCCGGCAGCGGCGGCGGTACAGGAGCCTCCAAAGCCCGGTCTATCCGGATGATTGCAGTTTTTGCCTCTGGATTGACATCCTTGAGGGTGACCTTGACATCATTCTTGGAATCACCGTTCAGATCCAAAAGCTTTTCCTGGGATGGGGTCAGAAGGACATTACCGCTTCTGATTCCCAGCAGCACAGAAGATCCGATTGTCCTGCATGCAATCTCGGAAGAGCTTTCCCCCAGCTGCACCTGCACTATATCATTCTCTGCAAAAGATCGCTCAAACAGGACCTCGTTCATCACATATACATTTGCCTTCGGTTCTTCCTGCTGGGCCACAGGCTCCGGTGCAACCACCTCCTGACTCTTATTGCCAGAAAGGATAAACCAGATTGCTGCTCCCATGATAATCAGAATCACAATGATGAGGATTACAGGGACTTTATTCTTTTTTTCAGTTTTTACTACAGGAGCTTTCGGCTTAGGCTTAGGGGCAGATCTCTCCTTCTCGGGAACTCCCCTGAACATAGCCACCAGGCTTCCACTGTCAAGTCCATAATAACGGGCAAGAGTGCCGATGAAACCTGCACAGTAAGCCTCTCCCGGCAAGTCCTGAAAACGGTTTTCCTCTATTGCCAGAATATAGCCCGGAAGAATATGAGTATCGGATGAAACCTGGTTCAGAGGAAGCTTTTTCTCTTCTCTGGCTCCCTTAAGAATTGCACCTATAGAATCCATGGATCACTCCGCTTCGAAAAGGAAGTTCTCAAAGACATTGGCGCTGGCCGGGGAATCGTATTCAAACCGGGTGTCAGGGATACCCTCGTTGGTCTTGATATCGGTAAAGTCAAACTGCATTTCGGTATAATCGGCAGTCACACAGATCATACGCCGTATAAGGTTGTCCTCCCCCACACACATGATAAGCTGGCGGAACCCTTCATCTGCAGTCCTCCAGACAAACTTGAGCTTTTTCACCATCTCTTCGCTGCCATCATCAAGAGGGACAAAATCGGGGCTCTCCAGGTAAGCGACGGTATAATTCTTCTTCAAGAGCTTAAGACCTTCCTTGCTTGCCATACCAGCTCCGGAGACACCACCCTTCTTCTTCAGCTTCTGCTGCATGATGACCCGGTATTTCGGGATATAGATGACCAGCTTCTCCTTGTCCACCACCAGGACCTGCTCTTTCGGATTGTCGAAATTGATCCTCAGGAGGGATGGAGTCTTGTAGTATATGATTCCAGTCATCTTCTCCTTGCCCTTGGTGATTGCGATTTTTGCCTCATAATCATTGATTGAGCCATACTGGGCAGAGACATAGTTGAGGAATTCGTTTGCTGTGACAATACGATCCTGTTCCTGAGCGGAAGAAAAAAGCACTGGAAATATAATAAGACAGATAAAAATATAAAACTTTTTCACATATAATAGTTTATTCATAGAATAGCGTTTGTCAAGGTTAGAGCCGAAAGTTCCTGCTCCGAAAGCTCCCTATACTCTCCCGGTTCAAGAGATGGATCCAGAGCCAGATTATTTATGCTGATCCGCTTGAGATAAGCAACCCTGTTCCCCAAAGCAGTGAATATACGCTTCACCTCATGATAAAGACCTTCGTAGATAGTCAGCCGGCAGGTGTCATCACTTTTCCAATCAAGCCTTCCGCCCCTGCACAAAGCCCCTGGCTCGTGGTCCTCAGGGGGTATCTCCACACCGGCAGCTACAGCTTCTGCATACTGCTTCTGCTCTGCCTCCGAGACTGGATTCTCAAGCTGTACAAAATAGGTTTTAGGAACATGATATTTTGGTGAAGTCAATCTGTGGTTCAGATCTCCGTCGGTAGTGAATATCAGAAGCCCCTCTGTATCCAGGTCAAGACGCCCTACAATACCAAGCTTCCCTCCCAGCCTCCTGCCCCTGTCCACATCTTCCAGAAGGTCGAATACTGTGGGATTGGCCCCTCCCTTTGAGGAACAGACATAGCCTGCAGGCTTGTTCATCATATAATATGCATGGATTGCAACCTTGAGAGGCTGACCATCCACCTCTATTTTATCCTTGGAAAGATGCACATGGACATCGACCCGTTCTGCCGGCACTCCATTCACAGTCACCAGTCCGTCAAGAATCAATGCCTTCACATCGCTGCGGGAGCCATACCCGCTGTTTGCCAGAAGCCGGTCCAGTCTGACATGTTCCTTTATCTGTCCCATGCTTTTACTATAACATATTGCCGTACCAGTTGACAGTTCCTTTTTTTAAACCTACAATTTTTGAATGGCTTTGTCAGAAGAAAAACCTATCATAGTCCAGAGCGACGGTACCATTCTGCTGGATGTCCACTCCTCAAAATTCGAAGCGGCACGGGACGACATCTCTGTCTTTGCAGAGCTTGTTAAATCCCCTGAGCATATACACACATACTCCATCTCTCCCATCTCCCTGTGGAATGCCGCATCGGCCGGTATCCCCACTGAACAGGTGATAAAACGGCTTAAGAAGTGGTCAAGGTTCGCCATTCCCGAGAATGTCCTGTTCCAGATTGAGGACAGCGGCTCCCTTTTCGGAAAGCTGGTTCTGGTGGAGACTGATAAGCCCGACACCCTGCTGCTCAAGGTTGAGAATATTATTCTGTACAAATCACTTCTTGCAGTGAAGAAACTGGAGAAGCTCCTTATACCCGCCCCCGAGGAAAACGCCTTCTTTGTGAACACCCTTGACCGGGGCACCGTCAAGCAGGAGCTTATAAACCTGGGCTATCCGGTAAAGGACAACATTCCCCTGCGGGCCGGTGCGCCAATGGAGTTCAAGCTCCGGAAGACCACAGCAGGCGGCAAGAAGCTGGTGATCCGGGATTACCAGACAGAGGCAGCCGACGCCTTCTACGGCAAGGGAGCCCCGGGCAATGGGTACGGCACTGTGGTTATGGCCTGCGGGTCTGGAAAGACTATGGTGGGCATGAAGATAATGGAGCTTATGCAGACCCAGACTTTGATACTGACCACCAATATAGCGGCTGTGCACCAGTGGATGGAGGAGCTTCGGGACAAGTCCTTCGCAAAGCCTGAGGATATCGGGGAATACAGCGGCGAGAAGAAGGAGATAAAGCCCATCACTGTGGCAACTTACCAGATCCTCACCTGGAGGCCTGATAAAAGAGAGCATTTCCCCCACTTCGAGATTTTCAAGAAGAACAAATGGGGCTTGATCATTTATGACGAAGTCCACCTGCTCCCTGCGCCGGTATTCAGGATAACTGCGGAAATCCAGGCCATAAGCAGGGTGGGCCTTACCGCCACACTTATCAGGGAGGACGGAAGGGAAAAAGATCTTTTCTCCCTGGTAGGCCCCAAGAAGTATGACAGCCCATGGAAAGACCTGCAGGCCAAGGGGTGGATTGCAGATGCATCCTGCCACGAGATCCGGGTGGAGCTGCCGGAGGATATGAAAGTCCCTTACTCCATCGCAGGGAAGAGGGAGAAGTTCCGCATTGCATCGGAGAATTCCCGGAAGCTCCCTATCATCAAAGAGCTTATAGACAACCATCCTGATGATTTTATCCTTATCATAGGGCAGTACCTTTCTCAGCTGAAAGAGGTGAAGAAACTGCTGAATGTCCCCATCATAACAGGGCAGACTCCCAACAAGACCAGAGAGGAGATCTACAACAGGTTCCGCCGGGGCGAGGAAAGGGTAATCATTGTCTCCAAGGTGGCGAACTTTGCCATAGACCTGCCCGACGCATCCATGGCGATACAGATATCGGGAAGCTTCGGATCAAGGCAGGAAGAGGCCCAGCGGCTGGGAAGGATACTGAGACCAAAAGACAGGAACTCCACATTCTACACCCTTACATCAAGGTTCACCGTGGAGGAGGAATTCTCGGCAAACAGGCAGAAGTTCCTTACAGAACAGGGATATCGTTATCTTATAGAAAGCCGGTGATCAGTCGGAGATCCGCTCTATTTTCGCACCCAGGCTCTTAAGCTTGGCAGCCAGGTTCTCGTAGCCCCGCTCTATCTGGTAGATATTGCTTATAGTACTCTTTCCCTCTGCGCACAACGCAGCAATTACCATAGCCATACCAGCCCGGACATCAGGAGATACCATGCTGGAGCCCTTGAGGGCGGCAGGACCGCTCACCACAGCCCGGTGGGGATCGCACAGCACAATCTTGGCTCCCATCTCTATAAGCTTGTCCACAAAGAACATCCTGGATTCGAACATCTTCTCGTGAATCAGGACAGTACCGCTCACCTGGGTGGCAACTACAGTCACAATACTGGTCAGATCAGGTGGGAATCCTGGCCATGGAGCATCGTCTATGGATGGAATCTGGTCTCCCATATCAGGCTTTACCCTAAGCTCCTGCCGGGGCCGGATAAGGATCGAATTACCGCTGGTCTCCCAGCTTATTCCCAGCTTGCCGAATGCAATTTTTGCCATACGCAGGTTCTTTGGCTCTGCATCGATTATCTCCAGCCTGCTGTGGGTAACAGCCGCAAGACCTATGTAGGAGCCCACCTCCATGAAGTCAGAGCCTATGCGGAAAGTGGTGCCATGGAGTTTTGACACACCTTTGATTCTAAGTATGTTAGAGCCGATTCCCTCTATTTTAGCACCCATGGAGACCAGCATATTGCAGAGATCCTGCACATGGGGTTCGGAGGCGGCGTTTTGAATAAAAGTCTGACCCTCGGCCAGCACAGCTGTCATAATAGCGTTCTCGGTAGCTGTTACAGAAGCCTCATCCAGAAACAGATCAACTCCCACCAGCTTGTTGGCAGTGACTTTGTATACGCCATCGGCAGAAACCCGGGCACCCAGCTCGGTGAATGCAAGGAAGTGGGTATCAAGCCTTCTGTGGCCAATTACATCGCCACCCGGAGGTGGAAAAGTGACGCTGCCGGTTCTTGCAAGAAGCGGTCCTGCAAACAGGATGGAGGCCCGGACAGCCTTAGCCTCAGCGGCTGGAATCTCGGCCTTCTTTATATCTGTTGTCTTGATGGAATATTTATTGGTTCCCATCCAGGTGACCTTGGAACCCAGCTGTTTGAGAATCCTCACCATCACAGCCACATCCTCGATCTCAGGAATGTTCTCCAGTATTACTTCCTCGTCTGTAAGAAGTGCTGCGGCAAGGCATGGAAGCGCCGCATTTTTGTTTCCACTGGCTTTGATCTTGCCCTTAAGCGGATAAGAACCCTCAATAACATATTTATCCATATTTCCACCTTACAATGGTAAAAACAGGCTGTCAAGCCAGCAAAATCTGGCCATACTGCCCGTCAAATCCATATTTTATCTTGAATCTGTTTTCCTTGACTGCCCTTATTCCCTCTGAAACTGCGTCGGGAACACCCTGCAGAGCCCCGTCAGCATCGCCGAACCAGAGGTTGCTCTCGTTCCCGGCCTGGCCCGCAATCTTGATATAAAGATCAGATGCCTTCTTGGAGCCGGCGCCGCAGCCAAGGCTGGCGGCAATTATCTCGATAAGGGGCATCTGGTAGACAAACGGCTGCTTCCTTACGGCAAGCCCGCTGGAGATGCGCTTGATACGCTGGCGCACCCCTTCCACAAAGGGCTTGCCGCAGAGGGGGCAGACCTCCGGCGGGTTATCCAGGTACCAAACCTCCTGCCCCTTGTGGCCGGGTCTGTCCCCTCGGTGTCCTGTCAGGTAGTAGCGTCCCTCGAAGGGCGGAAACTCAGCTGTCTTCAGCACCGCCTTGGCCCCCAGTGCCGCCAGGACACCGGAAGCAGACTCCTCCTGCATATCCAGCAGGGTAAACTCCCGACCCAACCTGTTGAAGGCGGCCGAGTGGGCATCGCTTGAGGAAATCAGAGGGACATCCAGGCCGCCGGCTACCGCCCCCAGCATCTCCGGGTCGGCGCTCAAGCCTGTCTCCAGGGCGTCTATGCAGGAGGAGGCCTCTCCCCATATCTCGGTCACCGAATCCACCGGATTCTTGCCGCCCAAGATTCCCTCGGGAGTAACCACATGGGCAGGCACTATGGCCACCCGGGTCCTTCTCTTCATCTCTATAAAGAAATCCTGCATCTCCACGTAGCTTTCAAACTTGACAAAGGGCCGGCCGATTCCCAGCTTGGACCCCTTCTTCTCCATCATAGCCCGGACTGTGTAAACGCTCTCCATGTCACCGAAGAGTATCACCACATGAAACAGCTTACGCTTGGCCGGATTCTGGGCATATGGCAGGGTGACAATAATCTCGGTCTGGGGCATAAGATACTGCCCTTCCTTTATCACCCACATGGATTTCTGCTTGTCGAAAGGGAACTCGCCGCAAAGCTCATCCTCCCATTTCTTAAGGAGTATGTCTCCGCTGCCGTAGATATTGATTCCCTTTATCCCCATGACATAGGAGAGGCGCTTGAAGTCCGATTTGCCCGAGGCCCCTGCGTATGGTGAATGTGAATGAAGATCTACTACAAGATTCATAGTTGACTACCTCATCAGATAACCTTTGCCTGCATCCTTATACAGATGGGAGGCCAGATATTTATTTCCAGGCAGCTTGCGGGCTCTCTGGGAGCGCATTATAGCGTTATAGGACGGATCGTTGGGATGAAGCAGGTTCATCTTCTCAAAGACTATCCCCTTCTTCTCGTGATGATGGACATAGGTTATATTTCCCGACTTTTTATCAGAGTAGACCACCATGCCGATATGGCTCAGCATGTCATCGGACCGGCCGTTATGGTTGGCATCGTAGGTGTTGTCCCAGAACAGGATATCACCGGGCACCGGGACAGTAGGCCTGTATATGAGCCCTTTTACCCGCAGAGTCTCATGGATCCGCTGAGTACCGCCACCCCTGTATTTATTGAAATCCTTGGCCAGGTCTATCCCCGCTTTAAAGTATATAGCTCTGATCACTCCGGAGCAGTCCATTTTGAATCTTGTGCCGTTGACTGTCAGATAGTTTCTTCCCTTTGCCCAGTTGGCTGCCTCCACCAGCTGCTTCTGCTTCTGGCTGATACTCGGGGCACTAGCCACGCTTGAGCTTGGGCTTGGACTTTTTACCGGACTGGTGTTTGCACTGGTACTTGAGCTGGTGCCGGAACCAGTACTTGAACTGGTGCTGGTATTTGTATTTGTACTCTTGCTGGTGCCGTTTGGAGATTTGGAAACTATTTTGGGTGCAGCCTCAGCAATTCCTGCCGCCGCCTTCTTATCCTGCTCTGTCTGCCTCTCCTGCTTCTGCTTGACTGCAGGGCAGTCGAAGATCTGGGGCAGTGTATCGCAGCTTGTCAAGAGCATTACTGCAAACAGCAGAAGGACAGAAAGGACTCTCTTCAATCAGAACTCCGTACCTATGGCAAACTTGGTGAAAATCTTCTTCTGGTCAAAGTCCCAGCCTCCATAGCACAGGAACTTGACCGGCATCACTCCGATAAAGCTTATGTCAAACTTCAGTGACAGACCTGCTGTGAATATAACATCATCAAAGAAATAGAAGTCGCCGAACACTCCCAGTCTCACATCATTGAAGATGAAAGCTTCAGCCAGGCTGGGGGTAAAATCAGGCTTAAGGTAGAAAGTGGTCTGGGCCATCAGCACCCGGTCGAAATCTCCACTTATGGTCTTACCCCGCACGCCGTCGTTTTTATACAGACAGATTGTGTCATTGCCCGGCAGCGGCATCCTGTAGGTGGCTTTCTCCTCCAGATGCAGCAGCCATATAAGCTTGTGGTCAAAGGTTACAGATGCACCCCAGCCGTCGGTTTCACGGTTCTCCTTGAATCCGAAAGCCGAGAATCTTATGAACTTATCCCTGCCGATATATCCCTTAAGTCCGGCACGGTGGAAGGAATCAATCTCATCCATATCCCTGTCCATAGTTCCCTCAAAGGTGCAGAACGGGTCAATTCCGGCATTGTCACCGGAGAAGTAAATTATCTCGTTGTTGGAATAATAATAGAATTTATGAAGATCGTTGTCCTTGAAGTCCACCAGTCCCCTGGTCTTGGACTTGAAGAAGTCTCCCAGGGCAAAGGTAAGGGCAGAATCAAGGCCGTAATTATTGGGGAACCAGTACTCCCGCAGGTTGATACGCATAGTCTTGTATCCCAGCTCTTCCCCCAGGTAGATATAGTTGTAGTTGTTAAGATAGTAGTCGTTAGGAATTTCTCCCATCATGGAGATTCCTACTGTGAACAGCGGAGTCAGGTCCCGGAGAGGAATCATTTCTGTCTTCCGGTAACGGCTGCAGAAATCATCAATCTTTTCTCTGTTTTTATCTCTCTTGGAAAGGAAAGATGCCTGCTCAGCAGCGGTCTTGTCCGAAAGCTCGGCCAGGCTCTTAAGCTCAGCCATGTGCTCCGAAGCACACTCATATCCCAGCTGGATTATCTCATCGCTCTTGTCGAAGCCCATGAATGAATACTTCTCCACCGGGTTCCGGAGCCATACCAGGTTCTCGTGCTTCTTTATCTCCTCCACTCCCTTCCTTGTCTTGCTCACATCCTGCATGCGGTTCACCACAGTCACAAAGTTCCGCAGGTTCTGCTTGAAAGTGTATAAGGTTGAGGAGACTGCAACCTTGTCGGTATAGCGGTAGGCATGGTCCACAGGAACCAGGTTGGTGCACCCGCCGTCCATAAGGAGATAGCCCATATATTCCTTAGGTGCAAAATCCACAGGGATTACAATGCTTCCCTCGATAATGTCATACATATCCCCGGCCTCGAAAATAATCTGCCGGCGGGTTATTAGGTCTTCGCAGATGACTGCCACTGGAATGTCCAGTTCCTCTATGCGCTTGTCCCCCAGGATTCCGTGGATCACCGAAATAAAGCGGGATGTATCAAGAACACCCCCCTTCACCGGCAGCTGGGGTTTGAAGAACTCCCCCAGGGTGAACTCTGTCATCACATTGTAGATATCGTCACAGGAGATGCCGGCGCTGTAGAGGAGTCCGATGATGGCACCCATGGAGTTGGTTATCATGAAGTCGGGGACAATCCCCTCCTCCTCCAGCTTCTTAAGCACACCCAGATGAGCCATGGCCCGGGCTGCACCGCCCGAAAGGACAAGGCCTAAAGGCTGGGAACGTCCTGCCGCCGCCGCTCTCTCCTGTGCCTTCTTGATAAAGGCCTCCTCTCCGATATAGACAGGGACATCAACAAGCATGACTTCGTCATTCGGGTCATAAGAGAGCTCTGCAAAGCATAAAGAAGGGAGAACAAGCAAAAGCAGTAAGACTATGGAAACCAGCTTCTTCAAAGGAAACACTAATCCTCAATCACAGTATAGATAAGGGGAAGCTCGTCTGGCTGATCCTTGGAAATTGTATATGCTTTCTTGAACTTAGCCACTGCTTCCTCAAAATTCTTTTTATCGTTCACATGGAAGATGGCAAGCTCCTCGCCCTTCTCCACATAATCCCCAAGCCGTTTCTTGATCACAATGCCCACAGCTGGATCAATCACATCCTCTTTGGTCATCCGGCCTGCCCCTAAAAGGGATGCGGCAGAGCCCACATCACGTGTGATTATCTCCGACACATACCCGGCAGAATCGGCACATACAGGAATCTGCTCCTTGGCATGTGGCAGTATGGAGGTGTCGTCCACCACAGCAGGGTCGCCGCCCTGGGTCTTTATCATCTGAGCCAGCTTCACCAGTGCCTGACCGGAAGCAAGCTTCTCCTCCAGCATCATCATGGCCTCGCTGTCCGACTCGCAGATTCCACCCAGAATAAGCATCTTTGCTGCCAATGTCAGGGAGATGGTCTTGATGTCGCACTCGATGTTGTCCCTGAGCACATGGATAGCCTCTTCCACCGACAGAGCATTCCCGATGCAGTTGCCCAGGGGCTGGTTCATGTCGGTGACCACAGCAGTAGTCTTAAGACCTGTGGCCTTGCCGATTCTTACCATTATATCGGCTAATTTTATAGAATCCTTTAAGGCTGGCATAAGGGCTCCGTTGCCGGTTTTCACATCCAGGACAACTGCATCGGTGCCCATGGCAATCTTCTTGCTCATTATGCTGGAGGCGATGAGAGGCAGGCTCTGCACAGTGCCTGTCACATCCCTCAAGGCATAAAGCTTCTTGTCGGCAGGAACCAGATCCTGGGTCTGCCCCATTATGGCAAGTCCCACCTTGGAGACATTCTTCACAAAGGTCTCGTTGTCCAGGAAAACATTGAAGCCGGGAATAGACTCAAGCTTGTCCAGTGTACCCCCGGTAAAGCCCAGACCCCGGCCCGACATCTTGGCCACCTTGCATCCGCAGGCAGCAACCAGAGGGGCAACCAGCAGTGTGGTGTCATCCCCTACACCGCCGGTGGAGTGCTTGTCCACCTTGAAACCCTTGATACCGGAAAGATCCATCCGGGGTCCTGAATTAAGCATGGCAGTGGTCAGCGCCGCTGTCTCCTCATCATCCATCCCCTTGAGGACAATAGCCATCAAAAGGGCCGACACCTGATAATCAGGGATGACACCTTTAACATAGCCGTTGATGAAAAAATCCAGTTCCTCCTTAGTAAGCTTCTGGCCGTTCTTTTTCTTTTCTATAATATCAGTGAATACCATTTATAGCCTCCAACAGCTTTTCCAGTTCCACAGGCTGGTGCAGAAACAGGTCTGCCTTCTTGCTCTCCTTTGCTGTTGAGTTCTCGTCGGCAATGAAGATGATGACCGGTTTCTCGTAATCCCGCCGGCTTGATATGGTGTCGTACAGGTTCTCCACAGTAAGCTCCGGGAAAGATTCGGTCAGTATGATTATCTCAGGCTTTTCTGCCATCAGGAGCCTCCCGGCGTCAAAGCTGGTGGCTGCCGAAAGGAAGGAATAACCAGGCAGGGAGTCGGCAAGGGCGTCCCTCATCTCTTTCATAGCGATTCTGTCGGTGTCGATTATAAGTATTTTCTTCTCGTTCACAAAGCCGTCGTTCAGGCTCTCAAGCACCTCGGCAGGCACTTTCATACCACGTTCTTTCAGGAAGTCCACCAGATGCTCGGCATAGATACGGTACTGGCCGCCAGGGGTTGTGAAGGCCTTGAGGGAACCGTTCTTTATCCAGTTTATGGCAGTCTGGTTCACCACTCCGCAGATGTTGGCCACTTCAAGGGCAGAATAAATCTTAATCCTCTTCCGTTTCTTTTCCATCCAAGACCTCCTTTGTTATAAGTCTTATGACAGAGAGGGAATATCCCTTCTGCAACATCGCCGCTTTTATCTTATCAGGCGTGGAATTCTTTTTCCTGGCAGCCTTATTATACACTTTCCTGGCCCCTTCTAAAAGAGCCTCCTCGTCCAGAACCTCAGCCACAGCCTCTTCCGCATCACGAGCGCTCACCCCTTTTGCCCTGAGTCCCGACACCAGCACGCTCTTTCCTGCCGGATTCCTCCTGAGCCGGGAGGCAACCCACAGCCGGGCAAAACGGCTGTCATCAAGGAAGTTCTTTTCCTTAAGCTGTGCAATGACAGTCTCTACCACAGGGGGCTCGAATCCCCGCTGCCGCAGCTTGGTGCGGAGCATGAAGGCAGAGTGCTCTGCCAGATCCAGGAGGGATAAGGCCTTGGAGCGGCACAGGATAAGCTTGTGTCCCCTCTCCAGCTGCTCCACCACTTCGGGAGAGATCTCATCCCCCTTGCCGAAAGGAAAAGAGAAGAAATCGGCATCGGAAATAAAAAAAGAGGCACCAGTCGAGATTGACACCTCGGTGAATGCCTCCTTTGTTTGAATTCCGGTAATATAGATATTAACGCTTTGAGAACTGGAATCTTCTTCTCGCACCGCGTCTACCATATTTCTTTCTCTCTACCATTCTGGAGTCTCTGGTGAGGAATCCATTGGCGTGGAGAACGCTGATATTTGACTCATCGTTAGCTGCAAGAGCTCTTGCGATGCCGTGTCTGCAGGCACCAGCCTGTCCTCTGACTCCGCCGCCCTTTACATTGATAAGGATATCAAACTTGCCCTCGGAAGCTGTAGCTACCAGAGGCTGCTTTACAGTGAACACATGCTCAGGGTTTGCGAAATATGCCTCAACGCTCTTTCCGTTGACCATGATGGCACCATTTCCACTTCTAAGATAAACCCGTGCAACAGAAGTTTTTCTTCTACCGGTTCCTAATGAAAGATTAGTTACTTTTGCCACTTCTTACTCTCCTTATCCTCAGATTTCCAGCTTTTCAGGATTCTGTGCAGCATGTGGATGATCAGGTCCTGCGTAAATCTTTACGTTTGCAAAAAGCTTGTTTCCTAAAGCGCCGTGAGGGAGCATTCCCTTTACAGCTCTTTCCATCGGATAAGTAGGCTTCTTCTCGAGGACAGCCTTGTAGGTCTCTGCTCTCATTCCGCCTGGATATCCAGAGTAGTTGTAGTAAATCTTTTTATTTTCTTTGCCGCCAGTTACAATTGCTTTCTCAGCATTGATGATGATGACGAAGTCGCCGATCTCCTGATGAGGAACATAGCATGCCTTGTGCTTACCTCTTGCAAGGTTAGCAGCCTTTACAGCCACGCGTCCCAGAGGAACACCCTCGGCGTCCAGCACGTACCATTTTCTGACAACATCTTTTGGTTTAACAAAGATAGTTTTCATTTCATAGTCCTTTATAAAATTTTCACTGCACCAGTCTGTTAGAAGCATGCAGGTATGAAGGTAACGGACTCATAGCTGCACAGTCTGGGCAGATTCTAATACAAGTATAATAAATTTAATGATTTTACAAAATTTGTCAATAGGGATATACTGACCAGGCATGAAAGACCAGACCCGCAAGCTCATACGCTACACTCTCCCATCCATACTCAGCATGGTGAGCATTTTCCTCTTCTCCATTGTGGACGGCATCTTTGTAGGCCACGGAGTGGGAATCAACGCGGTGGGTGCCATCAACATCTCCTTCCCCTTCATCATGTTCTTTGAGTCTGTGATCATGCTCACCACCATCGGAGGGCTCACTGTCACTGCCATCAGGGTGGGTCGGAAAGATTTTGAGGGGGCAAACCAGGTTTTCCGCCTTGTCTTGGTCCTCAATACAGCTATCAGCTTTTTCCTCTTCCTTGCAGGAACTCTCCTTTCAGGGTTCATTGCCCGGCTGCTGGGGGCCACCGATACATTCTATCCCTTGGTCAAGGAATACATCTTCTGGTATTCCATCTTCATGATTCCCTGCTTCCTGAACGGAACTCTCCTGGGATTTGCCAGGAACGACGGCATTCCAGAGCTGGTGAGCATATTCACAATCTCTGCGTCGGTGCTCAACATAATCGGAGATTATATCCTTATCTTCCCTATGCACATGGGTATAAAGGGGGCGGCCATTGCCACCGGTCTCTCCCAGAGCATCTCCTTCCTCTGTGTCTCATGCCATTTCCTTTTCAGAAGGGGAAAGCTGCACCTCGGTTCCTTCCACTTCGACCTGAAGCTGACCCTTACCATGATCAAACGGGGAATGCCTGAATGCGTGGCCCATTTCGGAACTCCGATCACCATGGTGCTCACCAACATAATGCTGGCCCGGCATCTTGGGGACAACGCACTCAACGCCTATTCCCTCCTCATGTATATCGCCACCTTCTCCGCCTCAATATTCATCGGGGCCAGCCAGGGCCTGCAGCCCCTCTTCGGCAACAGCTATGGCGAAGGGAACGAGGGTGACCTGCGCTATTATCTCCATTCCGGAATCAAGGTCTGCCTGGGAGGAGGAATAATCATAAACAGCATCCTTTTCTTCTTAGGCCCCTCCATCTGCATGCTGTTCAATGCCAACGATTCTGCCATAGCCCTGTTCAACCAGCACATGCCCAAGTATCTGGTCTCCATACTCCTGGAGGCTGTGACTGTGACCATCTCCGCCTTCCTCTACTCCACCACCCGGAGCAAGGCAGCGCTCACAATCCATGTGCTGAGGGCTTTTGTAGCTGATACAATCGTAATCCTCTCGATTCCTGTGATTCTGGGCCCCCAGAACCTGTGGTTCGCACCCCTCATCATCGAGACTATTGTCATGACCGCCGCCATAATTCTCCTTAAATACAACACCAGAGACGGTCTTATCGGGGCAGACAAGGAATAGTCTTATCTTCTTTAAAATTTGACAGACACCCCTATTTATGGTACCCTTTTCAGTCAGGAGACTATATGAGAATCAAACATGCAACAGACAAAGAGCTTAAAGTAATCGATGCCTGGTGGCGCGCCAGCAACTACCTGACAGCCTGCCAGCTCTACCTTTTGGACAACCCGCTTCTGGAGAGCCCTCTGAAGCCGGAGCATATAAAGAAAAAAATTGTGGGACACTGGGGAACCTGCCCCGGCCAGAACTTCATCTATTCCCACCTGAACCGGGTGATCAGGGAGAAGGAGCTGGACATGATCTACCTCTCCGGCCCGGGACACGGCGGAAACGCCATGGTGGCCCAGGACTGGCTGGACGGCAGCTACCAGGAGGTATATCCAAACATCACACAGGACAAGGAGGGAATGCAGCGCCTCTTCAAGCAGTTCAGCTTCCCGGGCGGAATCCCTAGCCATGTGGCACCTGAGACCCCGGGCTCCATCAACGAGGGAGGCGAGCTGGGCTATTCCCTGGCCCACGCTTTCGGAGCAGTGCTGGACAACCCTACCCTTATCGCAGCCTGCGTGGTTGGCGACGGCGAGGCCGAGACCGGACCTCTTGCAACAAGCTGGCAGCTGAATAAATTCCTCTCTGTGAAGAACGACGGAGCAGTGCTTCCTATCCTGCACTTAAACGGATACAAGATTGCAAACCCCACAGTGCTGGCCCGCATTTCCCATGCCGAGCTTGAGGCCTTCTTCAAGGGCTGCGGCTGGACTCCATACTTTGTGGAGGGAAGCGACCCGGCCAAAATGCACCGGAAGTTTGCCGACACCCTGGATCTCTGCATCCAGCAGATTCAAGGCTTCCAGAAGGCAGCAAGAGAAAAGGGCGAGACCAAACGGCCACGTTGGCCTATGATCATACTCCGGGCACCCAAGGGATGGACAGGCCCTAAAGAGGTGGACGGCCTCAAGGTGGAGGACTACTGGAGAGCCCATCAGGTGCCGGTTCAGCCCGACAGCCCTGAGCATATCAAGATTATCGAGAAGTGGCTCAAGAGCTATAAGCCTCAGGAGCTTTTCGACAAGAACGGTGTGCCGGTAAAGGCGCTGCAGGACTTCCCTCCCAAGGGAAATCTGAGGATGGGTGCAAACCTCCATGCAAACGGAGGCAAGCTCCTTAAGGACCTGAGAATGCCGGACTTCCGGGAATATGGTGTAGACCTGCCGTTCCCAGGCAGCGTGGAGGCACAGGACATGAAAGTGCTGGGCACCTTTGTCCGGGATATCTACAAGCTGAACAAAGAGGCCAGGAACTTCCGCTCCTTCGGGCCGGACGAGACCTCATCCAACCGACTCAATCCTCTGTTCGACGTGGACAACCGCTCATGGTGCGGCGAGATCCTGCCGGAGGACGACCACCTGTCACCTGAAGGAAGAGTGATGGACTCAATGCTCTCTGAGCATGTGTGCCAGGGAATGCTGGAAGGCTACCTCCTCACCGGCCGCCACGGCTTCTTCACAAGCTACGAGGCATTCATCAGGATTGTGGACTCCATGTTCTCCCAGCATGCAAAGTGGCTCAAGGTCTGCAACCAGCTCCCTTGGAGAGAGAAGATTGCATCCCTCACCTATATCCTTGCTTCCAATGTATGGCAGCAGGACCATAACGGATTCACCCATCAGGACCCAGGCTTCCTGGACCATGTGGCCAACAAGAAGGCCGACGTGGTGCGGCTTTACCTGCCGCCAGACGCCAACTGCCTCCTCTCCTGCTACGACCACTGCATCCGGAGCCGCAACTATGTCAACGTCATGGTTGCATCCAAGCATCCGCGGCCCCAGTGGCTCACCATGGAACAGGCAGTGAAGCACTGCAATCAGGGAATCGGCATCTGGCAGTGGGCTTCCACCGACCAGGGGGCAGAGCCCGACGTAATCATGGCCTGCGCAGGAGACACACCGACTCTGGAGACACTGGCGGCTGTGACT
>JAEEGF010177989.1_pt1 | contig 20577 bp, 16 predicted proteins | sample 9134171 | NCBI WGS metagenome assembly JAEEGF01 (sample SAMN16246542, study PRJNA631951) | gut metagenome | biome: gut microbiome; feature: rumen; material: AP-attached | host: Bos | place: Iran: Karaj | collected 2018-10
GAGATGTTGATGTTGAATTCATCAGTCTGAATGAATTCCCCTTACTGCCTCTGGAAAGGGAACTGCTAAACCGTTTATCAGGCAACAGCGCATGCAAAATGAGCATAAGGGAACTGTTTGGCGTGGAGGAAAAGCCTTACCATGAAATCAGATACATCAGGGCATACGGCAATTCCAATGAAGTTGAGAATACGCTTAATTACATTTTTGAGAATGAAATAAATCTTGATGACTGTGTCATTGCCGTAACTGATCAGAACAAGTACGGTCAGCTGATGCTGGAATACAGCCAGAAGTACGATATTGACATTGCCTTTGCCGGCGGCATCAGCATAAACAACACAGAACCGGCAAGGCTGTTAAGACTGTACCATCAGTGGGATGTCAATGGCTATCATGGCGTTGATGCCCTATGGGACCTGCTGAATTCCTCATGTTTTGACAAGGATAAGCTGAGAGAAAGGTTCAGCAGCGAGATCAGCCGTTCAGTGTTCAGAAACACTGCTGACAGAGCAGGCCAGCTGAAATTCAGCCCTGATCTTAATGAAAACCGGAAGAAAGCCGAACAGTACATGCCGCTGATAACGGAAAAGGACAGGATCGATGCCGAAGCGTTAATGGTTCTGGCTGAGGAACTGGGCAGGGACGTCTGCTCATTCCTGAGTGAATACTCAGTCATCAAAAACGGAAGCGATGAGGAAGCGCTGCGCATCATTACAGACATGATCGGCGGCTATCTGAAGTACAATCCTTCCGGAAGCTATACGGACATAATTGAAAACATTCTCTCTTCAAATGTTAACAGAAGCGTAAGCAGGGAGAGAAGCCTGACAGTGACCGGCATCAGAGGTGCGCTTTCATCATGCCGCAGACATCTGTTCGTACTGGGGCTTTCAGCCAATAACTTCCCCAAGGCAGCCAGGGAGAACTATCTGTTGCTGGATGAAGATTTGAAACTGTATGGTGCTGACGTGCCTGATTCAGCCTCACTGACTGAAAGAAAGAAACAGGAGCTGCATGACCTGCTGAGTCTGTATTCATCTTTGAACAATGACATTACGCTGTCATATTCATGTTACGACATGGCAGCGATCAAGGAGGAGAACGCTTCTTCCGTTCTCTTTGAGATATATCAGAAACAGTATCCCGGCAATACGATTGAAGACTATGAAAGAATGCTGAAGGAAAGTGAAACATCCTATCTGCAGAATAAGCTGTCACTGTCCAAGCAGGTTCTGAGTTCACTGAGAAGTGATCAGATCCTTAAGGGAATACCGCAGGGTGACGTGATCACCGTGCCGTACGATGGCAGCAGAACCTTCTCTCCTTCAGCGCTGGAGATATTCTTCAGCTGTAAGAAAAGATTTTATCTTTCCAGCATTCTGGGCATTGAGGAACCGGATCCGGATGATCCGTTTACGGTTATCGATGCCAGGGACATGGGAACGTTGGTCCACTCCGTCATGGAGTATCTGGCTGATAACCCCAGGGTCAGTGAAAGGGAATTCGCCGACCATGCCAGACAGATGTTTGATGAATATCTGAAGACCAGAACGCCAATCAATAAGGAAATGACTGATTCTGCCAGAACGGAATTCATGGACATGGCGGTCAAGGGGTTCCGGAACGATCCTCATAATGAGGTCATTGCGGCTGAGGAAAAGTTCTCAGTCATGCACTGGGACAGCGGCATCGGCATATACGGGTATCCTGACAGAGTTGAAATAGATGAAAACGGGCAGTATCTGATTGCTGACTACAAGACCAAGAGAAGATATGATCATAAGCCTGATGACATTGACAGCTGTCTTCAGGTCGTTCTCTATGCCTACATGATGAGTCACCGTAAAGAAAACAGACTGCCGATATCATACTGTACGTACAGATATCTGCGTTATAACGAGCCGGTGAACTGCCGTTATGACGCTGACATGGAAAACCAGCTGAAGACCAAGCTGTTGGAAGTAAGGGATGCATTGGACAGCGGTCATTTCCCGTGTACGGATAATGATGATGACTGCCGCTATTGCAGGTTCGCTTCAGTATGCGGAAAGAACAGGGGAAGCGAGGTGTCGGACAATGAGTGACGATCTGGCCCGTAATGAGATAATCAGCAAGGTCACTGGAAACTTCTTCGTTGAAGCCGGCGCCGGTTCCGGAAAGACCACCATTCTGGTTGAAAGAATGGTAGCCATGGTGGAACAGGGCTTTCCTGTGGACAGAATCTGTACCATTACCTTTACCAAGGCGGCAGCCAATGAGTTCTATGCCCGTTTCCAGAAACGGCTTTCCGAAAGAAGCCGTGACGAACATAAAGCCAGCCGTCATGCCGGTCAGCTGGGCGAGCAGACCGCAGAAACGAAGGCCAATTGTCAGAGGGCGCTTCTGAACATTGATTCCTGCTTCATGGGAACCATTGACTCCTTCTGCAACATGATTCTTTCAGAGCACCCGCTGGAGGCCGGCATACCAGCCAACTCAACCGTTGTTGAGGAAGCGGACATAGTTGAAAGATATCTGCAGGAATTCTCGCAGATAATGATAAATGATGACTACGCTGACTTGAGAAACAGGTATGAGCTGTTCATCAATACGCAGGTCAATCCCGTTGCCGTATTCAGGGCGTTACTGTCGACGGTAATTCAGATCAGGGATGCTGAATTCGTCTTTGACAGACCCGACGGCACCACCATTGAAACAAAGTACAGACAGGACAAGAAGGACATTGTCAGACTGCTGAGAAAGCTTCTGGAGGATCCGGAAGTCGGATACATGAGCAATCAGGAATCGGCAAAGTGCTGGGATGCACTGCTGCAGAGAAGGGATGCCCTGACCGAATATAACTGGGACAGGTACTTTACCTATGTTCTGAACAGCTTGAAGAGCATCAGAAAACTGAGAGTAAAGCCGTTTGATGGCATTGAGGATTACTTCGGGCCGGCTTTTGCCAGGCTGCAGCCGCACATGACCCGTAACAAGCTGACCTGGTATGAACTGGCTGATGAAGGATTCCAGAACATTGTGGATGACATGATCGACTATCAGGCCAGGATCGCTCTTGACTTTACGGTTGAATGCATGAACCGCATGGCTGAAGTTTTGAGAAAGCAGGGAAATCTGACCTTCTTTGACTACAAGCTGTATCTCAGAAACATGCTCAGGGAAGATGCATCAGGCGATCATAAGCTTACGGAACACATTTACAACAGACACAGTTATTTCCTGATCGATGAATTCCAGGATACCGACCCGATGCAGGCCGAGATATTCTTCTATCTGGCTGCTCAGAAGCATGATCCGGACTGGAGGAAATGCGTTCCTCATCCCGGTTCACTGTTCATCGTCGGTGACCCCAAGCAGTCCATTTACCGTTTCAAGAATGCGGACGTGGCATCCTTCAAGAATGTCAGAAGCCTGTTCAACGGGGATAATGGCGAGGTCGTCAGACTGACGTCCAACTTCCGTTCAACATATTCCCTGCATCAGTGGTTCAATCACGTATTCGGAGACTGTCTGTTGGCAGATGATACGGAAGATCAGAGCAGATATGAACCCATCAGTAATAAGGACAGTGATGACGGCTTTGAAACCGGTGTCTACGGATATCAGCCGGCAGATGCCGATGATGATTCTTCTGAGGTCATGGACATCATCAGTACCCTTGTTAACAACCCGAAGGTCATCATCGGTGAAAACAGGACCGTAAGTTACAGGGACATCATGATCATCACCAGCGCCAAGAAGCAGCTGTCCAGATATGTGAATGCCTTTACGGCAGCTCACATCCCGTTCAGAGTTGAGGGAGACATTGACTTCAATGAGTGTCCGGCTTTGAGAGATCTTGTGGCCGTATACAAGGCAGTGGCCTGTCCGGATAATAACCTTTACATATATGAAGCTCTTACCAGCAGGGTCTTTGCCATGGATGATGAAACGGCCATGGCGATCCGCGATGACATCAGGAGAGTCAAAACCAGCGGTGTATTTACTTCGGAAAATGAGAAGGCAGACAGATTCATTGATCTGCTGAACAGGTATTCTTCTTCCGGCAGAAAACTGACGCCGTCAGCCTTAATGGCCAGGCTGGCAGATGAATTAAGAATATTTGCGGTATCCGGAAACCATGACATGGAGTATGTCTACTATGTTCTGGAACTGTTAAGGGAAAGCGAAGCGACCGGAGAGATATCGTCTGTTCAGGAAGCCGTCGTCTATCTGGAAGAACTCATGAGCAATGAGCGGAAGCTGGAAAGATGCGCATCCCTGGAGAAAAACGACAACAGGATCCATCTGGCAAACCTGCACAAGGTCAAGGGACTGGAAGCCCCTGTAGTTATTCTGGCCGGTACCAGAAAACGCGGAGGGAATAACAGAGCTGACAAGAGAGTGGAATATGTCGGCGATGTTCCAAGATGCTACATGTTCGAGGTCAATAAGGACAGTGTCTATCTGGCCTACAGGGATAAATACGATAAGAAGGAAAAAGAGAAGGGATCACAGGAAGCCGAGAGGATCAGACAGCTGTACGTTGCGGCTACCAGAGCCGGAAGGATCCTGATAATCGGGGAGGCGAATCCCTGGAAGGATCTGGCGCAGTTTGCTGAAAAGGATTTCTTCAGCTGCTTTGAAAAGGCGGAAAGAAAGCCGTTTGTTCCTGAGACAGTCGATGGAGCAAGGCTTTATGATGAGGCTTCAGGAATAATTACCGATGATTCCGTCAGCAGAACTTCAGGCATTCACATTCGTAAGCCAAGCGACATTGAATATGACAGCGTTGTAAGTGAACCGTCAGCAGTCAATACCAAGAGGAATCCTAAACTCATCGGTACCCTGGTCCACAGATTAATGGAAGTGCTTGTGAGCTCACGCAACGCCGTTGACGCTGATGAGATCATAGCCGACATGTGCAATAGACTTGATGAGGAAGATGATTATTATTCAGTCATTCTGCGGAAGGTAAATGACAGGATCCAGAATGGAGGCTGCACGCAGAGTAACGGCAGTGAACCGGATATCTTAAGTGAGCTGCTGAAAGCTGATGAGGTGTATTGCGAAGTGCCGTTCTCTTATCGGAATGGTCCGGGCATGATTACCACCGGCATCATCGACGTTCTTTACCGAAAGGGCAGCGAGTGGTTCATCGTTGACTATAAGACCAACGCAGAAGGCGAAGGCCTGGATGAGGAATATGAGAGTCAGCTTAATGAATACAGAAAGGCCTTCAGGGATCAGACAGGTCTGGACTGCTGTGTCCGCATCTACCACATAGATACGCTTTAAGAGAGATGCTTTCCGTAGCATTTCTCTTTTTTTTGGATTTTCCTGCGATATATAATATTTCCATGAAATCTACGTGGATGCATCCGCAATACTACTCTCTGTTTTCCTGCAAGGCTGATAAGTGCCAGCACAGCTGCTGCAGCAGCTGGAAGATACCGGTATCCCGCAGGGAATACGAAAGACTCATTAACATGGAATGTTCTGATGAACTGTACAGAAGGGTTCAGCAGGCCTTTGAAGTGCCCCGGGTAATAACTGAGGATGTCTTCCGCTATGTCTGCTTCAACTGGCTTGGGGAGTGCCCGATCCAGGATAAGGGACTATGTGCACTTCACAGGGAAAAGGGTGAGGGTTTCCTGCCCAAGATCTGCCGGCTGTACCCCCGCAGTTTCAAGAGCATCAACGGCATTAACTGCGTGTCCTGCTCAAGTTCATGTGAGGCAGTGGTTGAACTGCTGTATGATCATGATCTGATGAACGTCACTGAAGAACTGATGGAAGGGGAACCGGAGATCAGATATCAGATTGACGACGTTGACATGCTGAATAGGGTCCAGGAAGTCATTCAGGACAGATCAACGACCCTGGCGCAGAGTATTCAGGACATCTGCAGGCTGATCAATGAAGAAGAGTTCATGCATGACTATCTTTCCGGTGATGATCCTTTGGCAAAGGCTGTCAGCGTATTGGGCAGGCTGGCAGGTTCAAATGACCGCCTTGAGGAAACGGCAATGCCAATCGTGGAAAGATACCGTAATGATCCATCATCATATGAGGATGACAGAAAGTCGTTTGAATGCGATTGCCCCGAATGGATGGGATTCTTTGAAAGGGTGATCAATAACTCGATGATGTATGAGTGCTTCCCGTTTGTGGACAGACGCTTTGACAGGACTCAGGCTCACAAAGGCTTGTGCGTGTGTTACGGTTTGATGAGAATCGTATGCATAGGCAATCATCATTTCCATCAGGATAAGGACAGCCTCATTGATGCGGTGAGCGCCTTATTCCATCTGATAGATCACACTTCCTTCTATTACAATGTGTCGGTTCTGACTGAAAATGCGGCTGTAATGTTAAGACTATAATAATGAGACAGAGTTTGCTGTCTCGTTTTTGATACAAAATAATAGTCTATTTCCATTGAAAGCGTTTACCATATGAACTATAATTGAAAGGGTCATATGAATAATATGATAGAGGGGTTAGTATGGCAGTTTTTGAATTTTTGAGCAACAAGGCTCAGGGCTATTTTTTTAATGGCCTTTTGGCAGATTTCCTGGATAATGATAAGCAGTTTGAACAGTATCACAGATTTCTGGCAGAGATTGACGGCATGGCTGAAGATGTCAGAGTATGTGCCGATCTGCCGGTCAGGATCAATCACAGAACGATTTCCAATCAGATAATCAGATATAAGGATTCATTCAAGTTACCTGAGGGATACTTAAGAGTTCCGCTTATCATCTACTGGAAGAGAGAAGAATTAGAGAGAGCGATCGTATTACTTACTACGACTTACATAGAAGCTAAGGGTTGTTACTACTGCATGACTGAACCGGATTCAGCGTTCAGTGAATGCCGTAATGACATGATCGCAATGTGTCTGCAGGACAGTTCTCTGGCAGACATTAAGAAGGCCTTCGCCGAAATGGACGGCGGGACAAGAGCAGTAGGCGCCATTCAGCGTTACTATGATCACAGATACCTGGGCAATGTAGATGACATGAAGGAAAAGTGCATTGAACTGTCAAGACAGGTATTTGATGAAGCAAGCGCCAGGGCAGTTGAAACGGAAGACAGAACGCCGATCATCTATGATGCCATCTTAAGAGCATTCCTGATCAAGAAGGCACTGTACGTTCACTACATGATGTCCAAGGAACTGCTGAGCACGCGTCACGAGGGTGATGTCAAGAAGCAGAGACAGTTTGCCAAGGCATATACTGACGAGATTCCAATCGTTTCTCTGTCAGCCTTGTGGAGACTGGAGAAGACCGAAGAATAACAACAGCGGCAAACGCCGCTGTTTTATTATGTGCTGAGGCATAAGGGTTTATGAAAGGACTGTTTTCGAATATAATTACTGCGGGTGATGAATGATGATCAAGACCATATATCTTGCCGGAGGATGTTTCTGGGGCATGGAAAGAGCCATGCAGTTTCTTGATGGCGTAGTAAGAACGACCGTAGGTTATGCCAACGGCAATGTTGATGATCCGGACTACAAGCTGGTATGTACCGATACTACCGGTCACCGGGAAACTGTCAAAGTAGAATACGATGATGAGCAGGTAAGTCTGAATAAGATACTGAAGGCCTATTTCATCTGCATTGATCCGACCGTTACCAACAGACAGGGCGGAGACATCGGTTCTCAGTATCAGACAGGTGTTTACTATGTCGATGAAGAGAGCAGGATCATCTGCGAAGATTACTTTGCCATGGAAAGAAAAAGACATGAAGAGTTTCATGTCGAGTTATGTCCGTTAAGCTGTTTCTGGGACGCTGAGGAATACCATCAGAAGTATCTGGTGAAGAATCCGGGTGGTTACTGCCATGTCAGTGCCCATGAATTTGAACAGATAAAGTCGCTGAATGAAAAATAAGGCCGAAGCCTTATAATCCTTTAACGTATTTCTTAAACAGAGGCCACTGGCCTTTTTTATCTGCTGAATGAGACGGCATCTGGGAGATGTCATGAGACGGGAACGGGTTGCCTTCGATCAGCTGAGGACCGTCTTCGGCAATGGCAATGTCCCAGCCAACGTAGCCGATCTGTTCAACTACATGAGCAGCTTCCAGACACATGTCCACAGCTTCCTTCCAGTAAGGCAGCTGGTAGCCGATGAGATTTGTCTTTGTCATCGGATGTGCCGGGTAGGCAACGTAGTTCTTGTCATATGCCGGATACTCAATGACACCGTTAGTGATGTTGATCGGGGCAGACATGCCGCCGGCATTGATGTTGTCGATGACCTTGCCGTTGTTGCCCATTCTGATTACGGCGTACACCACGTGTGATTCTCCGCCTGAAAGGACGGTTACGATTCTGTACGTATTGATTGAATGAGGATAGATCCTGGATACGTCAGGATGCTGACGTATGACTTCCTCAATAATGCCTGGAGAACGTTTTGCGACATAGTCATAGAATTCCTTCATGGTCGGGAAATCCTTCTTATAGAGCTTTTCCACGCCTTCGCCGCAGGTAGCGTCAAGCGGCTTGATGATGACGTCTTCCTTGTCTGCCATGAATCTGGTGAAGGATTCCAGGGTAAGATCTTTTCCAGCCATCCAGTCACGGTGGATGTATTTTGAATATACTTCGTTGAACTCGACCTTGTCATCAAGGATATGCGTATAATTCGGGTCATTCAGAAGCTTGACGATCTGGTTGTTACGGCCGCGGGTAACGTAGGTATCCTTCAGGGAATCAGGCAGATTGTAGAATTCAAACAGACTGTAGTCGTTGTAGCCTGCACCGTATTTCAGACCGCATCTGACGATGTCGGTAAAAAGGAATACCCTGTTCTTATGTGTACGCTCATGAAGGGAATCAACCATCCTGAACAGGCTGGCATAATCCATCTGAGCAATTCTCTTAATCATGTATTTAATGTTCATGTCGATCACCCTATTAGTATTCTACTATTTATTGCGTCTTAATTCCATAATCCGTGTTTATGGACTTCAGTTAAGAACATAAATGTGCAAGAGAGACGTAAATTGTCTATAATATCTTCAGGAGATCAGTATGAGTAAGTTAAGGTTCGCCGCCGGTCTTGTGGCCGGCAGACTGGCAATGAATACATTCAGAATTCTGGGCAAGGATGCAGAAAGTGACCGCATGGGTTATCTTCCGGTAAAGATCTGCCCTGATTTCATCGCGCACGCCGCCAGACCAAAGGCCGTGATAGCCGTTACCGGCACCAACGGAAAGACCAGCCTGACCAATTTCATAGCGGACATGCTGGAGGAAAGCGGGGCATCCGTTTCCTGTAACCGCTGGGCTGGCAACTACATGGGAGCCCAGGCCTGGTGTTTTCTTAATTCAGTGAATGTCCTGAACAGGTCAAAAAAGGACTATATCGTAATGGAGACCGATGAGGGTGATTCGGTTCTGACCTACCCGTTATCCAAGCCTGATTACATTCTGATAAATAACATCTCAAGAGATTCGATCTTCAAGAATCCAAATCCGGACTTCATCATGAAGAGACTGGAAAAGGCCATGGAAGGCACGCCGGATTCAACCCTGATCCTCAATGCGGATGATCCGGTATCCTGTTTCCTGAAAACGAACAGAAAGAATGTCTACTTTGCGGTCAAGGATCTGGGCAACGGCAATCCGGACCGCATCATAAAGGACTTTTCGGTATGCCCGAGATGCGGCGGCATCCCGCAGTATCTCTACAAGAATTACGGCAACATTGGAAAGTTTGTCTGTCCGGACTGCGGACTGACCTCTCCTGAGCCGGACTATTTCGCTGAGGAAGTCGCAGACGATCACATCGATGTCAGGGAAAAGGACGGCAGTATTTACAGATATCCGATCATTACCAGTGACGTCTACAATGTTTATAACACGGTTGAAGCCGTAGCCCTGTTAAGGACCATGGGCTTTGAACCTGAAAGAATAGCTGAATACATCAGCAAGGCCAAGCTGCCCGTTGACCGTGAGGAAAGACATCAGGGCAGACACATTGAGGTCATAAACAGATCGGTAAAGAATTCCAATGGCGCAGCCGCCTCAGCTCAGTTTGAGTCACTGCACAACATGAAGGAAAACATCGCTCTGATCATGATAATGGATGAGATAACCACAAGTAACCGCGTGGAGACGATAACCTGGCTTTATGACGCTGACTTTGAATTCCTGAATAAGGACAACATCAAGCAGATCATCATCGGCGGTGAACGTCATCTGGATTATAATCTGCGCTGCCTGCTGGCGGGAATAGACAAGAACAGGATCTCTCACTGCCTTCTGGCTGAAGATACGGTAAAGTATCTGAATTATGAGGGAATCGAAAAAATTTACATCTTCCATGACATCTATGCCGTGGAGCTGTCACATAAGCTGTATGAACAGATCATTGAAAGGATAGACTGACATGGTAATAGAAGTATTGTATCCGGAACTGGGAAGCCTTTATGGCGAATATGGAAATCTTCTGTACCTGACAAAGTGCTGCCCAAAAGCCGAGGTAATCAGAACGAATCACAAGTCCAGACCTTTCTTTGCGGACAATGACGTTGACGTGATCCTGGCCAGCTCAATGCTGGAAAGATTCCAGCCAGCGGCTGCGGAAGCGTTAAGACCATATATGAACAGATTCAGGGAGCTGATCGAAAAGGGAACTGTCGTTCTCTTCACCGGCAACACCGTTGATCTGTTGGGAGAGTACATTCTCAGAGAAGAAGGCACCAGGGAAGAAATGCTGGGCCTGTTCCCGTACCATACGGAAATCAAGGATAAGAGAATCAACTCATTATTACTGGGCAGTTTTGAAGGCATCAAGGTCATTGGCTACAAGGCCCAGAATGCACAGTTGTTCGGTAAGATCCAACCTCCGTTCATCAAGCTTGACGGGGGATGCGGCAATAACAGGGATGACGGCAATGAGGGAATTCATTACCGCAATCTGTTTGCCACCTACATGACCGGACCTCTGCTGCCGCAGAATCCGCTGTTAATGAAGTACATTCTCAGACTTCTTGGCCGTGATGACACGCTGGCCTTTGAAGAAGATGCCATGGCTGCGTATGAAAACAGCCTGAGAGAATATGAGGATCCGGCCTTAAGCCATGACCTGATCTGGCATAATGTCTGAGATGCGAAAAATATTTAATTAATTTTTTCATTAATATATAATAGTGTTCGTAAATCCGGAATCCGGATTTGCGCTTGAAATCGCAGGTGAATCAAATGAGCAACAGTAATGTAAATACGATAGTAGTCGGCGCCGGCCGTCTTGGCAGCAACATTGCCAAGAAGCTGAGCAATAATAAGAATGACGTTGTTCTCATCGACAAGAGAAAGGATAAGATCGGCAATGTTGTCGATTTTTCCGGTTTCGTAGCTGTCGGTGACGCAACCGATCTGGGTTTCCTGGAGGAAAACGGCGTAAAGGATGCCAAGTTAGTCGCTTTCATGACTGACGATGACAACACCAACATCTTCCTGGCAGATGTATGTAACGAGATCTACAGGACTCCGGAAATATACATCAGATTAAAGGACTCAAGAAAAATGAAGATAGTCAGCAGTAACGTCAGATGCATCTGTCCGTTTGACCTGTCACTGATCGACTTTGATGAACAGTGGAAGAGGTAACAGGGTATGAAGATAGTAATAGCAGACGGCATGCATGAGGCCGATTACATCATCAGCAAGTACAATTCAAAGGCAAACGATCTCATCGTAATAAATGAGCAGGAAGATGCCTGCAAGTATCTCAGTGTCAGCAACGGCATTCCGGTAATGTGCGCAAGATGCACCAGGGAATCAGACCTGAGAGAAGCCGGTGCGGAAGACGCGGATCTTTTCATTGCCCTTTCCAAGAATGACATGACCAATTACGTTGCCTGCAAGACAGCCAAGCAGCTGCTTGGTGCCAAGAGATGCATCGCAACGGTAGTTAACCCGAAGAACGTTGAAGTATTCAGAAAGCTCGGCATTGACTCCGTACTCAGTTCAACATATCTGCTTGGTGAGCAGATCAGAAATGCGGCTTCAATTGAAAACCTGATCAATACCCTGTCTCTGGAAGATAACAAGATCATCATTCTGGAAGTCAGGATCACCCCTGATCTTAGCGTTGAAGGCAAGACTCTGAAGGAGATCAACATTTCCGACATAGGTTCAATTTCAACCGTTACCCGTAACCAGAAGGTAATCATCCCTAACGGTAATACGGAATTAAAGGCAAACGACAAGGTTCTCATCGTTACGACGGAAGAGAGCAGGGAAGCAGTTACCAAGGTCTTTCAGAGGAAAAAGTAATGCATAACAAGTACCATCGTTTGATACTTCATTACATGAGCATATTCATCGTAATGATAGGAATAATACAGCTGATACCGTTGCTGGTACTGCCGTTTTATCCTGAGGAGATCAGTTACGCATACTGTTTCCTGATTCCGGGATTAGTGGCCATTGCCATAGGCGGATTACTGTCGCTGGCTTTCAAGGACGCTGAGATCGTCAAGCTTGAAAAGCACTATGATGCCGTACTGGTCGTACTGGTATGGCTGTCAGCGATATTCGTATCCACCTTCCCATGGATGCTGAAGGGTGACTACAATTTCACCCAGGCATCATTCGAGATGACAAGCGGCTTCTCAACTACGGGATTATCGGTAGTGGATGTCGGCAATACTCCGCACATCTTCTTAATGTTCAGGAGCATTACCCTGTTTGTCGGCGGTGTAGGTCTGGTTCTGATCCTGACCTGTGTCTTCTCAGACAAGTACGGACTTAACCTGTACAACACGGAAGGTCACAATGACCGACTGATGCCTAACCTGGCCAAGAGCGCCAGACTCATTCTGTCGATCTACAGTGCCTACATCTTGTTCGGTACCGTGGCTTACATCATTCTCGGAATGCCGGTCTTTGATGCCATAAACACATCTCTGGCTGCCTTAAGTACCGGAGGATTCTCCGTCCTCAATGACAGCATCTACGGTTATCATTCACTGGGAATAGAGATAATAACCATCATATTGATGATGCTTGGTCAGACTAACTTCCTTCTGCATCTGAGTATGATCAGAAGAAAGTATTCAAACTTCTGGAAGCACTCCGAGACAAAGTTCTTCCTGATAGTTCTGGCAATCTTCCTGCCAATGATGGTATTCAACCTTCTTGAATCAGGCTACACTACCAGCCCGGCAGAAAGCATAAGAATATCGGTATTCCAGTTCGTTACAAGCATAACGACAACGGGATTTGTGTCTTCAAAGGATCTGACCAGTCTGCCTAGCGGATTTGCGATGATAATGATCATCCTGATGCTGTTTGGCGGTGACCTGGAGTCAACCGGCGGCGGCATAAAGCAGTACCGCATAATCGTCGTACTGAAGGGCATATACAGATCGATCAAGGGCACCGTTCTCAATAAGAAGATGGTTACCACGACCTTCATTGAAAGAGTCGGCAAGAAGACAGAACTGACTGATGATGAGATCTCCTCAACATCAAGCTACATTCTGTTCTATCTGATCCTGTTCTTCGTAGGATCGCTGATCTTCACGATGTACGGCAATAACCTGCAGGATTCAATGTTTGAATTCGTCAGTGCCTTATCTACGGTAGGTCTGTCAGTCGGCATTACCAATTACAATGCTCCGGCAGTGATCCTGTGGACAGCTACAGTCGGCATGTTCCTTGGAAGACTGGAGATAATGGTTGTATTTGAGGCTGCTCTGAGAATGATCAAGGACATCAAGCACAAGGAAAATCTGTAAATAAAGTAACAAATAAAAGCTCCATTTCAAAACTGAAATGGAGCTTTTACTTTGGAAAAAAACTATTTCACGCTGCCTTGACTGTAAGACCATTCTGAGAACCTATATCAAGGATGATACGGATAAAGAATGGTATCATGGCGAAGAATAATCAGGAAATGGTCTGACGAGTAAGTGTATTTTTCAGAATATCATGTGAATGATATTCTTTTTTTGGTATATATTATTGACCTCGCATAGTTGTAAAATATGGGTATGAGGAGATTCATAATCATATTCTTGCAGTGCACATGGGGAATTCTTCAGACTTTTCTGGGGCTGATCCTGTTTCTGCTGAACATAAAGAAGAAACATTACTGGCACAGGAACGCCATCGTTACCGAATGGTATCACGAGGGCAGTGTTTCCCTGGGCCTTTTTCTGTTCGTGGAAGTGAGCAGGAGAACGCTGGGCAAGAGCGTAAAGGACATCGGCGGGGAAAAGACGGACAGGCTGCTCGTCATGCATGAGTACGGTCACTCCATTCAGTCACTGATATTGGGACCGCTGTATCTGCTGATAATAGGAATACCTTCTTTCATCTGGGCAAATCTGCCTTATTTCAACCGCAAAAGAGGAAGAGAACATGTTTCCTATTACTCATTCTGGCCGGAGAGATGGGCCAATGAACTGAGCAGCCGCGTTCATGAAGAAAGAATACTGCTGTAGGCAAATATGTTATATAATTGAAGAGGAAAAACAATTAACAATAATAATTTGGAGGAACTATGGAAAAGAAACTCAGTGTCAAAAACAGGGAAGACGGTGTCGTACTTCACGGTAATCTGTTCTACGATGAGAATTCAAAGAAAGGTCTGATCCTGTTGCTGCATGGCATGGCAGAGCACAAGGAAAGATATGCCTATGTAATTAACAGGCTGGTTGAAGCCGGCTATGCCGTACTGTCTACCGATGAAAGAGGCCACGGTGAAAGTGCCGTCGTAAAGGGCTACTTTGCCAAGGAGAAGGGCTGGTTAAGAAACGTATCAGATCAGCATGCTCTTTATGAAGAGGCTAAGAAGATCGTTGATCTGCCGCTTATCGTATTCGGTCATTCAATGGGAACACTGGTTACCAGAAGTTTTCTGAAGAGATATGAAGATGAGATCACCAAGGTCGTAATGACCGGTACGCCAAGCAATAACAAGGCCGTTGGCGTAGCCATCATCCTGAGCGGACTGATCGCCAAGGTAAAGGGTGAGGAATACCGCAGTCCGTTGCTGAACAAGCTGTGCTTCGGTGCCTTCAACAGTGCCGTCAAGGATCCAAAGACAGAATTTGACTGGCTGAGCGTAAATGAGGAGAACGTTCAGAAATACATCGCTGACGATGACTGCGGTTATGTATTTACGGCCAAGGGCTTCAAGGACATGTTTGAAGGAATGAAGGATGTCTATGATGTAGAAGGCTGGGCACCAAAGAAGAAGGATCTGCCGATCCGCTTCTTCTCTGGAAGCGAAGACCCCTGCATGACCAATCTGGATGGCCTGAAGGAAGCCGTTGACATCCTGCACAAGCAGGGATATGAGAATGTAGAGTATAAGGTTTACGAAGGTTACCGTCATGAGATCCTCAATGAGGACATCAAGGATCAGGTAATCGATGACATTCTGGCATTCCTGAACAGTTAAGATGAACAGAAGAGAACAGGCAGTAACCTATAAGCATTCCGGCAGTAACTGCTGCCAGGCGGTGCTTAAGGCATTTGAAGATGAACTGGAGCTTTCTGAGGATACACTAATGAAGCTGGGAGCCCCATTCTGCGTGGGCATGGGCTGCTTTGAGGCAACCTGCGGCGCATTAATAGCTGCAGAGATGATCCTGGGACTGAAGAAATACGAAGGAAGACCGATCATACCGGCAGCCAGGACGCTTCATGAGAACTTCAGACAGAAATGTGGAGCGACCCTGTGCAAGGAGCTCAAGGGACTTGAAACAGGAAAGGTGATATGCCCCTGCGACGAATGCGTGGGAAACGCCGTAGACATACTTGAAGAATATCTGAATAAGTGAGCGTAATAGCTCACTTTGTTTTGTGAAAAAACACACATATTTGTCATTTGTTTTGTTAAAAGAAAAATGCAGTAGTGATAAAATAATATGTGGAGAAAAACAGAGGTAATTAATAATATGACAAATCTAAATGAAAGAATCTGCATCATCGGAGGAGGCCCTGCCGGTATTTCCGCAGCCATGTACCTGCAGAAAAAAGGCTACGAGAACTACGAGATATACGAAAAGCTCAACAAGGTAGGCGGCAAGTCCTATTCTCCGAAGATCATGGTCAACGGTGAGGAAAGATCCTATGAAACAGGCGCCATCATGGGTGCCATTACCTATCATGCAGTTCATGAGGTAGAGGAATTCGGCGGAACAACTCACGCAGACGGTCCTAACATGAGAAGAATGTACCGTGACTCAAGCGGCAAGGAGATCTTCCCGTTTGATCCGAAAAAGGACTTCTCAGTAAAGAAGACCATTGATCTGTTAAGACTGAAGAAGCAGATGAAGAAACTCGTTGAGATCATGAACACCAAGTACAAGGGATATGACTGCTACGGCCACAGAGGCGTTGCTCAGGGAAGATATTCAGGACTGGACAAGAGCGTTGACAATGCCCTCAATCACATTGAAGGTGTCAACCCGAACCTGAAGGACCTGGCACTGCCGTTTGATAAGTTCTGCAAGCTCAACGGCGTTGAAGACGTAATGAAGATCTGGATCGGACCGTACACTTCATTCGGTTACGGCTATTTCGATGAGATTCCGGCTGCCTATGTCATGAAGTATCTGGATACAACGACAGCCATCGAGTTCGTCAACATGAGATTATGGACATGGAAGGACGGCACACAGTCAATCTATGTCAATGCCAATAACAAGCTGCTGCATCCTGCTCATCTGAATACGGAAGTAGTAAAGGTAGTACGTCCTGCTGAAGGTGAAGAGGGCAAGATCCAGGTTACCATCAGAGATGCTGAGGGTGAAAGAGTCGAAGAATTCGACAAGCTCATCGTTACCACACCTCTTGACTGGTTTGCCAGGTTCGCAGATGCCAGAGAAGAGGAAAAGGAACTCTTCAGCAAGATCATCCATGAGAAGTACGTTGACTTCATAGCCAGGTTTGACGAGAATGCCGGTCCAACCATTTCCGGTTACATCTTCGATAACATGACATATGACCGTCTCGGCCACGCCATGGTTTACTACCACCGCTGGGAAGATCTGGAAGCCAACTGCCCGTCAGTCGTATATGCATTGAGAAATCACCTTGGAAGCGAAGATGTTTCATATGAATACACCATCGACACCATGATGAATGACATGGAATTATGCGGTTTCCCGGTCAAGGAAAGACTGTACGAACAGGAAACATACTACTGTCCGCATGTAAGTCCAGAAGACTATGCCAACGGCTGGTACGACAAGCTTGAAGCCATGCAGGGCAAGCAGAACACATTCTATGCCGGCGAGATCATCAGTTTCGGTGACATGGAAGATACCTGCGCTGCCAGCAAGGACATCGTTTCGAGATTCTTCTAGAAAGACAAACCGCTCTTCACCGGGCGGTTTTTTTGTGGTAAGGTATATGCGAGGGATAAAGTAAAGGAGACTTTATGAGCAATAATGAAAAGACGATTGTTCCAGGCGGCCGCGTCAGCAAGAGCGAAGCCTGGAAGTATGCACTGGGCATCTTCGGTCAGAACCTTTCCTGTGCATTGATGATGAACTGGTTCTTTGTCTACTGTACGGATGTTCTGTACATTGAAGGCAGGACCATCGGCATCGTATTGGGCATCGCCAGAATCTGGGATGCCGTTAATGACCCGGTAATGGGTACATTCATTGACCGCCACACTTTCAAGAACGGCAACAAGTTCAGACCGTTCCTGAAGATCACGCCGTTTATCATCGGTGTCATCGTGATACTGCTGTTTACCAACTGGGGATTTAAGGGCGACATGCCAAAGGCAATATACGTACTGATCCTGTATCTGGCTTACGACATGATCTTCACGATTCAGGACGTAAGCATGTGGTCAATGACTTCCGTCATGACTGACATTCCGGCTGAAAGAGAAAAGCTCTCTCAGTACGGACGTATTCTGGCAGCCATCGGTTTCGCCGTAGTAGGCGTATTCCCGACGATCATGGACATTCTCAAGGGTCAGGGCATGAGCGCATCAACCATATATCTCGGCGGAGCCATCGTATTTGGCTTCGGCGGCATGATCATAAGCATGCTGTCAGCATCTGCTCAGGAAAGAATTACCGTTACGGAAGATACCAAGACGGAATCATTCGGTGAAAACCTGAAGATGCTGTTCGGCAATAAGATCGTAATGCTTGTACTGTTAGGCAACATCCTCAATGGCATGTCACTGACCGTACCGGCAGCTTATTTCTTTGAACACAGCGTCAAGGCTACCCTGTTCGGCAAGGAAGTCGGCGGTCTGACCATCATGACCATCTTCATGGCCATTGCCTATGTGTTCTCCGGACTTGGCATGTTCATCGTTTCCAAGCTGTCTGAAAAGCTTGGCGGCATGAGAAATGTTCTTGTCTGGGCTAACGTTGTTACCGTATTAATGAGAATACTGGGATTCTTCATCGGCTTTGAAGGCAACAGGATCTGGATCACCATGATCTTATTCGCCATCGGTTCAATTCCAGGCCAGATGTTCGGCATTGCCCGAACGGCCTTATGGGGTGACTCCATTGACTACATGGAGTGGAAGACTGGCAAGAGAGCAGAAGCCATTACCTTCGCTGCCCAGACCTTCTGCGATAAGATCTCAACGGCTCTTAATACCGTCATTGCCGGTTTCTTACTGACATGGCTGGAATACGATGCGGAAGCCATTGCGGCAGGCGCAGCCGTATCTGAAAAGTTCAGCAAGTGGATCTGGCCGCTGTTCATGATCGGTCCGGCCATCGGCGCAGCACTGTACATCATACCTCTGCTGTTCATCAACTATCCAAAGGAAATGAAGGATAAGGTTACCAGAGAACTCAGGGAGCGCCGTCTCAAGAGCGGTGAATTAGCTGAATAGTCAAAGCAATCGAAAGATTGCTTTTTTATTTGAATCAGTCATTTTTTGATTAACTTTGGGCAGTTATAAATTATAATATAGTTAAGTTCATAGAGGTGAGATTCATGAGTGTTTTTTCAAAGAATATAGGCTATAAGTTCAGACTTATCTTCAGGGACGGCAGTGAGGTTGAAGGACATGTAATTGCCTACTGGAAGGAAAATGTATATGATGATCTGGCGATGGTCGTTACCTCAAAAGGAGTAATCGTCATCAATAATGGTGTCAGCAAGCAGTACATTGATGAAGACAAGGTCATCAAGTACGACATTATATACGATTAGAAGTCAGAAAGCCTTACAAAGGCTTTTTCATATGAGGAACCATAATGTTACGGCTGGATAATGTAAAGGTCTATGAGAATCTGAGCAGGGATGAGGTAGTGGCTAAGGCCATTAAAAAATACCGCATCCGTTTTGATGATGTTGTTGATGCGGTGATCATTCGCAAGTCGATAGATGCCCGTAAGAAGAACGACCTGCATTATCTTTACACTCTGGCGGTAACGGTCAGAGATGAAAAAAAGTATCCGGGACTTCCGGTGTACAGGGAGCCGGAAGAACCACAGATAAGAAAAAACAGAAAGTCAGAATACGATCCGATAATAATCGGTTCAGGTCCGTCAGGACTGTTCTGTGCACTGACATTGATAGAACACGGTTATAAGCCGATTATCATTGAACAGGGCAATAAGGTTGAAGAAAGGATCGAGGACATCCGCAGATACCGTGAAACCGGTGTTCTGAACATTCAGAGCAACGTTCAGTTCGGGGAAGGCGGAGCCGGGACGTTCAGCGACGGCAAGCTGACGACGGGAATCAATTCCGTTTACATAAAAAAGGTGCTCGATACCTTTTACAGATTCGGGGCACCTGAGGAGATAACCTATCTGGCTCATCCTCACATCGGTACCGATAACCTGGTGCAGATACTGGTAAACATCAGAAAGTACATTGAGGAAAAGGGCGGAAGATACTTCTTTGGCACGAAATTCACCGGATTCAGCGAAGAAAACGGCATTATTACCGTTGAGTGCGGTGCTATGAGTCTTAAGACAGATGCACTTGTACTGGCGATTGGCCACAGTGCCAGGGACACCTTTGAAATGTTATACAGGAAGAACGTGGCCATGAAGCAGAAGCTTTTCTCAATTGGGGTCAGAATCGAGCATCTGCAGAAGAACATCGACGCTGCCCAATATGGGGAAAACCATGAGCTTGACCTGCCGGCAGCTGAATACAAACTGGCCTATCACAATGGGGAAAGAGCCTGTTACAGTTTCTGCATGTGTCCGGGCGGCGAGGTAATGGCCAGCAGCAGCGAAGAGGGCTGTATCGTTACCAACGGCATGAGCAACTATGCCCGTAACGGCAGAAATGCCAATGCGGGCTTACTGGTCAACATTCTGCCTGAGGACATCGGCAATGATGATCCACTGGCTGGGGTATATTTTCAGCGGGAACTGGAAAGAAAGGCCTTTGAGCTGGGAGGCGGCAATGGCCATGCCCCCGTACAGCGCTATGAGGACTTTAAAAAAGACAGAAAATCAGATCACATCGGCAGGATAGTACCAACATATAAACCAGGTTATACTCTCAGTAATCTCAGAGAGATACTGCCTGAATATGTCTGTGATTCTCTTGAGGAAGGCATTGAATACTTCAATGGAAAGATCAGGGGATTCTCCGAT
>JAEEGF010599592.1_pt1 | contig 20577 bp, 18 predicted proteins | sample 9134171 | NCBI WGS metagenome assembly JAEEGF01 (sample SAMN16246542, study PRJNA631951) | gut metagenome | biome: gut microbiome; feature: rumen; material: AP-attached | host: Bos | place: Iran: Karaj | collected 2018-10
CGGTACTTGACATGAACGGTGAAGAACTGCGGGGCGAGCACTACGAGCTGGCAGCCTTTGCGGGCGATGAGTGCCGTGGTAGTGTCAAACTCCTTTATGTCGATGTCATCGATCGTTATGTGGCCTTCCTGATGGCCTTCGGAGAACAAGATGACCTCCTCACGTTCCGCTTTACCGACGGCACAACTACGGTCACCGCCGCCGAACGCGCCATCTTTGCCGCCAACGACAATAAAGGTTCGCTGAAAGATCCTCTTGTCCTTCATTTCCGTGGCTCAGGCGTTTCCGATGAGGTGACTCCCGAGGTGTCAGTCTATCCTAATCCTTCCAACGGGGCCTTCCTCGTCGAGGGACAAGGACTTCGTCTTGTTGAGGTGTTCAATGCTTTCGGACAGCGTGTCTTTGCTTGTGAAGCCAATGAAAACATCCAAAAGGTTGATCTCAGCCATTGCGCTGTCGGGGTTTATCAGATCCGCGTGGTGACTTCAGATGGTGTCGTAAACCATACCGTTGTCAAACAATAAAAACAACTTGAGCCATGAAACAATGCGTTCTTTTTTTGCTTATAGTTTTGTCCAGTGGTTGGCTGTACGCCAACCACTGGACTCCCGTTGCAGGAGCCTATCAAAATACGGCTACCATCACAGGCATCATTGTAATTGATGGGGTGGAACAACGTACAAACACCTTGGAAATCGGTGCTTTCTGTGGCGACGAATGCCGAGGCAGTGCTCTATTACGTTATCTCAGTGCCATCGACCGCTACGAGACTTTTCTTACCATCTACGGTCAAAATGGTAATCAGATGACTTTCAAGCTTTATGACCATGAATCCCAGCAAGAGTTGGATCTGAATACACCCGAGGCGGTCACCTTTGTGGTGGATGATATCGTCGGAGATCCGATGGATCCCTACGTGCTGAACTTCACCAGCAATGGTTCCCAACCTCAACCTACCGGCGTGGTCATCGAACTCGCCGAAGGCTGGAACTGGATCAGTAACCTGCTCACCACTGAGACTTCTTTAGAGGATGCACTGGTTAATCTCACTCCTGCTGAAGGTGACATCATTAAGGGTCAGAACAGTTTTCGCAAATACGAAAATGGCCATTGGGAAGGAGCCTTGAATGTGTTGACTCCCGGAAAGGGCTACCTCTACATGAGAGAAGGCGAGGCCACCTCGTTCACCTATCCTGAAAACGAGTCGAAAGGACTCAGGGTGCTCACCATTTCTCAAGAAGAAGTAAGGGCGAACACGGCCTTATTGCAAAGCGAGGTGATGAGCGACAATCATGCTCCGGTAATCGTCCGTGGCGTCTGCTGGAGCACCAACTTGAATCCAACCGTGGAAGGTGCCCACACCACCGACGGCTATGGCTATGGGCGTTTCACCAGCACCTTGACCGACTTGGCTCCTAATACCACCTATTATGTGCGGCCATACGCCATGACACTGAACGGTGTATGCTACGGCCAATCCATAGAGCTGGTCACGGAATCTATGCCATAACCATCTTTTTTTCCGACTATTGTTTATACACGGAGCTGTCACCTCGTGGCAGCTCTGCGTTTATGATTGTCCGTTATCACGCCGCCTTCTTCAGCATGGCCTCGCAACGGCAGATGATGTCGTTGGCAAGCCGGATGCCTTCAGCGCCGAGGGCACGGCTCAGCTCTCCATCATATCCCATGTAGATATGGAGCGTTTCGTAGGCGGCATTGAATAGCGCAAGCAGTTTCTTGTCACGTTTGCCTATTTCGTTTCGGTAATCGTTGACATCGGGGTGTGAGCGGGATTTGGTTTTCACTTGAAACACCGCATCTATGATCAGCAACACGCCGTTCCATAAAGTGTTGCCAGCCATCCTGACGTATTTGCGGTCACGATAGAGCTGGGTCTCGAAATCGAGTTGGCCGTGGTTTTTTAAGATGTCTTCAGCGTTTTTAACATAGCGGCGGGCTTCGGCAACAGGGTCCGCTACGGGTTCAGGGATGAATTTTCTCATTTTTAAAATGTTTTAGTTTATTAATGGTAATGTCTCTATAACTATTTGGTTTCCACCTTGTTCTATAATCATGCAGCATTTTTCATCAACAATTCGCATCGATTGATGATCTCATTGGCGAGCTTGACGCCCTCGCTACAGATTGCTTTTCTTGGGTTGCCATCGTATCCCAATGTGATGTGCATAGTTTGGTAAGCTACATTGACCAACGTGAGAAGTTTTTTGTCGCGATTGCCGATGGCCATCCTGAAATCTATGATATCGGGATGCGGTTGTTTTTTGTTTTTCACGTGGAATACGGCGTCGAGAATCAGAAGCATGGCGCTCCACAGATAATGACCTGCTGCTTTCACGTATTTGGAATCCATGTAACAACCAGTCTCGGGGTCGTATTTGCCTTTTTCTCTCAGTACAGTTTCAGCGTTCTCAACATAGCGGCGGGCTTCGGCAACAGGGTCCGCTACGGGTTCAGGAGTGATTTTTCTCATTTTAAAAATGTTTTAGTTTATTAATGGTAATGCCTCTATAACTCTTTGGTTTCCAATTTGTTTTATAATCACGCAGCTTTTTTCATCAACAATTCGCATCGATGGATGATTTCATTGGCGAGCTTGACGCCCTCGCTACAGATTGCTTTTCTTGGGTTGCCATCGCATCCCAATGTGATGTGCATAGTTTGGTAAGCTACATTGACCAACGTGAGAAGTTTTCTGTCGCGATTGCCGATGGCGATCCTGAAATCTATGATATCGGGATGCGGTTGTTTTTTGTTTTTCACGTGGAATATGGCGTCGAGGATCAGGAGCACGGCGCTCCACAGATAGTGACCAGCGGCTTTCACATATTTGGGATCCATGTAACAACCAGTCTCGGGGTCGTATTTGCCTTTTTCACTCAGTACAGTTTCAGCGTTCTCAACATAGCGGCGGGCTTCGGCAACAGGGTCCGCTATGGGTTCAGGAGTGATTTTTCTCATTTTAAAAATGTTTTAGTTTATTAATGGTAATCGTATTAATGATGCCGCAAAGATAATGTATATTTTTCAAATAGTCAACATTTATGAAAAAAAATCACAACTCTTCTATCTTCATCGAAAAAGAAATCCGTGAGATCCGCGTGATACGTGGAGCCCTCTCCCCACGCCTAATAGATAAAACATTGCCCCTCTCAATTCTTAATTCTCAATTACCTTCCACCCGTTCATCCGCTTGGTGGTGCTTGAGAAATTGACACCGATTTTGTAGAGTTTCCGCGGGTCTCGCTCAAACGGCTTGGCGTATAGCTTCTCGTCGATTTGGGCCAGCGCTTCTTCAGCCGACTTGTCCATCTTGAATTCGAAGATATAGACATAGTCATGGGTCTGGACGAGCATATCCATGCGCCCGTCGGTGGTATGACGCTCCACATCAACGTAGAAGCCAAGTAGCTTGAACACCAGACCGATCACGTTATGGAAATAGAGCTCGGCGTCGCCGACAAGCTGGTAGTCCTGATTGGCAAACATGGCTTCAAGGCGAGCCATGAATTTCTCGGGCTGGCCGTTGCGCACCTCGATGGTAAAATATTTGACAAAAGAAGACGATTCTCCGCTTTTTACGGGAGAGTAATGCGCGAACAAGAATTTGGTGAATCCTTTCTCTACTTCTTTGTTAGGGAATCCCAGCAGATAAGTTTCGAAATCCGGGTCGTAGCTTTTGATGGTGAGGTAACCGCTTTGGTAGAGTAGGGGAAGCGGGTTGGTGTCGATGCTGTCGAGGCTTCCCAACAGGTCGGCGGTGACCTCCTCACGGGTGAGGTTGTCCAGCTTATAGTGGTTGCGCTTCAAGGTCTCGACTAGAAAGGTGGGGGTTCCGGTCTCGAACCAGTAGTCCTTTATCTCTTTGCGTTTCAAGGCTTTTAGCAAGCTGAAGGGGTTATATACTCCCACGGAGTTTTCCCTGAAGTGATACCCGTCGTAGCTTTCCTTCAACTGTTGGTAGCAGGTTTCTTTATCAACACTGAGTTTGTTGGCCATCTCACCGATTTCTTCGTCCAACGTTTGTCGGATTTCCTTTTCGGTGATGCCACAGATATCCACATAACTCTCATCCATGGAGATGTCATCGAGGTTGTTAAGGTCGCTGAAGACGCTTACCTTGGAGAACTTGCTCACGCCAGTGAAGAAGGTGAATTGGATGCAGGCGTCCATGGACTTTGCCACACCGTAAACCGACTTCAGGGTTTTCCGGTAGTCGTTCATGAGGTCTTCGTCGCCGATGGCCTCAAGGAGGGGCTTGTCGTATTCGTCGATAAGGATGACAACCTTTTGGCCGGTTTGGGCGCAGGCTTGGGAGATGATGTTCTTAAACCGGTCGGACAGAGGCATGTCGTTGGCAGTGAGTCGGTATGTTTTTTCCCATTGGGAGAAATACCAGTCGAGATTGGAGGTCAGCGCTTCCGGAGTGGTGTATTTCCCGGTGTTGAGGTCGAGATGGAACACGGGGTGGACCGTCCATTCGCTCTCCAGCCGTTCCAGGGCGAGACCTTTGAAGAGCTCCTTCTTGCCTAAGAAATAGGCCTTGATGGTGGTGAGCAAAAGGCTCTTGCCGAAACGTCGGGGACGGCTGAGGAAGTAATACTTACCATTTGTGGCTAATTCGTGGATGAACTTTGTCTTGTCAATGTAAAGGTATCCATCCTCTCGAAGCCCTTGGAAGTCTTGCAGACCAATGGGAAATCTAGTCATGGCGTACTATTTTATTCCGCAAAGGTACATGTTTTTTATTAAAACCGAAACAAAAAACACTTTGCTTAAGTTTCCCCCCTATCTGTGTAGTTCCCTCTAAATTCTAAATTCTAAATTCTAAATTAAAATTATTTATTTTTGTAAAAAATTTTAATCAAACATCATGAAACATAACTTCTTCTTCTCTCTACTATTTACACTCGTGGCGTTGACGGCCTATTCAAATCCTGTGGATCGTAATACAGCCCAAGAACTGGGTTCGCTGTTCCTCAATACCAACACCTCGCTGAAAGCGGACCGTCCCACCGACCTGCAATGGGCCACCACTTACCACGCCGATGACGGTACTCCTGCCTTCTATGTCTTTAATCACGCTCAGGGCTTCGTCATCGTCTCAGCTGACGACTGTGCCTTGCCTATCCTCGGCTATTCCGACGAAGGCCCCTTCAACCCGGAGGACCACCCCGTACAAATGGAGGACTACCTGCAACGTTTCGCGGAACAAATTCACTATGCTCAAGAACATCACCTCGAGGCTGATGCGGAAACCGCCCGACAATGGGCCTCGCTGCAAGCTAACGGTCGCCTTCATCAAGATAAAGCAACCTCCGTGGTCGAGCCTTTAGTCACTGCCGCATGGGGACAAGGCTGCTATTACAACAACCTCTGCCCCGAAGATTATCAAGGCCCTTGCGGTCACGTCCTGGTGGGCTGTGTCGCCGTGGCTATGGGACAGATCATGCACTATTGGGGATATCCTGCCACAGGCACAGGTGCTCATACCTATAAACCCATCTCATCCGACAGCTACAATCCCTCAAATTATCCCGTCCAGACCGTCAACTTCGAGCAGACGACTTACCAATGGTCCAACATGCCTGATGGGCTTTCCGGAGGCTCCTCAAACGCACAGGTGAATGCCGTGGCAACCTTGCTGTGGCATTGCGGCGTGTCAGTGGAGATGATGTATGGCGTCAACGCCTCGGGTGCCTATTCTATAGATGTCCCACCGGCCATGACCAACTATTTCAACTATTCCTCCGACATGGAGTATATCAACAGAAGCCAATACACACAGGATGGATGGCTGAATCAAATCAAATCCAGCCTCAATATGGGCTACCCGGTTTACTATAGTGGCGTGGATACGCAAGGTCATGGAGGACACGCCTTCGTCTGTGATGGCTATGATGCCAACAACTATCTTCATTTTAACTGGGGATGGTATGGAAACCAAAACAACTATTTCGCTGACGGAGCCTTGAACGTCTCCATTTATCAGTTTAATAATAATGTAGCGGCCATCACCAACATCCATCCTCAAAACACTGGTCAGACTTATACGGTGGAAGTGCATCCTAATCCCATTTACGGAGGGACTGTGACGGGTGCTGGCATATATGATGAATATTCGTTCTGTGTGCTGTCGGCCTCACCTCTGGATGGATATGTCTTTGACTATTGGGAGGAAAATGGCAGCGTGGTTTCCACCAACGCTTCGTATTCTTTCATGGTGCGTGACAATGCTGTGGTGACTGCACATTTCTCCGCTACTGCAGACAACCCTGTCGAGGCCACCTATTATCCTGAGCCTGATCAACCTAACAGCGCGGCTGTCAAGGTCTCGTGGGACTATATAGCGTCCACCCTTGCGCCCCTAGACAATGGTTTCGTTTACAATGTTTACAGAACGGATGCCTCTAACAGCGAGACCGAAACCACCACGCTGATTGCTGAGGATTTGTCAACCAGTGCCTATATAGATTTCAGTTGGGATAGCCTTGACGCAGGCAGCTACAGATATGGTGTCAGCATGAGAGAAGAGGACGGTGAACCCATGGATACGTTGTGGTCCAATCCTTTGGTGAAAGGCCCAGGCTATCAAATCACCGCCTTGGCGAACCCTGGCCAGGGGGGAATCATCACAGGTGCAGGCTTTTACGCCAACGGTGCCACGTGTACCTTGACCGCAACACCCTATGAAACATACGAGTTTGTGAGCTGGACTCATGATGGCAACGTAATGTCCACCGACCCCACCTATAGCTTCATCGTGACCGAAGATGCTGAATACCAAGCTCATTTCGAGTTGAGGATGCACACGGTCACTACCGAGGTGGATCCCGAAGGGTCTGGATTCGTCAGCCCTGGTGGCACCTTCGTCCATGGGTCGGTGTGTAACCTGACTGCCTCGACAAACTATGGATATAGCTTCCAATACTGGACGGTCAATGATGTCCAGGTCTCAACGCAATTCAGCTATTCCTTTGTGGTAACCGAGGATGCGGTTTGTGTGGCTCATTACGACGAATTGCCTTCGTTTACCATCTCGGCATCAGCCAGTCCCGCAGAAGGAGGCGTGGTCACTGGCGGAGGGAACTATTACATCAACCAAACCTGTTCGCTGAGCGCGACGCCCAAGGCGGGCTATCAATTTTTGCATTGGACTAGAAACGGCAACGTGATTCCTAATGGCGTCTCATTTAGCTTCTCGGTCAGCCAAGATGTCGAATATGTCGCTTATTTTGAGCTAAAAAGTTATCAGGTTAATGCCAATGTTTACCCATCGGAAAGCGGTGAGATCAGCGGTACAGGTACCTATACCTATGGCGCTACGGCCACTTTGAGTGTGACTCCCAACGAAAACTACCACTTCGTCAGGTGGACCGACAATGGAGTGGAAGTGGCTAACACACCCGACTATACGTTTGTGGTGACAGGCAACCGACAACTTGTCGCACATCTGGAGTACATCGAGTCCATCAACGAACAAAAAAGCAGCGATGTCATGCTATATCCGAATCCTGTCCACGATATGCTGACCATTGAAAGTGACGAACCGGTGTTACAATACGAATTGTACAACATGACTGGTGCCTTGGTGGCCAGGGTGAAAGAATGTTTTAGCCAGCATTTAGAATTAGATGTGAAAACGCTTCCTGCTGGCTCCTACTTGCTCCGCTTGACTACCGACACGTCCGTGGTCACTCGAAGATTCGTGAAACCGTAGTGATAGGTTTTTTTGACAGTAGTTCAAGAAAAAATTGTATCTTTGCGGTTTTAATCGCTGTAATGCAATGTACGCACTTTATAAGAAAGAAATCAGCAACTTTATCAGCTCCTTGATTGGCATTCTGGTCATTGTGGTCTTCCTGTTGATTACGGGGCTGTTTCTTTGGGTTTTTCAAACCGACTTCAACCTGCTTATGTTTGGCTACGCCAACCTCGATGGCTTGTTTATCCTCGCTCCATGGGTCTTCCTTTTCCTTGTGCCGGCAGTCACCATGCGAAGCTTCGCTGAGGAGAACCGCACCGGCACCATCGAGATGCTGCTCACCAAACCGCTGTCCGACTGGCAAATCATCCTGGCCAAGTTCCTGGCCAGCGTCACCTTGGTGCTGCTGTCTCTGATTCCTACCGCAGTGTATTATTTCTCGGTATATCGGCTTGGCCTGCCTGTGGGTAACCTCGATAGCGGTGGCATCATGGGCTCTTATATCGGCTTGTTCCTGCTGAGCTCCAGCTTCGTGGCCATCGGCATCTTCTGCTCCTCGGTCACGAACAACCAGATCCTTGCCTTCATCCTCTCGGTATTTCTCTGCGGGTTCATCTATATCGCCTTCGAGTTTTTGTTCTCGCTCTCCCTGTTTGGCAGCATCGACCTGTTCATCCAACGTCTCGGCATGGCTGCACACTATGGCTCCATCAGCCGCGGCGTGGTCGATACTCGCGACATCTTGTATTTCCTGAGCGTTATCGTGCTCTTTCTTAGTATGACGAAACTGGTTCTCGCGAGCCGCAAATGGTAAGGAGGGTAAGCATGGAAAACAAACGCAAGAATCTGAAAAAGAATCAGCTGGTCTCGTTCTTCACCACCTTGGTCATCATCATCGTGGTCAACATCATCGGCTCTTATGTGTTCACCCGTTTCGACCTCACCAGTGAGAAACGCTACACCTTGTCCGACACCACCAAAGACATCCTGAAAAACTTGGATGACTACGTGTATTTCAAAGTCTATCTCGAAGGGGATTTCCCGGCAGGCTTCAAGAAACTGCGCCGCGAAACCAAAGAGATGCTCGATGAGTTCAGAGCCTATTCCAAATATATCGACTATGAGTTCATCAACCCCTCCGAAGGCTCCGACCCCGCCGAGATCAACGACAATTACAAGTTGCTGTACCAGTCGGGACTGAACCCCACCAACGTCGTGGACCAGGGAAGCGACGGAAGCACTAAGCAGATGGTCATCTGGCCTGGCGCCCTCGTCAGCTACCGCAACGACACGGAAATCGCTGTGGACCTCCTTGAGAGTCAGTTGGGACAGTCGCCTGAGATGGCCCTCAACGCCTCTATGCAGAACCTCGAGTTCCGACTCGTCGATGCCATAAAAAAGGTGACCCGCTTCAAAAAACCCGATATCGCCTTCATCGAAGGCCATGGCGAGCTGACAGAGACAGAGGTCTATGACATCACCCAGACCCTGAAACAGAGCTATAACGTCACACGAGGCGAAATCAACGGTCAAGTCGATGCCCTCATGCATCGCTCCGAGCCTAACGCCAATGGCGAGATTACCACCTTCCTGAATTACGACGCCATCGTCATCGCGAAACCTACCGAGCCATTCTCTGAAAAAGACAAGTTCCTCATCGACCAATATATCATGCACGGCGGCAAGGTGCTGTGGCTTGTGGAACCCGTCATGGCTACCATGGACAGCCTCACCGCTCAAGAGTCAACCATCGGCGTGGACCTCGACTTGAACCTCGACGACATGCTCTTCAAATACGGCGTGCGCCTCAACCATAACCTCCTTCTCGACCTCAACTGCGCCGCCTTGCCCATCCGTACCGGACAAGTGGCCGGACAAGCTCAGCTTGAGTTCTACCGCTGGTTCTACTTCCCCCTGGCGCAAGCCGCCTCCAACCACCCGATGGTGCGTAACATGAACGCCATCAAACTCGACTTCGTCAGCTCTATCGACGCCACTACCTCCGAAGGCGCTATCGTCAAAACCCCACTGCTGAAGACTTCCGACTATACCAAGGTCTCGGGTACCCCCGTGTTTATCACACTCGCCATGCTGCGACAGACCCCCGACAAACGGATGTTCCCCTCGCAAGGACAAAACGTGGCCTACCTGCTCAAAGGTACCTTCCCCTCGCTCTACGCCAACCGCATCTCCTCCGAGATTGAGGAAAGTGCCGAGATGAAGTTCCTGGCCGAGAGCGTACCCACCGCCATGATCGTCGTGGCCGATGGCGACATCATCCGCAACCAAATCGACATCAAACGACGTACACCCCTTCCCTTAGGCTATGACCAATATACCGAAAACACCTACGGCAACAAGGAATTCATAGAAAACGCCATCAGCTATCTCGTCGATGGTGAAGGCCTCATCGACATCCGCTCGCGCGAATTCAAAATCCGACTGCTCGACCCGCAAAAGAAAAACAGCCAACGACTCAGATGGCAGCTGGTCAACATCCTGGTGCCCACCGGCATGGTCATTTTGTTCGGAGCACTGATGGCTTTCATCAGAAAGAAAAAATACCAAAAGCAAATTCATCATGAATCATGAAAAAAAATAAATTCACTATCATCCTGGCCATCATCTTGATTGCCATCGCCGCCCTCCTGATTTGGAACAACCGTTACCTTACCACCCTCCGGGGCGATTCTATCGATTTCATGGTGTGGGACACCGCTTCCATCACCAAAGTCTATCTCGCTGACCGATTTGAACACGAGTCTTTGCTCGAACGACAAGAAAAAGGATGGAGCCTGAACAAGGACTATACCGCACATCCGAAAAGTATTGACCAGCTGTTGTACACCCTCTATCGAGTACGAATCAAAATGCCCGTCTCGGTGGCCTCTCACGACAACATCATCCTCCAAATGGCCAGCAGCAGCACCAAGGTGGAGGTCTATCAAAACATCCCCAGAATTAACCTGTTTAACAAAATCAAGCTCTTCTATCGTGAAAAATGCACCAAAGTGTTCTATGTGGGCGAGGCTACCAAAGACAGCAGCGGCACCTTCATGATTAAAGAAGGCTCCGACCAAGCCTACATCGTCAATATCCCTGGCTTCCGTGGCTATATCTCCACCCGCTTCTCCGCTAACCCCGACGACTGGCGCGACCACGTCATCTTCAAAGAGTCACTCTCCGACATCCAATCCCTTACCGTTGAGTTCGGTAGCGATCCTATGCTCGGCTTTAAAATCGAAAACACAGGACGACACCAATACAAACTTACCCGTATCGCCGATCAACAAGTCATCCCCTTCGATACCCTCAAAGTCATCAACCTGCTCTCCTCGTTCAACGACCTCCGCTTCGAAGCCCTCATGAACAACGGCATGAAAAAACAACGCTTCGACTCTATCGTCTCCTCCCCCTGGAAACACAGAATCACTCTCGTCAACAAAGAGAACGATACCATCTCCATGAAGACCTTCAACAAAAAAGTGGAATCCGTGTTCGACGTGCCTGAGACGGAATACAAAGACGACCTCGACCGTATGTATGGACTCGTCAATCATGATCGCGACCTCGTGCTGGTTCAATATTATATCTTTGACAAAGTGTTGAAAGACATTACGTATTACGAGGCCGGTAACCCCATTCAACTGCAAATCGAACACTATCAGGTGGAATGAAAATCCTGTTGCTGGTCATCGGAAAAACCGACGAGGATTACCTAATCACCGGCATCAAAAAATATGTCGGACGACTCGGTCATTATGCCTCGTTCGAGATGAAAGAAATCCCTGACATCCGAAACCGCAAGACCTTGAGCGAGGAACAACAAAAAAAAGCGGAAAGCTTCCTCCTCCTGTCTCAGTTCCAGCCAGGTGACCAAGTGGTGTTGTTGGATGAGAGAGGAATACAATACACTTCTGTTGAATTTTCTGAATTTCTTGAAAAAACAATGGCCTCGGGAGTGAAACGCATGGTGTTTGTGATAGGCGGCCCATACGGCTTTGCACAGGAAGTGTATGAGAAAGCCAACGCCAAAATGTCGCTTTCCCCGATGACCTTCTCTCACCAGATGGTTAGGCTCATCTTTGTGGAGCAACTCTACAGGGCGTTCACGATTTTGAAGGGGGAGAGGTATCATCATGAATAAGAAGGAAGAAAGAAGGAAGATGACAGAATTTTTTTATCTTTGCGGAATATTATGAATAGAAGATATTTTTATGGGATCCTGTTTTTGCTGGGGGCGTTGCTGATGCCTTCGTGCAAGGATAAGACGCTTGATATGACTGTGCTTACCAAGACCTTGTATGAGGATGCGGTCATCGACGAATTCCATGTAGAGGATGCCTGGCAGGTCACCATCGTTCAGGATAGCTCGAAAAAAGGGGTGGAGCTGGAATATTCCGCCTTTCTGGAAGAGTTCCTAAAGATTGTGAAAGAAGGTTCTGCCTTGGACATTGCTTTCACGCAACGGCTGAATCTCCCCTCACAAACCGTGAACAACGCTACGGTTTATGTGTCTTCACTTCGCAAACTCGTTTTGGAAGAAGAGGCTTCGGCAGCGCTTCAAGGGGAATTTTATGGCAACAAGCTGGAGGTGACACAGAAGGATAAGTCCACACTTCGGGGTGGTTCTTATTTTGGCTCCTTGACGATGGCATTGTCGGATGCTTCAAAAGTGGTTGATTTCACCGTTGCGGGAGACTCCTGTGGCATGTCGCTCGAGGATGCCTCGGTGTTCAAAGGCACATTGACCGCCTCCACGCTCCTCGACCTTCAAATCAAGGATGAGTCGCGACTCACCACATACGGCGGAAACACTCCGACAACCAGCATTAATATGAGCAACAAGGCTTTTTTGAACATGACGCAGACAGTCGTTGATGAGATGTTTATCGAGATGAGTTCCTCATCGGAAGCCAACGTCCGTGTTGTGAGTAGCTTGGAAGGGGTTTTGCGTGACACCTCTGTCCTTTATTACCAAGGCAATCCCGTCCTCAACGTCGATTGCGACACCACCTCCCATCTCTTACCTTTAACCACTCATCTCTCAATTCTCAATTAACATGGGCTCCCGCGAACGTATAAAAAAAGGTTTCTCCAAACTTCTCAAAGAAGAGAAGCTGAAGCTTATTGCCAATTATTTTGAGAATCCAGGCGAAGTCATCAGCCTGCTGAAGAGTTATTGGCACTCCGACTCGGGTCAGCAGAAGCTCTTCGATGAGTTCAGTGAGAACACCATCACCAACTATTTCATCCCTTACGGCATCTCGCCCAATGTGATGATCAACGGGAAGAACTATATCGTTCCCATGGTCATCGAGGAGAGTTCGGTGGTGGCCGCCGCTTCCGCGGCGGCCAAGTTCTGGGGCGAACGTGGTGGCTTCCATGCCGAGGTCGTCGATGTGCGTAAGGTCGGACAAGTTCATTTCTGCTGGAAAGGCTCCATCAAACAGCTGCAAGACCTGTTCCCCGAAATCAAACAACGCCTGCTGGCAGATACCGACGCCTTCACCGCCAACATGAGGAAAAGGGGAGGAGGCATCCTCGACATCCAGCTGCTCGACTATACCGACAAAATCCCTGACTACTACCAGCTGCGCACCGAGTTCAACACCTGTGACTCTATGGGGGCTAACTTCATCAACACGGTCCTCGAACAGTTCGGACACAGCCTGCACGCCTTCTTCGCTGAGCGGACCGACCTGCCCAACGAGCTGCGTGAGTCAGAGATTGTCATGACCATCCTTTCCAACAACACCCCCGACTGCCTTGTCAAGGTGTGGGTGGAATGCCCCACCGAACAACTCAATGGCATCGACGAACACCTCTCGGGGGACGAATATGCCTTGAAATTCAAGAAAGCGGTCGATATTGCCCATGTTGACATCGACCGTGCCACCACCCATAACAAGGGCATTTACAATGGCATCGACGCCGTGGTGCTTGCCACAGGCAACGACTTCCGCGCCGTGGAGGCGGCAGGGCATACCTACGCCGCCCGTCATGGTCGCTATGAGAGTCTCAGCACTGTCACCATTCACGATGGCATCTTCCACTTCGAACTCGAGGTGCCTATGGCCTTGGGTACCGTGGGCGGCCTCACAAGTCTGCACCCCCTGGCCAAGAAGTCACTGGAGCTGCTCGGAAACCCCACAGCACCGGAACTCATGACCATCGTAGCCACCATGGGACTGGCCAATAACTTCGCCGCTGTGCGGTCACTCACCACCAAAGGCATTCAATCCGGACACATGAAGATGCACCTCAACAACATCCTCAACCAGCTACAAGCCACCGAAGACGAGAAGCGCAAAGCACACGACTTCTTCAGCAATCAAACAGTCTCGTATGCCGCGGTTGAGAAATACCTTGAATCCCTGCGGAAATGAATGAACAACGTTTTTCGGCAAACGGCAAACTTCTTTTGACGGGGGAATACCTTGTGTTGCATGGGGCATTGGCATTGGCGTTGCCTACCCGGTTGGGACAATCCCTTGCCGTAGAGACGATGTGCACATCGTCTCTGCAATGGGATGCCTACGCCCCCGACGGACCATGGTTTTCAGCCACGTTGCATCCCGATACCTTGGAGGTGTTGCAGACCAATGATGCCTCCAAAGCACAGAAACTCGCCGCCATCCTGAAAGCGGTCCGTCAACTGAACCCCGAGGTCTTCGCCTCAGGCCTTCATTTCACCACGCGTCTTGGCTTCCATCCCTCTTGGGGGTTGGGCAGCAGCTCCACCTTGCTCTCTAACCTGGCACGGTGGGCTCACATCGACCCTTATCGCTTGCTGAGACAGACCATCGGTGGCTCAGGCTATGATATTGCCTGCGCCACGGCCAACACCCCGATTTTTTATCGGCTCGAGTTGGAGCGTCCCGTGAGCTCGCCCGCATATTTCGCGCCACCGTTCAAAAACCAGCTCTTTTTTGTCTATCTGGGGAAAAAACAACACTCCTCCAAGGAGGTGGCGGATTTCAACGAACGCTGGAAGCAATGTGACTTTCAAGGCGACCTCGAGACGGTCTCCGAGATCAGCCGCTCGCTGCCTGCCGTGAAGACTTTGGAGGAATTCCGTACTTTTATCGACATCCATGAGGATATCCTCGCTCATTGCCTCGACCGAAAGCCAGTCAAGACCCTGTTCCCCGACTTCGAGGGAAGCCTCAAATCACTCGGAGCATGGGGAGGTGACTTCATGCTCGCCGCCACGTCATGGCCTTTCGAGAAAGTGAAATCCTATTTCCATAGCCACGAGATGGATGTCGTCTTTAATTATAACGACCTTATTACCAACGATATAACTGATAACAATATTTATGAAACAAACATGGATCAATGAAGCCTTTAACGGCGAGTTGCCTGAAGATTTTCATGGCGGTGTGAAATGGCAAAGCCCTTCGAACATCGCTTTGGTGAAATACTGGGGAAAAAAGGAAGGTCAGCTGCCTCAAAACCCTTCGGTGAGCTTCACCTTGCAGAATTGTCGCACCGAGACCTCTGTCTTTTTCGAGAAGTCAGACCGTTTCGGCCTCACCTTCCGTTTTGACGGGAAACCCAACGAAGCTTTTCAGCAAAAGATAGAACGTTTTCTGATGGATCATCTGGATTGTCTTCCTTTCCTGAACCAGTTGGACCTCCATATCCAAAGCCATAACACCTTCCCTCATTCCTCGGGCATCGCCTCGTCAGCCTCTTCGATGAGTGCCCTGGTGCTTTGCCTTCTCGACATCGAGCGGATGGCGAAAGGGCATGACAAAGTGGATTTGACGAAAGCTTCATTTCTTGCTCGTCTCGCCTCAGGCAGTGCCTGCCGTTCTGTGTTTCCCAAAGTGGCACTATGGGGTGCCACCGAGGACCTGAAGGGTAGCTCCGATGAATATGCAGTCACCTTTTATGATGAACTCGCCCCGGTGTTCCAAAGCTATCACGACAGCATCCTCATCGTCAGCGATGCCCAGAAAGAAGTGTCGAGCCGCGCCGGTCATGCCCTCATGGATGTCAATCCCTACGCCGCGTCACGGTATGCCGTGGCACGAAACGACACCAAAGAGATCCTTGACGTACTCCACACCGGCGACTTGGAACGTTTCGTCCAAATCACCGAGTCAGAAGCCATGCAACTCCATGCACTGATGATGTGCTCCAAACCATCGTTCACCCTCATCCAACCGAATACCTTGAGAATCATACAGAATATCCGTGAATTCCGCATGGAGACCGATATCCCTGTCAGCTTTACACTCGATGCTGGCCCCAACGTTCACGTGCTTTATCCCGACCAAGACGCCGAAATCGTCGAACGGTTCATCATGGATGAACTGGAACGATATTGTCACGGAGGACACTGGATCGCTGACCAAATCGGCATGGGACCTTCCCAAATGAACTGATAACACCATGACAATGAACGACACCTTTTACAGCAAAATCATCCTCTTTGGCGAGTATTCCATGATCTTCGATGCTACCGCACTGATGATCCCTTTCCGCCATTTTAAAGCCGAATGGAGGATGGACTCTTCACTGTCGGTGCCGGGATCGCTACAGTCAAACAAGAGCCTTTACAAGTTCCTTCAATACCTTCAAGAAGACGAAGAATTATGCCATCTTTTTGATTTTGAACGGTTGGAAACTGACCTGCAAGCAGGACTCTTCCTCGACTCAAACGTCCCAACAGGTTATGGTCTCGGCAGTTCGGGAACCCTGTCAGCAGCCGTTTACAAGCGTTATGCCTTGAAAATGACCGACGACCTGATGGAGCTGAAACGTCTCTTGGGTCGCATGGAGAGCTGCTTCCACGGCAGTAGTTCGGGCATCGACCCACTGCAATGTTATCTCAACCAGCCTTTTAGGATTTCCGCCCAAGGTGTGACCTTGTTCCCTGAGGACTTCCTTCCTTCCAATATCCGGGTCTTCCTTGTTGACACGGGTATCAAGAGTAATACCAAGCCATTGGTGCAGTATTTCAGGAACAAACGGGAGGACCCGAACTACCTGAATGCGTTTCAATCTGATTATGTGCCTTTGGTCTCGACCTGTATCAACCGCTTGATTGCGGGGGAAACGGAGGGGTTCTTCACCGCGCTTCGCCAGCTTACTGACGGACAGCTCAGGTTTCTTCGACCTATGATTACCGATAACAGCATCGACCTCTTCCTCGAGAAGCCTGATTTCCATATCGGATTCAAGATCTCCGGCTCGGGTGGCGGTGGTTATGTGCTGGGCTTTACCGACGACATGGAACAAACCAATGCTTTTCTGGAGGGATATGAGGGGTGTTTAGAAATAAGAATTTAGAATTTAGAGGGAGCTACCCCGATAGGGGTTTAACCTCGGTAGAAAGAGAATATAGAATTAAGAATTAAGAATTTAGAATTTAGAGGGAGCTACCCCGTTAGGGGTTAAATCTCGGTAGAAACCCTGGGTAGAACGCTCCCCCTCTCCACTGTGGAGAGGGGGTCGGGGGGTGAGGTTGTTTTTAATCTCGTTAGAAATAAAATGAAATTGATACGCAACATAGAAAACCATATTGAGACGTTGATGACTACCATCATCGACTTCTTCTATCCGCCTTTTAGGAAAATCATGAGCCTGGAACTGTTCCGTTACGGTTGCTGCGGTGGCTTGAATTTGGCTTTGGAATGGGTGCTTTATTACGTGTTCTATCATTTTGTGTTTCATGGCAAGGTATTTCATTTTTGGTTCCTCGCCTTCACCCCTCATATCGCCGCTTTCGTCTTTAAATTCCCCATCACCTTCCTGACAGGATTCTGGATGGCACGTCACATCAGCTTCTCCGGCTCCACCCTGAAGGGAAGGACTCAGATTATCCGTTACCTCTTCGTCACCGTGGTCAACATCTTGATTAACTATTTAGGATTGAAACTCTTTGTGGAGGTGTTTCAGTGGTGGCCAACCATCTCATACGTCATCATCTCTATTATCTGTGTGACTTTCAGCTATTTAACAAATAAATACTTCTCTTTCAGAAAAAACGACACTAATCATGGACTATCTTCAACTCATCAAAAATAAAATCTCCTACTTCTCATCTCTTACCTTTCACCTCTCACCTTACACTTCCCAAGGGTTAAAGGTGGTTTTCACCAACGGCTGTTTCGACATCCTTCATCGGGGACATGTGGAATATCTCTCGAAAGCAGCCGACTTGGGTGATGTGTTGGTGGTGGGATTGAACACCGATGCTTCAGTGAGGAGGCTGAAAGGGGAGGGGCGTCCTGTCAACAACGAGGAAGCCCGTGCCTTGGTGCTGGCCTCGTTGTGCTTTGTGGATGCCGTGGTGCTTTTCGATGAGGACACACCCTACGAGCTGATCAAAGCAGTCCATCCTGATGTGTTGGTGAAAGGCGCCGACTACAAAGTGGAAGATATTGTCGGCCACGATCTCGTCACCTCCTACGGCGGTTTGGTAACCACGGTTCCCCTCGTGGAGGGCTATTCCACAAGTAAGCTATTGAGGCTCACCTACCCAATCTGACTCCAGTCAAACACTTGGGCAAATAGTTCTTTGTAGTGTTCGCGGAGCATTCGGTTTTCTGGTTTGATGAGTTTTGGGTCATCATTCAAGATGCGGATGGCGGCGTCACGCACTTGCGGGATCAAGGGACCGTCTTTCTGGAGGTCTCCAATCAACATCTCAATTTGTCCTGACTGGCGCAGCCCTCCCGTTTCGCCGGGACCGCGAAGTTCCAGATCTACTTCGGCGATTTGGAAGCCGTCATTGGTGCTGCACATGGTTTTCATCCGGGTTTTACCATCGGGACTGAGCTTGTGGTCGGTGACGAGGATGCAGTACGACTGGTCGGCGCCGCGTCCTACACGGCCACGAAGCTGATGAAGCTGTGAGAGGCCGAAGCGGTTGGCGTTCTCGATGATCATCACGCTGGCGTTGGGCACGTTGACTCCCACCTCGATGACGGTGGTGGCCACCATGATTTGGGTGTTCTTAGTGATGAAACGTTGCATCTCGAAATCCTTGTCCTCGGGCTTCAGCTGGCCATGGCAGACGGAGATTTTGTATTCCGGCTCAGGGAAATCCCTTAACAACGCTTCATAGCCTTCTTGTAAGGCAATCATATCGGTTTTCTCCGACTCTTTGATCAGAGGATACACCACATAGATCTGTCGTCCTTTGGCAATCTGTTGTTTCATGAATAGCATGATGCGGTAGCGGTCATCGTCGTAAACGTGGTAAGTCACTACAGGTTTTCGGCCTGGAGGCAGCTCGTCGATTTTGGAGACGTCGAGGTCGCCATATTGTGTCATAGCCAAGGTGCGCGGGATGGGGGTGGCTGTCATCACCAGGGTATGGGGAGGCCGGTCTGTTTTTTCCCAGAACTTGGAGCGTTGTTCCACGCCGAATCGGTGTTGCTCGTCGATGATGGCCAGTCCTAAGTTCTTGAAAATCACTTTGTCTTCGATGAGGGCATGAGTGCCGACAATGATTTGTAGGCTGCCGTCTTCCAGTCCGCTGTAAATCGCTCGCCGTTCTTTGGTCTTGGTGGAGCCGGTAAGCAGGGCAAACTTCACGGGCATGTCTTTGAGCTGTTCTTTGAGGGTGGCGTAGTGTTGGGTGGCCAGGATTTCCGTTGGAGCCATCATGCAGGCTTGGTAGCCGTTATCCAATGCCAGCAGCATCACCATGAGGGCGACGATGGTCTTTCCGCTGCCCACGTCGCCTTGCAGCAGGCGGTTCATCTGGTGTCCGCTGCCCAGGTCGATACGGATTTCGCGAATCACCCGTTTTTGGGCGTTGGTGAGGGGGAAGGGGAGGTGCTCCTTATAGAAGGTGTTGAAATAGTCGCCTACCTGGCTGAACACATAGCCTCGGTTGAGGCTCTCGCGGCGTTTCTTGGCACGTAGCAGCTTGAGCTGGAAGAAGAGATGTTCCTCGTATTTCAGTCTTCGGGTCGCCTGTTGGATTTCGATGTTGTTGGAGGGGATATGGATTTGGTAGTAAGCGTATTTGCGTGGGATGAGTTGTTCTTGCTGCAACAGTTGCAAAGGAAGGGTCTCGGGGATGAGGTCCATCACTTGTTGAAGGATTTGCCGTTGTATCTTGGCGATTTGTCGGGTGCCAAGGCCATGGTCTTTCATCTTCTCGGTGGTGTTGTACACCCCTTGAAGGCCCTCGCCGATGAGGGGGTCGTTAGGGTTGTATTCCTCAATTTCGGGGTGGACGAAGTTATAGTTGTGGTTAAATTCAGAGGCTTTGCCAAAGAGGACATATTTCTTGCCGGGTTTGAAGCGGTCTTTGATCCATTTGAGTCCACGAAAAAACACCAGTTCAATGGAGCCGCTGTCGTCGGTGAAGCGTGCGGTGGCGCGGGAGGCTCGTGGCGCGCCTACAAGTTGCACGTTGCTGATGGTTCCGATGAGTTGGTAATACACCAAGTCATCGTTCACTTGTGATACTTTGTGGATCTGGCTTTTGTCGATATAACGAAACGGGAACTGGTTGAGCATGTCCATGAAGGTAAACACCTTCAGTTCTTTGCCCAGAATCTCTGCCTTTTTGGGTCCTACGCCTTTCAGGTAGCTGATGTTAGTATGCAGCAGGTTGACTTCCATTCTTTACACCATTCTTTCCCTTCATTTTCAATGTTCCACTCCTTCACCCCTTGTTATTTCATCATCTTGTTTTTCCATTGGCAAAGATAAGCGGATTTTTCAAATATCCTCAAAAATCCCTCTCAAATAAGAAGCTGTTTTGATTTTTTTCGAGCTTATTTGAGAGGGATTTTTGAGGATGATTTTTCTGTTGAGCGAACGACGATAGCGGGCTATCGGAGCGAGCGAAACAAAAAATCAGACCAAAAAGACCC
>JAEEGF010658191.1_pt1 | contig 20575 bp, 11 predicted proteins | sample 9134171 | NCBI WGS metagenome assembly JAEEGF01 (sample SAMN16246542, study PRJNA631951) | gut metagenome | biome: gut microbiome; feature: rumen; material: AP-attached | host: Bos | place: Iran: Karaj | collected 2018-10
ACGGCCGCCTACAAGAAACTCCAGGCGGAGCTCAACGCCCTGCCGCAGGTCGACTATGTCCGCGTCAACGCCGAGAAGACCCGCCTGCTCAAAGGCGTATACGAAGGCGCGACAGGCCGCAAGGTCGTGGAAAGCGCGGAATACAAGGCCTTCGTCAAGGACAACGGGGACTGGCTCCTCCCCTACGCCGTTTTCTGCGCCCTGCGCGACCAGTTCGGCACGCCCGACTTCACGAAATGGGGCGAGTGGGCCGTCTATTCCCCGAAAAAGGCGAAGGCCTACCGGGACGCCCATCCGGAGGAGGTCGGATTCGCCTGTTTCCAGCAGTTCCACCTGGACAGGCAATTGAAAGAGGTTTGCGCATACGCCCGCGCCAAGGGCGTCGTCTTCAAGGGCGACCTTCCGATCGGCATCAGCCCGACCAGCGTGGACGCCTGGTGCCACCCGGAGCTCTTCAACATGGACTCGCAGGCCGGCGCACCGCCGGACGCCTTCGCGGAAGACGGCCAGAACTGGGGCTTCCCCACCTACAACTGGGATGAAATGGCCAAGGACGGCTATGCCTGGTGGAAGAGCCGCCTGGGCAAGATGGCCGAATACTTCGACGCCTTCCGCATCGACCACATCCTGGGCTTCTTCCGCATCTGGGAGATCCCCCAGCCGGAAAAGAGCGGCCTGATGGGGCATTTCAGCCCCGCGCTCCCCTTCGCCCAGGGCGAAATCGAGGCACAGGGGCTGCCGCTGGACCTCTTCCTGCAGGACCCGCACCGTCCCGGACGCTGGCATCCCCGCATCAACGGCCGCAAGACGGAAGCCTACGCCTGCCTGGACGAGGGGCGCCGCCAGGCCTTCGACCGGATGTACGACGACTTCTTCTACCGCCGCCACAACCATTACTGGAAGCAGCAGGCCCTGCGCAAGCTGCCCGAGCTGCTCGGCTCCACCGGCATGCTCGCCTGCGGCGAAGACCTGGGCATGATCCCCGCCTGCGTCCCGGAAGTGATGGATGCCCAGCGGATCCTTTCGCTGGAGATCCAGCGCATGCCCAAGAACCCGGAGCAGACCTTCGCCATCCCCGCGCAGTACCCCTACCTGAGCGTCTGCACCACCTCCACCCACGACATGACGCCCCTGCGCGCCTGGTGGGAGGAAGAGGACCCGCTGCTGATCCAGCGCTATTTCCGCGAAGTGCTGGGACAGAACGGCCCCGTGCCCGCGGCTCTCACGCCCGAACTCAGCGAGCAGATCGTCCGGCAGCACCTGGACTCCCCCGCCATGTTCACCATCCTGCCCCTGCAGGACTGGCTCGCCATCGACGGGACGCTGCGCTACGCCAACCCCCGGGAGGAGCGCATCAACGTGCCCGCCATCTGCCCCTGGTACTGGCGCTACCGGATGCACCTCACCCTCGAAAGCCTCCTCTCGCAGGATGCCTTCAACGACAAGGTGCTCTCGCTGGTGCGCGGAAGCGGAAGGTAAGCTCAGCTTTTCAGCCAGGAAAGGAAATCATCGACCCGGGCCCTGGACACCGTCATTTCGAACGGCGGCCGGGGCTCGGTTTCCAATACCAGACGGCCGGCGAAATGGCGCGTGATGTGCCGGATCGCCTTCATCGACACGATGCAACTCCGCGAGATGCGGAAGAACCGCCGGGGATCGAGGTCCTCCGACATCGCCTCCATCGAGCCGTCGATGATATAATCGGCGCCGGCGGAGGTCACCAGGTGGTTGTATTTGTCCTCTGAATACAGGAATGCGATATCGGCCGTATTGACCGGGATCACGCTGTCCCCCACGAAGACGACGAAGCGCTCCCGGTACTTCGGAGCGGCGTCCGTCCCCTTGCCCACCGCCGCGAGCAGCGCCTCCAGGTCGAAGGCGGGTTTCTGCCGGCTGCGGCAGCGCTCCACGGCCCGGGTCAGGTCCTTCAGGTCGATGGGTTTCAGCAGATAGTCCACGCTTCCCGCCTCGAAAGCCTTGACCGCATAACTGTCGTATGCCGTCGTCATGACCACGTCGGCCCTGACCTTCTCCTGCCGGAAGATCTCGAAACAGTCCCCGTCCGAGAGTTCTACGTCCATGAAGATGAGCGAAACCTCGTGGGAGGGATCCCGCAGCCACTGCAGGGTCTCCCTGACGGATGCCGTCATCCCGACGATTTCGATATCCGGGAAATGGGCGGTGAGGGTGCGGGCCAGGCTCTGCCGGGCCATCTCCTCGTCTTCTACGATCAGCGCTTTCATGGGATTCAGATCAGGGGGATTTCTACGGTATACTCACTGTCGGTGGAAAGGATCGACACCTCCTTGCCGGCCACATCCCTGTACTGGCCGCGCAGGTACTTCTGGCCCAGGCCGGCGGAAGGGGCCTGCCGGAGTCTGGGCTTGCGGTTGTTGGATACGGTCAGGGTGTCCCCCGAGGCACGGACACGGATGTGCAGCGGGTCGGCGGGCTCGACGGCGTTGTGCTTGATCGCGTTCTCGATCAGCAGCTGGACCGAGCACGGGACGACCTTGCGGCTCAGCAGGTCTTCCGGGATGTCGGTCTCCACGTCCAGCCCTTCGGGGAAACGGACGCGCAGCAGGTCGACATACTGCTCCACGAAGTCCATCTCCCGCCGAAGGCTGACCACGCGCTCCTCCTCATTGCCGGTCAGGTAGCGGTACACGCCGGCCAGCTTGTGGATGTAGGCGGAAGCCTGCTCCTGCTGCCCGTCCCGGACGAGACAGTCCAGGATGTTGAGACTGTTGAACAGGAAATGGGGATTGACGTGCTGGCTCAGGTTCATGTAGCGGTACTGCTCCAGACGGGCCCGTTCCTGGTCCTCCCGGGCGCGGGCGTTGATCCGGATGGCCGCCTCGGAGAGGAAGATGATCACGCCGAGGGTGAAGACATAATCCACCAGGATGCTGGCGGTGACGTTGCGGGTGTCGAAACCGCCGGGGGTCAGCAGCAGGATGGCCGCACGGACCGAAATGATCAGCACGAAGGCAAGGAGCAGCCAGCGGATCTGCCTCTCGCCAGCGTCATGGAATCCATATTTGCGCCGCACCCAGCGGGCCGCCAGCCAGGTCGACCAGCCCAGGATCTCCGTGGTGACGAGCGTGGAGAGCGGGTACTTGACCAGCTCGGCGGCAATCAGCGGACTCAGCAGCATCGAGAGCCCCTTGCCGATGGCAAAGCCCAGGAGGTTGACCAGGATGACGCTCGCGGCCATGAAACGGGGACCGGCCCCCTGGCGCAGGCAGATCAAGACCACCAGCAGCATCGTCAGCAGGGTCAGCGCGATCTCATCCGACATCCCGAAGGCACGGCACCCCAGCGCCACCGCGGCATGCAGCAGCGCGAAGAGATGGATGACCCATCCGTCGGAGATCCGGACCCTTGCCATATAAGACAAAGTACGCAAATTCGTCGCGAAAAATCAACCGTTCATCCGGAAAAACGGCCCATTCGTCACTTTATATGTACGCGCGAAAGAGTTTTTTTGCATTTTTGTACGGATTATAACACTAAAACGCCCCGCTCATGGGTAAACGAAACCTTTCTTCCAGACAACTTTGGGACCTGAGCTTCGGTTTTTTCGGAGTGCAGATCGCATACGCGCTGCAGAGCGCCAATATCAGCCGCATCTTCGCGACGCTGGGCGCCGACCCGCACCAGCTCAGCTTTTTCTGGATCCTGCCCCCGCTGATGGGAATGATCGTCCAGCCTCTGATCGGCCGCTGGTCCGACCGGACCTGGAACCGACTGGGCCGACGCAAGCCCTATCTGCTCGTCGGAGCCCTGGTCGCCGTCCTGGTCATGGCCTTCCTGCCCAACGCCGGCAGCCTCAACTTCTCGACCCGGCTCCTGCTCGGCCTGAACGGGGCGATGTGGTTCGGCCTCTTCTCGCTGATCTTCCTCGACACCTCCATCAACGTGGCGATGCAGCCATTCAAGATGATGGTCGGAGACATGGTCAATGAGCAGCAGAAGGCCAAGGCCTACTCCATCCAGAGTTTCCTGTGCAACGCCGGCTCTTTCGCAGGCTACCTCTTCCCCATCTTCTTCACATGGATCGGTATCGCCAACACGGCCCCCGAGGGCGTCATCCCCGACTCTGTGAAGTGGAGCTTCTATGTCGGCGCCGCGATCCTCATCCTCTGCGTCCTCTATACCTTCATGAGGGTCAAGGAGATGAATCCGCAGGAATATGCCGAATTCCACGGCATCGACCCCCAGAAACAGGAGCAGAAGAAGGGCGAAGGCCTGCTGACCCTCCTGAAACATGCGCCGAAGACCTTCTGGACCGTCGGTCTCGTGCAGTTCTTCTGCTGGGCCGCATTCCTCTACATGTGGACCTATACCAACGGCACCCTGGCCGCCAACGTCTGGGGGACGACCGATCCCGCCTCCGAAGGCTATCAGGCCGCCGGCAACTGGGTGGGTGTCGTCTTCGCCGTCCAGGCCGTCGGCTCCATGCTCTGGGCGCTGGTGATCCCGCGCTTCAAGCGCCTCAAGACCGCCTATGTCGTCAGCCTGCTGCTAGGTGCGCTCGGTTTCGCCTCGGTCTTCTTCGTCCACGACAAGTTCATCCTCTTCGCCTCCTTCCTGCTCATCGGAGCGGCCTGGGCGGCAATGCTGGCCCTGCCTTTCACCTTGCTCACCAACTCCCTGAGCGGCGAACACATGGGTGAGTACCTGGGCCTGTTCAACTGCACGATCTGCCTGCCGCAGATCGTCGCGGCGGCCACCGGCGGCCTCGTCCTGAAACTGGTCGGCGGCAGCCAGGCCGCGATGCTCCTGCTCGCCGGCGTGCTGCTGGTCGCGGGCGCGCTTTGCGTGGGCCTCGTCAATGAAAAGGCAAGACAATCATAAATCAATCAATATCAACCAATAACTACACCATGAATAGGATCAAAACGCTCGTGTCGATCGCAGTCCTGCTACTGCTCGGCACCACCTTGTCCGCCCAGAACGGATACAAGGTCAAGGGCGTGGTCATCGACGAACTGGGCCCGGTCATCGGCGCCACGGTGATGGAGCAAGGTACCACCACCGGCACCACGACCGGCCTCGACGGAGACTACGAACTGACCGTATCCGGCCCGGACGCGACCGTGCTGATCAGTTGCATCGGCTACACCACCCTGACGTTCAAGGCCTCCCAGATGCCCGCGACCGTCAGCCTGACCGAAGACAACACCTTCCTCGATGAAGTGGTCGTCATCGGTTACGGCACCCTCTCCAAGAAAGAGCTGTCCAGCTCCATCGTCCAGGTGGACAAGAAGGATTTCGCCCAGGGCAGCATGAACAATGTCATGGAAATGATGACCGGTAAGGTGGCCGGCCTCAACGTCAACTCGACGGCCGCCGCCAACCCGAACAGTTCCTCCGACCTCCAGATCCGCGGCGCCACCTCCATCAAAGCCGGCAACGGTCCCCTCTACGTGATCGACGGCGTCACCGGCGGTGACATCCGCAACATCTCCCCGCAGGACATCGAGTCCATCACCGTCCTCAAGGATGCGGCCTCCGCCGCCATCTACGGTACCCGGGGTGCAAACGGTGTCATCCTGGTCACCACCCGCAAGGGCAGCGGCTCCGACCGCTCCAGCGTCACCTACGACAGCTGGGTGGGCCTGAACGTGGCCAAACCCCACGCCGCCGTCCTTTCCCCCGACGAGTTCCGCCGTTCCCGCCGCGGTAACGATTACGGCGCCGATACGGACTGGTACGCCGCGATCACCCGGCCGATGGCATACGACGTGAACCAGTATGTTTCCCTCGACGGTGGTACCGAGAACGGTTCCTACAACGCCTCCGTCAACTGGAAGAAAGCCAACGGTCTGGACATCACCTCCGGCCGCAACGAATTCGGCGGCCGCGCCGCCGTCGAGCAGAAGGCCTTCGGCAACCGGATGCAGTTCAACGTCTCCCTCAATGTCCGCCGGGTCAATGAGACCTGGGGCAACGACGGCATGTTCGATACGGCCCTGAGCATCAACCCGACGATGCCCATCCGCAACGAAGACGGCTCCTGGTATCAGCCCACCTCCGCCACGGGCATCTCCAACCCGGTCTCCGTCCTGACCGAGAACCAGAACAACGGACAGCGCCTCTACCTCCTCGGTACCGCCTCCGCGAAACTCAACCTCATCACGACCGACCACCACACGCTCTCCACCACCCTGCAGTATTCCTACAACTACAACGACCTGAAGAGCAACTACTACACCCCTTCGACCTCCTCCGAATCCTTCTGGGGCGGCTATGCGGGCCGCGCCAAACTCGAGTATCAGAAGTGGTACACCAACCAGCTCGAGTGGCTGCTCAACTATATGTTCGCCAAGGGCGATCATACCGTGTCCGCCGTCGCGGGTTATGCCTACCAGGATACGACCTACGAAGACTTCTGGGCCCAGAACAATGACTTCGCCACGGACATCATGGGTTACAACAAACTCGGCAGTGGCGAATATCTCGGCGAAGGAAAGGCCGACATGGACTCCTACAAGTCCCTCTACAAGCTGATCGGTGTCTTCGGACGCGTCAACTACAATTGGCGCAACACCATCTTCGCTTCCGCATCCTGCCGTTATGAAGGATCCACCAAGTTCGGCGCCAACAACAAGTGGGGCGTATTCCCGTCCGTCTCCCTGGCTGTCGAGCTGGCCAATACCGGCATGCTGAGCGGTTCCTCCGTCGTCCAAAGCCTCAAGCCGAGGGTCTCCTACGGTGTGACCGGCCGTTCGGATTTCGATCCGTATCAGTCCCTTGCCACTTACTCCGCCGGCGGCAGCTACATCCAGAATGGTTCATACGTCACGGCTTACAAGCCTTCCTCGAACCCGAACCCGTATCTCTCCTGGGAGAAACTGGTCGCGATCAACGTCGGTCTGGACTTCGTCCTGTGGAATAGGCTGCGCGGCAGCATCGACCTGTTCGACCGCCAGAGCCGCGACCTCCTCTATACCTACACCGCGCCTCAGCCGCCGTACGTGTATTCCACGATTCTCGTGAACGTCGGCACGACGACCAACAAGGGTGTCGAAGTCTCTCTGGACTATGACGTGCTCAAGGACCATGCGTTCAACTGGACGACCGGGATCAACGCTTCCTACGGCGAGACCTTCTTGAAGACGCTCTCCAACGACGTCTACAAGGCCTCCTATATGGAGCTCTACCAGAAGCCGGGCGTCGGCACCAACGAGTACTTCTTCCGCGTCGAGGAAAAAGGAAAGATGGGACAGTTCTACGGTTATGAATATGCCGGCGTGGACGAAAACAAGAACATGCTCGTCTATGACAACGACGGCAACAAGGTCATCGCCTCCGCCGCGGATCCCGCCTGGAAGCGTTTCATCGGCAACGGTGCCCCGAAGGTGTTCCTCAACTGGAACAACTCCTTCACCTGGGGCCGGTTCGACCTCGCCCTGCAATTCACCGGCGCCTTCGGTTACCAGATCTTCAACATGCGCAAATACGGCATGGGTCTCCAGGGCTGCGGTACGGACAACGTCTTCCGCACTGCCTATACCGACGATGCATACATCAAGACCGGCGGCGGCGTCATCTCTTCCTTCTTCCTGGAGAACGGCAACTATTTCAAGCTCCAGAACGCCACCCTCGGCTACAGTTTCACGACCAAGGATAAGGCCATCCGTTATTTCCGGGCCTATCTCGCCGCGAAGAACCTCTACACGTTCACCCGTTACACGGGCAGCGATCCTTCCATCATCCGTACCACCGGCATCGAGCCCGGCGTGGACACCAACAGCGCCTATCCGACCGCTACGGCCCTCACGCTCGGCCTGACGATGACTTTCTAAAAATGAGGAGGAACACATTATGAGAAAATATATCATCCGTCTTGTCGCGCTCATCACGCTCTCTGCCCCGATGGTTTCTTGCTTCAACCTCGACGAGCAGACCTTCAGCGTCATCGGCGCCAGCGAATACTATCAGAACGAAGGCAACATCCAGGGCGCCGTCAGCGCCATCTACTATTCCGCTGCCAACCGTTTCATGGAATATGGCTTCTACCTGCAAGAGTTCTCCGCCGACCAGATTGCCTGGCGCACCTGGAACGGTGGCGGCTGGGGCTGGGACGAGGGTCTGAAATTCGTCCTTTCCACCCAAACCTGGACCTCTGAAGCCACGATCGTCCGTCAGGCCTGGGAATCCTCCTGGGAGACCATCGGCCTCTGCAACAACCTGCTGACCGACCTGCACGCCATCGATGCCGCGGCCATCGGCCTGAGCCAGGAAACCGTGGACCAGTACATCGGCGAAGTCCGCACCCTGCGGGCCTGGCAATACTACAACATCTTCGAACTGTGGGGCGGCGCCCTTCCCATCTGCGACGAGCAGACCGTCGGGATCCCGCCTTCGGCTGACGAAGACTTCAACACCGGCTGCCAGAAGATCTATGCTTTCATCGAGAAAGACCTCGACGAGTCGCTTCCGGCCCTGAAAAAGAACCAGGTCAACGCCATGAACCAGGCGGCCAACCGCATCCTCAAGGCGCGGCTGCTGATGAATGCGGAAATCTTCATCGGTACGCCCAAATATGACGAGTGCGCCCGCCTGTGCGAAGAGATCATCGGCGGCACCTACGGCGCCTACAGCCTGGCAACCGACTACCGTGACATCTACGGTTTCAACAACGCCGCCTGCCCGGAAGTCGTCTTCGCCTTTGCGCAGGAGAACAGCCATTACGCCCGGAATTGCCTGAACGTGCGCGACATGCCCTTCCTGCCTTATACCTATACCGAATTCCTCGGGTACAAAGTGACCCCTGATAACATGAACGGCTGGAACTGCATCTGCGTCGCTCCTTCCTTCGACAACAGCGGCGAAGTGCTGACGACCGGCGGCTCCACCGGAGCCACCTGCTTCCTCGACGCCCCCTACAATGACAAGCTGGGTGCCGTCTACGAGCGTTTCGACAACCGTGACATCCGCAAGTCCTGCTACAAGTGGGATGCCGCGACCCACAACTTCACCGGCATCTTCCTCACCGGCGCGATGAAGAACCTCACCACCGGCAAGCCGGTCAAGGCCGACGCCGACCGTGACGGCCAGGATCTCGTCTACGTGGACCAGGTCGGTACCTTCCAGAACCAGGGCCGCAACCTGGAAACCGTGATGTCCCCCCGCTGGGGCGAGACCAACTCCGGTTACCGCCTGATGCGCTACCCGATGGCTCCCGAATCCGAAGGACTCTCTTGGGAGGATATCGACGAGGTCGAAATCCGTCTCGCCGAGGCCTACTACATGCTGGCCGAGTGCACGCTCCGGGGTGTCAGCAGCTCCCTGGGCGATGCCAAGACCATCGTCAACCTCGTCCGCAAGCGCTACTTCAGCGCTTCCGACTGGACGACCGTCCAGAACGAACCCGGACCCGGTTTCACCGCTTTCGACAAGGATTGGATGCTGAGCGAATGGGGTAAGGAGTACCTCGGAGAGGGACGCCGCCGCCGTACCGACCTGCGCCGGTTCGACAAGTTCACCCAAGGCCAGTGGTGGTTCTTCGGACGCGCCACGGAAGACGGCTACAACCTCCCCGCCAAGCGCGACCGCAAATACGAGTGGTTCCCGCTGCCGCAGGCTGTCCTGTCCGTCAACCCGGGCCTCGTCCAGAATCCTGCATACGTTTCAGAACAGTAATCTTTCTGCGATATGAAAAAGATTTTTAAAACCATACTGATCGGCCTCACCGCCCTTGCAGCCCTCGGCTGCGTCAAGGAGCAGAGCCTCCTGTTCGACCACGAGCAGGCCGCCTTTGCGACCCAGGACGACCAGATCCTCATCGAGGCCATCCTTCCCGCCAGCACCGCAGCCGACGATGCCGTCTATATCTGCGGTCCCTTCAACGGGGGTGATGCCGCCATCGGCAACATCGACTACCTCCTCCAGAAATCCGAGACCGTCGAGGGCAAGTGGGGCATCTACCTCAACCCGAACTACTTCTCCGATGGCAAGAGCCTCGCGGACGGATTCTGGTTCTATTCGGCAAAAGACCGCCGCGAAGTGACGGTCAAGGCCGAAGAGGCAGTCCACAAGCTGGACGCCTCCATCGGCAAGCGCTACAACGTCTACGTGGACCGCTGGGCCTCCTATTACGACGCCCCGGCCATCCCCATTCCGACGCATACCGACAGCTACCGCATCTGGTACATCAACGACAATGAAGTCGATGCCGTCAACCTCTATATGTACGGTGACGTCAACGACCTCGGCGGCGGCTGGCCCGGCGTGGAAACCACCGGTACCGCCACCCTGGGCGACAATCTCTGGGGCTACTTCGACATTCCGAAGGCGGACGCCAACGGCATGACCGAGCACCTGATCTTCAATGTCAACGGCGGCAAGAAGCAGATCTCCGGCGATCTCGAGCCGGTCATCACCTTCGGCACCGTGATGGACTACTTCTATGTCCTCTCCTCTGACGCGGACGGCAACCTGACGCTCCGCTCCGTCGTGGATATCGAGCACCCGGGCGCCACCCACTTCATCCCTTCGACCCCGGTCGTCAGCCTGTACGTGCAGAACCTCACCGAGTGGGAGAACGTCTATGCCTATTCGGCCAACCAGAACGAGATCCCGACCGAAGAGGCCTTCGGTGCCTGGCCCGGCGTCCTGCCGGTCGAGACCGTGACCAAGGACGGTGTCGAGTACCTGCGTTATGAGTTCGAAATCACCTACGTCGACCACTTCGCCAACCTGATCTTCAACAACGGCGGCGATCCCGAGGAGAAGACCCTCCAGAGCGCCGGCGGTCCCGGACTCACCCTGGCGGCCGACATGAGGCTGGCCCTCAGCCCGAGCTGCTACGCCCTGGTCGAGGACAGCGAGCCGTACGTGATGAACATCTATGTCATCGACGAGACGGGCTGGGCGGATCTGGCCGTGTACGCCTGGGGCGACAAGGAGCTCTTCGGCGGATGGCCCGGTGCCACCCCTGCGGGCACGGTTGAATGGAACGGTGTGACTTACAAGCGGTTCACCTTCATCAGCACGGACGCCGGCCTGGAAGAGAACCTGATCTTCAACAACAACGGCGGCGGCACCCAGCTGGGTGACCTCAACGTCAAGATGGAGGACAAGATGTTCATCCGCATCACGGCGGAAGGCGCCGAGCGGATCGAAGCCGCGGAACTTCCCGCGTACATCTACATCAAGAACAACACCGGATGGTCCGAGATCGCCCTGTACGCCTGGGGTGACGTCGAACTCTTCGGCGGATGGCCCGGCGCTACGCCGGTCGGCCAGGTCGTTGTCAACGATGTCGAGTTCACGGCCTTCGCGTTCGGTGATTCCAACATCGGCAAGACCGTCCACCTGATCTTCAACAACAACGGTCAGGGAACCCAGTTCGACGGTCCCGAAGTGACGCTGACCGAGGAACTCTTCCTGGATGTGACCGCCGATGGCGCGACCGTCATCGATAAGCCCAAGGCCATTACCTGGGTCGACTTCTATGTCCAGGACCAGACCGGCTGGGATGCACTCTCCGTGTATGCATGGGGCGATGCCGAAGTATTCGGCGGATGGCCCGGCGCCTTCCCGACCGAGACCGTCTCCTTCGACGGTGTGCCGTACAAGCACTTCCGTTTCTCCGATGAGTTCCTCGGCAACGCGGAGCACTTCATCTTCAACAACGGAGGCAACGGTATCCAGCTCGGCGACTTCGACGTGACGCTCGCCCAGAGCATGTTCTTCGCCGTCACGGCGGAGGGTGTCTCGATGATTCCGGATCCGCGCTCCACGTACTCCATCTATGTCCTCGACAAGACCGGCTGGGATGCCCTGAGCATCTACGGCTGGCAGACGGACGAGCCCGAGATCTTCGGCGGATGGTCCGGCGCGGTTCCCTCCGGCGAGGTTTCCCTCTGCGGCGAGACTTGGAAGCGTTACAAGATCGGTGACGGCTTCAACGGCAAGTCCTACAACATCATCTTCAACAACGCCGGTCAAGGCTCCCAGTACGATGTGATGGAGATCTCCATCGACCGCGACTGGTTCTTCGTCGCCGAGCCCGAAAAGGCCACCGCGACCGAGAATCCCGGCAGCCGGATCTTCTTCGAAGACAAGACCGGTTGGGCTACGCTCAGGCTCTATGCCTGGGGTGATGCCGAAGCCTTCGGCGGATGGCCCGGCGCCTCCGTCGGCGGCGAGCAGACCATCGGCGGCGTGACCTACAAGTACTTCAGCGTCCCCGCCGATGCGGCCGGGAAGACCCTCAACCTGATCCTCAACAACAATGAAGGCAGCCAGTACGATGTCGCCAAGGTCGTTGCGGGACAGGACCTCTTCTTCACCGCCAATCCCGACGGCGCCGTCCAGAAGTAATCCCTTTTGAATCAGACACCCGTCCTTTGCACAAGACGGGTGTCTTTTTTATATTTGTATCATGAAGACCCGACTCCTTTCCCTGCTGCTCCTGCTTGGCGCCCTGATGGCCTCCGTCGCCTGCGGCGGCGACAAACCCGATACGCCGGATACGCCCGAGATCCCGGCCGAGACCGACCTGTCCACCCTGCCCTCCGGCAACATGACGGTCATCTACGAGGCCAACCCGAAGGTGTTTGCCAGGCAGAACGCCCTCAAGTCCATTGAAAGCAACCTGGACCGGCTGACTTCCATGAAGGTCAACGTCCTCTGGCTGATGCCCGTCTATCCGGTCGGAAAGGATCCCAAGGCCGTGGGCTCCCCCTACTGCGTCAAGGACTACAAGGCCGTCAATCCCGACTTCGGGACCCTGGACGACCTCAAGTCCCTGGTCCGTTCCGCCCACGCCAAGGGGATGAAGGTCATCCTGGACTGGGTCGCCAACCACACTTCCTGGGACAACGCCTGGATCACGGAGCATCCCGACTGGTACACCAAGGATGCGAACGGCCAGATCATTTCTCCTGCCGGGATGGGATGGAACGACGTGGCGGACCTCAATTTCAATTCGTCCGGCCTCCGAGGGGCGATGAAGGACGCGATGTGCTGGTGGGTCCGGGAAGCCGACGTCGACGGGTTCCGCTGCGACTACACCGACGGTGTGCCCACGGACTTCTGGAGCGAAGCCATCACGGCGCTGAAGGCTCTCAAGGGGGATGTCCTGATGCTGGGAGAGAGCGGTGACACCAAGTACTACAACTGCGGTTTCAACCTGCTCTACGCCTGGTCCTACGCAAACAACCTGCCCGGTGTCTTCAAGGGCTCCGGGACCGTCTCCAACCTCTATTCCATCGTCCGGTCCGATGTCGGCGGCCTGAAAGAGGGCCAGAACCGGATGCGCTACAGCATCAACCACGACACGGCCTCCGAGAACGCACCGGCCACCCTGTACGGCGGGGCGGACGGCGCCCTGGCCGCATTCGTGCTCTCCGCTTTCCTGCCGGGCGTTCCGATGATCTACAGTTCCCAGGAGATCGGATACGGCCAGAAACTCAACTTCTTCAACTACGTCGTGATGGACTGGAACTCCAATGCCACTTGCTCGGACGCCTACAAGCGGATCATGAAGGCATACACGGACACGGAGAAGTATCGCGGCAGCGCCCCCCAGCTGATCGAGAACGGCAAGGTCGCGACGGTCCTGTACAAGGCCGGGACGCGCCGCCTGCTCGTCCTGGTCAACACCGGCTCAGCCGAAGCGACGGTCAAAGTACCGATGGAGACTGTCGGGGGCAACTACAAAGACCTGGTTTCCGGCATGGCCCTGAGCCTGCCTTCCACCGTCACCCTGGGTGGCTACGGATATAAGATTTACGCAAAATGAAACGTTTCCTCTATCTGCTGCTTGCTTTCCCGCTGCTGATCCCTGCGGGATGTGAAGAAAAAAAGCCCACGGACGAAGTCCCCGGCGAGCCCGCGGACACCCTGCCCGTGGCCGTCCAGCCCGTTTCCTGGAAATGGGACGGGACCAAGCGCGCCGACATCTCCTATCAGGTGCTCGTCTATTCCTTCGCGGACAAGGACGGCAACGGATACGGAGACCTCGCCGGCGTCGCTTCGAAGATGGATTACTTCGATTCGCTCGGAGTCGGAGCCCTCTGGCTCTCCCCCATCCATCCCAGCCAGAGCTACCACGGCTACGACGTGACCGACTATACGGCCGTCTCATCCAAAATGGGCACGATGGATGACTTCAAGGCGCTGGTCGCTGCCGCCCACCAGCACAAGATCAAGATCTATCTCGATTTCGTCCTGAACCATACCGGCGACAAGCACCCCTGGTTCACCTCCGCCAAGTCCTCCGAGGGCAGCACCTACCGCAACTACTACATCTTCTCGAAGAACCCCCAGCAGGACATCTCGGCGGGCAACATTCCGATGATCGCCACGGAGGGTTCCGGCGGTTACAACTCCGGCGAATGGTTCTCTGCGGGCAGCGGATGGTCCTACCACGCCAACTTCTACACGGGGATGATGCCCGACCTCAACTATGGTCCCGTCGCCTCCTGCACCTCCTCACCCGCGTTCCAGGCCGTGACCGCCGCCGCGGACGGATGGATCAAACTCGGCGTGGACGGTTTCCGGCTGGATGCGGTCAAGCATATCTACCACAACACGCTCTCCGACGAGAATCCCCGCTTCCTCAAGGCGTTCTACGACCATTGCAACGCCACCTACAAGGCCCAGGGCCACAGTGACGACATCTACATGGTGGGCGAAGTCCTGAGCGAGCACGACCAGGTCGCTCCCTATTACGCAGGCCTTCCCGCCTTGTTTGAATTCAGCTTCTGGTACCGCCTGAAATGGGCGCTCACCGAGAAGACCGGATGCTATCTGGCCAACGACCTGATGGAATACAGGAAGGAATACGCCGCCCGGCGCACCAATCCCATCGCCGCGACCAAACTCTCCAACCACGACGAGGACCGCGCCGCCGAAGACCTGGGCAAGGATGACGCCAAGATCAAGCAGGCGGCGGCCATCCTGCTGACCGCCGGCGGATCGCCCTACCTCTATCAGGGAGAGGAACTGGGCTATTACGGCAACAAAGGCGGCGGAGACGAGTATGTCCGCGGCCCGATCCTCTGGGACGCCGCCGGGAAGCAGGCCGCCAAAGGCGCTCTGAGCGGCAAGGTGATCACGGCGATGCTGACCTCGGCCTACTCCGTCGAGACGCAGGCCAAGAACGGGTCGTCCGTCCTGGAGACCTACCGGCGCTTCGCCCAGCTGCGTAACCACTGTCCCGCCCTCGCGCAGGGCCAGATGCAGGCGCACGCCACCTACAACCACACCAACACCCAGTTCGCGAGCATCGCCTGCTGGTATATGGTCTCCGGAAGCAGCAAGGCCCTCGTCGTCCACAACCTCGGCGACAGTTCCGTGTCGATGGGCATCTCGGACGACCTCTCCAAGCCCCTCGCCCTCCTGGGAAGCGCCAAGACTTCCAAGGGGAAACTCCACATCGGCGCCCACTCCTCCGTCGTGTTCCAACTCTGACGGTCATGGGCAGGAATTGGAAGGGGATCGCGGCAGTGCTGGCCACGGTGCTTCTCGCGGCTTGTACCCCGGCTTCCGACGCAGGGACGGCCGATGCCGCTCCCGCGGCCCTGCGGGTTGAACCGCCGTGCTGGTGGACGGGGATGAAGACGCCGCTGCAGCTCATGGTCCACGATGAGGGGATCGGGGTGTGCCAGGTGCGTTTCGAAGGCCTGAAAGGCGTGAAAGTCAGTGCCGTGCACCGGGGAGACAGCCCCAACTATCTCTTCATCGACATCCAGATCGGCAGGAATGCCCGCCCGGGCACCGGACGGCTGGTCTTCACGCGGCCGGACGGACAGCGCTTTTGTGCGCCGTATGAGATCGCGCAGAGACCCGATGACCACGGCCGCAAGAGTTTCTCCTCCGAGGATGTCATCTATCTGATCGTCCCGGACCGTTTCGCCAACGGGGATCCTTCCAACGACGAGACGCCTGACACGAAAGATCTCTGCGACCGGACGCGGCCCAACGCCCGCCACGGCGGCGACATCCGGGGCATCATCAACCAGCTGGATTACCTCGAGGACCTGGGCGTCACGGCCCTTTGGCCCACTCCCCTGCTGGAAGACAATGACCCGCGCGTCAGCTACCACGGCTACGCCTGCTCGGACTACTACCGCATCGACCCCCGCTTCGGCGACAATGCCCTGTACCGGGAACTGGTCCGCCAAGCCCACGAAAAAGGCATCAAGATCCTGATGGATGTGGTCACGAACCATTGCGGCAGGGAGCACTGGTGGATGCAAGACCTCCCGTTCAAGGATTGGGTCCACGCCCATGAGCCTTATCAGAACACCAACCACGTGATGTCGACGGCCCTCGACCCTTATGCCTCCGAGGCCGACCTCAAGCAAATGGAAGAAGGCTGGTTCGTCCGCTCGATGCCGGACATGAACCTCGACAACCCCTTTGTGCTCAAGTACTTCCAGCAATGGGCCATCTGGTGGATCGCCTGGTCCGGGCTGGACGGATTCCGTGTGGACACCTGGTTCTACAACGAAAAGGAGCCGATGGCGGATTGGGCGCGCGCCGTGCGGGAGGAGTTCCCTTGGCTGAACATCGTCGGCGAATGCTGGAGCCTGCAGCCCGACTACGTGGCTTATTGGCAGGAGGGACACCCGAATGCCGACGGTTTTGCGTCCGCGCTCCCGACGGTGATGGATTTCCCGCTCCTGAACGCCGTCAACCGAGCCCTCGCAGACCCGGAAGGCGACCACGGCCTGCATGAGACCGGCGACTTGCGGGCGGTGTATGACGCACTGACGCACGATTTCAATTACGTGGATCCGGAGCGGCTGCTGATCTTCTTCTCCAACCATGACACGCCGCGTCTGGCGGATGTCTGTGGCGGGGATCCGCAGAAGATGAAGTTGGCCCTGACCCTGCTTGCAACGCTCCGCGGCATCCCGCAGCTTTACTATGGCGAGGAATGGATGCTGCGCATCGGCACGGCCCGTCGTGACGACGGCCGGATGCGGGTGGATCTGTTTGCCTCCGCGATGGAGGCCGAAAGCCAGGGTCACAGCAGCAGCGAGAGTTTTATCCCTTCGGGGAATGCTGCTGCTGTGACCCTGGCTCCCGGCCTGACACCAGATACAAGCACCTTCAACTACGCCCGGGCGCTGCTGCGATGGCGGAAAGAGACGCCCGTCCTGCACCACGGAAAAACCCTTCATTTCCTGCCGCAAGACAACACCTACGCCTATTTCCGCTATGATGACCGGGCCGTCGTGATGGTCTTCCTCAACCTTTCCGAAAAAGCCGTAGAGGTGCCCTGGGAGCGTTTCGATGAAATTACGGCAGGACTGGGAGTAGGCCGGAATCCGCTTTCGGGAGCGACCTTAAAAGCCGAAGGGCCCATAACGGTCAAAGCCGGTGATCCCTTCACGGTCGGGGCCGGCGAAAGCCTGGTCCTCCAATTCGACAGACAATGACAATAATGATGAATACCATGAAAAAACTCCTCCTGATTGCTGCTGCGGCCGCCGCGCTTTGCGCCGCCTGCACCCCCAAGCAGACCGCCGTCCACCCCGAGTGGACCTACGACTCGGTCGTTTATGAAGTCAACGTGCGCCAGTTCTCCCCCGAGGGGACGTTCAAGGGCGTCGAGGCACAACTCCCCCGCCTCAAGGACCTCGGCGTCGACGTGCTCTGGCTGATGCCCATGTACGAGATCGGCACGGAAGGCCGCAAAGGCACCCTGGGCTCGTACTACGCCATCTCCGACTACACCAAGGTCAACCCTGAATTCGGCACGATGGAAGACTTCGAGCATCTGCTCGCCGCCGCCCACGAACAGGGTTTCAAACTCATCCTGGACTGGGTGGCGAACCAGACCGCCCCGGACCATGTCTGGATGACGACGCAACCCGCCGACTTCTACGAGCGGGATTCGCTGGGCAACGCGATCTGGGAATACGACTGGACCGACACCCGCAGCCTCAATTATGAGAACGAGGCCGTCTGGGCGGCCCAGGATGAAGCCATGCGTTTCTGGCTCGAAAAGGGCGTGGACGGCTTCCGCTGCGATGCAGCCGGCGAAGTGCCCGCCGAATTCTGGAAGGGCATCCTTCCCAAGATGAACGCCGACTACCCCGACATCTACCTCCTCGCCGAGGCGGAGCGCGACAACCTGGCCGACGCGACGGAGACCTTCGACGCCAACTACGCCTGGGAGCTGCATCACCTGCTCAATGCCGTGGCGCAGGGCCGCAGCACGGTCCTCGACCTGCGCGATTACATCACCCGCGACGCGAACCGCTTCCCCTGGGAGGCCTTCCGCCTGACTTTCACCTCCAACCACGACGAGAATTCCTGGAACGGCACGGAGTTCGAGCGCGAAGGAGATGCGGCCGATGTCTGCGCCGTCCTCTGCTTCACCCTGCCCCAGAGCCAGCCGCTGGTCTACACGGGCCAGGAGATCGGCCTGAGCCGGCGCCTGGCCTTCTTCGAGAAGGATCCCATCACGGACTGGAGCCCCAACGAATTCACGGCCTTCTACAAGCGCCTGATCGAGCTCAAGCACCGGAACCACGCGCTTGACGCCGGTGAGCGCGGCGGACAGATCGAGTATTTCGAGGCGCCCGACGGCGTGCTGGCCTTCCGCCGCCACGTGCGCGGCAACGACGTGGTCGTGCTGGCCAACTTCGGCATCGCGCCCGCCGTCCTCAGCCAGGGAACGGATCCGAAGGAAGAAGCTCCCGCCGTTGCGGGCGTAGCCCCCAAGGAAGAGGCTCCTGCCATCACGTTCCGCAACCTGGACGGCCCCGCCACCAGCGTCACGCTACCGCTGAAGGGCCGCTACACCGACTGGTTCACGGGCGAAAAACACCGTGGCACGACCACGCTCAGCATCGCCCCCGGAGATTATATAGTCCTGACGAAATAATATAGATGAAAAAGCTTTCAACCCTGATTCTGGGCGGTGCGCTGGCGTTGCTTGCCATCCTCCCCGCCCGGGCCCAGACCCGCCAAGAACGCCTTCACGACCACGTGTATTATCTGGCCGCCGATTCCCTGAACGGCCGCAAGGCCGGTTCCCCGGACGCTACCAAGGCAGCCGAATACATCATCCGCAACTATGAGGAAGCCGGGCTCAAGCCTTTTTTCCGCGAGGGATGGTATGACCGTTTCAGCGTAGCCGCCTATCCGGACGCGGACTTCAAGAACGTGGTCGGTTTCATCGAAGGCGAAGACCCCGCCCTGAAGAACGAAGTCATCATCCTCGGCGCCCACTACGACCACCTGGGCATCAAGAAAGGGCAGGTCTACAACGGCGCGGACGACAACGCCTCCGGTTCCGCGGCCCTGATCGAGATCGCCCGCGCACTGACGGGACAGCCGCTGCGACGCAGCGTAGTCATCGCCGCTTTCGACGGTGAGGAGCTCGGTCTGTTCGGTTCCAACCACCTGGCGGGAAGGATGGACACCCTCGGATTCCACATCAAACTGATGATGAGCATCGACATGGTCGGCTGGCTGAAGGCCGGCAAGTCGCTGCAACTGGTGGGCGTCGCGACGATCAAGGACGGCAAGAAAATCCTCCGCTCGCAGGCCGGCAGCCTGAAGCTGGATCTCAAGGACTTCGAGCGAAGCGTCTTCACGGCGACCGACACGGAAGGTTTCGCCGAACTCGGCATTCCGACCCTGGCTGTCACCACCGGCCTCAAGTCCCCTTACCACAAGCCGGAGGACGATGCGGATCTGATTGACTATGAAGGATTGGACCAGGTCACGGGCTATCTGACGGACCTGACGGAAGATGTGGCTACCCGCGACTTCTTCACCTCATCCGGCCGGGTAGCGCCCAAGCATAAGTCCTATTCCGACTACGGCGTGGATGTGGCGGTGGTCGCCGGTTATTCGAGCAACAGGCTGCTCTTCCCGGACGCCGCCTTTGACGGCAAGACGGGCCTGGGCTGGAACGCCGGACTAGAGGCCCACCTGAACCTCGGAAACATCGGCCTGCGCACCCAGGTCCTCTACGACCGTTACAAAGTCCGCTATCCCGACCTCAGCGATCCCTACCAGACCAACATCCGTCTGCGCCAGGACGAGCTCTGCGTCCCGGTCAGCCTGGTCATCCAGACGAAACGCAGCCAAAGCCCGCGGTCCTCGGCCTATATCGGCGGCGGCGCCTATTACGCCCGACAGCTGTCCGGGTCGGTTGACGCGGGTCGTCCCATTCCCATGGATGATTACGCGACCCTAGCCGGCCTGACCCCCGCCCTGAACCAGTGGGGCTGGAACTATACCGCCGGCGTACGGATGGGCGCCATCCAGATCGGCGTCATGCGCCTGTGGCAGTCCGGACGCTTCTTTTCCGACACGGATGCTCCGAAAGCCCGACGCAGTTCGGCGATGTTCCAGCTGAAATACATCTTCTAATGCAAACGCGGCATCTTCCCGGGGCGACCCTTTGTCAATCCGGGAAAATGGCGTATATTTGCACTCCCCTTCGCGGGGACACAGGATCGGTTCCGTAGCTCAGTTGGATAGAGCAACAGCCTTCTAAGCTGTGGGTCGCGCGTTCGAGTCGCGCCGGAATCACGAACAGGCAGCCAATCGGCTGCCTGTTCGCGTTTTTTATCATTCATTA
>JAEEGF012291662.1_pt1 | contig 20569 bp, 14 predicted proteins | sample 9134171 | NCBI WGS metagenome assembly JAEEGF01 (sample SAMN16246542, study PRJNA631951) | gut metagenome | biome: gut microbiome; feature: rumen; material: AP-attached | host: Bos | place: Iran: Karaj | collected 2018-10
GGAAAAATCTTTGGTGCAGGATATGAAATGTTTATTATTGGCTTTTTTATTGGATTGTATTTTGACAAGACAAAGAAATTGCCTGATGACAAATCTAAACGTAAGGATTTTGGACATCCAATAATGTTTTGGGGTAGTCAAGAGGGTAAACTTAAATTAGGTCGAACATCCTACAAAAAGATTCAAGAGTACATGTTTGCAGCTCTTATCGCAAAGACTGATATTGATTTTATTTCGCTAGAAAAGGGAGAAGTGAGTGTTAATGACGTAGCAAATTCTCTGAAAAAAAAGATGGAAGAATATGCAAATTATGGATTCCATTATCTAGAAGATATGTTGGAGAATGACCCTAATAGCCTTTTCAAGGACTCAGCTTTTCTTAAAATTTTTACATCCTTCATTAGTGAAAACAACAATGATGAAGACGATATCGAAAAATTTGATGAAGATATAGAGCCTTTTGAAGATAATGATTCTGAAAATGAAGAGGTAGATGAAGAAGTTCTGCGTGCAGAAGCAGAGAAGCCCTGGAAAGAGGATGACATTGATAGGCTAACCATGTACTTTGAGCATGGTATGGAAATTCCATCAATAGCAGAAAGACTTGGGAAATCTCTCTATGCGGTGCAGTATCAACTGTCTCTTTTGGGCAAGATAAGAATGCCTCTTAATGTGATGGTTAAGAACACCGATCAAGGTGGAATAGTTGTCAATAAGTCAGGAAAGGTGATATACACAGATGAAGCTCCCCTTAAGGTGTTCAATGACAAGATCTACCGCTTCAACATGAAATCCATGTGTATGACTGTAAAAGATGTTAAGCGAGTAGATGGCAAATGGGTGAAAGGTGGTAAAATGCTAGTTGCATATTCGGAATCTGAGTTATATCCAAAACTTTCAAATTCTAGCTTTATCGATGATATTGAAGACTTTGTCGAGGGAGATAAACGTGAAGAGAACAAGATTAAAGTAAAAGGAGTATGGTATGACTACTATGGTGACGTATTATGTTCCAAAAGAAAATAACTACATTTTTGGTCCTGGCTGGTACCTGTTAGCCTAATGAAGAAAACCAAGAAGATCTTGATGATGAGCCAGATTCGTTAGATTAGTCTGTCTTGTCTTTGATTATTCCAAAATAATTTATAACTTTGCGCCAACTAAAGGCGTAAAGTTATGAATAGGGTGATACAATTCTTCAGCTACGAGCAATGTTATAAGCATTTTACGAAGCGAATAACGAACATCAGGCAGGCGAAGATTCATGGTGAAATCATCGTAGCAAAACCTGTGCTGATGGTGGCCATTATTGATGCGATAGACAGCAACGTGTTTACCAACAATCATTTTGTCATCAATGACTGGCTTGAAGGACGATATAATATGCTGATGTCACAATATGCCAAGGATTCTCAGTTTGATGACACAACAACTATTGACAAGCCTTTCTGGCATTTGGAGAGTGATGGCTTTTGGCATCTGTACTACCAAGGAGAACGCCTCACCAAGAGCCGGACGCCATCGAAAGCATGGCTGAAGGAGAATGTTGAGTTTGCCTACTTCGATGAGTCTCTATGGCTGCTGCTACAGAATAAAGTCTGGCGAATGAAGTTGCGCGATTACATCATCGAGCATAAACTGACTGATGACAGCTGGCTTGGAAAGATAGCAGCGGAGGGGCTTGGAGCTATAGTGGCAATTCTTTTTGCTGCATAATTATTTATTAGTATGAATGACCAAGGAAGAGTTTCTTCAGTTACAGTGGAATGCTTACGAGTAAACTATAAGATAGAGAATTTATCAAATTAATTAAAATGCCTTGGCATTACCATACTTCTTCACGTCGCGCTGGGTGGGCTGTTCAGGCCCTGCGGAGTGAACTCGAAAGTGCTCCAAAACGTCGATTTTTCCCGTTCCGCGGATTTTCAGCACCCTCTCTTCCTTCATTTTTGTTACATCTATGATTATTGTCTATTACTTTAAGTTGTTGATATTCAGTTATTTCCTGACTTCGGCAGTTTTAACATTTTTGGAGGCTCAACCCACTTGAAACCCCGATAAACAGGCAATTTTGCATGGTGACTTAGGTGACTCAGAAAAATTGTAGAAATATCCTCAAGGAATAGCCGTAATGTCGTGACTAACGAGACGTAATGTCGTGAGTAGAGAGACTACGTTTCTCTGTGAGCAAGAAGCCGTTTCTCTATAGGCATACAGTATTTTCTCTTAGGCCTACCAGATATTTTCTCATAGGCATGGCTGAAAAGCTGGTGACTCCTAACCAAACGGAGTGAAATCCCTTTGTGGAAAGGAGTTCTGATTGGTTAGGAGTGTCGCAGACTCCTCACCAACTGTTAACCAACTCCTAACCCATCATTTACCCCAATTAAAGACAATTCGTTTAACGCCCCTGATGAGTCTTGTAGCTGTCTGATGACAGGAGGGGTTAGGAGTTGGTGAGGACTTGGTTACCAGTCAGACAAGCTCCTAACCATCTGCAAAGCCTTTATACATAACAGTTTCAAGAATCTCGGTTAGGAGTTCACTAATAAGCACGAACAGGGTGACGCATCGCCGAAGTCAGGAGTTGTTGATATTCAGTTATTTGGAATAATTACGCAATTACGCTTACGTTTGTACGTTAAGCGATTTTCAAAGTGCAAAATCAATGAAGGGCTGGAAGCGTCCAATCTGCCTGAGTGCTCCGTCCCCTCTTCCTGCGCATCATCATGCAGGAGCATAAAAACGGAATCGGAGCCTATCCCTTGGGGGATGACTCCGACTCTCCTTTATTAGTAGCTTGTCGTTTTGTCGTTATCTCATGATGAACTTCTTGCCGCCCTTGATGTACACCTTGCCAGCCTTGGGAGCATCGACGCGGCGACCCATCAGGTCGTAGACGTTTGCGTTATCGTTAAGGTCAACGTTAATGTTATTGATGCCAGTGGTACCGTCATCAATATGAGTCAATATGATGCCGTGGATATTTAAGCCGCCAGTTGACGAGTTCTGAACCTTCACCCAAACAGGATCGGCAGTCTTCAGCTGTGAAGAGTAGTCTATAACAAGTTTGCCAGAATTGGAACTTGTATTGGTAATCACGTCATTGTATTTTGAGCCATCCGTGCTAACATAGACATGGTAGTTGTAAGAACCAGTGCGGAACAGGTAGAGTTGAAAGTTTTCTATCCCTTTTGCACAATGGAAGATGGCACTGCCTCCATCAGAACCTCCTTTGCTGCCAGCCTTGGCGATAACGAGGGCACCAGTCTTGTCGGACACGAGATTGGCATCCTTATCGCTTTTGGGAGTCACATCCTTGTTGAATGATGATACGGCCCCATTCGTACCTGTGGTCATGACGAGGTCGTTGGCTGCAATCCAGCCGTTTATCTCAAGCTCGTTGGTAGCATTGAACCAGAACCATCCATCATCGTCGGCACCTGTAAAGTAGTTGGAGGCATCGTCAGAAACCGTGGAACCTGACCCTTGGTCGCTGCCACCGCCCGATACGTCTGATACTTTGTTGCCATTGGCATCATAGCATGCAGAGGTTTGCTGGGAGGCACAGGCTTCGGCATAGTCTGCATCACTGGCTTCTGGAATCGCTGTTGCATAGCTGTTCCATACAACGATCTTGCCAGCACCGGCATATTGCTCACAGACGGCGGGTACATCGGCAGCAAGGTCGTGTGAGTTTACGTAGTAGTTTTCCCAGGTGTCAGTAGGTTTCCATGTGCTGGTGACGTATGACGATGCTGGGAATTCTTTGTCGTACTTCGACGGGGTATTGACATAGCTAATCCCGCTATGGCCAGTGATGACACGCTGGCAATTGTCGTAAATTATGCCAAAACCGTCAGCATTGTTAATGTTCAATACACCTCCACCATCAGGCAGTATGGGTGCCTTGCTATCCTTGAAATAGCAAGCGTCAGCATATCCAACGGATTTGTTGCGTAGATCCCAGCCATCCTGAGCCTTGACTTGGTAGTTGTTCATGTAATGTACATGACCTCCGCGCTGCAAGGGCAGTCGTGAACCCTGAATGTTCTTAAAGTAGTTATGATGAGCTGAAATAGTTCGGCATCCGTCGAAGACATCAGAGTCACCCTTACCCCAAAGACAGGCCTTGTCGTGGTCGTGGAACAGGTTATAGGAAATGGTCAGCCACTGTACGTTATTTTTGCAGTCAACCAGTCCGTCGTAGCGGTCCTTGTTGGCGGCATCGCCATTAAAGAACTCACAATGGTCAATCCAGAAATGGGCACCCCAGTCGGTTTTGGCACTATTGTTGTCGGCTTGGATACCGATGCAGTCAGGGTCACCAACTTCTTTTTGCTGACCATTGCGCCATGCCACAACCTTGTTTTCACCCGATTTCAGGATAGGCACTCCTGCCATCGTGAAGCGACAGTTGCGGATGATGACGTTTGAGCAACACTGCATGACGAAGGTGATGCGCGAAAACAATGGCGCATTGCCATTAGCGTCAGCGACACCTATCAGCGTCTTGTTCGGGGCTATCATAATGCGCTCGCCGTATGTGGTAGGAACACCCTCTGAGCCGTCCTGCTTGTCGCATAGCTTGCCCGTGGTCAGCGCATCGACATAAGCCGTGATTCCCGTTGTGATATCATGATCGACCAAAACGATGTAGGGTTTGCTTGACTGCAGGTAGGCCTGCAGCTGGGCGAAGTTGTCAGCCTTGACTACCTTGCCGCCCTGACCGCCTGTGGTTCCTCCTGCAAGATAATGGTTTGTGCCGGGGATGCCTGCGTAGGCTGCAAATCCGTCTATTCCGAAGTTACGGCCATCGACAGTCTGCGCTGAAATCGCTGTAGCAGGAGCTAAGAGTCCGACAATCAATGAAAACCTGGTCAGCCATTTTTTTGACACTATTTCTTTCATTGTAATCTCCTTTATTTATTAGTATGCACTCCGAGTACAGTATAGTGCTCACCATGGCGGTCAATGACAAGCTTGCCGTCCTTCAGGTATTTAGCGGTCTTATCAGACTTGGTACCAGAAGTGGTGGTGTTTGCGATGCCTGTTGCAATAGGCTCGAAGAAGATGGCATAAAGGAATGTGTTGGTCGTACCCTTACTGCCCTTGTGGACTTTGAACGTATCGCCAGCCTTACCAGTGAAAGTGTAAATGTAGGCATTGTCCGTTTTGGTAAGTATTGCGGTTGTCTCATCTACCATCACTTTGGGCGAAGAATTGGTTGAGCCGAACACCAGAGTAATGTTGCAGTTTGATGTGGGAGTGATGTAACCTTCAGTCTTCGACTCCATCTTCACACACTCTCCGAACTCTACACCGCCGTACGACACTATACCCTTATCGGTGGCGCTGTTCATTTCGCCTTTGTCGAACAATGTCGATGCATCCGCGTTGTCACAGACGGCCTGCTTCTGCTCGAAATAGACGATGGTGACTCCTTCCAATACGGGACCCTCGGGATCGACGGGCTCCGACTTGGTCTTGTCAATGATGATGGTGTACTTCATCTCAGCACCTCCAGCGCTGACGGTGAACACTGCCGTAGCCGACGAACCTGCCGCTGGGGCAGCAATGGCAAAGGTGTTGGCGCCGGTGCTGGTAGCACCTGTGGCCGTCACCGTGGCTGCTTCGTCGGTGGGCGACACTACTACGCTGAACTCGGCTTGTGTGTCAGTGGATGCCACGCTCTTGGTATAGGTAAGGTTGCTGAAGCTGATGGCGGCACCGTCGAGGGTAAAGGTGGCAGAGGCGTCAGGAGCCTGTTCCTCGCCCAGGAAAGCCTTGAAGCCAGATGCTGTCTGGTAGGCTGCCAATGCACTCTCAAGAGACGTATTGATGTCGTAGCTCTTGTCGTCGGCGTCGGTGAAGTTGAACGAGAAGTCGCCACCCTGTTCACGGCCTGCACCCCAAGTGCGGTCAGTAACCACGGCAGGCACTTGTTCAGCATTGTCAGCATTATATGTGTACATCAATGATGCGTTGGTATCGAAGTTGTTGTATTTATTGCCGCCCGACTTGGTTGTTACGCTGGCAGGCACCTGCGTAGAGGGGTCGGTCGCCTCGTAGCAGTCAAACTCAACCGCATTGCTTTCAGAATAAGGTTTATACTGAACAGAACCCGTCATGACGTTCCCGTAGGACTTGATGATGCCACCGCTCTCACCCGAGAACGTCGGTGCATCCTTCAGGTCGGTGCCATATTTGGTATCGGCACCCTGCAGGGAAATCATCATCGGCTTCGGTGTGTTACGGAAATAGTTGCGATCCATAAACACCGACGAACCCGTGGTAGCACCAGAACCGTATTTTGAAACACCGTCATAGTAGTTGTTGTACATGTGTACCGACATCGTTCGGATGCGGGCATGACGGGAGTCAGAATGGTCAAACCAATTGTGGTGATAGGTGATGTAGTTAGGCCCCGACTCACTCTTCATGCCACACATGGTAGATTTGCCAGTGTCCCAAAAGTGGCAGTAGGCCACAGTTACGTATTTGGAGTCTGACTTGATGTCGATGGCACCATCACCCTTCTTCTGGTCACCACCCTTATTGGGACCATAGAATACGTCAATGTTGTGCAACCAGATGTTGGAGTTGTCCGTATCCAGTGAGATGCCGTCGTCGATACCCGTCTTGACGGCGATGTTACGAATCTCCACGCTCTTGGCATTGCGCACTAAGAATCCAAAGCCGTAGATGACGGCGTCATTACCGACACCCTCAATCGTGATGTTCAACTCAGAATCGGCATTGCGACCTTTGACCTGCAGACCTTCTGCCTTACTGCCTAAAGCATCCATATCCGATGCATTCACCGTTCCTACTATGCGGAAGGCAATGGGTGTCTTGTCCTGTCCCTTCTCGTAGGCAGCGATAATCGACTGGAATCCCACGCACGTTGTCTTGGCACCTTTATCGCTGGTCACCACATCGGTAGTAATGGTCTTAGCCGTCTGGGCAGAGACATAGAAAACCTTGGCACCAGCCTTCAGCGTACCATCGTTGTTATAGGCACCAACGCCAGAGGTCCATGTCTTATGGGCAAAGCCCTCGCGGTTGAAGTTCCGAACCTCCAGCGCTGTTGACACAACGGCATCAGCCGTTACTTCTGTGCTGCCAGACACTGGGACGACCTTCAGCTGGTAGGTACCAGCCTTCAATCCTAAGGCATCAACGCGTCCGTAGGAACCATACGAGCGCAGCAGTTTGCCGTCAAGCCTCGTCCATGATGCTCCTCCGTTGTCTGAAATGTAGCCATTATAAAGAGTATAACTGCTGCTAAGTCCGTTAAACTCCATCCAGCAGCTTTCATACCAGCCGCCCTGTTCTTTTACGGTCAAAGCCGCTTTTGCTGATGCTACCGTCAGCAGCATCATCAAACTCATGATAAGATACTTTTTCATCATACTAATTTTTCTAAGTTTTGGTTTTTCTGCTGCAAAAGTACGAAATAATGCTTAATGCTTAATGCTTAATGCTTAATTTTCAACCGTAAACGTTTACAAACAAAAGTGAAGAGTGAAGAGTAAAGAGTGAAAAATTTGCTGCCGCCTACAATAATTTTCAATTTTCAATTTTCAATTTTCCTACGAGCTTTGCTCGCTTATACCTTCAGGTGTAAGTATTTATTTCCTACCTTTGATTTAACGGTCTTAGGTAACTTGCGTTCGACAAAACGAAATTAATCATGTTTTAATTTTGTTCTGTTCTCACTTATTCGTACCTTTGCACGCATGAACCAAATGAAGGATTTTGAAATCATGGCTCCTGTGGGTAGCCGGGACGCGTTGGCAGCTGCCCTGAAGGCGGGAGCAGACTCGGTATATTTCGGTGTGGAGCAGTTGAATATGCGGTCTCACTCTGCCAACCACTTCACCATTGACGACCTGCGCGAGATAGCCACCACATGCAATGCACAGGGGGTCAAGTCGTATCTGACGGTCAACACCATCATCTACGACGAGGACATCCCGCTGATGCACCAGATAGTGGATGCTGCTCGCGAGGCTGGCATCACAGCCATTATTGCCTGTGATATTGCCGTCATGCAATACTGTCGCAAGGTTGGCGTGGAAGTACATCTGAGTACACAGCTGAACATCTCGAACGTCGAGGCGCTGAAGTTCTATGCCCAGTTTGCCGATGTGGTGGTACTGGCCCGCGAGCTGAACATGGAACAGGTCACCTACATTCACCAACAGATAGAGCAGCAGCACATCTGCGGTCCGTCGGGGCAGTTGGTGCGCATTGAGATGTTCTGCCATGGTGCCCTGTGCATGGCCGTCAGCGGCAAGTGTTACATGAGTCTTGACAATACGGGCAGGAGTGCTAACCGCGGTGCCTGCATGCAGATTTGCCGCCGCTCCTATCTCGTCACTGACCGCGAGACGGGTACGGAGCTGGAGATAGACAACAAGTACATCATGTCGCCTAAAGACCTGAAGACCATCCGCTTCATCGACCGTATGATGCAGGCTGGCGTACGTGTATTTAAAATAGAAGGCCGTGCGCGAGGACCGGAGTATGTGCTCACCGTAGTGCAGTGTTACAAGGAAGCCATCAAGAGTGTCCTCGACGGTACTTTTACGGATGACAGGAAAGACGGCTGGGACCAGCGCCTTGCCGCTGTCTTCAACCGTGGTTTCTGGGACGGCTACTATCTGGGACAGACGCTGGGCGAATGGAACAAGAACTATGGTTCAAACGCTACCGAGCGCAAGCAATATATCGGCAAGGGTGTCAAGTATTTCTCACGCTTGGGCGTGGCGGAGTTCACCGTCGAGGCCGACACCTTCTCTGTGGGAGACAAGATGCTCATCACCGGACCCACCACGGGCGCCCTCTACGTCACCGTCGACGAAATTCACGACGATGTACAGGCCGTACAGACTGCCCAGCAGGGTACGCGGGTCAGCATCAAGGTGCCCGAAAAGGTCCGCCCAAGTGATAAATTATTTAAAATCATTAAGGCGTAATAGCGGTATAACGTAATGACGCAATAACGATATAATGAAAAAAAAAGAAAAAATCATGACCATCAACGAAATACAAGAAGAGATTATTGAGGAGTTCGCCGGTCTGGACGACTGGATGGATAAGTACCAGTTGCTGATAGACCTTGGCAACGAGCAGGAACCGTTGGACGAGAAGTACAAGACGGAGAGCAACCTGATAGACGGTTGCCAGAGCCGTGTATGGCTGCAGGCAGACTACAGGGACGGCCGCATCTTTTTCAGTGCAGAGAGTGATGCGCTGATAGTGAAGGGTATCGTAGCCCTGCTCATCCGCGTACTGTCGGGCCACACCCCGCAGGAAATACTGGATGCCGACCTTTGCTTCATTGACGAAATAGGCCTGAAAGAGCACCTGTCTCCCACACGCAGCAACGGCCTGCTGGCCATGGTGAAGCAGATGCGCATGTACGCCTTGGCATTCCAGGGAAAGCAGTAACTATCGTTCTTCCTCATATTTGTCGAGCTTACGCAGGTAGTATTCGCGGAAGTCTCGCCAATGGTAATAGGGGGCTATGTCTGTCGGTATGGGCAGCGTAGCCTCTTCTTCGTTCAGCAACACTTTGAAGATGACATCGCGGTCCAGCTGGTCTGTTCGATAAAACACAAACTGGATATTGGATGCCATGGGGAACACCAGGCAGGCCCACCAACCGTGACTTTCCAGCTCTTCAAGGTCAGCGGTCTGGTAGTCGAAGCCGTTGATGCCCAGCAGGCATGTCAGCGGCAGCACTATCGTCTCATGACCGAAGCGCAACTGTGCGCCAGGGTGTGGCAGTCGCAGGCAGCTGTCAGCGTCGTTGATTATCTGCCGCAGCAAGTGTCGCTGTGTGTAGGGTTGGTGTCCACCGTTGAGCAGCGACGGCCCGTACATGAAATACCACCAGGCATTCTCACGCTGCCAGAACTGGTGTATCTCCTCATAGCTGAAGAGGTCGATGAGTGTTGTCGTGTTGGCTATGTGGGTGTTTTGCTGCATCAGTCCTGTCTTCAGCAGGTAGTAGTTCAGCCACTCCTCGTCAATGACCTTCGTGACGGAGTCGGGATGCAGGAACAGCTCGTTCATGAGTCGTGGATTGCGTATGCGTGAGCTTGAAAATGCCTTAAATGCCTTGGATGCTTCGTGCGTCATCATGCTGTCGCGCAGTAATTTGTCTTGGAAGTTCATGTAGTGCATGGTACTTCGTGAGGCATCCATGGTAACCTTCAGTTGTGGATTGATGCGCATCATCTCCTGCAGGGCGGAACCCATGGAGAGGATGCACCGTTTGACGGTGGTGCTCTTGGCATTGACGACGGCTTTTCCCCTGAACACTTCCGGGAACCGCTCCATCATGCGCCGTGCTATGCGCTGTTGCTGTAGCTTGCCCAATTCGCTGAGCTCGCCCCACTGTCCTTCCGATTCGCTGATGATGTACTGCATTTCCGCGAGGACTCTTTTTCCTGTTGGCGTCAGTTCCCCTATGCTGTCCGCTTTGCATAGCATATTGTAGGGGATGTCGTAGCCCTTGCGGTTGTTCAGGTATCGCGAGCCGTGACGACCGTAGTGTGAGATATAGAAGGGTTGCTTGCCGGATGGCGGCACCGTCATGACGTGCTCTATGGTGTCGGGATAGATGCAGTAGTTGCTGGCCGAGAAGTTGCGGTCTTGGCAGATGCGCTCGAAAGCCGACACAGGGATGCTGTCGTTTTTCTTCTGGGCCTGTAGCGAGAGGGCGCATAACAGACAGGCTGAGAGCAGGATGACGATATTATAGCTTCTCATACGCATCGAGTTTCTTCAGATAATACTCGCGGAAGTCGCGCCAGTGGTAATAGGGGGCGACATCGGTTCTCAGCGGCAACCGTGCCTCGTTCTCGTTGACCAGCACCTTGAAGAGCACATCGTTGTCTTTCGGACTGCTACGATAGAACACCAGCTGGATGTTGGCTGCCATGGGTGACAGCTTGAAGTCGGCCCAGCCCTTTTTGTCTACTGCCTCCAGATTGCCCGTGGCCATTCCGTAGCCGTTGACGTCGAGCAGGCAGAGCAGTGGGATGATGACCGTCTCGTTTCCGTAGCGCAGTTGTACGGAGGGCTGTTTCAGTTGCAGGCAGCTGTCAGCATGGGCTATGATTGTGCGCAGCAGGTTACGCTGGCTGTAAAGCTGCTTGCCGTCGTTGCGGGTGTATGCACCGCAGGTAGCATACCATCGTGCGTTCTCGCATTTCCAGTTGTCGTAGATCTCGTCGTCGTCATACAGGTCGTAGAGCGTGAGCTGTTCGCTGACGGTTGTGTTCTGTACGTTGCTGGCAATGCGGAAGAGCGCGCTATTAAATTTGTCGGCATCTATATGCTGGCGGACGTATGCGGTGTCGTTGAACAGCGACTGCATCAGTCTTTCGTAGTGCGTATGGTGCTGTTTAAACGTACGGTATGCGGCCTGTACCGTCGAGTCCATGGCTTCAGCGGGATGCCTTCTATTGTCCGGTGCCAGAAAGTACATGTCACGTTGTGTGGCATTATGGTGTACCGTGACCTGCGGCTGCAGGCTGGTGAGCTTGATCAGGGCATTCTCCATGGAGAGGATGCATGGTATGTCGCTGCTGCTGCGGGCATCTACCGTGCTGCCCTGTGCAAAGACTTCCGGGAACCGCTCTACCATGCGCTTGATGATGTGGCGGTGCTGCCGTGCTCCTAACTCCGTCAGTTCGCCCCAGTGGTTGTAGGCGTCACTGCGTATGATGCCAAGGCGATGCAGCACGTCACGCCCCAGTGGTGTCAGCGTGCCGGCGCTGTCGGCTGCTGCCATTATGTGGTAGGGCTCATCGTAGTCTTCCCGTCGGCTGAGGTATCGTGAGCCGTAGCGTCCGAAGTGTGAAATATAGAAAGGGCGTTTGCCCTCGGGTGCTGACTTGAGGTTTAACTGCCTGGGTCCCCGGTAGGCCATGTCGTGGCTGGCCGAACACCGGAGGTTGTTGCGAATCTCTTCGCGCAAGGGTTGCGCAAAAAGTGTCGTGGCAAAAGTTGCCAGAATCGCAAGAAGCAGTGTTTTTCTCATAAGAATTATTAATTTGGTTGCAAAAATAGAAAAAAAAGCGTATATTTGCAAAATAATTCATCAAAAAAGCGTTTCATGGCAACAAAACAACAATGGCAGGAAGACTTCTGGCTGCTGCTGATGCAGTCATACCTGCACAAGCCTGTCGGCATGAAGCCGACGTACAGCCGCGAGATGGTGGAGCTGAGTCTGGAACTGCATATTGCGCCTCGGGTGTTGCATGAGCGCATGGGCGACATTGCCCGGCTGCGCACACCACGCATCGAGCGCATCTGGCAGGAGTATAGCCAGAACCCGCGTCGCCTGAGCCGCGCTGTCAGCCTGTTGCGGCAGATGAAGGGCTTTAATTCGGGCGGTGACTTCTTTGAGGGCGTTGAGGTTCAGGAGACCTTCGAGCGCGACTTCCGGCCTCTGGCCGAGGACGAACGGCTGATGCCTTTCATGCTGGTGTTGGTGCTCGACTTGTATTTCCGCCTGACGCCTGTCACCATGGTCAGCGCTACCCCTGAGGTGCAGGAACTGGCTCGGCTGATGCACGTCCCGACAGCATTGGTGGTCGACGTTCTGGAGGTCTTCCAGCACTGCGACCCCTACCTGAACCGTCACGATGTCACCTTCAACCCCCTGCTGCTGCCGTGCCAGCAGACATGGCAGCGCTATGGCAATGGTGATGTGCAGCAGTTGGCAGACTATGCCGAACAGCTAAAGGCGTACTATAGGAACTAATTAACGAAAAACGAAAACGAAAAACGAAAACTCAATAAACCAATAAACTAATAAACCAATAACTTATTATTATGAAAAAAATGATGATGGGCTTTGCAGTCCTTTTAACAACAATGACAATGACAGCGCAAACTAAACTCCGTGCTGACAACATCGACGAGGTGTTGAAGGCCATGACACTGGAAGAGAAAGCCAAACTTTTGGTTGGTGGTGCCAACAAATTCTTCAGTACGACAGCTGTGGTGGGCAGCGAGGCCGACCTCGTGGCTGGTGCTGCCGGTACGTCGCCAGAAATACCCCGCCTGGGCATTCCTGCCACCGTGCTCACCGACGGCCCTGCCGGGGTGCGCATCGACCCCACCCGAGAGGGCGACAGCAAGACGTACTATGCCACTGCTTTCCCCATCGGTACCTGTTTGGCATCGACGTGGAACACGGAACTGGTCAGAAAGGTGGGTGAGGCCATTGGCAACGAAACCAAGGAATACCGTTGTGACGTCATCCTCGGACCGGGTATGAACCTGCACCGCAATCCGTTGTGTGGCCGTAACTTTGAATATTACTCGGAGGATCCGCTGCTGACAGGAAAGATAGCCGCTGCCTACATCAATGGCGTACAGAGCCAGGGTGCGGGCGTGTCGGCTAAGCACTTTGCCGTCAACTCGCAGGAGACCGACCGTACCAGCGTCGATGAGCGTGTCAGCCAGCGTGCTGCCCGCGAACTCTATCTGCGCGGCTTCGAGATTGCCGTGCGCGAGAGTAACCCGTGGACCATCATGGCTTCGTATAACAAGGTCAATGGCCAGTTTTCGATGGGTAACCACGACCTCTTGACAAAAATCCTGCGTGAAGACTGGGGCTACAAGGGTATTGTGATGACCGACTGGATTGGTATTCGCGAGGGCTTGCCCACCATTGCCGAGGTGCAGGCCGGCAACGACCTCATGGAGCCCGGTCAGCCGGCACAGGTGGAGGAAATCATTGCTGGTGTGAAGAGTGGCAAACTCAACATGGCCGACGTAGACCGTAACGTACGCCGCATGCTGGAGTATATCGTCAAGACGCCCAGCTTCAAGCAGTATCCAGCCAGCAACAACCCCGACTTCAAGGCTCATGCCGCAATCACCCGCCAGAGTGCTGCCGAAGGTATTGTACTGCTAAAAAACAATGGTACCTTGCCTTGGAAAGCCGGAGCAGTCAAGACCGTTGCCCTGTTTGGCGAGAACTCCTACGACTTCCTCAGCGGTGGTACGGGTTCAGGCTGTGTTCATCCGCCTTACGTCGTCGACATGCTTCAGGGTCTTGAGAATGCCGGCATTAAGTCGTCACCAGTGCTCACCAACATCTACCGTAAGTACATCGAGTATGCCAAGGTGAAGTTCCAGGCTGAGCGCCACCCAGCCAAGTGGTTCCAGACAGAAGCCATGGGTCAGCAGAAGTATCCTGAAATCGGATTGTCGCCTATTGCTATTAATAAAGAGGTAGAGACTGCCGATGCTGCCATTATCACCATTGGCCGTCAGGCCGGTGAGGGCATCGACCGCGACATCGAGACCGAGTTCAACCTCATCCCCGAAGAACTGGACCTCATCAAGGATGTCTGCAACGCATTCCATACAGCAGGCAAGCCAGTTGTCGTCATCATCAATTCCGGAAGTGTCATCGAAACCGCTTCGTGGAGCGGCTATCCTGATGCTATCCTCTGTGCTTGGCAGCCAGGTATGGAAGGCGGTAATAGCATTGCCGACATCCTGACGGGTAAGGTGAATCCCTCGGCTAAACTGACCATGACGTGGCCCATCGCTGCCACCGACCATGCTTCAACGAAGAACTTCCCCGGCAGTCTGGACAACTATTCGTTTGAACTGATGGTGGGCAACAAGATGCCGGTACCAGGTCATACCTATACGAACCACGACGAAGACATCTACGTAGGCTACCGCTTTTTCGACACCTTTCATCGCGAGGTTGCCTATCCTTTCGGTTTCGGTCTGAGCTATACCACCTTTGACTTCAGCAAGCCTGTCGTCAAAGCAAAAGGCAACGACATCACCGTTTCCGTCACAGTCAAGAATACGGGCAGCGTCAGTGGTAAGGAGGTGGCACAGGTTTATGTCACCGCACCGAAGGGCAACATTGAAAAGCCTGCTCAGGAGTTGAAGACTTTTGCCAAGACGCGTGAACTGCAGCCCGGCGAGAGCCAGACGCTGACCATGCACATTGAGCGCCGCGACCTCGCCTCGTTCGACGAGGCTGGTAGCCAGTGGCTCGGCGAGGCAGGCAGCTACACCTTCCACATCGGCAACAGCAGCCGCAATCTGCCGCTCAGCGCTACGCTGAAGCTGTCGGAGTACACGGAGAAAACCACTAATGCCCTGGCTCCACAACAGCCGCTGAACCTGCTGAAGCAATAACAAAACGAAAACGAAAACGAAAGACGAAAACGTCAACGTCAACGTCAACGAAAACTCAAAAACTCATAAACTCAAAAACTAATCACCCACGACACCCCCAATGCGGCTGTCGTGGGCTTTTTCGTACGTTTTGCCTAACTTTGCAATAAATAATTGCCATCAAGGGTTTAGTAAATCGGTTTTCGTGTGTATTAAGAGTGTATGACAGATCAAAGTAAACTCGAAAAGCTGTTCCGACAGCATTACCGTCAGATGTATCGGTTGGCTACCATGCTTCTGCACGACGATGCTGAAAGCAAGGATGTGGTGCACGACATCTTTGCACATCTACTCTGTGAGTCTCAGCACCTACGGGAAGAGACAGCCGAGTCTTATCTGCTTACAAGCGTACGAAACCGATGTCTGAACGTGATTCGTAGCCGAAAAATTCAAGAACGCGTAGAGCACCTCTACTTGCTTGACCTCGACACGACTATCACGCCGACGGAACGGTTAGAAGAAGAACTGAAAGCTCTATATAAGGGCATAAACCAATTAGAACCACCCGTTTGTCGCGACATCATCATGCAACATTTCCGTGATGGCATCACCTTCAGGGAGATTGCCAATCGTCTGGATGTCAGTGAAACCACTGTCTATAAGCATCTGCGCCGTGCGCTTCATCAATTACGTACACATCTTAATAACAAATGAGCGTATGAATAAGACCAATCTATTGCTCCAGATGATGGAACAGCCTCAGCATTATACTGTAGAGGAGTGGCAGGAGATACTTGCCGACGAAGAGTGCCGTGAGCTCTACACACTGATGTCGAAAACGCAGAGTGCCATAGATGCTGTCCGTGCCGATCAGGAAGTCTCTGATGACATGATAGATGCCGAATGGCAACGACTGAGTCATGAAAAGCAAGAAGTGAGAAGCGAAAAGCACTCGATCCTTAAGTTTGCCGCTATGTTTGTGGGCATCCTCATGCTCTCAGGCATCGCCTTTGCAGCCATCCACATCGTCCGTCAGTATCAGAAACCGGAAGTCCCAATGGTGGCAGACACTGTGACGGAAGTAAATCCTTCACTCCCCTCTCTACGCTCTTCACTTCCAGCCGATACCATCGTCAGGGCAAAACCTGTAGTTTTTGACAATGTCACGCTCGATAGCATTGCCAAGAACATTGCCACCTATCATCACCTTGAAATGGATTTGCAGAACAGGCAGGCCAGTCTGCTTCGTTTCTATTTCGTATGGAATCAGGAAGACTGTCTGCAAGAGGTCATAGAGAAGTTGAACATGTTTGAACAGGTCGATCTGGCTGTAGAAGACGGAAAACTGATTGTCAGATGATGAAGCCTTTTATTATTTCTCTTATCGCCTTGTGCAGTATCATCGGCGTACAGGCGCAGAAGGTTACACGCAATTACGATAACGTCTCAATGTCTGAGGCACTGCGTGACCTCAACGCGCAATCGCGGGACTATACCATCAGTTTCATGTACAATGAGCTGGAAGACTTCCGTGTGACTACCAGCATCAGGCACAAATCCGTACCCGATGCGCTCCGCCAGATTATCGGCTTCTATCCTGTACGGGTATCGGAGAGGGGTAAGGGCTCTCTGTTTGTTGAGTGTATCCAAAAGACAAACACCCGATACAAAGGCCATATTGTCGACGAAAAGGGTCAGCCCGTTGCCTACGCTAATGTTTACTTGCTTTCTCCATCAGACACAGGGCGCGTTGTCGGTGGTGGCGTGAGCAATGAGGCAGGCCTCTTCGTCATCCCCTGTGATGTAAGGCCTGTTGTGGCTCGCATTTCATTCATAGGTTATAAGACACTCACCAGACAAATCAATAGTAGTGAAGTTGGTTCGATACGGATGCAGCCTGACAGTTACCGACTGAATGGGGTAGAAGTGAAAGGTTCTCGCCCGCTAGTCAGAATCAGGGATGATGCCTTTGTGACGACTGTTGAGGGCAGCTACCTCTCAAAGCTGGGTACAGGCAATGATGTGCTGACGCATATACCGGGTGTGTTGCGCAATGGCAGCAACATCGAGGTATTAGGCCGAGGTACGCCACTCGTCTATATCAATGGTCGGCAGATGCGTGACCCTGGTGAACTCAACCAACTGAGCAGTGACCAAATCAAGGATGTGGAAGTCGTCATGACGCCTGGTGCCAAATATGATGCTTCGGTGCGTTCTGTCATCCGCATCAAGACCATCCGCCCTGTCGGTGAAGGGTTCAGCTTCGACAATAAGACGCTGATAGGGATAAACCATTACCTCTTCGGACAGGAAGAGATAAACGTCAACTATCGCACGGGTGGCCTCGACATCTTCGCCACGGCTGACATTGAAGACTTTCGGATGAAGGTGGAGAACAGGAGCCGTCAGGATACCTATCTGCAGCACCGCTATCAACAGCAGTACGGCACTCACTATATGCAGCAGGGTGTTACAAACTACAGGCCCCATACCAATATCTATTACGGGAAGTTGGGCTTTAACTATATGTTCGACGACCGTCACGCCATCGGCATGACCTATACAGCCGCCTCGCGCCCCACACGGCAGGAGAGCAACATGATGACAGACGCGTTCGAGAACGGGACAGTCGACGACCGTCTGAGCAGTGACGGGCATGAGAAAATCAAAAGAACCGAGCACAACGTTAATGTCTATTATTCAGGTACTATCGGCAAGCTGTCGATAGACGCTAATGCCGACATGGTGATTCAGGACGAGACTGCCGACGCCTTTACCCTTGAGGTGGCTGAAAAAAGCGAAAGCCGTAGTGTGACAACACGCAGCGAGGGCAGGAACCGACTCTATGCAGCCAAGCTCGTCGCAGGCTGTCCGTTATGGAAGGGAAAAATAGAACTGGGCGCAGAGGGCAGCTCTGTGCGTCGTACAGATGACTTTCTCAACCCGGAGCGGATCATTGCCAGCAGCAGTACCGAGACCAAGGAATCTAATGGAGCAGTATTCGCAGAACTGACCCAGCAGATTGGAAAACTGACAGCCAAGGCAGGCTTGCGCTACGAACATGTCGATAGCCGGTTCTTCGGAACGATAAACAGTGATACGACGCGCACCTATAACGATATATTCCCCTCGGCTATGCTGTCTTATCCTATAGGCAAGGTGCGGACACGACTCAGCTATGCCAGGAATATCAACCGTCCTGCTTTCAGCCAGTTGACGAGTGACCTGAAATACATCAACCGCTATCTCTACGAGAGTGGAAATCCCTACTTGCGTCCGACCTATCGTGACAACCTCTCACTGGCCCTTAACTGGAAGTGGATGATGGCGATGATAGACTATGCCCATGTACACGACTATATCGTCAGTTCCTACTCTAACTACAATGGCGACCCGACAATCGCCCTGCTTCAGAAGAACAACACCAGTGGTTTCAACAATCTGCAGGCCATGCTCCATCTGGCGCCGACCTTCGGCTGTTATCATCCCCAACTGATGCTTGCCATGACGTGGCAGGACTTGGAGGTGAAATACTTGGGTGACGCCATTCGTCCGAAGGTGAGCACCATTCGTCTGAACGAACCGGTGCGCATTGTCCGCTTTAACAATGCCGTCAACCTGCCCAAGGATGTCTGGCTGAATGCCGATCTGTCGTGGCGCTCTGCCGGGGATTCGGAGAATATGCATTTATCCCAGTCGTGGCAGTTTGACCTGAGTCTTTACAAGGCATTCTTCCATGACCGCCTGAGTGTGAAACTGGCTGTTAACGATGTCTTTGCCTCCATGCGCCAGAAAATCACCATCTACAGCGATGTTCATCGGTTCTACTTAGATAAGCGGACAGACAACCGCAGCCTGAAACTCACTGTCCGCTATAATTTCAATACTGCCCGCTCAAAATACAAGGGAACAGGCGCTGGTAATGACGTCAAGAGCCGACTGTAATAATATGCAACATTTAGATTTATCTTCTTATCAGAAGGTCAATGGTTCTTTCCGCAGACGACTCATTTACCATGCCGGCATTGACTGCGGCTTCTGCGTAGAAATGAACTATATGATCAATGCCATGCTCTATTGCCTGGACAAGGGCTATCGCTTCCAGCTCTATTCCGAAGACGCCAACTTCGGGACAGGCAAGGGCTGGACGGAATATTTCGAGCCTTTCTGCGAGGAAGTCCACGAGGAGTTTCATCACAAGTACAACGTGCATCGTCCGCCACGGTGGCATCGCATCATCAGTAATGCCTTTAAAACGAGATCATTGTCCCTTGTCTTCTGGAAACTGAAATTCTTGTGGAAATCCCTGACGGGGCATTGGCTCGCTTTCAGGGCGTATGGCGAGTATGTAAAGCTGAGTCAGGACGTGGCTCCTGATGCCGATACGCATTACCATATTCCAGCCCTGGGCTTCGACGGTTCCTATTATGAGGCATATACGATGCTGGCAAAAATGGTCTGGCAACCTCAGCCGGAGGTGAAACGGCAGATAGCAGAAACTATCCGAAGCCTCTCACTTCCTCCTGTTTATTCCGGTGTTCAGATTCGTGGTGGTGACAAGGCACAGGAAGCAAGACTGATTGCCGGCAAACAAATAATAGAGGCGCTGCACCCTGCCGATGGTGATTGCATCTTTGCCCTTGCAGACGACTACGCCCAGTTGGAAATCGCCAGAAGTGAGTTTTCAAAACTGCGTATCGTCTCGCTCTGCCTGCCAGAAGACCAAGGGTACAGTCACCAGACATTCTGTATGGCAGCCCCGCAGTCAAAGAGGGCTGCTGTCATCAGGCTGATAGTGTCCGTTGACCTGTTGCTACATGCTAAGAAGTTTGCGTGCAGCATCACGACAGGGCCAAGTGTCTTTATTCTGAAGCAACGATGCGCAGAACCGTCAGTCGTTGCCGTCGATTGCGCAAAAGAAATGTTAGAGTCAGTCCTTACCCTTCCCATCTGTCAGCGAGCTGCCCTGTCTGCACGGGCAGAATAGCACAACCGCTTTACCTAATAACCACCTCCCTATCTGAAGCACCGATGTACAGGCCGTTTGCGGCCAACATAGTGAGGTGGGGAGGTCATTCTTGAAACACAGTCGGCAAGGCGAAAGCGCGTATAAATATCCACTCCTTGCATAAACATACGCACAAATACCCTCTTCTGACTTTGCCCGAAGCAAAGCAGGGGTTTGCTTCGGGCAAACCACCCTTTTGCTTCATCCTAAAGACCCTCGAGCTCCGTGCAAACTATCAGTGCATAACCATGCAATGACTTTTCCTGATTTCACTAGACACTTTTTCTCTTCATTAGCTGATTCTGTAGACGGTTTTGTTGTTGTCGTACTGAATCGATAGACACAAGCGAAAAAGCTGTGCTGATTTTATTGACACTTCGG
>JAEEGF010736635.1_pt1 | contig 20567 bp, 17 predicted proteins | sample 9134171 | NCBI WGS metagenome assembly JAEEGF01 (sample SAMN16246542, study PRJNA631951) | gut metagenome | biome: gut microbiome; feature: rumen; material: AP-attached | host: Bos | place: Iran: Karaj | collected 2018-10
GAACTCCGTGACGTTTTCAATGCCTGTAATGGCCGAATGCAGCACGGTTCCATGGAAATCGCCTGTGAGCAGCAGATTACTACCTCCGCCCAGAATAAGCAATGGTTCCTGTTGCTCAGCAAAACGTTCACGATGCAACAACTGGCGCAACTCACTCTCTGTGGCGAACTCGACAAATCGGTCGCACACGGCACTGATACCAAAGGTGTTGTGCTCCTTGAGACTATGGTTTCTGATATCCTTCATGATTGGGTGGTAGGTGATGGGTGGTGGATGTTGAGTGATGACAGGTTAGCATGCGAACTTCAGCAATTTCCACTGTCCGTCTTTACGTTGGAAGTCCATTTCGATGTTCAGTCCATTAGCAACGCCACGAATAATGAACACCTTCTGCGTCTCGCTGGTGTCATGCTGACCATAATTCACGAAGTAGACCACTCCGCTGGGAATGAGGTCAGGCTTGAAGGCAGGCCACTGCTCGGGCGAAATAGATCCAGTCACCTCCGTGAATTCTTCGTCGGAATCGGGAGCCGTCATCAGCACGAAGCTACCAAGGCTCTCTACCTGGAAGTCCTCGTCGGTGGCGAAATGCTTGTAGAACTGGAAGAAAGAGGCATTGGCATGATTTTCCAACGTGTTGTGTGTGATGGCCGTCAACCTCCATTCGCCACGAAGTCGTTGGAAATCATAGCGTTTCACCTTCCCGCTGTCGAAGTCTAAGCGCTCCACGTAGGCCTTGTTGACGGTAGTATCTTTCGAAAGAGCATCGTCGTCAATGTCGTCAAGCAGAACAACATAGTAACCATCGCTCATAAAGAAATAACTGCGCTTCCATTGGCGGCGTTCCAACATTGTCGTATGGCCATTGGCATGCACAGGTAGCGGAAACTGGATGCGGCTCAACTGTGTTCGTTGGTTGCCAGCGAAGTTGAAGAAGAAATCGTCGAACAGCTCGTCGACAGCTTTCGACAGAGGCGCGTCCTCCACCAAGTCGACCACCGAGTCGCGTTCCAAACTATCGGTAGATAATGAGTCGTTATCCAGGTCATCGTCAGCCGACGACGACTTACCGCCGGTGCAGCTGTTCGTCATGAAACCAGCCAGCACCAACAGCATTAGAATCAACGATAATTTCTTGGCGTTCATTATTTCTCTATAAGCAAAGCTTCCTATGCTCTCGTTTACGATTGCAAAATTACAAAAAAAACATCGAAGCGACCAAAAAGTTGACCATTTATTTGCGTTACGGCCCTAAATAAATATTCAAAAGGGCAGGAAACCTCACGGCTACCCACCCACATTGAATGATTTATTGTTTAACTAATCAAAAAAAAGTCACTGCCGCTTCTTGGGCAACCGCGAGAAGTGCCATTCGAGGTGGAGCATTACGTACGATGGCACCATATTGCGCCAAGTCTCAATGCGGCCTTGTGCATCAACCGTGCTATAGATGTTGCAGAGTTGGTTCAACAGGTCAAAACCCTCGAGCTTCACCACGAATTGGTTCTTCCAAAACGATTTGGCGAAGGAGGCATTCCAAACGAAATCGTTGGTGTCCATCGACTTATCGCCCAGACCGCGCTTCACGTAGAACACCGCGTCGGTGGCAATCTGGAGACCGCGCCCATCACTGCTGCGAAGGATGGGCAACTCGTATTGGCCCGACAAGCCGTAGTGGGTGGTGATGGGATGAAATCGAGTCTGTATGCCACGGGCGGGAATCGTGTAGCGTTTCCACGATGTGCCATAGCGCACGTAGCCACTCAGTGTGAGTTTCTTCAGCGTGTAGCGCAGCTGGGCGTAGCTGCTCAGGTTCCAGCCTTTGACTGTACTCTTGCCGCTATCCTCATTATCCTCCGCCGTTGATAGGAGGGGCGTGTTGGTGTTCAGCATCCTTGCTACGCCTACATAATGATCGTAGCCCGAACCCACGCGCGCTTCCATCCATAGCCGCTTCTTGGCGTCAAGCATGCGTCCAAAGGTGAGCTGGTCCCAGGAGTCCCAGTTGCCACGGACGTTTTCATAGCGATGATAGGTCACGCCCGTCTTCGGATCATAGGTTTGGCCGTGCACCATCTGATTCTGATGGATGTTCAGTCCGCCATCAAAGCGCAGATATTGGTTGTGCTTCTTCTGTCCAATCTTGTAGTTTACGAGGAACCGATGTTTGAAAGAATTCTTCAGCTGATCGTTGCCAAGCTGAATGTTTAGAGGGTCGGCGTCGAAGAACGTGTTGACCATGTTGAGCATCGTCGGGGTGAAATACTCCGAGTTATATGACAACAGGAGGTAGTTCAGCCCCTGGTTGAAGGTGCACTCGTAACGTATCGCCGGAGTGGGGAGTAGGATGTTGGTGGAGACCGTAGGGGCAGAGCCCAGTGTCTGCCCGTTTTGAGTGGATAGTTCTTGGCGGAAGTCCATCTGCTGCCGCTCGATGTGCAGGGGCAGGCTGATGTTGAACCATGTGCTGCGTTGCTTCTTCTGGTTGTCCCGCTGATAGTAGACCATCAGCGTCGGAGTTATGCGACGACTGGTGAAAGTATAGCTGTAGGTGTTGCGTGGGTCGAGCCCCACCCCTAGCCCCTCCCCAGTAGGGAGGGGTGATAGAAACAGTTCGTTCTCCACTTTCTCGCGCTGATAGTGATAACTCACGGTGGCGCGGTAGTTCCAATGGCCGTGACTATGAATCGTGTACTGCAGGCCTGCCTCCCAGTTGAATTTCTTGTTGTCGTACTGCAACTCTTTGTCGCGGCAGTCACTGCTGTAGCCTTCGGTGAGCACGTGGTTGGTTTCCTCCTGCCGATGGCCTGCGAGGTGCAGGTTGCCCCAAACGTCGATGTCGTCGCCCCACAAGAACTTGTAGCTGATGGAGGGCTTGTACTCCGCCAGCCAAGCGGTTTCGCTGCCTGTATTGTCGTCGTTGCGCATGTTCACCAGCACACGCATCAGTTCTGGATTGTAGTGGAATGCCGAGTCGAGCACGACGACGGGACCGCCTATCCACGACGGATCCTGCGTGAACCGACCGTAGCGCTCGCAGCCTCGGCTGGTGCTATGGCCGTAGCCGACCTTCAATTGGTTGCGGAACCAGAAGGGCTTTTTTAAAGTAAAAGTGTTGCTGCCACCCATCTGGAAATCACGATAACGCTGGTTGCTGATGTCACGCGAGAACTCGTTGCCCTCGGGCAGGAAGTGTTCGGAAGACGAGCGTAACTCCTTGTGCTGGCGTATCACACCGACTTCAAAGTTCATGTCTTCCGTCCAGCGCTTATCCTTGTCGTTGATGGATAGGTTGACACCACCTGTCTTCATATTGAAAGTTCCATCACGTTGCGCCTTTGACGTACTCCAATCTCCTTTGTTATCTGGGTTATCCAGTTCGTTGACGTTGTTTCCGTTGAAGAAGACGTTGAGGTAGGAATGATCAGTGTAGCGTTGGCCGAACGCCTTGGCTGCATAGCGATCCTCTGTGCCTGCGCCTGCCTGTAGGTTGGCAAGATAGCCTTTTCGATACTCACGCTTCAGGACGACATCCATCACAAAGTCCTTCGGTGCATCGGCCACGCCCAGCCACTCGCTCTTCTCCGTCTGCTTCTCGTAGACCTCGATGTTCTTCACCGTATAGTAAGGCAGGTTGTCGAGCATCACCTTGTTCTTTCCGCGGAAGAAGTCGTTGCCGTTGAGCGTCAGGAAATCCACCTTTCGCCCATGCACATAGATCTCGCCGTTCTCGTGTAGCTCTACGCCCGGCATTTGTCGGATGAGGGCATCGAGCATGGAGCCTTCTGGCACGTTGAAGGCATCGGCATTGTAGACCAGCGTGTCACCGCGATAAACCATCTGCACCTTTGTGGCCGTGATGACCACCTCGTTCAAGTCGCCGCCATTGAGCTGTAGCGTGCGCTTCTTCATGAATGTGTGGGGCAGGTCGAAGAAGTCGTTGCGCGCAGCATAGCGCAGCGTGTAGTCGATGGTGGTGGTTTCATAGTCGGGATGCTCGGCCACAAAACGATAACTGCGTTGCACAATGGGTACTTCGAAGCGATAAACGGCATCGTCGCGGTCGTTGTTGGGTCGCCAGGTGGTCATGGAGTCAAGCACCACACCGTTTTCGTCTTGCATGTAGATCTTCGCACCCAGCACGCCGTGTTTCGTAAACGAGTCGCGCACGTGGCCCCATAGGGCTATGGTACGATCTTTCTCTGGCCGATACTTCACGATAATGTTCCCGTCCTTTATCTTCAACTTTACGGGTTGGCCCTTGCAGATGAGTTCTACAGCCTCAGGCACGGTAAGCCCTTGTGCCTGCACCGTCACCTGCAGATGTTCAATATCGTTGTGAACAAAGGTGATGTTGTAGTTGCTTGTATAGGTACGTAAAGTGTCGAGAGCCTGAGCCAGCGAGGCTTTCTGGAAGTCGAGGGTGAGAAGCCCACCCACAACAGACTCTCCCCCCTGCCCCTCCCTACATGGGAGGGGAGTAGATACTTTTTGTGCTAAGGTGTTTGTTGCTACTACTAATAATATAAATATAACAAGGTGTAGTCGTTTCATCGTGTAATTTTATTTGTTGGTGCGTAATTCTATTTGTAGCTGACGAAGATGGTGTCGCCCTCTGTGGTGAGCCGCAGACCGTCAAGCTCATTGAGCAGCCCGACAAACGAGGACAACGGCTGGCTTTGATTCCATGTGGTAGAGATGCGCAAGCTACGAGGCTGTTCGTCACGATAGACCACCGTGCAGCCATAGTGGGTAGCCACAATGCCGAGCAGACTGTCGAGGCGGATGTTGTTGAAAGAAGCCTCATTCCGACTCTCCTCCACCTGGGATTGAGACTGCACAGCAAGGGTGTTGTCGCCATTCCGGGACGTCTGAACGCCTAAACTCCTACTGAAATGAATGGCTGCAATGGCGATGCCGCTGACTAGAATGATGCCAACGAATATGGCGGCTACCAAGCGCAACCACTTATAAGGATTATTGGGGAGAGAATCACGTCCCTTATCCCTCTCTTTTAGTTGTTCTGCCAATTGCTTAGCGAAGTCCGCCGATAATTGGGGAACTTCAGGTTCGCTGCGACGAAGTGCCTCGCACAGATCTTTATTCTTTTGTTTCATTGCTTTTCGATTTTTAGGATGAGGTTGTAGAGTTTCTTACGAATTCGGTAGAGGCGGCTGGCAAGTGTCTGCGCATCGGAGCCGACGATGGCAGCAACCTCGCCGAGGGGAAGTTCATCATTGTAGCGCAGTTGCAGCAAGGCTCGTTCTTCCACGGTGAGCTGTTGCAGGGCTCGAGTCAGCGCCTCGACACGCGAGGAACTTCCTGTAGAGAAGGCTTCGTCAAACATAGCCTCATCGGCAGCCATATTTTCATCAGTAGAACGAGCCCAACCGTCTTCAACAGCCTCAATCCCGATGGTCTGAGGGTGCCGATGAAGTCGGAGGTGGTTGAGCGCTGTGCGCCAGGCGATGGTACTCAGCCAAGTGTTCAGCGTGCCGCGCGAGGGGTCGTAGCTGTCAATATGGCGCAGCGCCTGCAGAAGACTGTCCTGCAACACCTCCTCAGCTTCACCGCTACTGCCCACCAGCCGTGCAACCAACAGGAGCAAACGCTGACCATGTTCTGCCACAATCATCGAGCAGGCTCGTTGGTCACCTCGAGCCGCAGCCTTCGCCAGTTCTATGTCGTTGTTTCTTTTCTGCATGATTACGGTCCCACTTTTATAGGAGGGATTCTATCAATTATTACAACCTAACCATCATAATATGACGCAAAATTACAACTTTTTTTCATACTTCTACTAAAATATAGGCTATTAATCCTAACTCTCACTCGCGCGCACGCGCGTACCAGAAAGTTTTTTGCTGCAATTGCTGCCAGTCTGCAAATGTTGTTGATTCATAACGTGTTACAAATGGCAGCAATATGGCAGCAGTGGCAGCAAATGCCGATTTTAACAGGAAATTAACATATTTTTCGGCAAAATGGTATTCGGGGATACGAAGGTGCAGAGGTACGGTGGTACGCCCGAAAAACGTACTTCCGAAAAAAGTGCCACCGTTTGGTGACGCGACTACCCCGCACTGGTGGCGTGACTACCTTATATTGGTAGAGCCACTACCTTATACTGGTAGAGTCACTACCCTGTACTGGTAAGGGCGTTACCAGATAGCGGTAATGAAACTGGTAAACGCACTTTTTGCGGGCTTCGCTTGTCTATTTCGGAAAAAATGATTACCTTTGCAGGTTGAACGCAAACGAATCGTAAAATCCGTCAAACATTGACACGCGGGTAGACATCCCTAAATGTCGGTGGTTGCAATAATCGTAAAATACAAAAGATGCTATTAGAGAGAATTGAAGCACTGCTGAAAGAAGTCAGCACCCTCACGGCCAACAATGCCGAGGAAATTGAACAGCTGCGACTGAAATACCTCAGCCGCAAAGGCGAAATCAACGCACTGATGCAGGACTTCCGTAACGTGGCAGCCGAGGACAAGAAGACTGTCGGCATTAAGATTAACGAACTGAAACAGAAGGCCTTCGACCACATCAACGCACTGAAGGAACAACTGGAGAGTGGCAACGACGTGGCTGAGGACATCGACCTCACCCGCACACCCTACCCCATCCAGCTGGGTACACGCCATCCGCTGAGCATCGTGAAGAACGAGATTATCGACATCTTCCAACGTATGGGCTTCACATTGGCCGAAGGACCCGAGATAGACGACGACCTGCACGTGTTCACCAAGCTGAACTTCGCCGCCGATCATCCAGCACGCGACATGCAGGACACTTTCTTCATTGAGACAAGCCCCTACGACGTGGCCAAGAACGTCATCCTGCGCTCGCACACCTCCAATGATCAGGCTCACTACATGGAGACACACGAGCCTCCCATCCGCGTAATCTGCCCGGGACGTGTCTATAGAAACGAAGCTATTTCGGCCCGTGCCCACTGCTTCTTCCATCAGGTGGAAGGTCTCTACATCGACAAGAACGTATCTTTCACTGACCTGAAGCAGGTGTTGCTCACCTTCGCCCGTGAGATGTTCGGTCCCGAAACCAAGATTCGCATGCGCCCCAGCTACTTCCCCTTCACGGAGCCATCGGCCGAAATGGACGTCAGCTGCACCATTTGCGGCGGCAAGGGATGCAGCCTTTGCAAAGGCGAGGGCTGGCTGGAAATCCTTGGATGCGGCATGGTCGATCCCAACGTGCTCGAAGCCTGCGGCATCGATAGCAAGGTGTACTCCGGCTATGCATTCGGCATGGGCGTAGAGCGCATCACCAACCTGAAATATCGTGTGGCTGACCTGCGTATGTTCTCTGAGAACGACACCCGATTCCTGCGCGAGTTCGAGGCAGCGAATTAAATAAGCTCATAAACCACACACTCCACAAATCCCACCCCCTGCCCCTTCCTGACGGGAGGGGAGTAAAATGCTTACGAAAAGATGAGATTGTTTCAGACTATCGGCCAAGGCATGCTACTCCCCTCCCTTACAGAGAGGAGCAGGGGGTGGATTTCTTTTATCAATTGCAGAGGCTGGAGAGTTCGTCTGCTGCTCTTCTCTCTTTTAATTGCCAATCCTGCCATTGCACAAGAGCGCGACTCCGTAAGCCATTGGGGCTTCAGCGCATCGATCAGCCCGGGACGATTGATTGTCATGGACAATTATCAGAAGCGATGGCAGCGCAAAAAGCAGACGATGGCCTTTGCCGTGGAAGCCAACCACACCGAATTACCTTCCGACAACAACCCTTATGCCGCCGATTTCAACTATCCGCTCATCAGTTTCGGGGCGAAACTGAACTTCAACGACATCACCATGCACCGCTCGCCCGACCCTGCATGGGGTATGGCGCAGGAAGTGGATTATGATTCGCGGATGGGCAATGTGCTGACTGCCTATGCGACGTTCACACGAACCATCTACAGGCAACGCCATTGGTCGTTCGACTACTCTCTAGGCACCGGAATCAGCTATGCTGAGCACAAATACAGCAACGGAAACAATATCGACAACGAACTCATCGGCTCGCGATTCCTGGTTTATTTTACGTGCGGCCTGCATGCAACCTATCGCTTCGCCCGCCAATGGGGCGTAATGGGAGGCGTGGAATTCTATCATCACAGCAACGGAGCCCTGAACCGTCCGAACAAAGGGGCCAACATCGTGGGACCCGTACTTGGGGTACGCTATATGCCCTATTACGATGAGGTGCTGAACGGGGCAAAAACAGCTACGGCTTCGACCAAGCAATTCAACCGTTATTGGTTCGTTAATATCGGGGCAAGCATTGGGGCCAAGACACTGAACGAAGACTGGCAGCTGACGCAGTTCCACACGCATCCCGACTCAGCCCGCTATCGCACCGGTCGCTTCCGCATGTACACAGCCTATGCGCTTCAGGCCGACGTAATGTGGCGTTATGCTCGCCGTTGGGCCACAGGACTTGGTACCGACCTGTTCTACGGAACCTATGCCGACCGCGTTAAGGAGGTTGAACCACTCCTTATGCGGCAGGAGGAACCGCTGAAAGTGAGCCCATGGTCATGGGGACTTGCCCTGAAGCACCACGTCTACTACGGAAACCTGTCGGCACAGATGTCGCTTGGCTACTATCTCTACCGCCATATGGGCACCAACGCAAAAGAAGTAGAGCAGCCCTACTACGAACGCATAGGTGTGCACTACTCCTTTCCAAAACTTGGCGGGCTGAGCATCGGAGCCAGCATCAAAGCCCACCTTACAAAAGCCGACCTGACGGAGCTTACCGTCAGTATGCCAATCGTCCTTACTCGTAATCGTCGATGACGGCATTCATGAAGTCCATCATCGGCTTTGCCACCTTGAAAATTTTCATCGCCTCAGTCAACCAGGCATCACCCTCGAAAAACGTATCGGGCACGCTACGCCAGCAGCAATAGTCCTTCATACGCAGATATTCAATGTGCTCATAGTCGCGCGGAAAACCTGCAGGGCACGTCTTCAGCATGGTCAGTCCAAAGCCTTTCGCGCTGGTCTTAGCCTTTGCAGCCTGCTGTTCGTCGTAATCGCCGGAAGTTTCAGGCCATACGCCAGCACCAGGGCGACCGAAGAGACGGACGAACTGGGGATTCTCAACAGCCGAAAGCCATTGTTCGGTGTTGCCCATGATCTCGTTTCGGCACGACGTAAGGATGTTTGTCGGCAGCCAATAGCTGCCCGTGGCAAGCAGGCAGTTGCCCGGCTCGAGATGGATGTAGTAGCCACCGCGAAGCGATTTCTTGCCTTTTGCACAAATATAGGCCCCTAAGTGGCGCTTATAAGGTGACTTATCGGGCGAGAAACGCGTATCGCGATTGAAACGATACACACAGTCTTTCACCTGCAGATGAGCCACCTCGTCGTCGAACTCAGCCAGACGAGTGATGGCTTGCGCAATGCCGTCGTTGAAACTCTTGCGGCAGGCATCGTACTCAGCCCTGTGTTCGAGGAACCAAGGGCGATTGTTGTTGGCGGCAATGCCGCGCAGGAAATCCAGTATTCTTGCTGCTTCCATATTTTATAGGGCGATGATATTCCGTGAATGAACGTCCTTCTTAAGCGTCATCCTATATGTTTTTCGGGCAGATGCCATTGCCAAACGGGCACTTCTCGCAATGGGGCTTACGGCTCGTGCAGATGTAGCGACCATGCAGCAGCAGTCAATGATGGGCATTAGGCACGTCTTCGGCAGGGATGTACTTCATCAGTTCCTGCTCAACCTTCAGCGGTGTATTGGCTTTGGCTGGCACAAGTCCAAGCCGATGGCTTACACGGAACACATGTGTGTCGACAGCCATGGCAGCACGTCCGAACCAAACGGCCTGCATGACGTTTGCCGTCTTGCGCCCTACGCCCGGCAGTTGCACAAGGTCGTCCATCGAGCTCGGCACCTCACCATCGAAACGCTCGACCAACATACGCGACATCTCAACGAGATGCTTTGCCTTGGAGTTGGGATAACTCACGCTGCGCACATACTCGAACACCTCCTCGGGTTCAGCCTGTGCCATGGCCTTTGCATCGGGATAGCGGGCAAAAAGCGCTGGCGTCACTTGATTGATACGCTTGTCGGTGCATTGGGCACTGAGCAACGTGGCACACAACAGCTGGAAAGCTGAGGCAAACTCAAGTTCAGTCGTCACCACAGGCATCTGCTCGCGAAAATAATTCAACAGGGTTGCATAGCGTTCCTTCTTGTTCATGGTCGTTCTCTCTATACCTTATTACATATACTTTTATACCTTGTATGATATTTAGCAGAAAAGGAGTAAGGAGAGGCACCTCCTTACTCCTTTTACAACTAAAGAAGTCCCGACTCGTTCAGCCTTATTTCTTGGCAGGAGCGGCAGCTTCCTTCTTGGGCTCGGCCTTTGCGGCGGGCTTCTTGTAAGCCTTGTTCAGACCAGCGATGACTTCGCTCGTGATGTCGAAAGCCTTGTCGGCATAGAGCAGGTTATCGCCCGACTTGCTGAGGATGATGCTGAACTTCTTGTCCTTGTTATATTTGGCAAGGAAGTGCTGAATTGAGTCGCGCAGGGCATTGCCATATTTATCGCTTTCGGCAGCAAACTCGTTGCTAAGGCGCTGGTTCAGACCTTCCAAATCGGCACTCTGCTTCTGCAGACTGGCCTGAATGCCTTCGGCCTGCTCACGTGTATAGGCGTTCTGCTGAAGCTTCTGCTGGAAATTGGCGGCAGCCTGCTGCAGCTGACGCTGCTTGGCCTCGAGCGTATTCTGAATGTTCTGGCCCTTCTTCTGCAGGATTTCGCTGTAGTCCTTGCAGAATGTGTACTGCGTCATGATACTGTCTACCTCTACGAAGGCAATCTTCAGTTCGGCGGGAGCGGTCTGCTCAGCAGCCTGCGACTTCTCGTCCATCTTCGGAGCTGAATTGTCACACGATGTCATGGCAATCGTTGCCATTGCGGCAACTGCCAATGTACGGAAAATGTTCTTTTTGTTCATTTGTTTTAATGTTATGATTCTTTTGTTACTTTGTTCTTTCTCCGCTTCGCTACGAAACCGAGCAAAGCTCGTGGTCCTTTGTTACTCTGTCAGAACGCCTTTCCCTTCTGCCGTGCCTCCCGGTCCTGATCGACCACACAGTGAATACCGCGTTCCTTCATGGCCTCGCTGTCATGTATGTGTTGCGAAGTGAAGCGTCCGCCCTTCTTGACGAGGACTTTTATCAGTAATAATGCCATGCCGATAGCAATTATTAACACGCTGATGAGCAGAGTTTCAATCATTTTTTGTAATTTTGCGGATGCAAAGATAATAAAAAAGATTTAGGAAGCGAGATTAAAGCTGAAAGATTAACATTATTAAATAAATAATATGAATAAAAACGAGCTAAAACCTGCTTGCGTGTTCGAACAATTCGCACGCATCAACGAAATCCCGCGCCCCTCGAAGCGTGAGGAGAAGATGATTGAGTACCTGAAAGCATTCGGCAAAAACCACAACTTCGAGACACTGGTCGACGAGACGGGCAACGTGCTCATTCGCAAACCAGCTACTCCGGGCATGGAAGACCGCGAGACCGTCATCCTGCAAAGCCATATGGACATGGTATGCGAGAAACTGGTCGACGTAGACTTCGACTTCGACCGCGATGCCATTCAGACCTATGTCGATGGCGAATGGCTCTGCGCCAAGGGCACCACGCTCGGTGCCGACGATGGTATCGGTTGTGCCATCGAACTGGCCATTCTCGATAGCAAAGACCTCGTACATGGACCGCTGGAATGCCTTTTCACGCGCGACGAAGAGACCGGATTGACGGGTGCCGAGGGCATGAAGGCAGGTTTCATGACTGGCAATATGCTCATCAACCTCGACTCCGAGGACGAAGGACAGATTTTCGTGTCGTGTGCCGGTGGTCGCAACACCTCGGCCACCTTCCATTTCGAGCGTGTCGAAGCCCCGAAGGGTGTGTTCTTCATGCGTGGTTCGCTGAAAGGCCTCGTTGGCGGACACTCTGGCGACGACATCAACAAGAAACGCGCCAACGCGCTGAAGGTGTTGGCCCGCTTCCTCTATCAGACTCAAGAACGTTATGGGCTGTGTCTGGCTCAGTTCAATGCCGGAAAGCTGCACAATGCCATTCCACGCGATGGCGTTATCGTGTTCGCCGTGCCCGAGGACAAGAAGGAAAATGTGCGTGCCGATTGGAACGTATTCGTCAGCGAGGTGGAAGAGGAATACCACGTCACGGAAAAGACCATGCAGTTCCATCTGGAGAGTGCCGAGGCTGAGGCCGTGCTGCCCCTTGAGGTGAGCACTCGTCTGGTGCAGGCCATGCAAGCTGTCGATAACGGCGTGTTTGCCATGTGCCAGGATGAGGAAATCGCCTGGCTCGTCGAGACATCGAACAACGTTGCCAGCATCGTCACTACCGAAAAGGAGGCAAAAGTCATCTGTTCGCAGCGTTCCAACGTGATGAGTGCGCTCGACAACCAGGCCGCTACCATCAAGGCTGTGTTCCAGTTGGCTGGCGCAGAGGTCGTCCAGGGCGAAGGCTATCCCGCATGGAAGATGCGTGCCGACAGCAAGTTGACAGCCCTAACCGTTGAGACCTACCGCAAATTGTTCGGCAAGGATCCGAAGGTATTGGGCATTCACGCTGGCTTGGAGTGCGGTTTGTTCTCCGAAAAGTATCCCAACCTCGACATGGTAAGCTTCGGACCGACGCTGCGAGGAGTACACTCGCCCGACGAGCGCCTGCTCATTCCGACCGTACAGATGGTGTGGGACCACCTGCTTGAAATCCTTAAAAACATTCCAAAGAAATGAAACGCTTGCTCATAGCTGTCGTCGTCCTCGTGGCGATGACGGCTTTCACGTCCTGCAATCAGCAGAAGTCGGCAGCCAAGAAACTGGTTGAGCAGTTCCTGACCGACAATCTTGCCAGCGACGACTATAAGGTGATGTACTTCTACGACCTGGATTCGACCAAGCACATCAGTAACTCTGCATTCCTACAGATGCGCCAGAAGGCAACGACCAACAAGTGCTACAAGGACGGGCTGCAGTTTGCCGATGGACAAAAGACCAAGAAACTCAACTTCATCCGCGTGAAAATGCTCATCCAAAAAGACACGGTTTATCAGACGTTCTATTTCGATGACCAAATCACTCAGGTCTTGGCATTTAAGGAAGATTGAGTCTGCCGCCACAAAACGCCTTCCGCACGATGTGCTGAGGGCTTTTTCTTTTTACAACATTCCAAACTTTGAGAGTCTGACGCATTGCCTTCAGGCTTCTAAAGCTATTCCATAGAGAATTAAAAGCTATGCCTTAGCTACAGTAAAGCAATGCTTTAGCTACTGTAAAGCAATGCCTTAGCTACTGTAAAGCAATGCCTTGCCTGCAATAAAGCTATGCTTTGGCTACCATAAAGCGATGCTTTTGGAGGAGCTATGTCCTGCGCCTCTGCAGGAAGAAGCTTCGCGTTCCGAGGAAGAACATGAGCAAGCCTACCACATGTATGCCAACGATGGACCAAAAGGCTGCTTCGTAGCTGAAGTATTCGGCAATAGCGCCACCAAAGAGTACGCCCAGGCCCATGCCAAGGTCCCAACTGGTGAGCAAGGTGGAGTTGGCTGTGCCGCGCTCGTTGTTGCTGGCCACGCTGATGATCATGTTTTGGAAGGCAGGCCACATGTGACCGTTGCCCAAACCGATGAGCAGAGCAGATCCGTAATAGCCAAACTCGTTGGGCACTAATATAAATAAGGTATAGCCGATGGTCGAGATGATGATGCCTTCGGAGGCATTGTGCGTCAGCCTACCCTTGCGTAACGCGCTGGCACCCTGCAGTCGAGAGAGGATAAGACCGATGGCCAACAGCATGAAATAGGTGCCTGTACCACTGGTAATGTCAAGTTTCTCTTTGCCATAGATGGCCAGATAGTTGCTCAACACGCCGTAGCAGAGCCCGAAACACACCATGTTGAGGGCTATCAGCCAGCCACGCGTCAGGAAGAAGCGGTCAAACGACAGTGCAAGACGGTCCTTCATGACCTGGCGTTCACGTGGCTTGAGGCCCACATCGACGGCAAATCCTACGCCTGCCACAGCGAAAGCCAGCCAGAACAGAAGGTCGAAACTGCCCGTATAGCGATAGACAAAGATGCCTATAGAGGGCGCTATGGCTGTGGCAACGTTGTTGCTCAGCCCGTAATAACCAATGCCTTCGTTCCTGCGCGACGACGGAAGGACGTCGATAGCCATGGTGCTATTGGCAACGGTCGATGCCCCAAAGGGTGCACCATGCAGCGTTCTGACGATGGCAAACAACAGGAGTGTCGATGCCAGCAGATAGGTTCCGAAGAAGAGAAAGTACAACAACAGGCTGACGATCAGCACCCGCTTGCGTGGAAAGCTATCGGCCAGATAGCCACTGAAGGGCCTTACGAGCAGTGCCGTGAGCGTATAGCCCGACAGTACGAGCCCAATGACGTCCTTGGTCGAGGCGAAGTTCTCGCTCAAATAGAGCGGCAGCAGGGGCGTAAGCAGGTAGAAGGCGAACGACATTGCAAAGTTGGCTGTCATCACTCGCCAGTAGTTGGCATTCCAAAGTCTGTCGGTTTCTTGTTGCATCATGATGATTATTGGCATACAAAAGTACAACTTTTTCTCCGACAAGCCAAATATACTCGCGGCATTTTTCCCTTAGTACCTTTTTGGCACACATTTTGCAATGAACAAAGCAGAAACTCAACGTTCAAAAACTTGAAACTTGAAACAAAAAAAAGATATAGCTATGCAAAAAGGCAACATTGGGGTTACGACAGAGAACATATTCCCCGTTATCAAAAAGTTTCTCTACAGTGATCATGAAATATTCCTCCGCGAGATGGTATCGAATGCCGTCGACGCCACACAGAAGATGAAGACGCTGGCCGATCGTGGCGACTTCAAGGGCGAACTGGGCGACATGACCGTCCGAATTGCACTCGACGAGAAGGCTAAGACGCTGACTATCAGCGACCGAGGCATCGGAATGACCGAAGAGGAGATTGACAAGTACATCAATCAGATTGCCTTCTCTGGCGTAACCGACTTCCTCGACAAGTACAAGGATTCGGCCAATGCCATCATCGGACACTTCGGACTGGGCTTCTACTCGGCTTTCATGGTCAGCGAGAAGGTGGAAATCGTGACACGCTCATATCGCGAGGACGCCAAGGCTGTGCGCTGGACTTGCGACGGCAGCCCTGAGTTCACTATCGAAGATGCAGAGCGCGAAGATCGTGGCACCGACATCATCCTACACATCGCCGACGACTGCAAGGAGTTCCTCGAGCGCCAGCGTATTGAGAGTCTGCTGCAGAAATACTGCAAGTTCATGGCCGTACCTATCTGCTTTGGCAAGAAGCAGGAGTGGAAGGACGGAAAGATGCAGGACACCGACGAGGACAATATCATCAACAACGTCGAGCCACTCTGGACAAAGACTCCTTCGACGCTGAAGGACGAGGACTACAAGGAGTTCTATCGCACGCTCTATCCCATGCAGGACGAGCCGCTGTTCTGGATTCACCTGAACGTCGACTACCCCTTCAACCTCACGGGCATCCTCTATTTCCCGCGTATTCAGTCGAACATCGACCTGCAGAAGAACAAGATCCAACTCTATTGCAACCAGGTGTTCGTGACCGATCAGGTGGAAGGCATCGTACCGGAGTTCCTTACCCTGCTCCACGGTGTCATCGACTCACCCGACATTCCGCTGAACGTCAGCCGTAGCTATCTGCAGAGCGATGCAAACGTGAAGAAAATCTCCACATACATCACCAAGAAGGTGGCTGACCGACTGAAATCAATCTTCAACGAGAACCGTAAGGAGTACGAAGAGAAGTGGGACGACCTGAAGATATTTATCAACTACGGCATGCTGACACAGGACGACTTCTACGACCGTGCCAAAGACTTTGCGCTACTGAAGGATGTCGACGGCAAATACTTCACACTTGAAGAGTACAAGACGCTCATCAAGGGCGAGCAAACCGATAAGGACGGAACGTTGGTGTACCTCTATGCCAACAACAAGGAGGAGCAGTACAGCTACATCGAAACCGCTAAGCAGCGTGGTTACAGCGTGTTGCTGTTCGATGGTCAACTCGATACGCCTGTGGCACAGATGTTGGAGCAGAAGCTGGAGAAGAGTCGCTTCACTCGCGTGGATGGCGACATCATCGATCGCCTCATTATGAAGGAAGATCGCAAGAAGACAGAACTGACTGTGGAGCAGACTGACAGTTTGTCACAGGTGTTCAAGTCGCAGACACCGAAGATGGAGAAAACGGAGTTTGCCGTTGAGGTGCAGTCGCTGGGCGAGCAGGCACAGCCTGTCATCATCACGCAGAGCGAATACATGCGCCGTATGAAGGACATGAGCCGCTTCCAGAGTGGCATGGGATTCTATGCACAGATGCCGGACATGTATACCATCGTGCTCAATGCCGACCATGAACTCGTGAAACGTGTGCTTTCCGACACAGAAACCAACACTTCCGAGGCCCTGAAGCCCGTGCTGAGCGAACTGAAGGGACAGGAAGCCCGACTGGCTGCCATCCGTCAGACGCAGGACAAGAAGAAGTACGACGAGCTCACGCAGGAAGATAAGGACCAGAAGGCTGAAGCTGAGAAGGCTGTCAACGAGCAGAAGGAAAAGAAGAACGCCATCCTGGCCGACTACGCCAAGCAGAACGGCATCGTCCACCAGCTCATCGACCTCGCACTTCTGCAGAATGGCATGCTGAAGGGTGCCGCCCTCGATGCCTTCCTGAAGCGGAGTGTCGACCTGATCAAGTAAAACACAGAGGCTGACGCACTCCTTCAGTCATCCTCTCATCATGATAAAATCCGGATAGAAACTTCATTCTATCCGGATTTTTCATTGTTTATTACTGTAATTTCTTTACCGTTATGAATAGGTATGTACGCTGCTGCCAATGGCACTCGGCAGATAGTTGATGCCCCACCAGCACATCTGCAGGAGCACGAAACTGACTATCAGCATGCAGAGGGCTAATTTGGGATTCTGATAGCTGCCTTGGCGTTCGGCCGACGACTCGTCAGCACGACGAACAGGCAACTGGCGGTAGTGGATGTAGACGAGATAGCTGAACCAGGTGATGGCTGCCCACGTCTCCTTCGGGTCCCACGACCAGTAATGTCCCCAGGCTTCCTTGGCCCAAAGTGCTCCGAAAAGCATGCCGAACGTCATGAATGCGAAGCCCGTATATACGAGGTTGTCAAGTGCTTCATACTCCGTGGAGAAGGGCGAGTGGAGAGTCGAGAGCGACTTGCTCTTCACGAGCATGTAAATCGCAACGAGTGTGGCAGCTCCAAGCAGGGCATAGGCAAACATATAGACGATGACGTGGGGTGCAAACCACGGACTCTGCAGGGCTGGCATGAGTGTCTTCGAGTGGATTTCGGGCTTGAAGAGGTTGACGCAGATGAACACCAGTGCCAACAACGTTGAGAATGAGAGTATCCATTTGTAGCGCCACCGCGAATAGACGAGCAGACCAACCAGCGGCAGGAAGAACGAATACCACAGGCGAGTCTCGCCCATAGTGCGCAGAGGCGGTCGTTCCAACGAAATCCAGAACAGCAGGATGAAGCCGAAGAACACCAGCAGGCCTCCTATGGTTGTGGCATAGGCCAGCTTCGTCTTATCTCTCCAGGCAGCGTAGGCACCTGTCACCCAAAGCAACACAGCCAGAACAGCAAAATATATGAATTGATTCCAAGTCACCATATTGTTTTTTCAGTTTTTAAGAAGTGATGAATGAACGAGTTAACGACGTTTCTTTCCACCCATATTGAACATCAACAGGGCACCTAAAAGCATCATGCAGATGCCGATATAGACATAGGGTAGCCATGGATCGCTGACCAGTTCGAGTATGCTGATGTCGCTCTGGGCTCCTTTTTGCGTATCGTAACCATACTGATACACCTTCCAACCCTCCACTTTAGCGGGCTTGTTCACGTCGACAGTGGTCTGTATTTTCTTACCCGATGGCGCCAATATCTCTATCTGCGAGGCAAAACGGCGCGGCGAACCGTCGTCGTAGACCTCCATAATGAACTCCTTCAACTCGATCGTCAGCGGCATCTCCTTCACCCTACCCTGCTGGTCGAGCGCACGCCATTCTGGTTCGCCCTTCGCAACAATCATCTTCAAACGCTGCATATCGGCATTGCCCAGCGTGGCAGTGGTCATCGTGATGAACAAACCCAAATGGAACAAGCCTGCAACGATCTTACTGGCTGACTTCGTCTTGATGGGTGTCTTTAGCACAACCAGGCCTACGATGAGCGCCATGTAGACATAGACGAGCACAAACGGCCAAAACGTCAGCATGTTGTTGATCCATTGCCCGCCGGCAGTCTGTCGGGTGAGGCCCATGACGATGGTAAGTACGACGGCATAGCACATCGCTGGGATGGCAGCCGGATAGGTTGAAAGGAAACGGAAGGCATAGACGCGGCTGCGAAGAAGGTGCAAGCCGAGAATCAACGCTACAAAGCAAGCCAGCACGATGGCATTGACAGGCCAGGCAAAGGCATCCCACACCACCGGCCCTGCACTCAGTTCGAGCAACAGTCCGGCTACGATAAGGCCAGCACCGATGGCAAAGCCTTCCTTCATGGTCCAGGGTTTACTCCACATAGAACAAAACAAGATGATTTACAGGGGACAAAGTTAATGAAAAAAGACTACAATTCATCATATTCCCCCATATTTTAACACATACAAAGGTAGCTGGAATCAGCTCGTAAAGCATTATCAGCCATCAGCATCCCTAACCTTAATAATGAGTTAGGCTATCATCTGCACACAAGCAACAAAGGTAAAAAAAGGGAAAAGAGAAAAAAAGTAGCTGAAAAGTTTGGTCAATTCAAAAAAAGGTAGTAATTTTGCAGTCGCAAATCGGAAACGAGGGTTCCGTAGCTCAACTGAATAGAGCATCTGACTACGGATCAGAAGGTTGTGGGTTTGAATCCCGCCGGAATCACTCTCAAGCGATTGGCAAACAAATACGGATGGTTCCGTAGCTCAACTGAATAGAGCATCTGACTACGGATCAGAAGGTTGTGGGTTTGAATCCCGCCGGAATCACAAAGGAAACGCTCGAGGAAGAAAACTTGTTTTCATTCTTCGAGCGTTTTCTTTGTATGATTAGCCCGTGGCAGGGGCAGGGATGGACGAAGTCAATCCCGCCGGAATCACACTAAAGGACACCTTTTCGGGTGTCCTTTTTCGTTTGTATGAATGCCCGCGGCGCATTTCTTGATTGCAAATTCGTAGCCAATGCCTGCTTAACAGGCAATTATCGATAGAGGAAATAGCTTCCTTCTGCTGTCTGGCAGTAACGGCGAACGAGGTCCAAGATGAACTCAGCGTTGGCGCGAACCTGTTCTTCGTTGCCATCATAGCCGTTGATAAGCACCACCAAATGACGTGTATCGATGGTTATTTTCGTACGTTCGTTGTCGCTCGTTGGAGTCCCTACCCCACCTTGTGCATCTCGATAGACGGGCAATCCCTCAATGTTCAGCATGCCACGGCCAATGCCTTCGTAAGGTTCAGCGGCACGACCAACGCCGAGTGTCAGCGTGTCGCCCACGAACTTCGAGGCATCGAAGCCGCCAATACTGTAGCCGTACTTGATGCTGGCAAGGTTGATCAGGTCGACAAGTGTGTCTATCTGATAGAGTTCCTTACCCTGCAACATGCGGCGGATGAGCTGTTCGGAAGCAGGACGATAGCGCGACGGGTCCTTTCCGCAGGCCTTATAGACACGCCGTGTGGCAGCAATGCCCGACAGTTCCTTCAGCGACTCGGTCGTAAGCGTAGCCTTGTAGTGCTCGCCCAGTGCACGTATTTCTTTCCAAAGGCCTTCGCAGTAAGGAGTATTCACCACGTCGGCCTCCACGCAGGCACCTACAAATCCCAGACAAACCTGCTCAATCTCTTCTGATACTATAACTTTCATTATTCAAATGTCGCTGTGCGACGGTTCAAAAAGTTCAATACCCTTAAGGGCGGTTCAATGCGACTGCGTCGCGGTTCAAAGGTTCACTGCCTTTCAGGCAATTCAATTTTCAATTCTCCATTTTCAATTTTCCATTTCACACATCGCAAAGATGTGTGACAAGTACCTTCACGCCGATGGCTATCAGGATGATGCCACCCAGCAGCTCAGGTTTCAGTCGGCGACGAATGCTCTCACCGAATCGCATACCGAGCAAATGGCCCAACACACCAAACAGAAACGAGCCCAGACCAATCACCACAAGTGGCCAAACCAACTGACGGATTGTGTGATAGCCCGTCACAGCCAGGGAGATGCCTACGGCCAGTGCGTCGATGCTCGTTGCCACAGCCAGTACGATGCCTGTCCACAAGTCTGTCGGATCGAAATGATGAGCCTCTTCCTCTTCACGGAATGCATCGCGAATCATCCTTCCGCCCAGAAAAGCCAACAATCCGAAGGCTATCAA
>JAEEGF011851026.1_pt1 | contig 20565 bp, 13 predicted proteins | sample 9134171 | NCBI WGS metagenome assembly JAEEGF01 (sample SAMN16246542, study PRJNA631951) | gut metagenome | biome: gut microbiome; feature: rumen; material: AP-attached | host: Bos | place: Iran: Karaj | collected 2018-10
GTTCTTTGCGTTGACTTCTTCGGCAAAAAGAGATTTTTGTCCTTTTATGTTTTCCAAAAGCGAATAAAGGCCGCGGGCCTCTTCCACGGCCATCGAACCATTTTCGGAAGCTCCGCCATTGGAAAGTTCCGCTTGGGGCAGTTCTGAAAGCAATTTCTTGGCGTCTTCGTTTCCCTGCGCGGCGGAACGAGAGAGCCATTTTTTTGCGTTTATAATTGCGTCGCGGTATTCCCCGGTTTTTTTGGGATTGACGCATTCAGTGTAGTATTTTCCAACCCAATACTGGGCCTTGGGATTTCCGTAGCGGGCGGGAGTCATGTAGCTTGCGCAGGCAAAGATTCCCACGCCTTTTCCGTAGTTCAAGGCGTATTCAACACGGCGCATCTCGCCTTCCTTCATCCATTCGTCCATCGTCTTTTCTTGGTCAAAGCAATCCAAGGGCTGAGGCGTTTCCAACTCCTTTAGCGCCCACTCTTCCGCAAAATCCTGCTCAGGAAAAGTTCCGTGGCGCTTGGCTTCGGTGTAATACTTCCAAGCGGAGGCCTCGTCTTTTTTTACGCCCTTGCCTGTCATATAAAGGTGCCCCAGCAACCTAAAGGCCATCGGCTCGTCCGCTTCGCAAGCGCGCTTGTAGCACTCAAAGGCCTTTTGGTAGCTTTGCGTAAAGCCGTCGCCGGAACGGTAAAGCTCCGCCATCTGATAATGCGCGCGACCTTCGTTTACAAGGCTTATCTGCGCGCAAAGCGGAAAAGCCGCTCCGCAAAAAAGAGTTGCGGCAAAGAGAGCGGTTTTTAACATACGAATCGCTTTCATAAAAGGGGCCTCCGTTTATTTTAAGGTCACATCAAAACTATATAATGTACCAGAATCAGATAGACTTTTCTTTTTTGAATAATTAAAGACAAGCGTAATATCATGCCTTACAGGAGAACTTTTGGACGCGACAACTTTCGCAGAAAGGGACGAATCCTTTACAATAGGCTGCTCTACAACTTTAATTGAATACCCCTGCCCCTTTAAAAGATCCATCCATCTGTTATATGACAAATCAGGATCATAACCTTTTTGCTTCCACTCTGGAACCCATGTATATTTTGTTATATACATTGAATCAAAGACTTTTCCGCTAAAACACCAAAAGTTTTGATTGTTTATCACATACAGTTTGTACTTTGGATCTTTCTTACCTTTTTTGGCCAACTCAGCGACGGTTGTCTTGCCTAGCTCGCAACCATATAACGGGAAAAGCCACTTGGAACCAGAGCCAGAACTTGTAGAGACTCCATTAAGCCTGTCGAGATTTCTCTTTGCGCGATCATTGCCATTAGCCGCCGCTTTTTGATACCATTTTTTCGCTTCGGGGATGGATGCTGCAACGCCTTTTCCATCTTCATACAACGCGCCAATATTATTTTGGGCGTCCGCATGATTTTGCGCGGCGGCTTTTTGATACCAGTCCATAGCTTTGGAGTAATCTTGCTTTACGCCTATTCCATTTGCATACCAAATGCCTAAATTATATTGCGCGGCGCTATTCCCCTGCAAAGCGGATTTTTGATACAAGTCAAGCGCCTTTGAATAATCTTGTTTTACCCCCTGTCCGCGCTCATACATATAACCAAGATTACATTGCGCGCTTGCATCACCTTTCTCAGCTGCCTTTTGATACCATTCCACCGCCTTAAAGTAATCTTGCTTTACGCCTCGTCCAAGCTCGTAAGAGCGGCCAAGATAAAACAAGGATTTCTCATATTCTTTTAAAGACGTCTGTCCGTTGGCAACAACTTTGTTGAACAGATCAAAGGCCTTGGAATCGTCCTTGGCTATGCCTCTGCCGTTCCAATAATTGTAGCCAAGTTCATAGGCTGCCTGAATGTTGCCGCCGGCAATAGCCTTTTCATACCACTTATTGGCAGTACTTGCGTCGGATGCGATGCCCTTGCCGCAATCATACATATAGCCCAGCCAATACTGAGCGTCTGGGAGCCCGCCAGACTCGGCCGCTTTCTTTTCAAGCTCAAATGACTTGGCGTAGTCTAACGCGACGCCCTTTCCGTCATAGTAAAGACGGGCAAGCGCGTGTTGAGCGCTGGGATATCCTTGATTGGCGGATTTTTCATACCAATTTGCGGCGTATTTGTAAAAGTCATCGCCTCCGTCCTGCGACACTCCCATTTCATAAACAACGCCAAGATTATACTGGCCTCTTTCGTTTCCTAAACTTGCGGAACGTTCTAGATATTTTATGCCTTTAGATGTGTCTGTAGAAACGCCTTCGCCATTAATATGCATAACGCCAAGATAGCACAACGCCTCGCCGTTATTTTTTTCCGCTGCTTTTTCAAAAAGCTCAATGGCTTTTTTATAGTCCTTTGGAACGCCTTCTCCAAAACGATAGGCGGACCCAAGCGCAAGCATAGCCTCAGCGTCGCCTTGCTCGGCGGCCATAGCGTAATACTCGGCGGCCTTGGCCATATCCTTTTTTACGAAATAGCCGGAAGAATACATTCTTCCCAAATGAATTTGAGCGTCAGCAAGGCCGGCGTCCGCAGCCTTTTTGCACAAAACCAACGCTTTCTCACCGCTCTTGACGGACAGCGTTCGCTTGCCCACATCTTCATATATGTAAGACAAATTATTTGACGCTTCAGGCAAGCCCAAATCTGACGCCTTTATCAAATACGCTTCGCCCTTTTTGCCGTCGATTTTTGCGCCGTTTCCATAATAACTTGCAAGACCAAGCGTATTAAGGCCGCGAGGATCGTTCTTTTTTGCGGCTTTGTTCGCCCATTCAAGGGCTTTTGCGTAATCCCTGTTTATTCCCTTGCCCTCATAGTAAAGCTGGGAGAGCAATCCTTGCGCGCCGACATGGCCAGCGTTTGCCGCTTCAAGACTAAGCGCGAGCGCCGATGAATACTCGCCGTTGTCTTTAGCGGACAAGGCCCTTTGATACGCGTCTTCGGCGGCAGATTTGTCGTTCTTTAGATTTTGCGCGGCAAAAGCAGTTCCAGCGTTGCTCGCTCCTCCGTACAAAGTAAAGGCCGCCCAATAAAAAGGATGCGACCATTGGCTGTCTTTTCTAAATTCATTCTTGACGGCGCGGTAAGCGTCAACATAGCTCATTCCTTCCTTGCGCTTTTTGTACATTCTGACCATAAACTCGGAAGTCGCTTCGTCGTCAACGCTCCAAAGGCTTACGCCAACGTTCTTCGCTCCGGCAACCATAAAGCCGCGCGAAAGGCCAACCAAACCGTCGCCGGAACGGATCTCGCCCATACCGGTTTCGCAAGCGGAAAGGCATACCATGTCGGCGTTCAAATCAAGGACAGAAACTTCGGGAACGGTAAGATAGCCGTCATCATTTGAAACTTTTGAAAACTTTCCGCTAACCTCGGAAAAAACAAGGCTGCAAATTTCCGGAACAAATTTATCAAAATATCCGTGGCAGGCAAAGTGAAGAATTGGATACCTTAAAAGCTGGCCGTCGCCGGAAAGTTTTTTGACGGAACTTTCCGTAACTTGCTCTTGAGTTTTTAAGGTCATTGAGCTAGGGCCAAAAACATTTGACTGGAGTCGATTCACCTCCGTCAAAGTTCCGGGCAAATTTCCCCAATGCCCGTCTTTTGAGGCAAGATAGCCGCCGATTCCTTTTTGAGCGATTAAATCCTCAATCACCTCTCTTTGATTTGCGGACATTTTGTCTGGAGAAATTTTTGTAGCCTGAATTTTGCGGGAATTCTTTTTTACGCTGGCTGAAGCATTGTCAAACATTTGCCTGTGCTGGGCTTCTGATAGGCTGTCATCATACCACGCTCCGCCAAAAGCCAGGGCGTTCCCCATGGAGCTGGAATTTTTTCCAAGCAAATAGCTGATGGAAATTGACGGAGAAAGTTCGATTGAATAACTTTCGCCAAAGTCTTTGTCAAATGAATTCTTTCTTAGGATGTCAAAAGGCAAGAACGAAAGGTTTCCGTCAGGAACAATAACCAATTCATTCACATCTTTGCCAAGTTTTGCGACAAGAGGCTCGCAAAGGCGAGCGTAAAGGTCGTTCCTTTCCTTTTCAAAGTCTTGCTCCGCCTTGCCATTAATTATTTTTGTTCTAAGTGCGTTGACGCAAGACGAATAGTCAAAGTCATTGTCCAGTTTTATGATTTGCGCTCCGTTTTTTGCAAGAATAATGCAATAGGAGTCTTTTGAATTATTTTCGTTTCCGGCTCCGATGTAATCATCGGACCAAAGAACGTATTCAACAACGGCGCGGTTTTGGGGACACCAAGCTTGAGCCTGCGCTGCAGTAACAGTTTGCGGGTTGCGCAACTGCGCGTATCTAGGAACTTTTTTTGTGATTTCCGCGTCAAGAAGAGCAAGTTTTTTTTCCGCATCCGCAAGTTCCTTTGCAATGCGCGTCATCTCTTGCGTGTCGCGATCGGCAATAGGAAGCGAATTTTGCGCGTCAAAATCTTTTTTAAGGCCCGCTATTTTCCCAATCAACTCGCGGACAGAATTTCTTTGCGCGTCTGTTATTCCGTTAAGCTTAAGCGCTTCTTCAACGCCCATTTGGTCAAGAAAAGCGCGGCTTCTCATTTGCTCCGAATATTCAAAAGCTTTTTTTGCGTCATTTTGTTCCGCAGAAAATTTTACCGCATAATAATAAACCGGCAAAATCTTTCTCATTATAGAAGATTTTTTTGAGTCAGAGTCAAGCCGCGCTTTTTCTGCCGCAGCAAGAGCCTGATTTATCGCTTGCGCGGTAAAAGCCTTGTCATCAATCTTGTAATAAAGAATGTCCTTTACTCTGTCAATGGTCAAGGAATAGTTCTGGGTGCTTTCATGCGACTTAAGGCATTTTTTCCATTCAACAAGCGCGGTTTTATTGTCTCCCGCTTGATTGGCAAAATATCCTGTGTCAAAGTAAAGCCCTTCGCAAGCCAAATTAAATTCGCCGAAAAATTTTTTCTTTATATCTAAGGCTTTTTTAAAATATTTTTTTGCCTCTTGGCTGTTTCCGTCGTTTTCGTATGTAACCCCAATTCTGTGGTACAAGTCTGCGACAAAGCCATCCTCTGTAATGCCGGCAAAATTTTGCCTAATCCACAAAGCCATGTTGTAAAGCAATCTCGCGCCGTCATTTATTATCTTTGTCCCCTTGTAATCTGGATAGATTGTTTTTCCCAAATCTGGCGGAATGGTAGTATTAATAGACTTTTTTAGGTTTTCTATCACTCCATCGTATACATCTTGGGAACTGTCAGAAAGAATCATGTCCTTTATCCAACCGTTAGGCCCAAGACTCTCAAGGAACCATCCATAGTCAAAGCAAGCCGACAGCATATGATCGTCAAAAATTTTATACTTGGCGCTTAAATTGATTGTTTTGCCATAATAGTCTGTGGCTTGAATAAGCGAATCCACGTCTCCAGTAACGCGGGCGTGCTCTTGCAGCTTTGAGGCATAAGAATTGCAAAAGACACGTATTTCAGGATTGTCTTCGCCATAGGATTTCAGGGCCATTTTCAACGCTTTTTGCGAGTAAGCGAAAGACTTTTCCTCATCCCCAATGGCGGCGTAATTGCCGGCTATCGCGTTGTAACAATTTGCCATAAAAGGATCGTTTGAAGCGTTTTTTTCAACTATCGAAAGAGACTTTTCGTAGTATTCAAAGGACTTGGAGATGTCGCCCTTATTGTAAAAAAAGAGTCCGACATTAAAATAAGCTATAGCCGTGTCAAGACTTTTTGGCCCGGCAACTTTTTCAATTATGGCGATAACTTTTTCATAGTACTTCCAAGCCTCGTCAAATTTATCCATCGCGGTATAATCAACCGCAAGGTTATTGTAGGCAGAGGCCGTGTTAGTGTTGTTTTCGCCAAAAACCCTTTTGCATATGTCAAGCGCCTTTTTATGGGCGTCTACAGCTTCTGAAATTTTTCCAAGATTATTGTAGTCATTGCCAATCAAGCCCCACAAGTCCGCGATATCCTCGTCGTTGCCGCCAAGCTTTTCAAAAATGGATATCGCCTTTTTGCGCTCTTCAATGGCTTTTTCATACTGAAATTCCGAAGAGTAGACTTCGCCCTTTCTATACGCGATGACCGCGTATAAGGAATCGTTTTCGCGATAATGCGGCTTAAGCTCTTTTTCCAGTTTATTGAGCCATTCAATGGATTCCGAAAATTCTTCGCTTTGCAAATCAGCGATCTTTTGGTCGAGTTCCGGCGTTTGAGCCCACCCTATCGCAGCGAACATCGCCACAACGGCAAAAAACAAAACTCTCTTTTTCATAAACGGCTCCTTCTAAAAAATGGGGTTAAAAATTGGCGGTCTTCAATCTTTTGACGGCTTCTTGGCTGCCGTTGGCGGAAGCTTTTTGCCACAAGTCTTTGGCTTTTGCCTTGTCGCGGGCTACGCCCAGACCTGAATAGTAAAGCTCGCCCAAACGATACTGGGCCAAAGCGTAATTTTTGTCCGCGGCCTTTTGGTAAAACTCGCTTGCCTTGCCGTAGTCCATCCAGGTTCCGCGGCCAAACTCGTAGCAAACGCCAAGTCCGTAAAAAGCGCCCTCGTAATTTTGGTCGGCGGATTTTTTGAACAGTTCCATCGCCTTGGAATAGTTCTGTCCTACGCCGCGCCCCTCAAGCAAAAGTTCGGCAAGGCGGCATTGCCCCACCGCGTTTCCTTGGTCGGCGGACTTTTGATACAACTGGGCCGCCTTTTGCCAATTCTTTGCCTCGCGCTCTTTTTGGGCAAGCGCAAGGTAATCCGTTTTGTCAGAGTTGTTTTGCGGAACAGGATTTTGCGGAGCGGGCGTCTCTTTCTTTTTTTCCGGAGCGGGAGGATTTTCAATGGGGAGCGGTTCCTGCGGCTTTGACTCTGAGATTCCCGCAAGGTAAACGGGAGTCATAAGCTCGTTGTATTCGCCGGGATTTTGCTCACCGTTGGTTTTGTCAAAAACTTCTTTTCGAACGTCGCGCAAAACCGCGCCCAATTCTTTTTTCTCCAAAATTTTCTTTGTCAAAATCGGAGTGAATATTCCGTCCTGGGCAACCTTTCCAGCTTGCGCCGAATACACGATGATGGAATTGGCAGGCTTGTATTCGCTCATAACAAGGCCGCGAGTGGCGCTGCGGCCGCTGGAAGAAGGAAGCGGATTGTTTCGGCAAGCGTCCAAGATTACGATGTTCGTCTCGCCTTGCATGCTGGCCATAACTTCGTCAACGTCTACGGCGCGGCTTGAAACCCTGCGCTCGTCCGGAATGTCCGCGTCAACAGGGATCAAATAATTTTTTCCGGCAACTTGAACGGCGTGTCCGCCGTAGTGAAAAAACGCTATTCCGCCGCTTGCCGAAACAGCGCGCTGAAAATCAAGGAGAGAGTCCAAAATCTTTTCGCGGCCAGCGTTCTCCACAATCGTTACAGCAAAGCCCAACTTTTCCAAAGACTTCTTAAGCTCCTTTGCCTCTTTTACCGGCGTGTTCAAGCTTCCAAAACTAGTGTAATTTCCGTTGGCGACAAGAAGGGCGTTCTTTGGCTCCGCAAACGCGGCGGCAATCATCGCGGCAAAAAGCGCGCAAACAAAAAGTCTTTTCATTTTACTTCCCCACAATCTCATAAGTTATCTTTGCAACGCCAAAGGCCTGGTCGGGCGACTTGCGCGCGGCTTGCTGCCGGCGCATAATCGCGTGCAAATCTTCGTTGGAATATTTTCCGCTGGCCGCCTTTGACGGAAGGTCTTCTTTGTTTGAGCAAGCGTAAATTATGACATGCTCCTTTCCAAAAACTCCGTCGTCGGCGATTCTAAGAACTCTTCCCGACAAGTCAGGAAAAACCCTTTGCTTGCCCGCTTCCAAAAAATTATTGTTCATCGGAATCCAAGCCTTGGCGCCGTTTGCGTCTATCGACAAAATGGCAAGGTAGCAGTCCGCATCGGCCAAAACCTTAAACTTAACGATGTCGTTTGGCCGCAATTTGGAAACCGGATTTCCGTTCGCGTCAAGCATGCTGCCCAACAAATCGATTTGCTTTAGCGCAAGCATAGAACTTTGCCCGCCCTGCCCCTGCTCCTTGGCAACCTGGGCAAAGGCGGGATTCTCAACGTCTTCCTTAATGCGAGAAAGTTCCCTGTATGTGTAGGGGCGGCCAATCGGCGCCTTTCCAAAATAGTTTTCGTACTTAAAACGTTCGCTCCTAGTCGGATTGGCCAAAATGACGGCGTTGGCGTTGGGACCTGGAGAATGGCTTTCAACCTTTTGCATTTGAGCGTGCGGCAAGTTAAAGTAAACGGGAACTTGCGCGCCGTCATCCCAAGTAACGTCGATTTGATAGCACTCGCCGCCAACTTGAACCATATTCCAAGCGTGTCCGCTTCCGGACAAAACAGAGCAGGGAATGCGCAATTGCTGCATGTAATAGGCAAAGGCCCTTGAATAACCCGCGCAAACGGTCTTGTAGTCAACGACGGCGCTGTAAGCTGTTTGCAACTTTCCGCCATAGTTGCCTGAATTAAAGGCTTCTATGTCGTAGTCAATCGAAAGGCAAAGGTAGTCGTGAACGTACTTGATCTTGTCCATGTCGTTGTCCAAAAGATTGGCGTAAAAAATTATTGGCATGGACATATTAAAGAAAATCTTGTTGGCGATCGGCAAGTCGCGCTCGCTGAACAAAAGCTTGAATTCAATTTGCGTTACCAAGCCGGAAATGGAATTGTAGCAATAACTGTATCCGCCCGCCCACCAAAAAAGCTCGGGGTTGTCGTAATACACCGCTTCCATTACAGTTGCCAGCTCTTCGTTATGAACGCGCGTAATAAGGTCAAGCGTGGGGTTGGCGTTCATCAAGGCCTTGTAGATTTCGTCGTAAGCCGACTTTTGGCTTGAAGAAAGGTTTTTGCGGTAAAACAAAAAACTGTCTGGGAGAGCGTCGCCAAACGCGTCCACTTTTGGAAAGCGCTCAAAGCCGCGCAAAAGCTTTTGGTCAGGCAGCGCGACTTCGGTCTTGTTCTTTACCGCAGTTTTGTCTTGTTCGGCCAATCCCGACTTTCCGGCGCCAGACGCCCCCTGGCTAAAATGAGTCTTGGGTTTTATCGTAAAGTCAATGTCGCTTGACTCGTACGAAAAAAGCGCGGCGCAAAAAAAGGCCGCGGCAAAAGCCAATATAATCTTTTTCATTCAACCACCGTATAAACAATCTTGAACATTCCGTTTGCGGAATCCTTGGTTCCCGTTCCAGCGGAATTTGACTTGAACGCTCCAATGCCTCGAGTGTTCCCTATCATACCCTTGCGGTATTTTCCTTCCAAAAAGCTTACTTGGCTTTGCAGCGCTTCGTTTGTGGAAAAAGCGTGAATGATGATTGATTCCGCTCCATAGATTCCGTCCATAACCTTAAAATCCGTCCCCTCGATGTCAGGAAAAACGCGCTTTTTTCCGGCGGGAATAAAGTTGTCTTCTATCGGAAGCCAGTAAACGTCGCCGGTCGCGTCTATTCCCTGCAAGGCTATGTATGAGTCCGAGCTTGTTTGAATCACAAACTTTACGATGTCGCCGGGCCTCAAAATTTCGGCTTGGTTTCCCTGCTCGTCAAGCATACAGGCGCTTATCTTAAGCTTTTCGTTGGAAGTGTTTTGGGCGGCGGCGGCAAAGTCTTCGTCCACAAGTTTTTGCGTCTTTATGTTTGAAGGATAAAGGGTGTAGCCCTGCACCTTGTCCTTTGCAAAGAACACGCCAGCGCTTTTCACAGGCTTTGCGTCCTGGTCCAAAAGAGTAAGAACAAGCTCAACGCCGCCGTCCTTTTCGTTGTAGCGACCGTCGATGACATAATTCTTTTTCGCCGCGTTATTTTTGGGCATAAGCATTCCGGCTCCAAGGCTGCGGGTGGCGGCAACGATTTTGGCCCCATCGTCCGCGTTGGAAGAAGGAACGATTTTTATTCTTCGCGTGTTGTCGGCCGCCTTTTCTATCTCCCCCCTAAAGAAAGGAACGACGCTTCCGCAAACATCGGTGTCGGCGTAAGTGATTTTTCCGATTACCGCTCCGGCCTCGCCCACTCCGTTTTTCATAAGCGCTTCGTCAAAAGTCTTTAAAACGTCTTGAACGGATCTTTCGGCAAAGAGGCCCACGGCAAGCGACGCGCAAATAAAGAACAAATAAAATCTTTTCATACCCTTCTCCTCCAAAAACTAAAAGTCAAACTCGCCGACGGCGTTGGTCCTTACAAGAGCGCACGGAGCGGAAATGTTTCCCTCGTCGTTTGCGTTGACCAAAAGAACTCCAAAACCATAGCTTTCAAACTCAGCGATTTTAAAGGCAACTTCGTAACGGCTTGTCTTAAAAATGTGCTCCCATTCCACAACACCGCTTTTTATGTTTACGCAGCGAATAAAAGGCTTGCCTCCGTTTCCCGCGGAATCTTTGGCGTCAAGCGAACCACAGACAAGCAAAACGCCTTCTTTGCGCTTAATTTTCATATCCATTATGTAGGAATTGGGCTCTCGCGCCGAATAAAGAACGTCGACGCCTCCGCCAGCCTTGACTTGAACCACAGTCGCCGTGGGGCGTTCTTGCCTTGCGCTTTCGCCGGCGATAAAGGTGGCGCCGTCGTCGTCATACAAAACCGCTGTCACAGACTGAACGAATTCTTCGGCAAGCGGATCAAGGTCAAAAGGCTTTACCTTTGAAAGCGCAAGTCCCGCTCCAACGGAATACTCCAATGGACTTCCGTTCATGTCGGCGCCGCGTACATAAAGGTTTCCGCCCTTGTCCTTTCTTATCGTGTCAAAACCCGCGGAGCCTTTTACAGGAAGGCGTTTTTTTAGTTTTCCTTCCACGTCATAGTTTAACAAAAGGCCTTCGTAATCCGCGCCTACAGTCTGAGCCGCGATCAAAAAAGATTCCGGACCGTCAAAGGCGATGTCGTAAAGATAAGTGTCCGCGCCTTTTACAGAACACGGCTCCTTCCAGTCCTCCGCTCCCGAGGCGTCTATGCGCTGGATAAAGCCCTCGGAATACAAGTTGCCCTTTGCGTCCTTTACATTGTCCGTTCCCAAAACAAAAGCCTTGTTTCCTTTTGTTTTTATTCCGCGCAAAATAACCGAGCGGCCGTATTCCTTTTTCCAAAGTTTTTCCTTTACGCTCTGAATAGGCCTTGCGTCCCTTAGCGTCACCTTTCCGTCTTTGTAGGAAATGTAGTACACGTAGCCTTTTCGGTAGGAAATGCCGGTGGCAAGCCTTGCGTTTGTTGATGTAGGCATTATTGTAAATTCGCTGCTAACGCTTCCTATAGGACATACAGCTACAGAATGAGCCGCAACAGAGCCGACATCCGGCAAAGCGTTTCTTGAATTCACAACGCCTTTTGTGTAGCAAGAATAACCGATGGTGCCGCGGCCCCTGCATTCAACAACTTCATCAGAGTCGTTAAAGACAACGGCATAACAATGCTCCACATACTGGCCTGTGGGATTTGCGATCGAAAAAATTTTTTGATTGTCAGAAAGCGTTTTATTCTCGTCAAAAACATAAAACACTTTGTCAGTCAACGGCACAGTATACTCAATGTCCCAATCCGCGGAAGCCATGGCGGAATTATGGAGCGGAAATTTATGTTCGACCTGCGCGCCAGGCGCGATCCGCTCGCCGTCAACTAAAATTTCAAAGTCAGAGTTGTTTATGACTGTGGCGGAAAAAGTATTGTCTTCAATTTTTGGCTTTGCATAGATTGGGTACAGTAAAGCGCAAAGCGCCACAAGGCAAAAAAAAGCTCGTTTCATAAAAAACTCTCCGTAAATAAAGAAAAAATTCGCCGCCCCGCAAGCGAGACGGCGAATTCCATTTAGGCTAAATAACTATCACTCGCCAAAGAGCGAGATGCGAGAATCATCAACGAGGCTTTTCTTCTCAATCTCGCGAATGCCATATTCATAATTTCCGTTCATGTCTGTTACAGAAAGCTCGTAAACATATCCCGGTCTAAACACATACTTTGATATAGGCATCGTGTGAATGTTTGGAGCTATGCGGCAAGCCAAACTTGTATAAGTCTGGCCGCTTTCACCCATTTCGGAAGCGATTTCATAAGTGTCCAATCGGCCCGACGGAGTAAGACGACGACCTTTGTTGCTAAGCAAGTCTTTTGTTCCGTCCCTAAATTCAATACTTTTCTTTGTGCCGTTCTTAAGCTTAATAAAGGCAACTTTATAATTAACGGCGCCTGCGCTTGGACCATTCCACTCATAACTATTTATTTCGCTCGAACCAACTGGATCAGGAAGCACAGTTTCGGCATCCGCTTCTTTTCCCGCAAAAGAAGTCTTTTCACCCGTTTTGGGATCTACATAAATAAATGTCGGGAAAATATCAGTTCCATACCCATCAAGATCAGGCTCCAAATAAACGCGCTTGTGTCGCAACAAGGGCGGAAGCGTAGCGATAACCTCACCTTGCGCCTGCGAGCCTTTTCTCAACTCAAGAACGTATCCCGGCGAAAGATTGCTTACATAAATGCAGTGTTTTTGCTGAACATCAATTCCCTTATAAATAGAAATATCGCTTCTATCTCCCGAGTCATTCAAGTTATAAACAACAAGTCCTGTAAAAACTACGTCGTCCTCCGTAATTCTTGCCTTACCCTTATAAATCTCGTAAGATGCGGCGCGAATCATAAGAGAGCCGCTTGCAGGAATACTCGGAACATTTCTTAAATCAAAATTCGTGCTTCCACGAGCATGTACGCCTCCAAGAACCGTGCCTTTTTCGACTTTTCCTACAAAGATAACTAACTCACCGTTTGTTTCGTTCCTCACAGTAAGGCTTCCGCCCTGATTTTCAAAGCTCACGTCTTTCTTTTTGAGCGTGACTGAGCCGTCCTTCTTCTTTGCGGCGCTGAGCGGCAAGGCGGCCACAAGGGCCATCGCGGCTACAAGCGCCACAAGCAATTTGTTTTTCTTCATAAAAACACCTCTCTATAAAAAAGAATCATAACCCGTAGAATAGGCAAAAAGCCAAAGCGAGTTAAAAAAAAAGCGCCGAATGAATATAATCGTAAATCACTCAGCACCTTTTATCATATTAATAATTATAGACCAGTATATCTTAAAAAGCAAATAATTTTTTGTTATTTAATACAAATTTCTTCTATGTTAAAATAAATATATTGTTTCCTTATTTCCAAAGCTCGCCCTGTTTTTTCAGTTTTAGCTTTTTTCCGTCGATTTTTAGGGTCAGCGTGTCTTTCTTTAGGCTGAACGGCATTACCGCCTCGTAAGTCGCATACTTTTCAAAACCCTTAAAAATCGCATCCACAGGCGGAACGGAAACCTCACCAAAAGGATAGTCAAGACTCTTTTGATTTTTATTCTTGGCATTTTGGCTGAGCGGGATAAAGTCGGCCGCCGCGTTGCTTAGATAAAGAATATTGTTCTTGTAAAAAATATGGTTGGCCGACGTTCGGCAAAAATCGCCGTCGCGATAAAACAGCATAATCATCGCTCCGCCATAAATGTAGATTTTTGTGTCCAGGCAAAACTTTTGACCGTTTTCCGTTCCGTAAAACTTGCAAGTCCACGTTCCGTCAAGGGAGCCGTCTTTTGGCGGATAAAGGCCGTTTTTTAGCGCGTATTTTGTAAAATGATATTTTTTTCCAAAAGCCTCAATTTGCAAATTGTTTTCAGCGTCAAAGGAATATGGAAAGACAAAATCCACGTCGCAAGTCCGGGAATCTTCCGAGACCCTCCAAACATTGGCGGCCTTGATTTTTATAAAGTCCAAGTTGTAGGAATACATGCCATACGCCACAACGGTGTCCTTGCCGTCGTCGAGAAAAAACCAAGCGTAATTGTCCGTGTCCAGCAATAGGCAATCAACGTCCGAGGTTTTCCATTCTCCGTAAACGCGGGGCGACTTTTTGCCGCCGGAATTCTTGGCCTGGCCAAAAGCGGCCGACGCAAAAAATAAAAGCGCGCAAAACAAAAGCGCCCTAGCCGCAAAAATTTTTTTCATGACACACTCCTCCTATATTATCTTCCTTCCAAAATTCTTAGGTTGCAATACGCCGGCTGGGAGCAAGCGTCCGCGTGAAGGTGCAAGCCGTTTCCCTCGCACCAGCGCCACGACTTGCACTTTTGGCAGATGCCGGTTTTCGCCCACGAGCGGTCGCGCATATTGGAGAACCTCTCGTTCCACACGTCCATAAAGTCGTCTTTGTAAATGTTTCCCTGAATAAAGTCCGGGCTTCGGACGCTTAGGCAGCCGGTTATGGAACCGTCGCACATGACCGAAGCGATGTTAATGCCGCTCCTGCAAAAGAAAAGGTAATTTCTTGCCTTTAACTCATACGGGCCCAAGTAGCCCTCGCAAGAATGGCTTGCAAAAATAGAGCCGCCGTCCGCGCTCTTGTAGCTTCTTGTTTCTATTATAAAATCCATCAAGCGCCTGTACTGCTCGCCGCTAAGCGAAAGCGAGTCTTGCGCCGCGCGGCCGCTTGGAAAAATGCAAAAGAGCCTCCAATACTCAACGCCCTTCGCTATCAAAAAATCGCGGAGCGACGGCAGCGCGTCAATATTCCCTGAGTGAACGCAAGTGATAACGTCGAACAAAAAAAGGCGCGGGTATCTTTCATGCCTCTCAACGCAAAGCTCGATCGCCGAGACGACGCTTCCAAAGGACTTTTTGTTTTTGCGCAAATAAAAGTGCTCTTTTTCCAAGCCGTCAATGCTAAGGCTAAGGCCTCCAAGCCCGCTTTTTATCAAAGAGTCAAAGCGCTCGCGCGTCATCGCAAGGCCGTTTGAAACCATGCACCAATTAAAGCCCCGCTTTCGGATTTCCGCTCCGGCCGCCTCCAAATCATTTCTAAGCAAAGGCTCTCCGCCTGTCACGCAGACAGTCATCTTTTTATTGGGATTTTTTTCTTTTACGGAGTCCAGAGCCTTTGCAAAATTCTCAAGCGGCATGTCGGGAACATTAGACTCCTTTGTACAGTCCGAGCCGCAGTGCCTGCAATTTAAATTGCAGCGCCTTGTGCATTCCCAAAAAAGATAGTCAAGGGAACGCTCTTTGGCAGAGTTGTGCCTATAGAGCCTAAAAATTTCGCGGCGGAGGAAATCCTTTGCGCCCATATTATTTCTTTGATTCCAAGAAAACAATTTCTTCGCGGGTGACTTCGTAGGTTTCAAACGAGAAGTCGCGGCGCAAAGCCTTGAGTTTCTTTTTGGGGTCGGAAACAATCATCGTGTAGTCAACGCCCACTCCGGCCCACAAGTTCATGTCGTCAAAGTAATACACGCCTTTTTCGTCGGTAAAAACTTCGGCCATTTGTCGCGTTCCGTTATAAACCGCGACTTTAATTCCCGCCAAAGGCTCCTTTGTCTTTGCGTCAAAAACGGCCCCATACAACTTGGTCGTTATGTAATTTTCCTGTCCGCCATAAACGCAAATCTCGGTGTCCTGCAACTTAAAGCCTTCGACAGTCTTGCTTCTGCAGCCAGCGGCCATTCCAACCGAGGAAACTCCCAGCAAAGAAAGAGCGACGGCGCAAAGCCGCTTTATCAAAACAGATTTTGGCATCATAACGGGCCTCCTCGCTGCAAATTCTACACCCAGATATAGCAAAAAGCAAATAATATTTTGTTATCCCGTTCCGCTCCACAATACAATACATTTATATAGAATGTAAAAAAAACAGCGAATTTCCTCCCAAAAAATGTGAAAATTCCCCTAAATTCCCTAAAAAAAATTTGACAAATCGGAAAAAGCGCCTTAAAATAATCTCTATAATAATATAATTTAACGGAGGGCCTGTATGGCTAAAGTTGAACTCAAAGGAATTGGCAAAATCTACGACGGAAACGTTCGCGCGGTTACCAATTCAAACATCACAGTAGAAGACAAGGAATTCTGCGTATTCGTAGGACCTTCTGGATGCGGTAAGTCTACCACTCTTCGCATGATCGCCGGTTTGGAAGACATTTCAGAAGGAAAGCTTCTTATCGACGGAAAGGAAATGAACGACGTTCCGCCGAAAGACCGCGACATCGCGATGGTTTTCCAGAACTACGCTTTGTATCCTCACATGACAGTATACGACAACATGGCGTTCGGACTTAAGATCCGCAAGATGGACAAAAAGGAAATCGACCGCCGCGTTCAGGAAGCCGCCAAGCAGCTTGACCTTACACAGTACCTTACAAGAAAGCCCAAGGCTCTTTCGGGCGGTCAGCGCCAGCGCGTAGCCGTAGGCCGCGCCATCGTTCGCAACCCCAAGGTATTCTTGTTTGACGAACCTCTTTCCAACCTTGACGCCAAGCTTCGCGTAACAATGCGCGCCGAAATCGCGGCCCTTCACAACCGCTTGCAGGCCACAATGATTTACGTAACTCACGACCAGATCGAGGCCATGACGCTCGGCGACAAGATCGTTGTAATGAAAGACGGCGTTATCCAGCAGATTGGCGCTCCGCTCTACCTTTACAACAACCCGATCAACAAGTTCGTTGCCGGCTTTATCGGAACTCCGCCGATGAACTTCCTTACCGTAAAGGTAATCGAAAAGGGCGGAAAGGTAGTCGTTGACGAAGGTTCGTTCTCTGTCGTTCCCACAGCCGACCAGCAAAAGCGCCTCAAGGCCTATGTTGGAAAGGAAGTTTACTTCGGAATTCGTCCGGAAGACTTGGAATACAGCGAAAAGGCCGGCGAGAACGCCATGCAGATGAAGATCACCAACAAGGAACCCCTTGGAGCTGAGACTCACCTTTACTTGTCTACAAACAAGGGCCAGAACATCATCGCCAAGACAACGGCCAACGCCGCGTTCCGCTTGGGCGAAACTGTAACATTGCTCCCCGACATGAAGAAGGCCAAGTTCTTCTCTACAGAAGAAGGCGAGCCCAACATCATCGAGGACATCAAAAAAGAATGGTAAGCTAAGCATTATCCGGCGGTTCGCCGCCGGAATTAAGCGCGAAGCATTACATATGAAGAACGGCGAAACGGCAACAAGGGCCAACGCCGTTCTTTTTTTTGTCCGCTTGATATTTATTCCGCGTTCCTATAGAATGGCGAAATGCAAGAAAAGCCAGTACAAGAAAACAAGATGGGCGTGATGCCGGTTGGCCGCCTTTTGGTGAATATGTCGCTTCCGATGATGATAAGCATGTTCGTCCTTTCGCTTTACAACATCGTTGACAGCATTTTTGTCGCAAAAATAAACGAGGAAGCGTTGACTGCCGTGTCGATGGCTTTTCCCTTTCAAATGCTTATGGTCAGCTTTGGCTTGGGAACGGCAGTCGGCGTAAACGCCTTGCTTTCGATGCGCCTTGGACAAAAGAACCAAGAGGCTGTGAACAAAAGCGCGATGAACGGCATCTTTTTGGCCGCGGTGACTTATGTCTTTTTCGCCATTCTTTGCCTCATCTTTGTTCCGCCCTACTTTAGAAGCCAAACGCAAAACCAATCAATCATAGACGACGGAATCATTTACCTTTCCATCTGCATGCTATTGGGCTTTGGCATGTTTGGCCAAATGATGTTCGACCGCCTCTTGCAGGCCACCGGAAAAACGATTTGGACCATGGCCTCTCAATTGGTCGGCACAATCTTTAACATAATCTTTGACCCGATTTTGATTTTTGGACTTGGACCTTTTCCCAAAATGGGAATCGCCGGAGCCGCGGCCGCCACAGTTGCCGGACAAATTTTGGGGGCCTGCGTGTCGCTGGCCTTTAACCTAAAGGCAAACCATGAAGTCCAGTTTAAGTTAAAGGGCTTTCGCCCGGACCCGACAGTCATTTTGCAAATCTACAAGGTAGGCGCTCCGTCCATCGTTTTGCAGGCGGTGGGCTCTCTTACCACTTACACGCTCAACTTGATTTTGGGAATGTTCAAGGGAATCGCAGACACAGCCATCGCGGTCTACGGCGTTTACTTTAAGCTGAACAGTTTTGTGTTCATGCCTGTCTTTGGCTTGAACAGCGGAATGGTTCCGATAATCGCATACAACTACGGAGCGAAAAAGCCGGACAGAATCAAGCGCGTAATAAAGCTTGCCATAATCGCGGCCTGCTGCATTATGACTGTGGGCGTTTCGCTCTTTGAATTTTTTCCAAAGCAGCTTTTTGAGCTTTTCAACGCCTCTGACCAAATGCTGGAGATTGGAATCCCGGCTCTGCGAACAATCGCGCCCAGTTTTATGGGAGCGGCGGTTTGCATTTGCCTTGGCTCTGTTTTCCAAGCCTTGGGAAGCGCAAGCTACAGCATGTTTGTCAGCATAGCGCGCCAGCTTTTGTTCTTGCTTCCAAGCGCCTACTTGCTTTCGCTTACGGGAAAAATCAACAATGTCTGGTGGTGTTTTATAATCGCCGAAACTATCTCGATCACGCTTTCGCTGTTTTTCTTTGCGCGCGTCAAGAAAAATAAGATTGGATGATATTGGGATCGAACCAACGGCGGATTCCAGCTGTTTTTCATTAAATTGCGCGACCTACGCGCAATTCCTTGCAATATAATAATTTATATAAACACTTTTGTCAAGAAAATTATCATAATTATTGCAAAACAGCAAAAAAATGTCTCGATTTGCTATCATATCTGCTATCATAAATGCTGACAATTTTTCCCAACGTCAACCGTTTTTCATTTATGCGAACACTCGCCTATTTTGCCGCGCAGAACTTTAGCGTTAAACCGCATCAAAGTTACGCGAAGGCGAGTTCCAAACGACGATTCGATTTCACGCAGTCAAGAAGATAGTAGTTGATGATGTTCTGGTAAGGCATTCCTGTTTCGTTCGACATTTCCTTAAAATAGTCAATCACCTGCTCATCCAAGCGGATTGTTATTTGCTGCTTGAGTTTTCCAATATAAGGGTTTTTCACAGCCTTTGAAAAATCGTAATGGTCTCTCATATCAAAGTCCTCCGTATTGCTCAGTTTCCTGTCCGTCAGCTTTGTTAAGACGGCGCAACGTTGCATCATCTTAACTGACACAGTATTAAAGCACAACTTTAATGCGCTAACCCATTGTTTGCTCTATACTTTTCTCCGTCGGTTGAGAGAAAAAAAAAATAAGGAGCAAAAAAATGAAGAAAATTTTTGCGCGGCGCAAAATCGCCGCTATTGCGGCTGCAGCGGCATTGACATTGGCTGGATGTTCCAACGCTTCTGGCGGTGGAGGTAGCGACGGACAAAGCGAAGCCGACCTGACGGCAGCGGCCGCGAAGACAAAATACCTCGCGATGGCCGGAACGTGGACTAAAATCGACTCGCAGGGAAAGACCAACACCCTAGTCATCGACTCGGAGAAAGCGTCGTTAGATTTCGCTTCTGACGGCGAATACAAAAATTATTACACTTCAGATTTTTTTGCTAGCACAAAAAATACCTCCTCCAATGCTGGCCAAATCTTAATCGAATACAAAGGCGTTTCCACATTCAACACAGCAACCTCAATTACGGTTTCTCTTCACCCTAACCATTTGCAAGATTACGGTTCCGCCGTACAAGCCGTCAAGGCTGGCAAAGGAAAGGATTTTACTAATGGAGATGTATGTCTTTATAAAGTCGTAAATGACACTACGGTTTCTTCAACCGCAAAGTTTAACCCTCATGTCGTCGCTTTAGCGTTGAGGTTTGTGTCAAACGACAAAATTGAGGCGTTGCTTTACAAAGGCTCTTTGAGCGGCGCTTCAACAACTTTTCCTGAAGTTTATTCAATTACATTTGAAAAAAAATCTGGAAGCGGTTCCGGTGGTCAAGGCGGCGGAGAGTTGAACTTCTCTGTTTACGGCGATTGGAAAAAACAAGGCGAAACCAGAATTGGATGGCACATTCAAATAAATTCCAACGGAACGTTTGACATGTTCCAAAACGATCAAATGACGGCAAAATATACAAACCGAAAAGCGTCAATCAACGGAAACAGAATTGAGCTTAGCTATGTCATGTCAAACAACACGGACATGTCGCAAAAGGATACGTTTGAAGTTTCCGGAAGCGCGTCGCAGATGAAATGGACTTTGGTCTCAAGCGTCACGACATACCAAGGCACGTCAAGTCCGGACACGAACCACTCGACTCTGCTGCAAAATATATTCGGCCTCTCAAGCTCGGACTATCCTGTCAAGGAAATGACTTTCGTTCCATACTGATAACAAATTAAAGTACAACTTTAATGACAAGAACCGTTTTTGCATTATAATAAAATTGTTGGGCGAGAGATTGCACTTGCTGTATCCTGTCCAATAAAAGCGCGGTCTTGTTTTCCGCGTCTTTTGGAAGCAATGGCGGCACCCGCCTGTCCGCGGATACGAGAGCGCTCAGGCTTGTAGCCGTAACGGCGTTTACCGTCGTTACGGTTTCCGCCGCTTCCGTTTCTTTGCTTATCGAATAAATAAAGCATGGCTTTAATGCGCGCCGTTCGCTCTTGCGCTATAATACGATTGTCGTTTACGTCAGAGATAGCCGCTGCGGTGTTTCCTTCGGGATTCTGCGACAGAGGAGCGCTGCCCTCTAACGACATTCGCTCCTGCCTTTTGGCGGGAGCGTTTTTTTTTGGAAGTTGACACAACAAAAAAGCCTTG
>JAEEGF010916738.1_pt1 | contig 20559 bp, 24 predicted proteins | sample 9134171 | NCBI WGS metagenome assembly JAEEGF01 (sample SAMN16246542, study PRJNA631951) | gut metagenome | biome: gut microbiome; feature: rumen; material: AP-attached | host: Bos | place: Iran: Karaj | collected 2018-10
GAGTTGCCGTAGTTAACAGGGAATGCTGGAATTTCCTTCTTTTCAACATTTGCAGAAACTGCTGCTTCATCAAATGAAGATACTTTTGCATCTGTAAGGAATTTATTTGCTTTATTGATAAAGTAATTTTCAATATAACCAGATTCATAAGAAGTAAGGTATGTTCTTACAACCTTGAGAATTTCTGGAACTGAGCTTTCTTCTTCTGAAGCAGGAGCGGCATCAAGTGTAATGTTGAAATCAGCTGCCTTTGCAGGACCATCACCGCGGAAAATTGAATAGCTTGAAGATGTGCTGTATGGCTGCTTTGTTTCAATAACTTCAGACAACTGATCTTTTTCAAGGGCTTTTACTGCTGCAGCATCCTCTTTGGATACGAGAATTTCATTTTCAATAGCATATGCATAGTTGCTTGTAAGCTTACCAAGTGAATCAATGTAAATCTGTGAAGAACGGCTTACAGCATCTTCAAAAGTGATTTCATTAGACTTAAGCTGCTTAAGGGTATTTACTGCAGTATCCCTGCTGTCAAATGTAAGTGCTGAGAGATCATACTTTGTAAATTTATCTGCATTGTCCTTTCCATATGCAAGAACTTCTTCTTCAGGTAAATCTGTTGTGCTCCACTGTACCAGGTCAAAAGAATGCTTTTCAGCACCCATTTTAGAGATGAAGTCAAGTTCCTTTGAAGAAATCTTTGAACCGTAGAGAGATTCGCCGTTTACCTTTGTGAATGAACCGTTAAGGTCATCTGTATAGCGGTTTGCTATCAGTCCCTTTTCAATAGATTCTCTTGCAGAAGCAAGCTTTGCCTTGTCAGCAGAATTATATGCTTCCTGATCGAAATTACCGTCTGTATTAAGGAATGCGTTAATCAGTTCATGATCAACTGCTCTCTTTGATACTGTATAGCCGGTCTTCTTTACTCTTTCAGCATAGGCATAAGATTCAACTGTTTCCTGATATGCCTGCTGAAAAATATAGTCTCTGATATTTGTATTTGTATTAATGTCAATGCCTGCTCTCTGGTACATTTCTGCATAATTGCTGACTTTCTGTGCAAAATCTGAACCAGCTTCCCATGCAATCTTTTTGCCATCATATTTGCCGAATACTGGAGTATTAGCTTCTTCTTTTCTGGAAGAGATAAGCTGAGCGATACTTACAGATCCAACAGGGATAAATACTAAAGCTGAGATTATAAGGATAATCACAGCACCAACGTTTACTTTTCCTTTTTTGCCGTTTTCTTTTGCCATAGGAATGTTCCTTCATTTGTTAAATTATAGTGGTAAGATTTTATCACTGTAAAAAATGGCTGTCAATGTTATGTTACTTTAATAGTAGAAATAATCACTCTTTTCCGGCGAAAAAAGCCCTCTTTAATTGACTAAAGTAAGTTAAATCAATATTATATATGCTCACACTGTCTAGTGTGGATAACTATATCTGAGGTCTTAGAAAATAAGACCTTTTGGAGGAACCAATGGTTAAAATCAGACTTAAGAGGTTTGGTACAAAGAAGCGCCCAGACTACCGTATCGTAGTACAGGACTCACGCAAGCCTCGCGATGGAACAACTATCGAAGAAATTGGTGAATATCACCCAATCGCTTCGGAAGGTCAGACTGTTCTCAACGCAGAAAGAGCAAAGTACTGGCTCGGTGTTGGTGCTCAGCCTACTGCAACCGTTAAGAAGATTCTTAACGTAAACGGCTTGTCTGTTAACGGAAAAGCTATCACAAAATAAACTGTAAAGGAGACAAGTCATGGAAAAAGACCTGATTGAATATATCGCAAAATCATTGGTCGACGATCCAGCTCAAGTCACTGTTACAGAAACCGAAGGTGAACGTGGACCTGTACTTCAGTTAAGCGTTGCTCCGGGTGATATTGGCAAGGTTATTGGCAAGTACGGTCGTATTGCAAAAGCTCTGCGCACTGTTTTGAGCGCTTCCTCTAATAAGGATGGTAAGCGTTACAGCCTGGAAATTCTGGACTGATGACAGAGCAGTTTGTTGTTGGAATTGTCCGCGGAACACATGGAGTAGCGGGCGAGTTTAAGGTAGAAAGCACTTCCGGCGAGTACGAACATTTTGAACGTATGGAAGAAGTGACTTTAACAGACGGAAGTACGAGCAAGGTCTTCAAAGTTGAAGAAGTAGCTCCTGGTACTGGAACTCTGTATATGAAACTGGCAGGGATCAATTCACCTGAAGAAGCTGCAAAATACAACAGGTGGGAGATCGTAGTTCCCCGCAAATACGCACATCCTCTGCAGAAGGGTGAGTGGTACATAGAAGACCTTAAAGGTTTGTCTGTGTTTTATAGTGATGCAGCGGGTGGTACCGCAACGGCAGAAAATACTGTCGGAACAGTCACAAACGTAATGGAAGGCGGATCAGGTTATCTCGTTGAGATTTTGCTGTCCGAGAGCTCTACGCTTTTAGCTGACAACGTTAAGTTTGACAAAAATCACAATCCCAGAAAGGTTTTTGTACCATTCAAGGATCAGTTTATTGGCAAAGTTGATGTAGATGCTAAAATGATGCAGCTGATGCACCTCTGGATTCTGGAGTAACTCCAATGAAATTTACTGTGCTGACCTTGTTTCCCGAAATACCCCGGGCTTTTTTTGAAAGTTCGATCATGGCTAAGGCGGTAGAACGGGGAATTATTGCCTACGATTTGGTTAATATCAGGGATTTTGCCCTGGATAGACACCACACATGTGATGATGCAACCTATGGCGGAGGAGCCGGACAACTTTTGTTACCGGAACCTTTAGGAAAAGCTTTGGATTCAGTTGAAGCTTACAAAAAGACGAAACATGTTATTTATGTTACGCCCAGCGGTAAGCCTTTTACTCAAAAAAAAGCTTTAGAACTTAGTCAGAAAGAAGAGATTGTCTTTGTATGCGGTCGTTACGAAGGTATAGACCAGCGTATAATTGATACTTACGTTGATGAAGAGATTTCCATTGGAGATTATGTAATGTCCAGCGGAGAACTTGCAGCTACTGTAATGGTAGATGCCATTTATCGTCTGGTAGATGGAGTAATCACGGAAGAATCTCTGGACGAAGAAAGTTTTTCTGACGGACTTTTGGAATATCCCCAGTATACAAGGCCAAGTGTATATAAGGGCATGGCTGTACCGGAGGTTTTAACCAGCGGTAACCACGAAGAAATCCGAAAGTGGCGCCTTAGAAAGAGCCTTCAAAAGACACTGCGCAATCGTCCTGATTTGATTGCAAAGGCTAGAGAAAATGGTACTCTTTCCATTGAGGCAGAAAAAATGATCGAAGAACTTACGGACTTTGTTACATACAAAAATGACCGTAAGAAAAGCTGGCAGCTTAGATCTATGAGAGCTAGGGCCGCCCGCAATAACCAGGAGAAATAGAATGGATCTTATTAAGACTATTGAAGAACAGCAGAAGAAAGAAAATGCTTTGACTTTCCAGGTAGGCGATACAGTTAAGGTTCACTTTGAAATTATCGAAGGTAAAACAAAGCGTATCCAGATCTACGAAGGTCTCGTTCTCTGCATCAAGAATAGCGGTGCTCGTAAGACATTCACTGTACGTAAGGAAAGCTACGGTGTAGGTGTTGAACGTGTATTCCCAGTAAACAGCCCACGTGTACTTAAGGTTGAAATTGTTCGCCCAGGTAAAGTACGCCGCTCAAAGATTTACTACGTACGTGAAAAGGTTGGTAAGGCTGCCAAGATTAAGGAACTTATCGGACCTAAGGCAAACGCACGTGTTGCAGCTTCAAGAGCAGCAGCAAAAGCAGCTGATCAGCAGGAAGCAAACCTTAAGAGCGAAATTAAGGACGAACTTGCAGCAGCAGAAGCAGCAAAGAAAGCAAAATAATTTGCTGACAGGCTGAGTCTGAATTGCAGAAAACCGGATTCTTTTTCAGAGTCCGGTTTTTTTTATTTAAAATCGTTTATATACGATAAAATGACCTTGTAAATCCCTCAAATCCTCTTTATAAAATATGTATGGCAGGACCAGAGATTCATTTTATTCAGACTCAAAATCTTACTCAGGGAACCTATTCCAGTTCGCTGGAAAATGGAAGCCGTGTTTTTGTAAGGGTTCTGGAAGATTTAGGGGGAGGAAAATATCAGGTTTCTTTTGGAGGAAACCGTTTTAATGTGAGCAGTAAGAATGTACTGCTTCCTGGACAGAGTTTTAAGGCTCAGATTCTTTTACAGAAAGAAGCCGTAACCCTCATACCTGAAAACAGGGAAAATCTGGCTGCTGAGTCCACTGTAAAAAACACTTCACTTCTGGAGCAGGAATTATTTTCCCTTGGACTGGGCAATGACGGGATAACATTAAAACTTCTCCAGTTTATGCAGCAGTCCGGCCTTAAGATCGATAAAAGTATTATGAACCGGGCCGCTCTCCTGGCTAAGAAATTTCCTGGAAAAGAAAAAAAAGCTGCTGAAATTGCAGCCCTCCTTCTTGAAAAAGGTATAGATGGGGATGAAAACACAATTCAGACACTTTTATCTCTTTTAGATTTTGATGAGAGGGGGGATTTTTCTGGAAATGAAGAGGATAAAAATAATCCGGCAGAAAGTACGTCTTTTGAACAATCCTTTCTTGCCAGACTTTTTCCTGAAGAATCAAGTCAGAATTTTAAGAAAAATAAGCCTGGTCTCTTAACTCTTGTAAATCAGATTAAAAATGGCAGGCATCACTGGTGTTTTTTGCCTTTTACCTGGCAGCCGGATTTAATGGATTCAAAGAATAAAGATGAATTCAGGGGAATACTGCGGATTTTAATTGATTCAGATTTAAATCAAACAGAAAAAATTGAAATTAGTGTAAAAATTAATTTGAAAAAATATGATTTTGTATTATATTATAATGCAGGCAAGGTAAAGGAAGTTCGGTTCTGTACATTACCGCCGCTTTTGTCCCAGAATATTTCACATGAGGAAAGACGGCTTGGAGAATTGCTTCGTTCCGGCATGAACCTGGCAGATTCTGTGCCAGTAACCTATTCCACCTCTGCTTTTATAGAAGGCCTTTGTGCAGCAGATGAATACCCCAGGGGTGTTAACTGTCAGGCCTGATTTTTTGTCATTTTAATATGGATAAAGTAAATAAAGCTGTAGCTTTAAAATATCCCAAAGACGCTGATGCTCCCTTCATTACTGCAAAGGAAAGTGGTTTTCTGGCAACCAGAATGCTGGAAATTGCTGAAGAAAATAATATCCCTGTCGTAAAGGATCCTGAACTTGTAAATGTACTTTCTTTGTCCAGTGTAGGGCAGTGTATTCCTGAGGAAACCTGGATGGCAGTGGCGTCAATATTTGCTTATATAACAAAAGCTGAAGGATGGAAGAATAAAAATGAGTCTTCTTAATAAAATCAATTGTAACAGAATCAAGGAAGGTGTTGCCTTTACAGATGATGTTTACTTTGATGATGGAGAAAATCTTTTTCTCGTAAAGAATAAGGCCGCCAAACCTTATCACGTGGCCTGTCTTACAAGGTGGAATGTTCCCTATTTGCTCTCTGGTGGTCATGAAACTGATACTGCAAGAATGGCAACTACCGGTCATAAAAAGGATCGTGTTGAATTTGAAAACGTTAATTTGGGGGACTTTGGGGTCACCACTGATGATGAAGACGAGTATTTAACATCTTCTCCAGCGCAGAGTAGTTTTAATTCTGCAGCTTCTACTTCTTCCGACGATGATATTGAAGAACTGGAAGAACTTGAGGAACTGGAAGAAGTTTAATCATTATGAAGCCTTTGCATCTTGCAGGGGCTTTTTTTTATCCATCTGAACATATTTTCGGTAAAATCTGAGTAATTAAAGTAATGCTTTAATTACACGACCCTTCTCTTTGTTTATAATAGCCTTTATGTATAAAAAAAGTATTTCTACTCATGATAAAGGTCTTGCCGGGGAAAGCAGGGCATGTTCTTACCTCATTGACAATGGTTATCAGATTATTGATAGAAACTTCAGGATAAGGGAAGGTGAAATTGACATAATTGCCTGGCAGAAAGTGGAAAAAAGATGTTTTCTGGTATTTGTAGAGGTTAAAAGTCTCCCTGGAGGAGATGTTGATACTCTTGCCGTTGAATTAAATGAAAGAAAAAGACAAAAGATTGTGAAAACTGCTAAATGTTACCTTAAAAAACATCGAGAATATAGTAACGAGTACATCAGATTTGATGTGCTTGCTTTGGATGTTCCGGGGCTGGAACCTGTTCATCACATTATTAATGCTTTTGTGGAGTAAATAATGCCGGGTTCAAAGACAACAGTTACAAAATCTATGCTGTCAAGGGATGAAATTGTGGGATGCAGCATGGAGGGTGGGGTTTCTCCGCGAATATTAGAATTACAGCGTAAAATCCGGGACGAAAGTTATCTGGAGTATGCCATTGACAGAATCGCAGTGATTATGAGCAGGCATATTGTTGATAATAAAAGCGTAACAGGTAATACTGCTGATTTTTTAACGATGTAAGGGCTAATGCTCTGGTGGGAAAACTTATCTATTTTTGGAAGACCTTCTGATTATTCAGGGGGTCTTTTTTTTTAAATTTTTTTTCGTTTTTTTTAAATTTGACCTTGACATAAATCCTGAAATATAGGATAGTAGTGTCAGCTTGTAAATAAGCTGATAAACTCTCTCCGATGTCGAGGAAACTCGACGGTAGAGGCACCGGATGATGTTATTGTCTGGTGTCTCTATTTGTTTTAAAATCACACTTCACACTTCAATCAATAATCTACAAACTTTGCAGCAAAAGTGTTTATTAAATATCTTCTGCTGCAAAAAAATACTTATAGAAATACAATTCCAAAAACGGCACCAAGAAGAACGATTACTACCGGATGAAGCTTTGTCCTGAAAAGTATTACAAGCGCCAGCTCATATAGTACCAGGGCCTTAAAATTAAAGAGATTATTTAATGTAGAAAGAGGGCTTTCTGTTAAAACCTGGAGAAAGTTTCCGAAACTGGTAAATGCAGTAAGATTAAGTATGGAAATTCCAATAACCTGAACAAGGGCTACAAGAACCATTCCGCTGGTAACTGGTCTGAGAACAGAAAAAACTGATTTAACCAGAGGTTTTTCCGAAAAATTTGAAAACAGTTTGGCAATAATGATTATTACTACAAGTGACGGAAAAATTTCACCTAAGGTAGTGATGATTCCTCCTACAGGACCGTACAACTCACACCCGATGTAAGTTGCCAGATTTATTCCTATAGGGCCTGGAGTGGATTCTGAAATTGCCAGCATGGAATAAAACTTTTCTGCTGTCAGAAGATGATATTGTTCAACAAGGGCCTGCTGCATGAATGTAGCCGCAACAAGTCCTCCTCCTACCGCAAAAAAGCCTATGTACATAAAAATAAAGAAGAGCTGAATCAGGGACATCACTTATCCTCCTTTTTTTTGAATAAAGTGAAATGAAGGATAACTCCAATAATTACTGCTCCCAGAATGAGGAAAACGGAATGGACTTTTGCAAAGTAAATTAAAGAAAAAGCCGTAAGGAAGAAAATAACGCTGTACCATTTTTTCAGAGTCTTTTTACTCAGGTTTATAACAGAATAAGTAAGAAGGGCTGCAACAGAAACGTTAATTCCTTTAAGGGCCTTTTGCACCCATAATATGCTTTCGAAATTTGAAATAAACTCTGCAATAATTGTGATGATTATAATTGAAGGAGTAATGATTCCCAGTGTGGCTATAATTCCTCCGGGAATACCCTTTTTTTTATGGCCGATAAAGGTTGAAACGTTTACTGCTATTACACCGGGAGTGCTTTGGGAAATGGCATAGTAATCAAGAAGCTCTTCACTGCTGGCCCATTGTTTTCGCTGAACCAGTTCCTTTTCCAGAATGGGCAGCATAGCCAGGCCGCCTCCAAATGTAATTGAGCCAATCTTAAAGAAGGTAAAAAAAAGTTCAAATAAGGTTTTCATATTCATCCTTGTGCTGTTTTGTTTACAACTTAAAAAGTGTTTTGCAGTTGGAATCAACTAAATTACAAAGTTCTTCTACGGAAATTCCTCTGTGCTGGGCTACAAAGGAATATGTATATTTTACCAGGGAAGGATTATTCGTAACCTGACCCCTTAAAGGCATTGGAGTAAGGTATGGGGCGTCAGTTTCCAGTAAAAGCCTGTCTGAAGGAATATAGCGGATTAAATCTATGGTCTGCTGCAGTTTACTTTTTTTTGTGTAGGTCTGGGAACCGCTGAAACTGATGTAATATCCCTGGTCAAGGAAAACTTTTGCTTCATCAATTCCGTAGGTATAGCAGTGAATTATTCCGCAGTGAGAGTCAGCAGCCTTTATAACATCCAGGGTATCTTTAAAACCTTCCCGGGAATGAACTATGAATGGAAGATTTAAGCTCTTTGCCAGATCCAGCTGCATGTGAAAAAGTTCTCTTTCTCCTTCCAGGAGAGCTTTGTCAAAATCTTCCTCTTTTCTTCCGTCCGGGCCTGAAGGATTCCAGTGATGATCAATTCCTCCTTCCCCAATGGCAGTAAGTCTGTCATGAAAAGGCTGGTCCGGCTGACAGAAGCTTTTTATCTGTTCTTTTAATATAGCTATCCTGTTTTCCCTTTCCCTGATTGAATCCGGATCAGGCCATATTCCTGCGCTGAAGTGAATCATTTTATTGATTACGGCTTTATTCTTTTCATCAAGGGTGTTAATTGCCTGAATTAAGAAATCCCTGCGGGAAATAAGGTCATCTGCTTCAGTTCCAATATCCATCCCAAAGAAAATATTTGTTTCTGCCATGGTCTGTAAAAATTCCTTTCCATTTCCTTGTGTGGAATTCTGCCATGTCTGCCGAAAATGAAAGTGTGTGTCAGAATACATAGACGCATTCTATACTGAACTTGAAAATTTGGGAATATTTATGACTTCATTCTGGTTGATTATCTGCCTGGTAGGAATAATTCTGCTGGGTATCTACTTTATCTTGGGAGGGGTAAAAGGTGGAGCAGATGGAAATTTACGTTTGCTTGAGAAAATTAAACGCCTGGAAGCCCGTGCCCAGTCTCTTGATGAGGAGATAAGGCAGCTGGATGACCAGATTGCTGTGGAGCAGTACCTTGCCCTGAAAAAAAAGGTGGGCAGACTGGTTCATAAAGGTTTTATTGCTGAAGTATTTTTCACTTTTAAGGGAAATGAAAGACTTTATCTCTTAACCGGCTACTCAGATTGTGTTACTTTTAAGCGTTTTTCAATAATCAATTTTTATGATGAATCAGGGCCTTGTCTTGATGGAGAAGAAATCCGCTGTAAATATATGGATGATATGTTTCAAAATGATTTGATAGACAGCATTAATTTAAGGCGGGACTGGAATAAAATCATTAAATTCAAAGTATATAAACGAAAGGTTCATCCTGAAGATAAAAGATAGGGTGTTGATTTATCCCATTGAGTGTTTTAAAATCACCACATGGCAATTCAAAAACTTCAATGGGATGATAAAAACTGGCTTAAAGAATATAAATCTGCCAGCACTTTCTACGATTCTGTAAAGCTCCATTCTCTCAGGGAACTTGTTTTCCGTCATACTCAGGCCTGCTGCTGTAACGGCGGCTACGAAATAGGTAATAAAAAAATCCAGCTGAAAGCTCCTTTGGAAAGTACTGTATACTCTTCAAAGGTTGAATTATCTGTAGAAAAAGTCCGGCCTGAACATAAAATCAATATTGTAGTTTTAAACGAGGATTGTCTGAAAACGGCCAGCGACCACAAAAAAGAGGATCCTCTTCTCTTGAATATGGCCAATGCTTTTACTCCTGGGGGTGGTGTTGAATACGGTGCACCTTCACAGGAAGAGGGAATCTTCAGAAGTTCAAATTATTATCAGACTCTTTATCCTCTTAAAAATAAAGGATATCCTCTGAATAAAAATTACGGGGCTGTTTATTCACCCAGCGTGACTATTTTCAGGGGGCTGGAAGAGGAGGGATATCCTTTACTGGAAAAGCCTTTTGATATCAGTATTGCTGCTGTTGCTGCTGTAGAAAATCCTGAACTGGATTCTTACGGGGACTATAATAAAACTCAGAGAAATCAAACTGTAAACAAGATTAAAACGATTTTGAATATTGCTATGGAAAAACATCATATGAATTTGATTTTATCTGCTTTCGGCTGCGGTGCCTTTCATAATCCCCCTGATAAAATGGCCGAACTGTTCAGCAGTGTTTTGTCCATGGAACCATACCGCTCTTATTTTGAAAATATTTATTTTTCAATTAAGTGGAGTGCGGTGAACAAAAATTTTAATGCCTTTGCCAGGGTTTTTGGAGAAATCTGAAATAATTTCTGTTACTTAAATTGACAATGAAGGGCCTTTTATTTAAAGTTGTTTATAACTAACTACAACAGGCGGGTCTTATAAAATGATGTTAAATAAAAGGCTTATAAATCTTGTTCCTTCTTCCAGAAAATATGTTTTTTTTACGGTTGCGTTAAAACTTCTTGCCTTAATTTCTAATTCTGCAATGATTCTTCTGGCGGCAGAAATATTTAATTCATTCAGGCAGGGACTGAAAATCTGGCCGGAGATAATTTTAATTGCTTTGTGTCTTGCAGTTACTTTTCTGGCAAATCATTTTTCTACCGTTACAAGTTTTAAGACTTCTTCACAAGTAAAAAAAACTATGCGGTCTCTTCTATATGAAAAGCTTCTTCGTATGGGGCCGGATTATCAGGAAAAGTTTCCCACTGCAAAACTACTTCAGCTTTCCTGTGAAGGTGTTGAGCAGATAGAAATCTGGTTCGGACAATATCTGCCTCAGTTTTTCTACAGTATGATAGCCTCTTTAGTGAGCTTTATAATAATTGCTTTGTTTGTAGATCTGAAGATGGCTGTTATTCTTCTTATTTGTTTTCCACTGATTCCAATGTCAATTGTGGCTGTTCAGAAAATTGCAAAAAAAATCCTGAAAAAATATCTGGACCAGTATGCGGCTCTTTCTGACAATTATCTTGAAAATCTTCAGGGGCTGACAACGCTGGAACTTTATCAGGCAGATGAATACAAGCAAAAACAGATTGGTAAAGAAGCTGAAAATTTCAGAAGGGTTACGATGAAGGTTCTTTCCTTTCAGCTTAATTCTACCATCGTTATGGATGTGGTTGCCTATGCAGGTTCAGCTATTGGAATTGCAGCCGCAGCAATGGCTTACTGGCAGGGGGGGCTTTCTCTGGAAAGATGCTTTGCAGGAATTCTGATTGCAGCAGATTTCTTTATTCCTTTGAGAAGACTGGGCTCCTATTTTCATACGGCAATGAACGGCAATACGGCCAGTAATAATATTTTTGAAATTCTTGATACTGAAGAAATTCCTTCTGGAAATGAAAACTTTCCTGAGAAAAAAACAAAAGTTTTATTTGAGGCTGACAAATTAAGTTATAACTATGGAGAAAGATGTGTACTCTCTCCATGCAGCCTTACAATTGATTCATCATCATTTACAGCTTTTACGGGAAAAAGTGGAAGTGGTAAATCAACTCTGGCAAAAATAATTGCAGGTATAAACTGTAATTATAAAGGTTCTGCTAAAATATACGGAAGGGAAATCTCTCACATTAAAAGAGTAGAATTATTTAAAAAGATTTCCTACATCAGTCATAAAGACTGGATTTTTAAGGGCTCCGTTAAAGACTGTCTGCTTGAAGGCAATCCTGATGCAGATGAAAAAAGAATGTGGTCTGTTTTAAAGGCTGTTAAGCTGGATGGTTTTGTAAAGGAAATGGGGGGACTGGATTTTCAAATTCTGGAAAATGCCTCCAATCTTTCCGGAGGTCAGAAGCAGCGGCTTTCAATTGCAAGGGCACTGATTCATGACAGTGAAATTTACATTTTTGATGAAGCATCAAGTAACATTGATGTGGAATCCGAACAGGCAATTTTAGATTTGCTCCATAAACTAAAATCCAGAAAGACTGTAATCATGATCAGCCATAGAAAAGATAATTCCCTGGGGGCTGATAAAATATTTGAATTTAAAAATGGTGTTATCAGGGGAGGTAAAAAATGAAAACTATGCTGAAACTTTTAACTTTAGTTAAACAATATATTCCTGTAATTTTCCTCGCAGTAATTTTTGGAACACTGGGGCATCTATGTGTTGTTGCCATTCCTGTTCTTGGAATTGGAAATGCTGTTAACCGCTGGTTTCCTGTTTATCTCCTGGCTCTTCTGGGACTTTTACGGGGAGTTCTTCACTATGCTGAACAGTACTGCAATCACTTTCTGGCTTTTTCAATTCTTGCAAAAATCCGTGAAATTGTATTTAGAAAATTACGTTTCCTGGGACCTGCAAAAATGGAGGTTAAGGATAAGGGAAATCTAATTTCACTGCTAACTTCTGATATTGAGCTCCTTGAAGTTTTTTATGCCCATACAATTTCTCCTGTATGTATTGCATTTTTAATGACTGTGTCCATGTTCATTTTCTTTTTTCATTTCAGCTGGATTCTTGCCCTGACAGCATTAGCATTTTACCTGATTGTTGGAGTGATAATTCCTTTTACAGTAAATGCCAGTGCAGTAAAACTTGGAACTGAGCATCGCAGGGAATTCGGCCAGATGAATAGTTTTGTTCTGGACTGTATACGGGGACTTTTGCAGAGCATTCAGTATGGAAACGGATACAGCAGGCTTAATCAAATAAAATCTAAAAGTGATCAGCTTACGGAAACAAAAAGAAAAGTCTCTTATCTGGATGGGCTTACAGCGGCCTTAAGTTATTTGTTTCTTACTCTAGGTGGATTAACAATGCTCTTTCTTTCTCTATTTCTGGTAAAAAGAGGAGTAATTAAATATGAGCAGGCACTTATCTGCACAGTTGCAATGTTTACTTCTTTTGGTCCTGTAATTGCAGTTTCCCTTTTAGGATCAGGTTTAAGCGGAACAATTGCAAGTGGAAAACGTATAGCATCTCTTCTTGATGAAGAGCCTGTTGTAGAAGACGTAAAGGGAATGGAAGAAATTACTTTCTCTGGTGCAGAAGCGGAAAATGTTACTTTTTCTTACGGTAAAGAAATCATTCTTGATAAATTAAGTATGGAATTTCCAAAGAATAGAATTACCGGAATTCAGGGAAAAAGCGGCAGTGGAAAATCTACCTTGCTGAAACTTTTTATGCATTTCTGGCAGGCTCAGACCGGTCAGGTTTTAGTTTCAGGAAAATCTGTGGATCAGATAAACACTTGTAATTTAAGGCAGATTGAATCTTATGTAACACAGGAGACTGTTCTTTTCCACGATACAATTGAAAATAATATTCGTATTGCAAAACTTGATGCAGACAGAAATGAAATTATTGAAGCCTGTAAAAAAGCTCAGATTCATAATTTTATTTCCCAGCTGCCTGATGGTTATGAAACTGAAGTTGCAGAGCTGGGGGATAATTTTTCCGGTGGTGAAAGACAAAGGCTTGGTCTGGCAAGAGCCTTTCTTCACGGAGGAGATTTTATGATTCTTGATGAACCTACTTCAAATCTTGATTCATACAATGAGCATCAGATTATGGCTGCGGTAAAAAAAGAAGCTAAAAAGAAAAGTGTCATCATTGTAAGTCACCGGGATTCTACTTTTGAATTTGCAGATAAAGTTTATAAGCTAAAATCAAAGAGAAAATCATAATGAATAAGCGGAATATTGAAAAAAAAATAATTAAAGAAAAGAAAACAGTGGCCCTGATGATTGGCCTTTACTGCCGGAAAAAACATCATCAGGTCCATGCTGAAAAAGACACTGCTTTTCTCTGCCCGGAGTGCAGCAATTTACTGGATTATGTATATCAGCGGATAGAAAAATGCCCCTGTAAAGAAAGTAAAAGTTTTTGTTCCTTTTGTAAAATTCACTGCTATAAGGCTCAGCAGCGTGAGCAGATCAGAAAGATAATGCGCTTTTCTGGTCCCCGGATGATGATATATCATCCTGCTTTGGCCTTCACACATCTTCTCTTAACAGTCAAAGAAAAAATATCAAAACTCTGCTAAAAGTTATCTAAAAATTTTAGGAATAATCTCTAAAAAGTAGAGTTGAAATTAAATTTTACTTCTGTAAATTAGAGGGTGTATGAGCACTAAGAATTCAATCAAGTGGTTCTGGTCATTTTTGTCCAAACACAAGGGAAAGATGATTATTGGCCTTATAATCATCACACTGGTCTCCAGTATGTCGGTAATCAATCCTAAAATCTCAGGATTTATAGTTGATTCAGTTATTTTAAATAAGATGTATCAGTATCTCTGGCCTTGTGTCGGAGCAATTGTATTCGTCTCAGTCTTCCGTGAAAGTTTCCAGTATCTCGCCCTGATGCTTTTTGAAAGATCATCTCAGGGAGTTTTGTATGATATGCGTGATGCCGTTTACCGGAAACTCCTTCATGAAGATTTTACTTTCTATAATAAGAACCGCACTGGTGATCTTATGTCCCGTCAGACCGGAGATATGGATGCGGTTCGTCACATGGTAGCGTATGTAATATACAATGTTTTCAGAAATATTGTATGGCTTGTAGCTGCCATTGTAATGATTTTCTTTGTAAATATAAAACTTGCCATTGCTTTCCTGCTGGTTTTACCGATAACAGCTTTCTTTGTATTCCTTCAGATGAAGGCTGTTGGGCCTGCTTTCGGTAAAGTAAGACAGTGTTTTTCTTCCCTTAATTCTTATGTTCAGGAAAACATTGCTGCTAACAGAGTAGTAAGGGCTTTTGCAAAAGAAAGTTTTGAGATTAACCGCTTTCAGAAAGAGAATGCTGCATACAGGGAAAGTGAAATCCAGGCATCAAAACTCTGGCAGAGATTTGTCCCAGTATTCGAATTTCTTGGAACTGTAATTCAGGTTATTCTTATGATTTTTGGCGGCTATCTTGCCATAAAGGGCGAAATCACTTTAGGAGATCTTGTAACTGTAAACGGTTATATCTGGATGCTGACCTGGCCTCTCCGTATGATGGGCTGGCTTATTAACGACATAATGCGCTGGAAAGCTTCCATAGATAAAATCTATACAACATATACTGCAGAACCTCTCGTTAAAGAAAAGCCTGATGCCATTTCTAAAAAGGTTGAAGGAAATGTTGAATTTAATCACGTTTCTTATTCTGCTGACGGCGACAATATTTTAAAGGATGTTTCTTTCTCTGTAAAAAAAGGACACTCCCTGGGAATTATTGGAAATACCGGTTCAGGAAAAACAACAATCATGAATCTTCTGTGCCGTTTTTATGATGTAACGGATGGAAGCATTATGGTTGACGGTACGGATGTAAGGGATTATAAACTGCTCAATCTTCGTGAAAACATTGGTATGGCAATGCAGGATGTATTTCTCTTTAGTGATACAATTGAGGGAAATATTGCATACGGGGATCCTGAATGTCCTTTTGAAAAAGTTGAAGAAGTTGCAAAGCTGGCAGATGCTGATGACTTTATTCGTAAACTTCCGGACGGCTACGACACAATTATTGGGGAAAGGGGAGTAGGACTTTCTGGTGGACAGAAACAGCGAATCTCTCTTGCAAGAGCCCTGTTAAAAAATCCATCAATTATAATTCTGGATGATACAACTTCTGCAGTTGATATGGAAACAGAAACACAAATTCAAAAAGCATTGAAATCTGTTACTGAGGACAGAACACTCTTTATCATTGCTTACAGAATTTCCAGTGTTAAAGACTGCGATAATATTATTGTCATGAATGACGGTAAAGTAATCGAATCAGGAAGCCATCAGGAATTGATTAAGGCAGGCGGTTACTATGAACAGGTTTATAACCACCAGTATGGAAACTTCAACCAGGAAATTGAGGAGAAACAGTAATGGCACGAAATACTTACGATAAAGACGAAGACCTGGAAGAAACCTATAACTTTGGTCAATTAAAACGTCTTGGAAAATATGTAAAGCCTCATATAAAGACTATGATTTTTATTATTCTCCTTATGTTGTCTACAGCAGCACTGGGAATGCTTTATCCATATTTCTTAAAACAGGTAATGGACGTTTATGTTCCTGCAAAGGATTTTCGCTCAATAGTGATTCTTGGTCTTTTTACCCTTGCAATATCCATCTATATTGCACTTGCCCTTAAGATCAAAATCAAGTACATGACAAAGGTTGGACAGAACATTATTTATGATATCCGCACCGACATCTTTACTCATGTTCAGGAACTACCTTTTGATTATTTTGATAATCGTCCACACGGAAAAATTCAGGTAAGAATTGTTAATTACGTTAACAATATTTCTGATATTTTAAGCAATGGTCTTGTAAATACAATTACAGATCTTTGTTCCCTGATTTTTATCATCATATTTATGTTTATGATTAATACTCCTCTGACCCTGGTTTGTCTTTCAGGACTTCCGGTTTTCATTGCCTATGTTTTCATTATGAAACCACAGTCAAGAAAGAGGTGGAGAAAACAATCATCAAAATCTTCAAACCTTAATGCTTATATTTCAGAAAGCATTAATGGTATTCGGGTTACTCAGTCCTTTGTTCGTGAAGAAGAAAATATAAAAATCTTTAACAATCTGTCAGGGGCTTACAGAAAGGCCTGGCTGTCTGCAGTACATTTGTCATTCCTTATGGGGCCATTTGTCCAGATTATTTCAACTGTAACTCTGGCAGCAATTTATGTTCTCGGTATTACATGGATCAGAACTGATTTTGCAGGTGTAACTGTTGGTACTTTAGTTGCCTTCTCCGCTTACATCAGCAGATTCTGGCAGCCAATTCAGACTCTTGCAGATTTTATTAATAATCTTCTTACAGCAGTTTCATATCTGGAACGCATCTTTGAAACTATTGATGAACCAGTTAATGTAAAGGATAATCCGGGAGCAAAGATTCTTCCTCCAATTAAGGGTGAAGTTGAATACAAGAATGTTACCTTCTCTTATGAAAAGGATCATCCGGTTTTAAAAAATGTAAGTTTCAAAATTCCTGTTGGAGAATCAGTTGCAATTGTTGGGCCTACAGGAGCAGGTAAATCTACAATCGTAAATCTCTTAAGTCGTTTCTATAATCCTGATTCAGGTGAGATTTTAGTTGACGGACATAATCTTCAGGATGTAACGATAAAATCCCTTCGTACTCAAATGGGTGTTATGATGCAGGACAGCTTTATTTTTAAAGGCACCATCATGGATAATATTCGTTACGGCAATATGGAAGCTACGGATGAAGAAGTTATTCAGGCTGCAAAAACTGTTCAGGCTCACAATTTTATTATGGAACTTGAAGATGGATACAATACGGAAGTTAACGAAAGAGGTTCAAGACTGTCTGTTGGTCAGCGTCAGTTGATTTCCTTTGCCCGTGCCCTGCTTGCTAATCCAAGAATTTTAATTCTTGATGAAGCAACTTCTTCAATCGATACAGAAACAGAAATCCTTCTTCAGAGAGGATTGAATAAACTCTTGAAAGGAAGAACAAGTTTCATAATTGCCCATCGTCTTTCAACCATTAAGAACTGCGATACAATTTTCTATGTGAATAATGGTCGAATTGAAGAGGCAGGTTCTCATTATCAGTTAATGGCTCAGTTAGGTGAATATTATAAGCTTTATTCTGCTCAGTTTGCACTTCTTTAAAAAGCTGTTAACTTGCCTTATCTGAGTTTATAGTTTACAATGTTTCTATAAGGTGAAACAAAATAAAATAGCCTTATAGAAACATTTTTTTTACTGTAATTTACTAAGGAAGGATTGATGAGGACAAAAAATACACAGTCTCTTGAAAATGAAGAAAAAGTTGATGCTGTAAAGGAAATATGTCACTTACTCGCTCAGATAAAGGATGAGGATTTTATCAGGGATTTTTTTGGCTGTCTTTTTACACAGACCGAACTTATGGAGTTTTCAAACCGCTGGCATCTTGTAAAAGAACTTGATGCCGGAACTACACAAAGGGAAATTGCAAGAAAATATGGAATGTCCCTTTGTAATATAACAAGAGGTTCAAGAGAAATGAAAAAGGAAGATTCTGCTTTCAGAAAAATGCTTGAACTTCATAAAAAGGATTTGGCTAAAAACGTAAAGTCAGAAGGAAAAGCAAAGAAATAATTCTTTATTGCAAAAGGAAAAAAACACTGATATATTTAAAATGATTTTGTTTAAGTAAGTTTCTATATTAAAAGTAAAAAGATATAAAAAGTAATAATCTATTTACTCGGGGCTTTTATGGAAAGTAAAGGACTTACTGTTAGTAGAGATGAGTTTTATCAGTCAAAGTACGATTATTATTTAAGGTTTAATTTTTGGGTTGTAGTTGTAGGCGCATTATCAAGTCTGACTTATTTTATATCAGATTGTATAATATTTGGACATTTTCAAACCCAGACACTTTTTTCAAGATTTTTTGTATTGTTACCGCTGATTGCTTTTATAATTTCTGCTAAGAAGGTTAAAAATTACAGGGTGATGGTTGTTTTTTCCTACATTATCATTCATGTGATTATGTGGGATACAATTTTTGCCATCAGGTTTTTACCCGATAAATCTCATGCAAGCGAAGGCTTTATTATTATGCAGCTTTTGTTTTTTGCTCTGGGATTTGCTTCTCCTTTTAGAATTTCCCTTCCATTTCATATTGCAATTTTTGCTGATATTCTGATTTCAAATACTTTTAATCATTATGAAAATCTGGATATGATGCTTTCACTTGGAATTCCCGCAACTGCTGGAATTCTTGTAACACATTTTTTCATCCAGTATTACTATATGGATCACTTTAAGACTGTAAAAAATCTTGAACATTTGTCTCAATATGATCAGTTGACTGAAACTTATAACCGCAACCGAATTAATCAAATTACAGATAGTGATCACATGAGATTTAAAAAAGAATATGGCGAGCAGATTTCTGTAATGATGATGGATATAGATTTCTTTAAAAAAGTAAATGATCAGTATGGGCATATTGCAGGAGATACTATTCTTAAAAAAGTCTGCCTTTGCATAAAAGAAAATCTTCCGGAAAAATCTGACTTCATAAGGTGGGGTGGAGAAGAATTCGTTATAGTTATTCCAAATTTTCCTGTAAGCCAGGGAATTTTTCTTGCAGAAGAACTTGTCTCTGATGTTGCAAAAATGGATAATGGAGTTTGTCCAATTACAATTTCAATTGGAATTTCAGGATATAACGGAGAAAGTTACAAAGATGCAATTGATGCTGCTGACAGGGCTCTTTACATTGCTAAAGAATGCGGCCGTAATTGTGTTAAATATGTAAACTGATTTTATGCTGGGCTGGAATGGAACTTTATATTATTAGACATGGAAAAACATACTGGAATGCAGAAGGACTTCTTCAGGGGTCTACTGACATTGAATTAAATTCAGAGGGAAGGGAAGCTGCCGGTCAACTTGGAAGAAAACTTGAAGAGCTTGATTTTGATTATATTTACTCTTCACCATTGATTCGTGCTTATGAAACAGCCTGCCTTATCCGGGGGCACAGAAATATTCAGATTATAAGAGATGACCGTTTAAAAGAAATTTCTTTTGGTGAGCGGGAAGGAAAAAGTTATTCTGAATTTAAAGCTCCCGGCAGCAGATACGAATCCTTTTTTTCTGCTCCACAAAATTATCTGCCTCCAGAAGGCGGAGAAACTTTTCAGCAGGTTATTGAAAGAACTAAATCTTTTCTTATTGAAGAAATTGAACCTAAAGTGTCGAAGTGTCATCGCATAATGATTGTTGCCCATGGTGCTTTGAATAAAGGTTTGATGTATAACATCCGCAAGTCTTCAATTGAAAATTACTGGTATCCTGAATTACAAAAAAATTGTGAAGCCAGCATTTTTAATTTCGATGGAAAAAAATGGATTACAATAAAAGATTAATTTTTAATTTCCATTTTTCGGAAAAAAAATAATTTAAAATGAGAAAGGACCAGTTCAAAAATGAACCGGTCCTCCTCTTAACGTAAAACGTTTTATCTAAAATTAATTAATTAAAATTAGAAAGCGTTCTGGATTTCTGTACCCAAGTCGTTGAGAGCTTCAGCTGCTGCATCTTTTGCTTCGCTTACTGCGTTGCTTACTTCTTCACCAGCTGCTTCAACAGTTTCAGAAACTGCTTCTACTACTTCGTTAACTGCGTCTTCTACTGTAGCGTCAGCTGCTTCCTCTGTTGTTGTTTCTGTTGTTGTTGTTTCTTCTGCTGCAGGAGCTTCAGTCTTTGCATCTGACTTTGAGCAAGATACAAAAGCAAATGATGTGAGTGCAAATGCTACTGCTGCAATTGTTAAAATTTTTTTCACTTTGATTCCTCCAAAAAAAATTTCGACTAATAGTATTCTTTTAGGCAGATTACGTCAAGATATTTTTGTACATAATGATATATATAAAATGTTATATTTATTTTTTTTCCAATGGGGATATTTTTAATCTTGAATTGTCAAATCAAATGCAACGTTTTTGAATAATAGACCTCAAAAGGTGTTTTATAACCAAGACATTTTCTTGGTCTTTTATTTATTTTGTCAGTGAT
>JAEEGF011650574.1_pt1 | contig 20553 bp, 17 predicted proteins | sample 9134171 | NCBI WGS metagenome assembly JAEEGF01 (sample SAMN16246542, study PRJNA631951) | gut metagenome | biome: gut microbiome; feature: rumen; material: AP-attached | host: Bos | place: Iran: Karaj | collected 2018-10
AATAAATCTAATTCGTGTACTATATTATGAATATAATAATAAGAGTTTTTTAGTTTCTTCATATAGAGCTTCCTTTTTAGCATTTCCTTATTCATTCGATTATATTTTTTACAGTATTTACAATCTCGAGAATTTTTTCATTATTTCTAGGAATTGCATTACATAATTTCTTCTGAAAACAAAAGATATCATTCGCAGAAACATCGCCACACATATCTTCTTTTGCAGCATCTGCGATTGCAATTTTATAAGCATCCTTTTTTAGTTCATTAATTACAGTATGAGGAGATTTTTCAGAACACTTCCACAATATTTCTTCAGGAGTCCTTAATGGTAAGAAAAAGCAGTTTGATTTCAAATAATCGAGATATTTCTTTTTTTCTGAAAGTAATTGCTCAAATTCACTTCCTGAATCAGCAACAAATCCTAATTTTGCAATAGCGACTCCTGTAATATTGGTAATAATCTCATCTAATTTTTTTTCTGCAATCGCATTAGAAGATGGTATATCACATTTCTGATCTCCATCCAGTAATAAATATGTTTTAGTAACACTTAATCTAGAAAGAACAGCTGCCTCTTTATAAATATCTTTTGCACCACCTGCATGACAAATAACATCTATAGATTTTGATGCGTTTGTATCTAATATTGCCAAGGCTTTATTTACTAATAACTCAGCTAATTTATCTTCTACTATGATTTTAGGTTTTTCAAAATTTGTTTGACCTATATACTGAAATGCCAAAGTCGGTTCTATCGAACATTTTGGTGAAAAAGTCCCATCCAGACTCTTATGTAACAAAACAACAGCTTCTTTGGGCAATTCTTCTACAATCGCAGGACTATGAGACGTTAAAACAATTTGCAAGCCTTTCTCCAGTGTTTGTTTTAATAAGAAGTCAAGCAAACGTTTCTGTGCTCCAGGATGTAGAGAAACTTCTGGTTCATCCAATAAAACTAAAGTTCCTTTTGGAGCTTGAAACACTTGATGAACCAATTTCACAACAGCAGATTCTCCGCTTCCGGCAAATGCTTCTGTATAATTACCACTAAATGTTTCTGAGTGTATATTCTTTAATTTAAAATATACACTATCTCCCCATTGTTTATAAAAACTATGAGTTATTATAGTAATTTCCTCATAATTTTTATCCAGAATGGATGAAATAATTTCTATTTCGTCAGAAGATAGTTTTGATATTTTTTCAACTCTTTTTTTATCCCTATATTTAAATCCGGCTTTTACCCAACCATCAAGAATACCTTTTAAATAAACAGAATAATAGCGAATATAATCTTGCTTTGTTTTTAATGTGATAGTGTTAGGTTTTTCACCAAAATAAAAATATTTATCGAAAGCACTCAATTCTCCACGAAAATCAAGATAAAGAATATTTCTTTTTGTTCCATTCCAGCGAGTTCCTGATGCACCAGGAGTTTTTGCCATTTCTTTAGGAAATAATTCCATGCCATATTTTGCAACAGGGCGAGAAGGTTCCCAATAATCAGGATTGCTTTCCTTTTTTATTCGCAAATTTAATATTTGCACATTTCTTTTAGCTTCTGAACTATTATAGGAATACCAAAATGCAGGTCTGGGTTCTTCTGGTATAGGATCAACCCTTGTCGAAAACCATTTTTGAGAATATGAACTTCCTTCTGGAGCAGTTTCCAATGCTTGAAGTACAGAGCTTTTTCCACATCCGTTTTCGCCGACCAACACTGTCAATGGAAACTGAAACTTAATTTCTGAATTCGGAACTAATCCCTTGAAGCAAGGAAAATGTATATCTGTAATAAAATCAGGAAACCTTTCAAAATTATTATCATGTTCAAAAGTGTTCTTTATTTTATCTATCAGGTTCTTATCCATTTAGCATTTCTCCAATTTTCCTTGCAAATTTTGGGGGAACAGCATTTCCTATAAGTCGGGCTGCAACAAGTAAACTATTTGTCTTAAATTCATAATTCATTGGAAATGTCTGTAATGTTGCACCTTCTCTGATTGAAAGTCCTCTGTTTTGCTCTGGATGTCCAAAGCGTCCATTCGAAATACTTAAGAACTTAGTTGTAATAGTAGGAGACGGTTTATCCCAATATAATCTGCCGTATACGTCTGTGAATGATTTATCGTGACCAATATAACATTTCTGGATTAATTCTTTATTGTCTTTATATGCTAAGCGAGTTCCGCCATCTTCGGGAGTATTCTCTAATCGGCATATATTCAAATCAGAAAGTTTCTTTGCTGAATGAAATCTAATTTTATCATCGTCTCTATCTCCTGCTGATATTTTGGGAAAAACACGTATATTTCCTATTGCCTCTCGAACTGTTGAAACATGATTCTCAGGTTCTGGAAGATGAACCTGTTTGTTTAATCGGGTTGCAACCAAAGAAAAACGTTGTCTGTTCTGTGGGATACCATAATCCTTCATATTCACAATACTATAGACACAATGACCATCATTTATTGAGCCATATCCCAATTCTGTCAATTTTGATAAAAAAACATCTAACACAGATTCCTTATTCTTCATTATTCCCGGTACATTTTCCACCAGAACATATCCCGGTTTATAATGTTCAACAAATTTTTCAAAATAAAGAAGCAAGTCTTTTGTCTTTCGGGATTTTTCTTTTGATGACCGGATAATGCTGTAGAATTGACACGGGCTGCAACCGACAAAAATCATTTCGTCATCATTTCGTTGTACATTAAATTCTTTTTCAAAATATTCTAGAGGGAGCTTTGTTATATCTTCGTTTACAAATTTTGCCGGAGAATTATTTATCTCATACGTCTCTTTCGCTTCTGAATCCAAATCTACCCCTGCAATGACATCTATCCCTGCCTGAATGAGTCCGTTTGTCATGCCTCCGCCACCGCAGAAGAAGTCTATTGCGCGCAAGATTTTTTCCTCCAAAAAACAATCATCCCAATATAACAACAATTATTATACCACAAAAACTAAAAAAAGTATTGGTTTTCCCCTGACTTCCCCCAAAATTCACGCCGACTTTTCTCCCAAAACATACGGAGATTTTTTAAAACACACCGTATTTTTACTCAATTTGTACGGTGTTTTTCAGGCAAGGGATTGGAGCACCTGCCCGCAGGGCAGTTCCGTAGCGTAGCGAAGGAATGAGGGTGACCGAAGTGCGCAAAGCCCGACCCGCCAGTTTTTGCTTAGCAAAAACTGGGTAAGGTGGCTTTAGCCACCGACGGGGAGCCCCCAGATAAAGAATCTTCTATTTAATTTCTTTATTAATCCTGCAGGCAAGATACAAAGGCATATTAATCATGTCTTCCTGTTTTTTGTATTGCAGGGTGGAGAATCTTATTGCGAGTTCCGGTTTTTCTTCCCTTCGATAGCGCTTAAAACTGGCAGATGTTACATTTCCGCCTGCTTTACATTCAACTGGAATTATCTGCATTTCATCCTGTAAAAGGAAATCTACTTCGTAATTTTGAGCCGGTGAATAATAATGAATGGTGTTTTCAAGATTTGAATGAAACTGCTGCAAGCAATAATTTTCCGTAAGAGCACCTTTGAACTGAAAATCAGAATCAAGAACAATCTGTTTATTCTCTACCTGTGCGGCACATTTTGCTAACCCTACATCAAAAAAGAAAAGCTTAAAACTTGAAAAATCTTCGAATACTTTTAGCGGGCTTTCCGGCTTTTTTACATCATAAATCCGAAGAATGAGCCCTGCACTTACAAGCCATTCTATAGCCCCCTCGAATTCCCGGGCACGAGCTCCATGTTTTACACAACCGTATATAAATTTCTCGTTTTCTTTGGAAAGCTGAGTCACAAGGCTTTTGAACACAAGTAAAATACGCCCTGCATCGATTTTTTTATTATGTTTTGCAATATCATTTTCATACAAGGAAAGGAGTTCTTTCTGAATCTGCAAAACGGTTCCGGAATTTTTTTCATCTGCCCAGCTTGCAACACATTCAGGCAGGCCGCCGACAATCAGATAATCATGATACTGATCTATAAGTTTTGTATGCTGAATCTCGATGATTTCTTGCGGCGGAGTTTCTTCAAGATATTTTAAAAGGGACGGATTTACCGCTCCAAGGAATTCTTCAAAATCCATAGGATAAATATTTAGAAGATTAACTTTTCCAACAGGATAGCTCATCGGCTCTGAGAGCAATGTTCCCAGCAGGCTCCCTGCGGCGATTATGTGATAGTCATTGGCATCTTCGCAAAAATATTTTAAGGAATTAAGTGCATCCGGACATTCCTGAATTTCATCAAAAATTATCAGATGTTTTTCCTTTTCGATTTTATCATTCTTGATTGTTCCCAAAAGTGAAACTATTCTGTAAGGATCTTTATTAGTGGCAAAAATCTTTGCAAGCTCCACATCCTTTTCAAAAGAAAAATAAAAAGTTTTTTCATAATACAGTCTGCCAAACTCTTTCATAAGCCAGGTTTTTCCTACCTGACGGGCACCTTTCAAAACAAGAGGTTTTCTTCGGGATGAGGATTTCCATTCTGCAAGTTTAAGCAAAGTCTTTCTATACATACATGAATATTAAGGAGTTTTTTACACAAAAATAAAGAGAATTTTGCTCAATTTTACACATTTTTAAGCATTTTTTTGGTAAATTTTACACATTTTTATATTTTCCAGGTTAGGGATTGGAGCCACGCCGCAGGCGTTCGGGAGCAAAAAATCAGCCAGCAATGAAAACTTCACTGCTGGCTCTGCGTACAACTTTTTATTATATATTAAAAGGAGGTATAAAAAAAATTATGAAATCTTTGGTCAACTACTACCATTGATTTATCAACAAATTGATTGCTAGCGTCAACCCGTGTTGATGTCAGTATATTAAGGAAATAAGCCACCTAGGTCAATAAATATTGTGATATTTTTTTCAATTTATCACACTTTTGATGATTATTTATCAACAAAAATCAACATCTTCCAAGTTTTATGTAAATGGTTTATGATTTTGATTACTTATGAAAATCACAGACTACTTAAACGAACCATTTACTGCGTCTCTCAAGGAACGCTTTATTTCTTACGCAAAAATCTACACTGAAAGTAACAGCGAACAGGCTGACAAGGGCATTCAACCTTCAACACCAGGTCAGTGGGATCTTGCAAAACTCCTTAATTCTCAGCTCAAGGAACTGGGGCTGGAAAATGTTCAGACTACAGATTTCTGCTATACCTACGGATTTTTCAAGGCCTCTGCCGGACAGGAAAACAATCCTCCATACTGCCTTCTTGCCCACATTGATACAGTAGAAGAAGTTACCGGAAAAGATGTTAATCCTATTGTTCACGAAAATTACGATGGAAAAGCAATCACCCTGCCATACGGAAATGTTCTGGATCCTGCACAGGATAAAGCTCTGGCCCTTGCTGGTCAGGAAAGGGATACTATCATTTCAAGTACAGGACATACTCTTCTTGGAGGAGATGACAAAGCGGGCGTTGCTGCAATTATGACAATGCTGGAATATTTTGTTCAGCATCCGGAAGTAAAGCACGGTCCAATTGAAGTGATTTTTTCTCCTGATGAAGAAACTGGTCATGGAATGGATCATGTACCAGTGGATTTAATCAAATCAAAATATGCCTACACTGTTGACGGCGGCCACCTGGGAGAACTGGAAAAAGAATGTTTCAACGCTTATAAGGCTGATGTTACTTTCACCGGTAAATCAAAGCATACTGGAGACGCAAGACCTGATATGGTAAACGCAATCAATATTGCTTCAGCTTTTGTTGCAAATCTTCCCCGCCACCAGATGCCGGAAACTACAGACGGTTACCAGGGCTTTTATTGTCCTATGAAGATTGAAGGTGGAATTGAAGAAGCAAAAGTCAGCCTTATCCTCCGTGACTTTACAATGGAAGGAATGAAAGAACGCCTTGCTAACGTAGAATTACTGGCAAATACCCAGGCCCAGCTTTTTGGAGGCAAGGCGCAGGTTACCAGCGAGCAGCAGTATCTGAATATGAAGGAAGGAATGGATAAAGCTCCTCAGGTTGTAGAAAATCTGGTGAAGGCTTACGAACAGGCATCGGTTCCTGTAAAATTCGTGCCCATCCGCGGAGGAACTGACGGTTCCCGCCTTACAGAAATGGGCATTCCTACACCAAATATTTTTACAGGCGGTCACAACTATCACTCAAGAAATGAATGGGTAAGTTTAAGCCAGATGGCAGCTGCAACTCAGGTTTTGATTGAATTAGGCAAAATCAATACCACAAACTGAAAAATACTGTATAATGAGTAAAATAATACCTTTAATAAGGAAAGATTTATGTACGAATATCATATTGAAGGCGGATTCCCGGTAAAGGGTACAATCAGGGCCAGCGGAAACAAAAACGCAGCCCTTCCTTGTATTGCCGCAGCCACTCTTACAGAAGAGACGGTCATTCTTAGAAACATTCCGGAAATTGAAGATACAGGCGTAATGTTTACAATTCTGGAATCTCTTGGAGTAAGAGCTGAAAAAATTGAAAAAAATGCATGGAAAATTGATGCTTCAAATTTAAAGACTACAAATATCCCTGACGAAATGAGCAAACGCCTGAGAGGTTCTATTCTTTTTGCAGGACCACTGGTTGCCCGTACAGGAAAGGCTTCCATGCTTCCACCTGGAGGGGACGTTATTGGCCGCCGCCGTCTGGACACACACTTTCTTGCCCTGGAAGAATTGGGAGTTCGCATTACTACAAACGGCAGATTTGAATTTACAACAAATAAACTTGTAGGAAAAGAAATATTCCTGGATGAAGCATCCGTTACTGCAACTGAAAACGCCCTGATGGCAGCAGTTCTTGCAGAAGGTCATACTGAAATTACAAACGTTGCCTCTGAACCTCACGTTCAGGATCTCTGCCTTATGCTTAACGCCATGGGTGCAAAGATTTCCGGCATTGGATCTAACATTCTTCAGATTGACGGAGTAGAAAAGCTCCATGGCTGCGACTTTACAATTGGACCTGATTTTATGGAAATTGGTTCCTACATTGGACTTGCCGCCGCAACAAAAGGTTCAATTACAATTACAGGCGTAAATGAAAGACAGCTGCGACCACTTAAAAATTCCTTCAGAAAAATCGGTATCCGCTGGACAGTTGAAGGAGATACTCTTACTGTTGCTCCAAACCAGGAACTGAAAGTAAATCAGGATTTAGGCGGAATGATTCCAAAAATTGATGATTCCCCATGGCCTGGATTCCCTGCAGATTTAACTTCAATTATGACAGTTGTTGCAACTCAGGTAGAAGGTACTGTTCTCATTTTCGAAAAAATGTTTGAAAGCCGTATGTTCTTTGTTGATAAACTTATCAGCATGGGAGCAAGAATCACCCTTTGTGATCCTCACAGAGCCGTTGTTTCCGGACCAAGTACCCTCCATGGAGAGCACCTTGTTTCTCCAGACGTACGCGCCGGCATGGCAATGGTAATCGCCGCTCTTGCAGCACATGGTGAAAGCAAAATCTCCAACATCTATCAGATTGAAAGAGGCTACGAAGACCTTGTTGCTAAATTAAAGAGTATTGGTGCTCACATTGAAAGAGTTGAAGTAAAATAAATCCATAAAAAAGGATTCTTCAATAGAGGCTGCTGAACAAAACAGCGGCCTCTTTTTTTATGAAAGATTTTTTCTTGAAACGAAAATCAAACTTACAGCCACAAGCAGAACAAAATACAAAATCAGCACAATGTAGAGGGCAGAAAACCCCACAGCCCCAACAAGAACAAAATTCAGCAGCATAAAGGCATATTCCAGCACTTCAAAAGCCACAAATGCAATGAAAAAGAGCAGTGGAATTGTAAAGAGATACTTAAACTTAAACAAAGCATCTTCTCTTGTAAAGCCGTAGTTCCAGGCCATAATTCCGCAGAAAATCAGCATTGCAAGAAGAAGCAGAGGATAAGTTATTCTGCTTACAAAAGACTGAATGTAAGTTGATTTAGTAAAGCCAAAATCACATGGATTTTTACAGAACTTAAACAGTTTACTAATGCCCATTTCGGCCGGTCCCGCTGCAACTGAATCCAGCATATCAAAATCATCAAAAGACATAGAAAGAAGCTGAATTTTTTCACCAGGCATTTTTACGCCCTTATCATATTTTTCGTAAACCGGCTGCGAAACTGTTCCTTCAGTTTTTCTGTCTACAGAATACAAATAAAGCTGAGGAATATTTTTCCATTTCTTTGAAATACCAAGGGAATTTCTCTGTTCTTCGGAGAAAGTGCTCACAGGAAGAGCCACAGCTTTTACAAAGGGAACATAGTAAGAATAAAGAGGCTTTCCGTCTTCCCCGAATTCTGCAAAATTAAAATCCTGCAGGTAGCGGACCATTCCACCGTCTTCCTTAATTTTTGCCATCTGCCCAATAAAGAAAACATCTATGCAGCCATCAGACTTTTCAAGTTCAAAGTAGATGTCCTTATCGGTTATGACATTTTCCATGAGATTTTTTTCATCAATAAAGAAATACTGGTTTTCCAGAGTTTCCTTTGACAAAGTCAGATAGCGGATAACATCTGGGTCTTCTGCATGCTCTGGATTTTCTGCCAGTTCTTCATAAATATAATAGGCACGGAGGAAGTCACCGTTATTTAAAGCAGTATAGCCAAGTCTTTTCTGATTATAATATTTGCGCTGCTCTTCATTGCCAAAACCTGCAGGATTTGAAATTTTGCTCCAGGCCTGATTTGCAGCTTCAACGGCGATTGGATAATTCGTATCAGTTTTGCGGCATGCCTTAACTGCCTGGCTTGCCCAGTAATGTGCATCAAACCAGCGGCCTTCTTCTTCAGCCTGAGTTGCCTTTTCCAGCATTTCCTTTGAACCGAAGCCATCTGCACTCAGCAGATTTTCAACCTTTCCATTTGCAGCCTGAATTTCTTCTGATAAAAGACCGGCATCTGTAGCAGCCATTATATCTTCAATCGGAAAGAGAAGTTCTTTTGAAGCAGGAAGGTTTTCAGATTGAGTTTCTTCTGACTGGCTGACCTCAGTTTCTGGGGCCGGTGTTACGGCTTTTTCTTCCGCTGGCAGAAGGGCTTCATTTTCTGGAGCGGCATCTGCAGGGCTTTCATTTACTGGGCTTTCATTTACAGGAGCCTGCTCTTCCTTAAGGGCAGCTTCTTCTTCAGCCTTTTTTTCTTCCAGTTCCATACGAATGGTTTCAAATTTTTCGTGAGTCTCTTTGTAGATTTTTACAACCCTGCTGTCTTCCGGATTAATCTTGTAAGCAATTTCTGCATATTGAACAGCAAGGAGAGGTTTATCTTCTTCATACAAAAGTTTTTCTGCCAGCCCCAGACTTTTTTCCAGCAGAGCAGGTTCATTTCTCCGATCTTCCTGTTTTCTTTCCAGGGAAGGGACAAAAAGTTCCTGAACCAGAGTTAAAATCAAAGTGATGATTAAGGCAAAAATAAAGAGTTTTCTGTAACGGCCCCACTGAGCTTCCGAAAAAGGCTTCTCTGTTGCAGCAGCAGAAGTCTGCGATTTCCACTGAATGCAGCAGCCAAGAAGAACTCCGCTCATCAGGATTGCAGGAAGAAGTTCCAGGAACCAGAGAATTGCACGGGCAAATTTATATGGCTTAACAGAAAGTGCAGCCAGCGCCGGCAGGTTTCCGGTCCAGACATTGGAAATGATAATGCATGCAATAAAAATCAGCAGGGAATAAATTCCTAAAGTAAGCAGAAGTTTTTTCATCAATTATCCTCCGCGAATCGAGCCCTGCCCTTAACATCAACAATGATTCCTGTAACAGACAGCAGTATAGTAAATATAAGATTAAAGAAAATTGCAAATTGATTATGTACAAAAGGAATGAACTTGAGCCAGCCGTTAATCTTTTCCCGGAAGCCATTCATAAAGGAATCCGGAATCCAGGCATAATAGTTAAAGACAAGGAATGCCAGAAACAGTATGCTGATTATTACCCAGTTCATCAGTCTCCACTGGGAAAAATTACGGAATGCCAGAAGGCTTATAAGAACCAGTGCAAGGGATGCAAAACTCAGCCAGTAAGCCCAGTCCAGATGTAAAAGAGTATTTTCCAGACTGAAGAGATTTACAAAACGGTCAATTATCCAGTCGGTAGCCTTTGGAGTCTGTATTGCATCTTCCACCAGAGTGTCGCTCATCTTTTCAACCATGCCGCTGTATTTTCCGCTTTGAAAAACTTCCCCTTTCTTTTCCAGAGCGTCCAGGTCAATTACAAATCCAGGACTGCAATCACCTTCCCCTGCCCTGGAAAAATAATAAACATAAGAGCCCTGATTTTTGAAAGTACCATTTTCTTCACCGTAACCTTCAGCCAGAGCTTCCCTGCTGAAAAGAGCGGCATTATTTTCAACCATCTTATCCTTTAATTTTACAGAAAGGGGGCTGAGCAAAAACCACAATACAAGGTTGATAACAACAAATACAATAACTGGAATACTTTTGTAAGAGCCGTGTCTGATTAAATAATATAGAAGAAAAAGAGTTGTTGACTGCAGACCAAAAGGTAAAAAAGTCAGGACAAAGATAATGAAAGCTTTGAAAGGCATTTTTATCATATATCCATGTACAGCCAGCGACTGACAGGAATCAAAGACAAAAACAAAAAGCGCTGCCGAAAAAGTTAAAATTATTGTGTATAAAACAGCCCGGATTAATAGATTCAGCCCGGTTCTTCCAGAATTACTCATTTGCTACAAGAATAACACGGAATAAGGCAAAACTCAACGAAAGTATTTTATTTGCCTGCTATTTGATTTTGTTCATGGTAATAAAAAAACGGTGCCTCTTTTGAAGCACCGTGTTGATTTTCACTTAAAATGATTCAGACTAAAATCAGCCAAGGAATACGTGACCACCCTGGTCAATTGCCAGAATTGACTTACAGTCTGAACAGCGGAAACGACCGCTCTTTGTAGCCTTAAGCTTCTTGCTGCAAACCGGGCAGGCAAAAATCTTAGGGAATACAGATGATTCAACTGGAGCACCCTTTTTAAAGAATTCTTCTGCTTCAGAAAGTGTATCCTTAATATTAAAGAACTGACTGAATCCTAGAAGAGAGAATACTTCATAAACCTTTGGCTGAATGTTCATAAGAACAACATCTCCGCCCTTAGGTTTTACAAGTTTAAGGAAAGAAGTAAACGAACCAATACCTGTAGAAGAAACATAGTTAAGGCTAGCACAGTTAAAAATCAAATTAACGAATCCAGCTGAAATAATCTTACCTACCTGCTTCTGAAAAAACACTGAATTATATGTATCAATATAGCCGTTTAATGTAATGATAATGCAGCTTGCCACTTCATCCAGCTTCTGCAACTGAATCTTTAAGCTGTCCTCTCTGTCCTCGTCAAAGCCAGGAACTAATTCATTATTCGCCATGATTTCCGCCTTCTAACTCCAATTATTCAATCTATATTCTATCTAATCTGCACGATTCTGTCAAACTTAATGTCTAATATCTCCAAGAACTCCAATCATGGATTCCAGCCAAAATCCGCATTCAGAAGAACACCATTAAGTTCTTTTCGGCATAAAAGTGTCCGAACATTATATGCAAGTTGCATTTCAGTAATATTCTGTGTATTTTCAGGGGCATCGTGAGTAAAACCTGGACAAATTCCATTCACCGTAATGCCATACTGAGCATACTGAGCCGCAGCAGATTTAACAAGAACACTTAAACCGGTTTTTGCACCAGCATAGGCACAGTTGGTTTTGTAAGCCTTTACAGATTCGGTGCGGGTTCCTCCAAAGAGAACATTTCTTCCCCACCCCTGCTCCACCTGATGATTCAGAACTGAACTCAGGTAAGCACCAGGCAATCCGTAATTCATTACAGCCATTTTCTCCCAATCAGCTGCCGAAGTCTGGGCAATTGTTTTCTGAAGAAAGGGACCGCAGCAGTAAACCAGAATATCAGTACAATTTATTACCTGAAGGATTTCTTCTCTTTTAAGTGAAGCGAAAGTTTCCTTTTCCAAATCTGAACAAATATAATGGATTTTATCTTCTGCTTTAAAAGCTGATGATCGGCCGGTCACATATACAGAAGCCCCCATATCCCTGAGCATAAAGGCAATTTCTTTACCTGTGCCCCGGGTGCCTCCCACAATAAGTGCGGTCTTCCCTGCAAAGTTATCACTTTCTTCCATACGTATATTATAAGGAAAGTAATTCCAAATTTCCACTTTTAAGAGTATATTTTTTACATGAATCTTAATAATGTTGTCGTTGTTTTAGACAGACCTGAAGAAAGCCGTAATATTGGTGCCGTGTGCAGAGCTATGGCAAACAATTCAATTCATACTCTTCGCATTGTTGCAAAAAAAGAGGATATAGACGAAGAAAGAGTTCGAATTCTTTCAATTCATGCCTTTGATATTTATCAAAATGCTCAGTTTTATGATTCTATCACTGATGCAGTAAAAGACTGTGCTTTTGCAGCAGGAACAACCCGCCGTAAAGGAAAGAAACGCCAGGGGAAACTTCTTCTGCCGGAAGAATTAACAGATTTTGCTGACAGAATTACTGGAAATGGAGAAGAACAGGACGGTCAGAAACTTGCTCTTGTTTTTGGCAACGAACGCACCGGCCTTGAAGACGATGAACTTAACGAATGTAATCTGGCAGTCACAATTCCTTCAAGTGAAGAATTCGGTTCTCTGAATTTAAGCCATGCGGTTCAGATTATGTGCTACCACTTCTTCCGTTCAACATGCAGGCAGAAAACCGGCTACCTGCCGATTACAAGGGAGCGCCTGGACAAAACCGTTGACACTATTGCAGACTCACTTCAGGATATTGGATTTTTTAAAGTGACCGGCCGTGAAGATATGGAAAACTTCTGGAATAATATTCTTTCCAGGGCAGCCCTTTCCGAAAGTGAGGCCCAGTACATAGAAAAAGTTTTTTCTAAAGCTGCAGGCCTTGCTTCCAAAAATCAGGCTACCACTCCAGCTGATCATCAAGACTAAGATTCTTTTTACAAACAAGGGGTGCATCAGCCCAGGTGTCCACACTGAACACTGTCAGTCCGCCTTCGCAGAAAATTTCAAAGTACCCCTTGTCTTCAAGAACCATTACACCTGTTCCTCCGTCAGCCCATTTTCTTGGCGCAGTAAACCGATTGTATTTTTGGACGGAAAGTTCAGGTGCAAATTTCTCCGTGCCGCAACCTTTTCTTTCAACAACTATTTCTTTTTCTTCCACAGTGATTGAAAGACTTTGTCCCAAATCGTTTTCATAAACAATACTTTCGCCAACAGCACAGTTATAAAGATTAGAATTATTATCCAGCACCTCTTCCGGCAAATATGGAATCTGGCAGAGATATTCTTCATCTTCATTAGACTGCAGAATACAAATCCGTGGAGCTGTCATTTTTCCACGATAATTTTCAGCAGGAGTTCTGGCAGCATAATCCCAGTTTTCACCCCAGGCCATAAGCACCGGTTCCTTTACGCCGGCAAAAGAAGTGTAAGCATAAGCATCAGGCCCATAGTCCAGAAGCAGTGCATCTTTTTGCTCAGGATTTACTGTAAAAGTCTTTCCGTCAAAATCACCTGTAAAATAGAAAACAAGTTTTTCTCTGGAATAATTGTGAGCCTTCATGCAGTCTTCAGTTAAAATCATACTGAAAAGCAAAATCCACTTTCCATTTTTTTTATCATTCTGATTTTGGGATGGAAAATAAAGCAAATCCGGGCACTCACAAATTCCTTCAAGTCCGTACTCCTGAGGATTAAAACTGCCGGCAAAAGACCAGTTCTTAAAATCATCAGTTGAATAAAACTCGATTATTTTACCCGCCGCAATTACTGCCCCAAAAGAATTTTTATCTGGTGAAGAAAAAACTTTAGGATCCCGGAAATCTTTTTTGTAGCCCTTTTCATTCTTTTGATTTTTTATGACAGGATTTTTTTCATACTTCTTAAAAGTTTCCAGATTTTCTGATTCAACAAGGCACTGCTGCTGTTCACCGCTCTGAGGATTATGACCTGTATATAGAAGATAATAAGGCCCCTGTTCTTTCAAAGTAAAAGCTGAACCGGAAAAAGCATAGCCATTCTCATCAACTTCAATTGCATTTTCAAGCTGATTCCAGTGCTGCAAATCCTGACTAACTGCATGCCCCCAGTTCATAGGTCCCCAGACTGTAGATTCAGGATTATATTGAAAAAAAATGTGATACTTACCATCTGCATAAATCAATCCATTAGGATCATTCATCCAGCCTTTTACTGGAACAAAATGAAAATTAAACTGTCTGTCTGTACTCATGGGAGCATCATAGCATATTAGAGGGATTCTGTGAAAGAAAATTTGACACCGGCAATTTGCAATTGTAATATAAAATTATATGAAAAATATCATAACTCTATCATTGTGCTCTATTTTACTTTTTTCATTATCTTCATGCAAATCACATCAGCGAAAATCTATGGTAAATGAAAATCTAATCAAAATCGATCCGGAAAATATTTCTTCTATTAATAATGGAATTTTTGAAGGATGGGGAACCAGTCTATGCTGGTGGGCAAACAGAATTGGGTATTCAAATGAGCTCAGTCGCCAGGCCGCAGAAGCATTTTTTTCTCTTGAAAAAGGAATTGGCTTAAACATTGCCCGTTATAATATTGGTGGAGGAGATGATCCTTCTCATGATCATATTACACGAAGCGATTCAAATATGGACGTCTTTATGCATTTTGACCCGGACTCTAAAACATATGTTTATGACTGGAACAGTGATGCAACGCAACGTAACGTTTTACGGGAAATCAAAATAGCCTGTCCAGACAATCTTATTGTTGAAGCGTTTTCTAATTCTCCGCCGTATTTTATGACAGAAAGCGGCTGTTCATCCGGAGCCTTTGTTCCAACAGATGATAATCTGAAAAGTGATTGTTATGATGATTTTGCCAATTACCTTGCAGAAGTAACTTACAATCTTCAAATACTGGACGGAATTAAAATTCAAAGTCTTGAACCAATGAACGAACCGGATACAAATTTCTGGCATGCCCTGAGTAATAAACAGGAAGGTTGTCATTTTTCAAAAGGCGAATCCCAGTCAAAAATTCTTACACTTACAAGAGAAGCTCTGGATAAAAAAGGCCTGAATTCTGTATTAGTTGCAGGGACAGATGAAACCAGCGTTGATAATCAGATTGATTCATACCTGGCACTTTCTGACCAAGCAAAAGATTCTATCCACCGTATAGATACCCATACCTACAACGGCACTAAATTAAGTGAATTAAATTCTCTTGCCGCCGCTGAAGGAAAAAACCTGTGGATGTCAGAAGTTGATGGATCTTATACCAGCGGAGTAAATGCCGGAGAAATGGCACCCGCTCTAGGCCTTGCTGAAAAAATCATCAAAGATTTGAACGGACTCAAACCCAGTGCCTGGATATTATGGCAGGTCATTGACTCCCATGTTTCACAGAAAGGGTACAATGGTAAAGCAGACGGAGGAGCTCCAGATTACAAAAAGGGATTCTGGGGACTTGCAACTGCAAATCATGACAGACAGGAAATTATTCTAACTCAAAAATATTTTGGATTTGGACAATTTACAAAGTTTATTCGTCCAGGCTCAAAAATCATTTATACTACATCAAACAGAAATATTGCCGCTTATGATTCTCTATCGAAAAAACTTGTAATAGTTGCAGTCAACTCAAGTAACAATGTCTCTCCTTACACATATGACCTCTCCAGCTTTTCCAAAACAGGAACAGAGGTTACACTTGTTCGCACTAGTGGAGATAAACGCAAAGGGGAAAGCTTAGCACAACTTAAAGAAAAGATAATTGTATTTGACGATAAAACTTTTGATGCAAACTTAGCGCCAAACTCAATTACAACTTTTATAATTTCTGACGTGGAAATTTGAAAAGCACTGGGAAATAAAAAAGCCGGACTTTCAGAACTTGAAAATCGATTCATTTCTGAAAATCCGGCCTTATTATTTTTTAAGCAATAGTTGTAAAATCAGATTAATGATGGAAAAGTCTTACACCGCTGAACGACATAACAATTCCGTACTTGTTACAGGTTTCAATTACATTGTCATCACGAACAGAACCACCTGGCTGTGAAATAACAGTAACCCCTGAACGATGAGCACGTTCAATGTTATCTCCAAACGGGAAGAAAGCATCGCTTCCTAAAGCAACGTCTGTATTTTTTGAAATCCATTCTTTTCTTTCTTCACGAGTGAAAACTTCTGGCTTTACCTTAAAGAAATTCTGCCATACGCCTTCAGCAAGAACATCTTCATAGTCATCGCTTGTATAAACATCGATTGTATTGTCACGGTCAGCACGCTTAATGTCATCACGGAACTGCAATCCCAGAACTTTTGGAGACTGACGCAGCCACCACTTATCAGCTTTATCGCCAGCCAGTCTTGTACAGTGAATGCGGCTCTGCTGCCCTGCACCAATACCAATTGCCTGTCCATCCTTTACATAGCAGACAGAATTTGACTGAGTATATTTGAGGATGATAAGTGAAATAAGAAGATTATCTCTTTCTTCTTTAGTAATATTCTTTTTTTCTGTAACTACATTTTTGAGGCATTCATCATCAAGCTTTATAAAATTATGCCCCTGTTCAAAAGTAATTCCAAAGACCTGCTTCTTTTCAAGATCAGCAGGAACATAATCAGGGTCAATCTGGAGAACACAGTAATTTCCCTTTTTCTTTGCCTTAAGGATTTCAAGAGCATCATCATCGTAAGCAGGAGCAATAATTCCGTCGCTTACTTCCTTTTTAATGAGAAGGGCTGTTGCTTTATCACATTTGTCGCTAAGGGCAATAAAGTCGCCGAACGATGACATTCTGTCTGCACCACGAGCTCTTGCATATGCACAAGCCAGAGGGGTAAGTTCAACGTCATCTGTGTAGTAGATTTTTTTTAGAGTATCTGAGAGAGGTCTACCTACAGCAGCTCCCGCAGGAGAAACATGCTTAAAAGAAGTTGCAGCAGGAAGTCCGGTAGCTTCTTTAAGTTCTTTAACAAGCTGCCAGCCATTCAATGCATCCAGCAGATTGATGTATCCAGGTTTACCGTTAACTACTGTTACTGGTAAATCGCCTTCATCCATATAAACCCTAGCAGGCTTCTGATTAGGGTTACAGCCGTATTTCAATTGAATCTCTTTCATGCACAGTATAGTAACAATTCCAGGAGATTTTTTCAACGACTGTATTCCCTAATTTATCTGAAGGAACTAATTAGCCCGAATGTCGAGTTTTGAAAATCAACGAATTTATCAAAAAAAACAGCTCCCAGTCATGAAAACAACTTATCGAAACTCGACATTCGGGCTAATTACTTATTTTCAGATTCATACCTTTTAATTTCTTTAAGGATATTTTTTTCCCAGTTTGAAAAATCATCTTCAGAGAAATCAAAATTCGGTTCATACCAGTAAAAGGCATCAAAAATCCTGCTTAAATCTTCAGACTTAAAAACATAACCATGTTTTGCATATATGATATTTCTTAACAGTCTCAAATCACTTTTAGAATCTTTATATTTGTACACATTCAAATCAGGGTACTTTTCGTCATTCCAGTAGAATAAAGAAACAGTCTGTACAACTTTACCCAGTGACAAATCACCCCAGCGACTATTTCCATCAGATACAACTGAATAGATTTTTGCACCAACCCCTTCTATTCTAAGAAGACAACCGGATAAATATAATGCATTGTTTTCTCTGGCTTCATCCATATAACTTGGAGAAAGCTGAAAATAATATTTATGTCCATAAATACTTACTTCTTTTCCGGATATCCAGATATTTTTATCATGAGAAGCATCTACAAATATTAATGAAAGAATCCGTTCTGCATAAGCGTCATAATCATCACTCTTAGTTGATATGCGTCTGTATGAAAGTCCATTTTCATCCAAAATGAATCTCTCATTTCCCCGCTTTACAAAAGACCATTTTTCAAAATCCTCTGACTTTACAGCATAACCATCGTCAAACATAACCTGAGAATAGCAGATATTTTTATTCAGCAGTAAAATATCGTAGTGGGATTTTGCTATGGCATATAAAGCCTTTTCATATGACATATACTCTTTTACAAAAACTTCCATCTGAACGGGAATATAAGTTCCTATAAAATCTTCCGGAACATTTTTTAAATCATAATCTCCCGCAAAACAACCAAGTGATAAAACAAAACCAATTATTAATAAAAATTTTCGTTTAAGCATAAACACACTTCCTTTATTTTTAATTTTTTTAATAATCGTAAAACTTCCCAGATTATTAATCAATCCTACTTTTCACTTCTGTTTCGAAAGCAGACTACAAAGTATAAACTCATTTCCCGGTTAAAATTTCATAAACGTGTGCCGCATCTTTTGCAATATAATCAGCGCCACTTTCACGAAGAGACTTTTCACTTCCAAAGCCCCAGAGAATCCCCATAGATTTTAAACCTGCAAGCTTTGCACCATCAATGTCATAGTGAGTATCCCCCAGCATAAGGCACTGATCTTTTACATCATTCAGATTATTGGTATCCATTACATATCGGATTACATCAATTTTATCACGACGGACACCTTCCATATCAACGCCGCCAATAAAATCAAACAGACTATCAATTCCAAATTTCTGCAGAAGTTGACGGGCATACACTTCAGGCTTTGATGTAGCAACATAAATCTTTTTTCCAGCTGCCTTTAATTTTTTTATCAGGGGAGCAACTTCATCATAAAGCTTACATTTGTAAAGTCCAATAGGAGTATAATAATCATGAAATACTTCTATTCCCTTTTCCAGTTCCTTTCCTGTCAGATGAAAAACTCTGTCAAAACTTTCATATAAGGGAGGGCCTATCATTGTGTTATAGACACTTTTATCTTCAAGCTCAATATTAAAATATTCCCGAACTCGATCAAATCCCTCAAAAACTCCTTCAGAAGTATTCATTATAGTTCCGTCAAAATCAAAAAAAATATGTTCGAAATTTTCCATGGTTCTAGATATTACATTATTGAAAACAAATTGTATACTTCAGAAGAATATCTGTAGTACAAAAAACATCATATAACACACATTCCCCTGTCCGGACAAGAACTGCTAAAATCAATCTTTGCCATCGACTGTATAATTTAATCGACTCTATAAAAAAAGATTATTTTATAGAAGAAAACCGTTTCTTTTTTTACTTTTTTACTCGTAACTCTTTGAAAGCCACTATATAAAGAATTATAATATAACATGGAGTTTAAATGTTCAGTATAAAAAAATATAGTAAATTGAAGTCCCTGTTTGGGCTGACAACAAGTTTATTTTTATCCTTCTCCTTAATTTCCTGTGATCTTTTTAATCTGGACTTAGAGGGCTTTTTTGTAAAATACACGGAAACCGCAGCAATCGACAAAGATTTTAAAACGGATTCAATCGGAATAGACATCAGCGGTATTGAATGCGTTGAAAGTAATGAAGATAAAACTGTAACCTTTTACCTTAGAAATCCCCAGCACTATAAACTTGTTTTTTCGTATGAATTTGACCATAAGGAAATAGCCGGGAAATTTTCATCCCAAGACGTCTGCTCATTTTTACAATCAGATAACGGAAATACCTATCAGAGTGGACGAATAAATGCAATATTACAGTGTAATAAGGTATATTCAAATATGTTATTCTCTAATCTGCCTGAATACACAAACCATAAATTCTTTTTTCCACAAAGGAGCAAGAAACTAAATAATCAAAGATTAATTTTCATCTTTACACATACACAAAGAATAATCAATTTCTGGATAAACAGAATCTCAATATTCTTCATGATTTTGACGACTTTATTTCTTTTGATCTTTCTTAGTTCATGGATAATCGTTTTTCCAGAAACAATTCCTTGTAAATGAACTGTAATCCTTGTTATTCGATTGTAGACTTTAGGTGAAGAATAAATGCGATTGCTATCTATGCCACTGACATGGGAACGAAGTTGACAAACTTCCTTTTGGCAACCATGTGCAATTACTTCTGGCCTAGCCTCCAGAGAATTAAAAAAATCCTTTAGTTTCTTTTTCATAGAAACCTCTTTAAAAATGCTTTATTTTGAGTTCTGAGAACTCTTATAAACATATTAAGGATGTAAATATTATATTGATATGTATAATACAGGCCAAGAGATGCTGTTTTCGTTCCCAATTTTTCTAAATACCTTTATAGTCTAATATTAGTTTTACTATACAACTACTTATTGACGGAAAAAGCGATTTTCTGATACAATCTTTTCTACATCGGGCCATTAGCTCAGCGGTTAGAGCAGAGGACTCATAATCCTTTGGTCCTTGGTTCAAATCCAAGATGGCCCAAAACCTCAAAGACCATTGTTTAATGCAATGGTCTTTTTTTATTTACAAAATCCTGTTAAACAAAACTTGGATTTGAAACGTAGTGAGCGCCGACCTACGGGAGGAAAAGTGGCCAGGGATGGCCACGTCAGCGAACGTAGTCGGGCT
>JAEEGF011813679.1_pt1 | contig 20546 bp, 13 predicted proteins | sample 9134171 | NCBI WGS metagenome assembly JAEEGF01 (sample SAMN16246542, study PRJNA631951) | gut metagenome | biome: gut microbiome; feature: rumen; material: AP-attached | host: Bos | place: Iran: Karaj | collected 2018-10
GACGTAGTCGAATTAGCTTCCTATGCGCCAACCTTCGTCAATGAGAACGATGCCCGCTGGCGTCCTGATATGATACGTTTCAATAGCAGTCGTGTAATGGGCACCCCAAGCTACTACGTTCAGCAGCTCATGCCTCAGCATCTGGGCACCCAGGTAGTGAAGGTGGTACAGAACAATCCCTACAAGGATGTGGCACGAAAACCTCTTACTCCCAAGCAGAGCCGTGTAGGATTCGGCACATGGAGCACACATGCTTCTTTCGAAACCGTTAAGGAATACGATTATGTCAAGGGCGACTGGAACAAAGAAGGTAATATCGTCCGACAGACAGGGATGAAGGATGCCACCCTATGTATAGAGAAGGACATTATCGACAGCGACCACTACACATGTAAGTTCCGCGCACGCAAAGACGAGGGAGCAGAAGGATTCATCATCATCTTCAACTATGTGGACGACAAGAACTACTGTTGGGTGAACTTCGGAGGATGGACAAACTCACAGCATGCCATAGAGCAAATCAGCAATGGCGGAAAGCTGCTGACCGCAAGTAAGCGAGGACATATCGAGTCTGGACGCTGGTATGATGTAACCCTTCAGGTGGCAGGAGATAGTGTCAAGGCATGGCTCGATAACGAACTTGTCTTCGACACGGTCCTGAAGCATGATGAAACGAAAGGAATCTTCTCGTCTGCCACTATCGACGATGCCACAGGTGAACTTATCGTAAAGGTAGCAAATACCAGCGATGTCGCAACAACCGCCAACGTCAACCTCAAGAATTTCACACCGGCATCAGCCCGTGTAGTACGCTTGGCAGCCAACGATGGTATGGAAGAGAACACGCTCGATGCCCCTACCACCATTCACCCTGTGGAGCAGTTACTCTCCCCAGAGAACAATAGCGTTCAGTTTGATGTACCTCCATACTCGCTGAACATCATTCGGCTTACAGCTCCAGCCAAGCCCTAACAAGCGTTAGAGAAATAAATAACGTCAGTTGAAATAGATCAAAATACTTTCCTTGTGTCTCCCTCTTATGGGCTGTCCCTTCGATGGCGTTTTGGTACTTTCTCATGGTGTATCACCTTTGTTCCAAATATCGCGTTTTTAAGGGCGTTTTTATTATCTGTTTTACACTCGCGGTAGAAATACTGTGCAAAAATAGCTCGAAAAACTGGTACAAACAAATATGCTGCTTGAAGTGTTAAAATACAAAAAGTCCCTCATTTAGAGAGGCTTAGTTTAAATTGCTCCAAGTTGTTCAGAGTTGTTTATAAGGGGTCACTTGCCCACGCAGAAATGCGAGAATATGTTGCCAAGGACCTCGTCAGTGGTTACTTCGCCCACAATTTCCCCAAGCGAGTGTAGGCAGGCACGGAGGTCTTCTGATACCAAGTCGGTGCTGACCCCGGATTCCAGGGCTTGACGTGCGGAACGTAGGGATGTAAGTCCAGATTTCAATGCCTCAACATGACGTAGATTGGTCACAATGACGTCTCCTTCTGCAAATTCCTCTCGGTTCGTGTAGTCAAGAAGTTTGGATTCCAAAGCTTTGAGGTTGTGACCAGTCTTAGCACTGATAAGTACTGTCTCATCAGGATTCACACCGGAGTGTTCATATAAATCCTTGAGTATGCTGTACAATTCTGTCTCCTCAATCAAGTCACATTTGTTCACCACCATAATCAGAGTCTTTTCATCAAGGTGGGGAACTATCCGCTGATGCGTTTCTGTAAAAGAATGATCGATGTCAGTGGCATCAACCAACCAAAGCACAATCTGGGATTCGTCAATCTTTTGGAAAGTACGGTCTATGCCTATGCTTTCAATTGCATCACTCGTATTTCGGATTCCTGCTGTGTCGATGAACCGGAACATCGTTCCGTCTATCATGATAGTGTCTTCAATCGTATCACGTGTGGTGCCGTGAATGTCACTAACGATAGCGCGGTCTTCATGGAGTAGTAGGTTTAAGAGAGTGCTCTTGCCAACATTAGTCTCACCGATGATGGCAACTGGCACACCATTCTTGATGGCATTTCCTACTTTGAATGAATCAACGAGGTGGGAGAGGGTGGAGTCGATGTTGGAGCACAAGCCAAGCATCTCCTTGCGGTCAGCAAATTCCACGTCTTCCTCACTGAAATCAAGTTCAAGCTCCATCAGGCTCGTCAGATGGAGTAACTTGTCGCGGAGCGAACGCAACTCGCGGCTGAAACCACCACGCATCTGACTGATGGCCAGTCGGTGGGTGGCTGCATTGGAGGAGGCAATCAGGTCAGCCACGGCTTCTGCCTGACTCAAGTCCATCTTCCCATTGAGGAAAGCACGTTGGGTGTACTCACCCGGCCGCGCAAGCGTGCAGCCGTTCTCCACCAGCAAGTCCATGACGCTCTGAAGAATATAAGAAGAACCGTGGCACATAATCTCAACACTGTCTTCGCCAGTGTAGCTGTGAGGACCACGATAAGTGATTGCCACCACGTCGTCTATGATGGAGTTTTCATTGTTTGGGTCTATGATTGTCCCATAACGGGCTTGACGTGCCGTTGACGAACAGAGGGATTTGCCACCTTTGAACGGACGGAATATCTTGTCGCAGATGCTGATGGAGGCATCACCCGACACACGCACAACTCCTATTGCACCGCCTTGGGCAGTGGATACAGCACATATCGTACTCATCTCTATTCTTGTTGATAAATGTCAGATTGTCTTTTAATCGTTACTAAATCCTGTCAAGCACAATTTTAATCAAATCGTCTATCTGATTCTTGTAGCCCGTATTGGCCACTTTTGCCACACGGTTTGCAATCACCATACATACCGTCAATGCTTTATGTCCTAACAAGGCGGAAAGGCCGGCAATGGCGGATGATTCCATCTCAAAGTTTGTGATTTTGTGACCTTCATATTCAAAACTCTCGACCTTGGCATTCTGATCTGGGTCTGCCAACGGAATGCGGAGCTCCCGTCCTTGTGGACCAAAGAAACCGCCGCAGGCAATCGTCACACCTTTCACCATACCTAATGCCGGGTCGTAAATCCGGTCAAGCAATTCCTTGCTGTTGTCAATCACGTATGGAGCGCACAACTGGGGATTCCAGTTCATGTGCTTCTTGAATGCTTCCTCAAACGCCAGGTCGCAAACCTCGTTCCGACCTGCATAGAAGTTTAAAAGACCGTCGAAACCGATGCTCTTCTCTGAACAGATGAAACTGCCTGTCGGGCAATAGGGCTGAAGACCGCCACAGGTGCCGATACGCACAATATCCATACTGGTCAGCGTCTCTTTTTCCTGACGGGTAGAGAAGTCGATGTTCTTCAAAGCGTCAAGCTCATTGACCACAATGTCGCAGTTGTCGCAGCCGATGCCGGTGGAGGTCACCGTGATGCGTTTGCCTTTGTAGGTGCCGGTGATACTGTGGAACTCACGGCTTTCAACCTCACACTCCTTGTTCTCGAAATGAGCGGCTATCGTTGTCACACGACCGGGATCACCGCAGAGAATCACCTTGTCGGCCAGTTGCTCTGGCTTCAGATGCAGGTGAAAAACGCTGCCGTCTTCGTTGATCAGCAACTCAGACGCTTCAAATTTCTTTGTCTTCATAGTAGTATCTTTTTTGTGTTTTTTGTCTTGAAAATTAAAGGTTGTGATACCTTTTGAAGAGTTACGGATGTGGATTATTCCTCCATTCCGAACATTGGATCCCAAGCTGGCAGTTTCACTGGTTTCTGGTCCATCAGTTTCAGAATGTCGGCCGGGATATATTTCTTGTTTACCACGACTCTGAACATATATTCACGGAACCAATCGTGGGTCATGATTAGATGGCCGGCATATCCGTAGGTCTTGCCCCAGCTGTTCTCCACCTTCCATTTCAATGGCTTGCCATTCTCATCCAAATCTACAGCCACGAGGGTCATGGCATGGGAGGAACCGGAATCATGTGTCTCAATACGCTGTTTTTTCGACATACCAAACGTGGTTCCAAGAAGGCTGTTATAATCGTAATTGTTCACATCGAGCAGGCCGTTGGAGCGGTTCAACTGCTTGCCAACATCGCAGCTGAAATACATTGGAACACTGTCTTGAAGCGAGGCGATGGCTATCGGCGACAGATTGTCAATGTCCAGATTCAGGTAAAGCCAGTTGTGGCCGTCGTAGGTGTGGCGGTCCATATCAATCTCATATACTTTATTATATGGGCGGCTCGGATCGTTCATCAGCATCACATAGTCTGCGTTCAAATCTTCTTCCGGAGCGCAAACTTCTTTATAGAAACTCAGTGGGGTGTAGTCTTTTGGAGCATTCAGGTATTTACCTTTCTTGTCTTTGGCAGCCCAGCGGAATTCCTTGACAGGCTCACCGTAGGCAAGGCACAGCATCTTGTAGATGTCTTTCATTTGCTCCATTTTGTAGGTTTCCAAATCTTTCACGCTGGCGCCCGATTCGCTCTTTTCGCGGATGTTGATGGCAATCTCACGGAGCTTGCGCTTCAAGTGGCCGTTGAACTCACTGGTGTTGTTTGATACATAAGTTTCCGACATCACGTCCTGAGGCACCAGGCCGTATTTGCTCACTAAGTCTGCAACTCCGGTATAAGTTCCTCCATCTGAAATCGGATTGCTCATCAGCCATTGCACCTGTTGGCTGTCGAGCGGTAACTTACGTGTGTCAATCACCGACTGAAGAAACAAATTGCTTTTCTCCAGCTGATCGTAGAAAAACAAATAAACCTGACTGAACATGAATTCTTCGTTTTTCAGGTTTTTCATCGCGCGCTGGCGAAGTACGTTCAATCCTGTGAACAGCCAGCAACGTCCAGAACTGGCTTGGTCAGAAATGCCTGTGCCCTTGATATCTAACGAAAACCATGTGTCGGTGGCTTGACGGTTGTTCCCGTTCAGGGCTATCTTGTTGATGGCGTTGCTCTGGATGGCGTTCTGGATAGCTTTCTCTGCGCCACTCACATTTACGCTTTTTTCCAAGCTCGAGAGCACGGCTGGAGTAAGGCTTTCCTGAGCTGAGGCGGAAAAACATGTGGCTATGGCCAATAATAATGCGGTTCTTTTCATTGCGTTTCTTTTGTGTTTGCTGATTGCCATGGTTTGCATGGCATAAAGTTACTAATATCTTACAAATATAGTATTTTTTATAACTTCATCAAAGAATCTCATCCAGATTTTTAGTAATGAAGAAAAATTGGTTGGCTCTTGTGGCTCTTTATGGTTTTGGAATGATGCAAATTTATTCTTTTGAATTTTGTCAATCAAGAAAAAAGGAGTAAATTTGCAAATTGAACTGATTCGCATTAGGAAATTGGTCGTTTTTTCCAATAAGATAACTTGAATTCAGCGGCATAATGGCTAAAAACAAGAAAAAGCAGAAAAAGAGAAGTATTAAAGTCGGACTCATCATTGTCTGGGGTCTTTTTCTCATTATCATGCTCTCTATGGTGGGAGCGGTGTATGCCATATCAAAAGGATGGCTCGGCAACATTCCTGCTATTACCGAACTGGAAAATCCTGTCAACAAATTCGCATCGAAGGTTTATACCCACGATAACAAACTCATGGGTACTTGGAGCTATGCGTCTGCCAACAGGTTTGTGGTGCCTTACGATTCCATACCACCTATGCTTATAAGGGCACTCGTCGATAATGAAGATGAGCGTTTCTTTGAACATTCTGGTATCGACATGAGGGCGCTCGGACGTGTGCTTGTGAAGCGTGGATTCATGGGAGAAGAGTCTGCCGGAGGTGGTAGTACCATCACGCAACAGCTTGCAAAACAGCTCTATTCAAAAGTTACTGCTGAGACAACCATCAGCCAGCGTATGATGCAGAAGCCGGTTGAATGGTATATCGCCACAATGCTCGAACGCTACTACACCAAGGAGGAAATCCTCACCATGTACCTCAACTATTTCGACTTCCTTCACAATGCAGTTGGAATCAAGAATGCTTCGAGAACTTATTTCGGAAAAGACCCGATGGACCTCAATCTCAGTGAGTGCGCCACTCTCGTCGGTATGTGTAAGAACCCATCGTTCTATAACCCGATGATTAATAAGGAGAGGATGAGGGAGAGAAGGAATGTGGTGCTGGAGAAAATGTATGAACTTGGCGACATCACGCAAGAGCAACTTGTGGAGGCGCAGAATTCTCCACTCGACACTTCCAAATTTAATGTGACTCGTCACGATGATGGATTCGCACCTTATTTTAAAGAGCACATCCGTATCATTATGATGGCCACAAAGCCGGAAAAGTCGCAGTATGCATCTTGGCAATATCAGAAATATGCTGACGACTCTCTCGCTTGGGAAACAAACCCGCTCTATGGTTGGTGCAACAAGCACACAAAGAAAGACGGAACAAACTACAACATCTATACTGATGGATTGAAAATCTACACCACACTCGACTCGCGTATGCAGGAGCATGCTGAGGCTGCGGCATTCCAGCATGTGGCAAAAACCCTTCAGCCACGTTTCGAGGCGGAGAAAAGAGGCAGCCGAAACGCTCCTTACACTGGTATATCTAAAGAGCGGGTGGAAGCTATTCTTTGGAGGTATTACAAGCAGACTGAACAATATCATCAGCTTGTGAAGGATGGAGCAACCGAAGATGAAATCAAGAAAGTCTATGTCACGCCTGTGCCAATGAAACTCTTCACCTATGGTGCCAACATCAACTCTTCATCAGAAGTCACTAAAGAATTGAGCCCGCGTGACTCTATTCTCTATTACAAGAAATTCTTGAGGACGGCTATGATGGCCATGGATCCGGCAACCGGAGCCGTGAGGGCTTATGTGCCGGGTCTTGATTTCCGCCATTTCCAATACGACAATTGCCTTGGAGGTGGACGCCGTCAGGTGGGATCAACCATCAAGCCTTATCTGTATTCGCTTGCCATGATGAATGGCCTGACGCCTTGCGACAAAGCGCCAAACAAGCGTATTAACTACGGAGGATGGAGCCCGCGTAACGGCTCTAAGGCTATGTACGGGGCCATGGTCACTCTCAAATGGGGACTCTCGCAGTCAAACAACTGGATTGCCGCATGGGTGATGTCGCAGATGAACCCGTATCAGTTTATTGAAATGCTCCACCAGTTGGGCATCAACACACGCTCTATTGAGCCTAACATGACGCTTTGTCTTGGACCTTGCGACATCAGTGTGGGCGAAATGGTCAGCGCATACACTGTCTTCCCTAACTACGGACTGAGGGCCGCACCGCTGCTTGTCGAGAGGATTGAGGATTCCGACGGTAATGTCATCGACACATTCACTCCGAGATTCAATGAGGTGCTCAGTCAGGACGCCGCTTACAAGATGATTATCATGCTACGGGCTGTCGTTTCTGAAGGTACTGCCACGCGTATCAGACGTGTGTATGGAATCAGGGCGGATATGGGAGGAAAAACAGGTACGACCAACTCCAACGCTGACGGATGGTTCATGGGATTCACTCCTAAAATCGTTGTTGGATGCTGGGTCGGTGGTGAGGATATGGACGTCCACTTCACCAGTATGTCCAACGGCCAGGGTGCCGCTGCCGCACTGCCTATTTACGGACTCTTTATGAAAAAAGTATATGCCGACGAGGTCCTCAACAAACGATATGGCATCTCGCAAAGCGACAAATTTGAAATTCCTGAGGATTTCGATATGTGCGAGAGTGAACTCACTGGCCTTGACATTCCGGAGGGAGGCGATGAGATTGAAGAGACCGACGACGGACAGAACAAGAAACGTTCCATCAAGAACGGAACCACGTTCCATTCCGCATCTGGCTCCAACATCGTGAGAAGGGCTAAGAAGAAGGAGCGGACTGAAAGCTCTTCACCAAAGCGTGAGGATGCCGACAAGCCTGCAGAACGCGAAGGCGGACATTCTGGACATTCCACAAGCGCTCCGCAGCAAAAAGAGAATGTCCAGCCTGTGGCTCCACCTCCTCCAACAAATGAAGGACATATCGATAACACTTTCGAATAGATTGTTTTAACTAGAGATTCCCGTCTTTTGGCCTTAGTGCCGCCAAAAGTGGGAATCTCTATTTTTTTCTTATAATCAATTCTTTAAATCTTTCCATGATGAAATTCATTGCCATTATTCCTGCAAGATACGCATCTACGCGATTCCCTGCCAAACCACTTGCAATTTTGGCGGGAAAAACAGTTATCCAACGTGTATATGAACAAGTCAACGGACTTGTTGATAAAGCGGTTGTCGCTACAGATGATGAGCGGATAGCCGAGGAAGTGAGGCGTTTCGGAGGCGAAGTGGTCTTGACCCGTACCGACCACAAGAGTGGGACCGACCGTTGCTGTGAGGCGATGGAAAAAGTGGGCGGTGACTATCATGTGGTCATCAATGTCCAAGGTGATGAGCCTTTCATCAGGGCGCAGCAAATCGAAGCGCTGAAAGAGTGCTTCCTCGATGCTGACGTACAGATTGCCACACTCGTAAAACCGTTCGCTAAAGAGGATGGATTTGCCGCCGTACAAAACCCTAACTCGCCGAAAGTGGTGGTGGGAACCGATGGAAGGGCACTGTATTTTTCCCGTTCAGTCATTCCTTTTGTCAGGGGCATTGATCCGGGTGATGGGTGGTTCGATAAGGCCACGTTCTATAAGCATATTGGCGTCTATGCCTATAAATGTGAGGTGCTTAAGGAGATTACCAGCCTGCCGCAGTCGTCACTTGAACTGGCGGAGTCCCTCGAACAGCTCAGGTGGCTCCAGAATGGATATCGTATCAGAGTTGGTGTGACGAACATTGAGACTGTGGGTATTGATACTCCTGAGGACTTGTTGAAGGCAGAGGATTACATAAATGCTCATCCTGAATTTTTGTAAAAAACAATGTGTTAGTTCGACTTGAATCAAAAGCCATGAATAGAACGCTTTCGCCTGATACCGTTTTCACGAAGCTTGAAACCCTGCCACATGTTGAACCGGGAAAACTCAGTAATGGGATTACTACGGCTACACTGAATTTACCTGACACAGAACTCCTACGCACCGACTTTATGTTCATGGGTGGCGTTTGGGTGCAAGATACGCCTCTGCAGGCCTCTATGGCGGTAAGGCTATTGAAAGAGGGGGGCAAGACAATGAAGGCGGCAGTTATCAATGAGAAGCTCGATTTTTACGGAGCCACATGTAGCCTTTCTGTCTTCAAAACCTATTCTGTCGTTACGGTCATGTGCCTGAAAAGGTATTATGGTGAAGTAATGTGTGTGGTCAGAGACTTCTTGATGAGTCCATCCTATGAGGCGGATTCTTTTAGCCTGGCTCTCGAGCAAGGGAAGGCTTCTCTGATGATGAAAATGGAGAGGGTGAAATATGAGGCGGAAGTGCTTTTCTATAAATCTATGTTTGGCGAAGAACATCCTATTTCGGCCTATGAAAAGTTTGAGGATTATGATGCTCTGACGGTTGAAGCCTTACTGAAATATCATGCTGATTTTATTGGCAGCAGCAACTGCCGCATTTTTATTACTGGTGGTGCCGACGACACATGTGTGAAGAAGCTGGATGAACTCTTTGGAGGGGGATCTTGGGATTGTGATTGTGAAAAAAATGAAGTCGAAACAAAATTGTTAATGTTTCCCAAACCGCTCGACGGATACAATGGAAAGGATATAAGGCAGCCCATGCAAATGCCGACGGTGCAGTCCGCTCTTTTTGTGGGAAAATGTCTTCCAACGCTGAATGGTAAGGATTGGGCGGCATTACTGGTGGCTAACATGATACTTGGAGGCTATTTCGGAAGCAGGTTGATGACCAATATAAGGGAGCGTAAGGGATATACTTATGGCATCTCGTCTTCGTGCGTGCAGACTCATTTGTTTAATGTGTTAGCCATTCAGACAGAGACGGCAAACCAGTATGTCGATAAGGTTGTGCAGGAAATAAAAGGAGAAATCAACGTGATGAGGAACCAGCTTGTGCCAACTGAAGAACTCGAACTCGTGAAAAAGTATTATTCTGGAAATATATGCAGGGCTTATGAGGCAAACTTCGCTTATCCCAACACATTGATGAGGAAAATTGGTGTGGGTAGAGATGTGGCGGAAACGCTTTCTGCTGTGAGGCATATCCAGGAGGTGCAACCAGAAGATATACTGAAGGCTGCGTCGCTTTATATGAGCCCTGACGACTTCTTGTACTGTGTTAAGGGTGGAAGCTGAATAGGCCGATTTTGATACTAAAATGCAAAATACGGCCTCTTAGGAGCCAAAAACGGCCTCTTTAATCTTTTTTAACCTCATTTTTGAATGAAAAACCTACGAATATTTCATCATTCCGTTTTTTTTAGCTAACTTTACAAAAGATTATTACGTATTATTAAGTTTTTGTAAAAATGTTGGAAGAACAAGACAGAATTATTAAGGTGGACATCAATGAGTCGATGAAGAAATCCTACATAGACTATTCTATGTCGGTCATCGTATCGCGTGCCCTGCCTGATGTGAGAGATGGATTCAAGCCGGTACACAGACGTATCCTCTACGGAATGATGGAACTTGGCAACACTTATGATAAGCCATATAAAAAATGTGCGCGTATCGTCGGTGATGTGCTCGGTAAATACCACCCGCATGGTGACTCTTCTGTGTATGGAGCTCTTGTCAGGCTGGCTCAGGATTGGGCAATGAGATACTGCCTTGTTGATGGACAGGGAAACTTTGGCTCTGTTGATGGTGACGGTGCGGCCGCAATGAGGTACACGGAGGCAAGGCTTAACCGTATCGGCGAGGCCATGATGGACGACCTTTATAAGGATACTGTCGATTTTGAAGATAACTTCGATGGCTCTCTCAAAGAACCAAAAGTGCTTCCAACTCGTATTCCTAACCTCCTCGTCAATGGAGCTACAGGTATTGCCGTGGGTATGGCAACCAACATCCCAACACATAATCTTGGTGAGGTCATTGATGGATGTGTGGCTATGATTGACAACCCTGATATCGACACCGATGGACTTATGCGCTATATCAAAGCGCCTGATTTCCCTACTGGTGGCATCATTTGCGGTATCGACGGAGTTAAAGACGCTTACGAAACCGGTAGGGGACGTATCGTTATTCGCTCTAAAACCGAAATCGAAAACGAGGGACAACATGAGAAAATCGTTGTACACGAAATTCCTTACAACGTCAATAAGGCTGAGTTGATCAAACGAATTGCTGACCTTGTCAACGAAAAGAAAATTGAGGGTATCAGCAATGTCAACGATGAATCCGACCGCGAAGGTATGCGTATCGTCATCGATGTGAAGAGGGAGGCTAATGCCAATGTCATTCTTAACAAGCTTTACAAGATGACAGACTTGCAGTCGAGCTTCAGCGTCAACTGCATTGCACTTGTCGGTGCTTCAGAGAATAACTCAGGAAGGCCAAAGCTCCTTTCGCTCAAGGAATGCATCAACTATTTCGTGCAGCACCGTCATGAGGTCACTATCCGCAGGACTAAATACGACAAGAGAAAGGCTGAGGAAAGAGCGCACATTCTCGAAGGACTGATCATCGCTTCTGATAACATTGATGAGGTGGTGCACATTATTCGTGCCGCCAAGTCTCCGCAAGAGGCTATCGAAAACTTGAAGAGCCGCTTCTCGCTCGACGATGTTCAGGCTAAGGCCATTGTGGAAATGCGTTTGCGTCAGCTCACCGGACTTGAGCAGGACAAACTCCATGCTGAATATGAGGAACTCCAGAAACTTATCGCTTATCTTGATGCCATTCTCCACGATCCAGAACTCTGCAAGAAGGTGATGAAGGATGAACTCATTGAAGTGAAAAACAAGTGGGGGGACGAAAGAAGGACCGTTATTGATTACACAGCAAGCGAGAACTTCAACCCAGAGGATTTCTATCCTAATGAGGAAGTGGTCATCACTATCTCACATCTTGGTTATATCAAGCGCACCTCTCTCTCTGAATTCAGAATCCAGGGCAGGGGTGGAGTTGGAGCCAAGGGCGGTACCACCCGAGACCAAGACTTCATTGAATATATCTTCCCAGCTCAGACCCACAACACCATGATGTTCTTCACCACCAAGGGCAAGTGCTTCTGGATGAAGGTCTATAATATTCCGGAAGGGAACAAGACCTTCAAGGGTAGGGCGGTTCAGAACCTCCTCAATATTGAGTCTGATGACAAAGCCACGGCATTTATCTGTATTAAAGATATCAACGATGAGCAGTTTGTGAAACATCACAACCTCATGTTCTGCACAAAGAGGGGCGTGGTGAAGAAGTCAAGGTTCGAAAATTATGCCAGACCTCGAAACAACGGCTTGATCGCAATTAAACTAAATGAGGGCGATGAGGTCATAGAAGTGAAAATCACATCGGGTAACGACGACATCATCATCGGCAACAAAAACGGACGGGCCATCAGGTTCAACGAGAATGGTGTGCGTGTGATGGGACGTAATTCCACAGGTGTGAGGGGTATGAAGCTCGACGATGAGGAAGATGAGGCTGTCGGAATGCTCGTAATGCAGTGCAACGAAGCCCTCTCTGAAGAACAGTGGAAACTGCTCGACCAGCAAAACAGTGATGCTGATGAGGAGGTTGCTTCTGAAGAGCAGGTTGAGGATGCTGTTGAAACTGCTGAGGTGGAGGGATCCGCTGAAGTGACTGTGGCTGAAGGGGACGATTTCCCAGAAGACATACTCGTGGTCAGCGAAAAAGGATTCGGCAAAAGGACACCTCTTGGAGAATATCGTCTCACCAAGCGTGGTGGTAAGGGAATCAAGACCCTTAATGTCACGGAAAAGACTGGCAAGCTGATTGCCATTAAGTCGGTTACGGATGACGACGACCTTATGATTATCAACAAGAGTGGTGTGGCTATCCGGCTTGCTATCAGCACAATCCGTGAGCAGGGTCGAAACACCCAGGGCGTCTCTCTCATCAATATCAAGAAACGCAATGACGTCATCAGCAGCGTTTGCAAGGTGGCGCATGTGGAGGAAAGTGAGGAAGATGAAATCACGGACGAAAATATTGTGGACACTGAAGACAACAAAATTGAGGACAATGACGTTATAAATGAAAGTGAGAACTCTGAGACTGAAATCTCTGAGGGACAGGAATAGAAATTACATGTCAAACATTTTTAAATCTATCTTTCATTATGAAAAAAACAATTTTGATTTGTGCGGCCATGGCATTGACAGCCAGCGCTTTCGCACAGAAATCTAACCTCAGGAAGATTGAGAATATCACTTATGGTGTTCAGAATATGAACACACTTCCTGCTGAGAAATGGGTGGAGATCAAGCAGCTTGTGGAGGAGGCGAGAAACAACCCTGAGACTGCTGAAGACCACCGCACGTGGGACTGGATTGGACGTTCTGCACTCTATGATCGTCAGATTATGCTCCAGGAGTATCAAGCTAACGGCAACAAATTCAAGGACATGAAAGCCTTCTTCTCCAACGAGGAGACCATCGTCAGTGCATTTGAAAAGTATTATAAGTTGATTCAGACCCCTAACGAGAAGGGAAAGCTTCCGCTCAAGGAGAAAGACCTTGAAGTGCAGAAACAGTGGGCCACAGCTAACGCAGGTGCTTGCCGTACCAACCTTTTTGTGGGTGCTACTCAGTTTGTGTATGATGACCCACAAACGGCGGTGAAGTTGCTCGACGCTTATCTCAACACATTCGATTCTCCTTTGTTTGAAGGTCAGGATCTGAAGAACACTGACAAGAACTATAAGGAAGCTCCTTATGTTTATGCCACTGCTCTCAAAGGTATCAATGGTGACAAGGCTAAGATTGAGGAGCTGCTGAAACAGTCGCTCACATCGTCTAACGGACCTATCGCTTGCCAGGACCTCATCACGTTGTATAAAGAGAAGGGCGATAAGGCTAATGAGACGAAATATCTCCAGTATGCTTTCGATAACTATCCTCAAATCAATATCTTTGGAATCAACCTCGCACAGGAGGCCATCAACGACAAAAAGTATGATGAGACTATCAAAATCTGTGATGAGATGATCAAGAGGATGAAGGATGGAACCACTCCTACAAAAGACGAAGCTGGAAACGAACAGGAAAACATCTGGTATCCTTACTATTTCAAAGCTGTTTCTCTTTTCAACTCTGAAAAATTCGAAGAGGCTTATAATGCTTTCGTTGAGGGTGATGACAATTGCCCGGGACACATCGAACTCGTGATGGGGGCAGGGACAGCTGCTGCAAAATTTGGTAACAATAACTTTTCCAATAAGGCTGTTTGTAAGCCTTGGTTTGAGAAAGCAGTGAAGTACCTTTCTAAGGCAGAGCAAAACTGGCCAGACCAGTCCGACCAGTGGGGCTACCAGCTGTATGCTTGCTATCACAACCTTGAGAACAAGGTGATGGAAGCCAATTATAAGAAATATGCAAAATAATCAAGGTTTATTCATACACCTTTGATGTTGTAAAGAACCCCCGGATGCATAGCTGTTATTATGCGTTCGGGGGTTGCAATATTTTTTATATTTATTCGTTTATAAATTATGCGAGAGACCTCTGAATGCTATGTTTGAACGAATTAAAAAAATAAAGTTCTGGCTGATAGTGGTGGCTGTGCTCATTGCCATCACTTCTCTGCTTGCTTCGCATTTTCTCACCAGCGACTTGCAAAACGAAGAGACGAAAAGTGTGGAAGTCTGGGCGGAAGCTATGAGGTCGCTCAATGCTGCTGATGAAAACACGGATCTTAACTTGGTGCTCAAGGTGATTAATGGAAACAACACCATTCCTGTAATCGTTACAGACCAGGATGGGAATGTCCAGACGCATAGGAATATCGGCAAGACATTTAGCCAGGATGAGGATTCTGTCCAATATCTCAAGCAATTGGCTGAGAATATGAAAAATGCGGGGAGGGTGATAAGGATTTACCTCGATATGCCGGAAGACAATTTAAGCTTCCAACAGGATTCCACGCTGAATAATTTGGGTGATTCTGTGAATGAGGAAAACACTTCCGTCACAGTTATCAACCCGGAAAAAAAGCAGAGCGGAGACTACCTCGAAATCTGTTACGATGAATCGCTGATGCTCAAAAGGCTTGCGGTCTATCCTTATGTTCAGCTTGCTGTCGTAATCATTTTCGTTATCATCGCGATTTTTGCGCTTTTTTCCATGATGAAGTCGGAGCAGAACAAAGTCTGGGTCGGCCTCTCGAAAGAAACGGCTCACCAGCTTGGAACGCCTATATCATCCCTCATGGCTTGGTCGGCTGTCTTGAAAGAGGCTTATCCGGAAGATGATCTTATTCCGGAAATGGAAAACGACATCAAAAGGCTTGAGAGAATTGCGGAGAGGTTTTCGAAAATCGGATCGATTCCAGAACCTAAACCCGAGGACTTGTGCGAGATTCTTGAAAGGGTGGTCAACTACATGGATAAAAGGACCTCAAACAAGGTGAAGATCACAGCCCATTTGCCTGAAGAGCCAGTCATCGTCAATATGGTTGCATCCTTGTTCGAGTGGGTGGGGGAAAACCTGTGCAAGAATGCCGTCGATGCAATGTCGGGAAGTGGAAAAATCGATATCTTTGTTATTGATGGAGAAAACAAGGTTGATATAGAAGTGGTGGATACAGGAAAAGGTATCAGCAAGAACCAGTTCAAGTCGGTGTTTAAACCTGGATTCACCACCAAGAAAAGAGGGTGGGGACTCGGTCTTTCACTCGCTAAACGTATTGTAGAGGAATATCATAAAGGCCGTATTTATGTGAAGTCGTCAGAGATTGGTGTTGGGACAACTTTTAAAATTGAACTGCCCAAATAACCCCATTTCTTAGGAAAAATGCGAAAAAAACATGGGAAAAAGGAAGAAAAAAGGGCGTTTCTTCGCCTGTTTGACTTTTTATTCGTATATTTGCACTTTGAATGTACGACAAGATGAATCTTACAAGCATGAATGTCTGTGAATCCGGGCTTATCGACCTCAATGACGCTGCCATTCTGGGTAAAACATTTCAGGTGGAGATTGATGATGATTTCTTCAGTCAATGCAATGGATTGATCACCAAAGGCAAGGTCGAGGCGGAAGTGGTTTGCGACAAAATCAATGCCGATAGGTTCCATTTTGAATTCCATTCTTTTGGTGTTGTCTCCACGCCTTGCGACCGCTGTCTTGATGATGTCGAATTGCGGATTGACGTCAATAATGAACTGTATGTGGCAATGGCTGATGAGGACAACGACGAGGGCGAAATCATGTATGTCAACCGGAATAATCCGGAGATAAACTTGAAAGACCTTGTCTACCAGTTTGTTGTCTTAAGCATGCCCATCAGGCGAGTTCACGAACCTGGGATGTGTAACGAAGCTGTGATGAAATCCATGAGATTGCATCAGGTTGCCCGAAGCGACGATGAGGATATGGCGGAAGACGACAGGCAAAACATAGAATACCATCAAGAGGATTCCAACAATTCAATGGAAGACCCAAGATGGGAAAAGTTAAAAAGTATTTTCAACAAATAAATTAAATTAAACTACAATGGCACATCCGAGACGTAGACAATCAAAGACAAGAACTCGTAAGAGAAGAACTCATGACGGAGCTGTGGCTCCTACATTGGCTGTTTGCCCTAACTGCGGCGAATTCTATGTGTACCACACTGTTTGTTCCGCTTGCGGATACTACAGGGGAAAGGTGGCTATCGAGAAGAACGACGCGATTTAAATTTTTGAATTATATGGAATACGGGACAGGACTTTGAGCCTTGTTTCGTATTTCCTTTTCACTTTAAATTTTCATTTTACCATATATGGACAAGATAAATGCTGTCATTACTGGTGTGGGAGGATATGTACCTAATTACATCCTTGACAACGATGAAATGTCAACCATTGTTGACACTTCCGATGAATGGATTATGGAACGTATCGGTGTGAAAACACGCCATGTCCTTAAAGATGACGAGAGAAACGGTGCGGGTACGTCCTACCTTATGACCAAGGCGGTGCAGGAACTGCTGCAGAAAACACAAGTTGACCCTGACTCCATTGAGGCAGTGATCTGCGCAACAACCACGCCTGACTATCTCTTCCCATCTACAGCATCACTTGTAATTGGCAACATCGGACTCAAAAACGCATTCGGATTCGACATGGAAGCTGCCTGTGCAGGATTCCTTTATGCAATGGAGGTTGGAGCCGGATTCATCTCAAGCGGAAGATGCAAGAGGATTATTGTCTGTGGAGGTGACTACCTTACATCAATCACCAACTATGAAGACAGAACCACTTGTCCTATCTTCGGCGATGGAGCGGGATGCGTGTTGATGGAAGGAACCACGGAAGAATATGGTTTGATCGACAGATACCTCAGAACCGACAGCCATTATGACCCTCTTCACCTCGAAGTATCAGGCTCTGCCAGCAGACCTACCCCAGAGAAACTTGAACAGAGAAAACACCTTCTCTATCAGGAAGGAAGAACTGTGTTTAAATATGCCGTAACTAATATGTCGGATGCAGTGGAAATCGTTGCTAAACGAAACAACCTCACGAAAGACGATATCGCTTGGATTATACCGCATCAGGCGAATGTCAGAATTGAGACGGCTGTGGCAAGACGTATTGGGGTGCCGGAAGATAAGGTGATGATCAACATCGACCATTTTGCAAACACATCTGGTGGTACGCTGCCGCTCTGCCTTTGGGAGTATGAGAAGCAACTGAAAAAGGGTGACAATCTTATTTTCACAGCTTTTGGAGCTGGATTCACCTGGGGAGCTTCTTATATGAAATGGGCATACGACGGAAGTAAATTCCATCAATAATTGTCGTTCTCGACATTAACTTTTATCTGAAGCAAATCGCATTTTTATAACCGCGGAGTTCGCGGATTTACGCAGATGGAAAAGATTCCTTTATGGGAACTTTTTGCAGAATCCGTGTAAATCCATGAAGTCCGCGTTTTAATTTTTTATAGGTTGTTCTAATAATTAGCTTTAGACAATTTGTCTCTTATTAATGAGAAGATTTATCTTCGCTGAATCTTGTCACGACGCGACAAATAGGAAGTAACCTTTCTTTTGTTCTTGCTGTTCCAAGATTTGTTCTTGAAGTCTAAGAAGCATTGCAGGCTATGGTTCAAATCATCAAACAACGAGAGTAGAACAGAAGCTTGCTTATGTTATACCGAGTCGTGAAGATGATTCGACGAAGTCAAACAAAAGGACAATGAATCCATTATGAAGCGCAAAGTGTCAAAGCCAGAGAGAACACCCAATAGAAAAATATAACTAATTTTTAGAACAACCCTTATATGATGCATAAGTCTGGCTTTGTCAACATTGTAGGAAATCCTAACGTCGGAAAATCAACTCTTATGAATCTTTTCGTGGGAGAACGCATTTCTATAGCCACATTTAAGGCGCAGACCACCCGACATAGGATTATGGGAATTCTCAACGACGATGAGGTGCAAATCGTGTTTAGCGACACACCGGGTGTGTTGAAACCTAATTATAAGCTGCAGCAGTCTATGAGAAATTTCTCTGACAGTGCACTCGTAGATGCTGATGTGCTCGTCTATGTGACCGACCCTGTCGAAAAAATCGACAAAAACGCCGATTTTCTCGACAAGGTGGCTAAAATGGAGGTGCCAGTTTTGGTTCTTATCAATAAAATTGACCTCACTGATGAAAAGCATCTCATCGAACTTGTGGAGCAATGGCATGGTTTCTTGCCAAAGGCGGAAATCATCCCTGTTTCTGCGCTCGCTAAGTTCAATATCGACCCTGTACTCAAAAGAATCAAGGAACTGCTGCCAGAAAGTCCTCCTTTCTTTGATAAGGACCAACTCACCGACAAACCGGCACGGTTCTTTGTCAGTGAAATTATCAGGGAAAAAATCCTGCTATTCTACGACAAGGAGATTCCTTATTCTGTGGAAGTGGGTGTGGAAGCTTTCAAGGAAGATGCAACGCATATCCATATCAATGCGGTCATTTATGTGGAGAGAGATTCCCAGAAAGGAATCATCATCGGACATCAGGGGAAGGCTTTGAAGAAAGTTATGACAGAAGCGCGCAAGTCGCTCGAGAAGTTCTTTGGTAAATCTATCTATCTCGAATCTTTTGTGAAAGTGGATAAAGATTGGAGGGATTCGGATAAGGAGCTTAACCTTTTTGGCTACAATCCCGAATGATAGCTGATTGGTGGGGCTAAATGAATATTAGCGATGATTTTTCTGCTGTGTGGGCAGTTTTTGTTTAACTTGAAATAACGTAATTTGATATATGGGAAATTTAGTGGCTATCGTAGGAAGACCTAATGTCGGAAAGTCAACGCTTTTCAACCGTCTGACTAAAACCCGTCACGCCATTGTGAGTGATGAGGCGGGAACCACTCGTGACCGACAGTATGGAAAATGTGAATGGGGAAATAAGGAGTTCTCTGTTGTCGATACTGGTGGATGGGTGGTCAATTCTGAGGATGTCTTTGAGGAAGAAATCAGGAAACAGGTGCTTATCGCCATAGAGGAGTGTGATGTGATTCTCTTTCTTGTTGATGTCAAGACTGGAGTGACCGACCTCGACATGGAGGTGGCTGATATTCTCCGACGTTCAAAATTGCCGGTTTTTGTCTGCTGCAATAAAGTGGATTCCAATGAACTCAGATATGAGGCGGCTGAATTTTATTCACTCGGATTAGGGGAACTTTATTGCATCTCTTCGCTCACGGGAAGTGGTACTGGGGATTTGCTCGACGACATTGTTAAAGCTTTCTCCAAAGAAATGAACGAGGTCATTGAGGAGGATATTCCGCGTATTGCTGTAGTGGGAAGGCCAAATGTCGGAAAGTCATCTATCATCAATGCCTTTTTGAATGATGACAGGAATGTGGTCACTGATATAGCTGGAACCACAAGGGATTCTATCTATACAAAATACGAAAAGTTCGGATTCAATTTCTATTTGGTCGATACCGCTGGAATTCGAAAGAAGAACAAGGTGAGCGAGGACCTGGAGTATTATTCAGTCATGAGGTCCATCAGAGCCATTGAGAATTCTGATGTCTGTGTGCTTATGGTGGATGCCACACGGGGTATAGAGGGACAGGATGTCAATATTTTCCAGATTGTGCAGAAAAACCAGAAAGGTATGGTGGTTGTGGTCAACAAATGGGACCTCGTCGAAAATAAAGACACGGAATCTATCAAGCATTTCGAAAATGCTATCAGAAGCAGGATGGCACCATTCACCGACTTCACCATCATTTTTGCATCCGCTCTCACCAAACAACGTATTTTCAGAGTACTGGAGGAGGCGCAGAAGGTGTATGAGAACCGAACTAACAAGGTTTCTACGGCAAAGCTCAATGAAGTCATGCTCCCGATTATCGAGAATACGCCGCCACCTTCAATCAAAGGAAAATATATTAAAATCAAATATTGCATGCAGATTCCTGACACCAGAGTGCCATCTTTCGTGTTCTATGCCAATCTGCCACAATATGTGAAGGAGGCCTACCGTCGTTTCTTGGAGAACAAGATGCG
>JAEEGF011062592.1_pt1 | contig 20541 bp, 20 predicted proteins | sample 9134171 | NCBI WGS metagenome assembly JAEEGF01 (sample SAMN16246542, study PRJNA631951) | gut metagenome | biome: gut microbiome; feature: rumen; material: AP-attached | host: Bos | place: Iran: Karaj | collected 2018-10
GGCGAAGACGTTGAGAAGGCATTAATTGCAGGTTTCCTTCATGACTGCGCAAAATGCATGTCACATGAAGATCAGATCAAGATATGCGAAAAAAACAAGATTGAGATTTCAGAAGTCGAAAAAAGAAACCACTCACTCTTACATGCCAAGGTTGGAATGTTTCTTGCCCGCACCAAGTATGATGTTTACGATACTGATATTTTAAATGCTATCAGATGGCATACCACTGGAAGGGAAGATATGTCCCTTCTTGAAAAAATAATATATATTGCAGATTTTATTGAGCCAAACAGAAAGCCTTTAGAGGATATGAATACTATAAGACAAGAAGCTTACACAGACATTGATAAATGTCTTGCGCATATCCTTCATAATTCTGTAATATATCTTAAGACCATTGGCAAAGAAATAGACGATGCAACAATGATCGCCTATGAATACTATAAAGACAAATATAATGATTAAGAGGTGTACATGTCAGATTTAGAAAACTCAAAGAAAATGGCAGCAATTGCTGTAGATGCTCTTGAAGACAGAAAAGGTGAAGATATCAAAGTCCTTGATATCAGCAGTATTTCTACACTTGGTGATTACTTTATCATCGCTGCTGGTACTAATAGAAACCAGGTACAGGCACTTGCTGATAACGTTCAGGAAAAGCTTGGAAGAGAAGGCTTTTTCACCAAGAATGTAGAAGGATACGACGGAGCAAACTGGATACTTTTAGATTTTGGCGATATCATTGTCCATGTATTTGACAGTGAAAACAGAATTTTCTATGACCTTGAGAGAATCTGGAGAGATGGTAAGGTTGTGGAAACATCTGACCTTAAATAACTTCAGGTAAATAAATGCATTTTAAAACCCGCTAACATATTATGTGTATGCTAGCGGGTTTTTTATTTAATAGAATCTCATAACTCCGAATACTTTTCCAAGTATCTTACAATCATCAACAATAATTGGATCCATTGAGTCATTTTCAGGCTGGAGTCTTATATGTCCCTGCTCTTTGTAAAAGGTCTTAACAGTAGCAGAATCATCAATAAGAGCCACTACCTGGTCTCCATTCTTGGCAGTGTTGCACACCTGAACAAAAAGCTTGTCTCCATTGTATATTCCAGCGTTGATCATTGAATCGCCTTTAACATTTAAGATAAAAGCATCTGATCCCTTAGGGCACATCTCTGCAGGAATTGGAATATATGAATCTATGTTTTCTTCTGCCAGAATAGGAGTTCCTGCAGCAACCTGACCGATAACAGGGATGCTGACAATTTCTGTTCTGACCATATTAAATCCATCATCACAGATCTCTATAGCTCTTGGCTTAGTAGGATCTCTTCGAATGTATCCGTTTTTCTCCAATGTCTCAAGATGAGAATGAACTGAAGAAGTAGATTTTAAATTAACCGCCTTGCAAATATCTCTAACTGCAGGTGGGAATCCTCGAGATAACGTTTGTTCCTTAATATACTCAAGAATTTCCTGCTGTTTAGGTGAAATCTTACCTTTTGACATAGGCCCCTCCTAATATATGAATCTCTTACTGACACTAAGTATAGCACATTCCAGAGCATTAATGCAAATGTTTGTTCGGAAAATATGTTCGAAAAAATATTGACAACAGAAAATATGTTCGATATTATATTTATAGAACAATTGTTCGCAACAAACGTTCGCATGGAGGTATCAAAATGAGTGATGCAATGAGAGCTGCAGCAAGTTTATATAACGATCCAAGATATTTTAGCAGAAGCGAGATCCGTATCCGTAAAAATAAGATAAGAAGAGCCAGAATCTTTAGAAGACAGGTTTTTCTTTTATGTGCAGCTTTAGCTCTTTTGATCTTTACAAGCATTCTGTTTGCATCAACTATCAAGTCCCATGCTCAGTCTGATGACTATGTTCCCAGTTTTAAGTATTACAAGACTGTAACTGTACACAGTGAAGATAACATGTGGAGCATTGCGCAGGACAATTTTTCATCAGATCATTATGATGATGTGCAGTCTTATATTGCAGAGATCTGCTCAATCAATAATATCGCTGATCCAGACAGACTAAATGCTGGTGAGAGTATTGTGATCCCATATTATTCTGAAGAGTTTAAGTGATAGTATTTAACTATTTTTCTCCTATATTTTAGGCTATAATATGTCTCGGGAGAAAAATATGAAATTATCAAGTTTATTAAAATATAATTCAATAGTTATTCAGTGTCATGACAATCCTGATGCAGACGCTATCTGCTCAGGATATGTTTTGTATAGATATTTCAAATCCCATGATAAAAAGGTCAGATTTGTCTATTCTGGAAATTTTGAAATAAGCAAGAGTAATCTTGTCTATCTTATCAAAAAACTCCATATCCCAATTGAATATGTAACATCTTTAAAGACAAAACCAGATCTGCTTCTAATGACAGATTGCCAGTATGGCGAAGGAAACGTAAAGAAGTTCCAAGCTAGAGATATAGCGGTTATCGATCATCACCAGGTATCTGCAAATCTGCCAGGTCAGAATGAAGTAAGGAGTAATCTGGGCAGTTCCTGTACCGTAATTTGGTATCTTCTTAAGGTTGATAATGAAGAGAAGCTTATTGATAAAAAGATTGCTACAGCTTTGTATTACGGATTATATTCCGACACAAATGCTTTTTCAGAGATTTCACATCCTTTAGACCGTGATATGATCGATTCTTTAGATTATGATAAGGCGCTTATCTTGAGGCTCAAGAATATGAACCTTACCCTTAAAGAGGCCAAAATAGCAGGAGTTGCCATGCTTGGCGTTGAATATCACAAAGATAATCACTATGCCATCCTTCGAAGTGAGCCCTGCGATCCTAATATTTTAGGTCTTATTGGTGATTTTATTGTTGGAGTTGATACTGTCGATGTATGTATAGTCTACAGCGTTCTTTCTTTTGGCATAAAGTTTTCGATAAGAAGCTGTGTACCTGAGACAAGAGCTGATGAGCTTGCTACATTTATTTCTCATAAAATTGGTTCTGGCGGAGGACATACTGAAAAAGCAGGAGGCCTTTTAAAGAACGAACTGATCAAGAAGTGTTATCCAAATTATAATGTTTTAGATGAGGATTCTTCAGAATTCTCGATTTCAAATATTATCCAGTCCCGCATGAATGATTATTTTGAAAATTCCAATATAATCTATGCAAAAAAGACAAAGCTTGATACGTCTTCAATGACCAAGTACGTAAGAACTCCTTTGATTGTAGGATACGTAAAGCCTCAAAATCTTATTCCTTCAGGTAATATGGCGATAGTGCGTACGCTAAAAGGGGATAATAATATTGAGATAAAAGATAATACAGTTCTGATCATAGGTAATCAGGGCGATGTATCTGTGATAACAGAAGAGAAATTTAACAGTGCTTATACAAAAACCGGTAAAAAGTTCAAATTAAATGTTGATTACACACCTACGATCAAAAATGCTGACACTGGCAAGCTTTTGCCTTTAATGCCAGAAGCTAAAGGATGCATTTCAACTGGTGAGATCAATGTATATGCGAAAAAGCTTACCAGTTTTACAAAAGTATTTCCTTATTGGGACTCTGACAGCTATATGATCGGTCAAAAAGGAGACTATATTGCAGTAAGCGCTGATGATCCACATGACATTTTCATAATAGAAAAGGCCTTCTTTAAGAAGACCTATAATGTTACAAAATAAATATTATTTCTTGTTTTCTCTTAGTTTTACCATCTTGGCAGCACGACGTCTGTTTTCGTCGTCCTGGGCTGCGTAGTGTTTACGTGTAGTATTTACGTCCTTATGGCCAAGAACATCAGCAACAAGGTAAATATCACCAGATTCTTTGTATAGATTTGTGCCAAAAGTGCTTCTAAGCTTATGAGGAGTAATCTTCTTAAGAGTAGTAACATTTCTGGCATATTTTTTTACGAGATTTTCGACAGATCTTACGGTAATACGCTTGTTCTGTAGTGATAAGAAAAGTGCCTTTTCGCTTCCTTCACAGGGAATTATAAGTTTCCTCTGGTCAAGGTAATCAAGGAGAGCATCTCTTACCTCATCAGGGAAATAGATTATGGTGTTATATCCACCTTTTCTATGGACGTTAAGACCATTATTTTCAAAATCGATATCATCGATGTCTATTCCAACACATTCAGAGACACGAAGGCCAGTACCTAACAGAAGAGTTAGTAATGCCACATCACGTAGCTTGGTCTTTTCATGGTATTTAAGCTGTGATTTTGTAAGCTTATCACCGGCCTCCACCTGGTCAAGAAGAGTTGCCACTTCATTTGGCTCAAGCCTTATGATCTCGTGTTCATGGAGCTTGGGCATATTAATAAGTTCAGCTGTATTTTTCTCTATCATTTCTGACTTGTAGAAATAGGTATACATGCTGCGAAGTGCTGACATTTTTCGCTTTTTTCCCTGCTCAGCATTTGTTATTTCTTTTTCACCTTTTTCATAGAGAGAAAGATACTCCATATATTCCTCAAGATCTTCCCTTTGTATCTTATCAAGGACATCTATCTGATAGTCCTTAATGGATATTTTTGAAAGAGCAGCGTTCTGACTATGTAAAAACTCAAAGAAAACGCGAAGATCATAGGCATAACCAAGTCTTGTTCTTGCAGAGGTAGTCTGTTCTATACCTCTAAAGAACTGACGCAAAAACCTGGGAAGTTCATCTAATACTTCGCGCATTTTTAGTGTATTAAGTTTATCTTGTTCCTCATAATACTTGTCATTACTGTTATTATTCATGTTTTAATTATAACATAGAAAAGAAACCCTATTATACCAATTATTGTATGAAATAACGATTAATGCATAAATATAGTGTTTATATATTGATAGGACCCATGGCAAAATGTTAAGATTATTTCGTTCCATTCGATTTTTGGGGGTATTTTTTGTTGGGTACAAGAGCAAATTATAGAAAAAAAGATGGCTCAAGACTTTCAGCCACTGAATATAGAAAAAGGCGAAAAAGAGAGATATATTTTCATTTAAGCCTGATGATACTAATTCCTATTCTTCTCATTACAGGAATTATTGTATTAGTACACAAGATAAAGGTCAGTAAAGAAACTCCTGTGGAGCCTATAGAAGTTCAAAATTCCACCGAGGAGCTTAGCATTATTGATACAGTCATAAATGATGTTGAGATAGAAGAGGAAAGCCCTTATCTTACAAGATCATCAGATTCTGAGAGTTTTTTTGAAGGATATGATTTCAAGATTGACTCAGAAACAGTAGGAATTACAAGCGAAGAAGTCTACAGTACTTATGGCCTTTTAATAAACCTTGATACTGGAAAGGTTATAGCGTCAAAAGAAGGTAATGTGACCATAAATCCAGCGTCTATGACCAAAATCCTTACATTACTTGTTGCTGTGGAACACCTTGACAACATTGATAATACTTTCACAATGACTCAGGAGATAGGGGACTACGTATTTAAGAACGATTGTAGCCAGGTAGGCTTTGAAGTCGGCGAAGAAGTACCAGTTAAGGATCTTTTATACGGAACGATTTTGCCATCAGGAGCTGATGCAGCAATGTGTCTGGCTGAATATATAGCTGGATCTCAGGAAGCATTTGTAGATATGATGAATGAAAAGCTCGAGGAACTTGGGCTATCTGATACAGCACATTTTACCAATTGCATTGGCGTTTATGACAAGGATCATTATTGCACATTACTTGATATGGCCATGATATTAAAGGCTGCAGAAGAAAATGATCTGTGCCATGAGATTTTAAATGCAAGAACATATCTGACAACGCCAACTGCAGAACATCCAGAAGGCCTTCAGATTTCTAACTGGTTTTTGCGTAGAATTGAAGACAAAGATACTCATGGAGATGTTGTCGGTGCAAAAACAGGATTTGTAAACGAATCTGGTTGCTGCGGAGCATCCTATGAAATATCTAATGATGGAACTCACTATATATGTGTTACAGCAGATGCCTGGAGTTCATGGAGATGCATATATGACCAGGTGGATATTTACAGCACATTCTGTACTTGATCATGATTTGATCTGCAGCATATAACTATTCGTAAAACTGACGTTTTGCGAATAGTTATATGCATCACAATGTAGCTTTTATAGCTTATATTCAAGAAATTCCATAGATATCAGGAAATAAAAGCCCCCGGTGAATACTCTCACCAGGGGCCATATTTTTATTACAGTGCATATTTTATGCCTGAACAAATGCAGGTGTATCTGCAGGTGCATCAAGATACTTTTTAAGTTCGTCATCAAGTTTAAGAAGTGTTATTGAGAAGCCTTCCATATCTAGAGATGTCATGTAGTTGCCTACGAGAGTCTTGTAAACTTTGATGTTCTTCTTGGACAGTTCCTCTGAAAGGTGCTTGTTAGCAACAAAGAGCTCCATAAGAGGTGTTCCGCCCATTCCATTTACCATAACAGCTACTTCATCACCAGAATTGTAGATGCCCTCTGCAAGGATCTTCCCAAGAAGCTTATCTACTATATCGTTAACAGGGCTGATCTTCTCGCGATGTGTTCCAGGTTCGCCGTGGATACCGATACCAATCTCAACCTCATATTCTGCAAGGTCAAAGCTTGGTTTTCCAGCTGCAGGAACTGTACATGCATCAACAGCCATTCCCATTGAACGAACATTAGCAATTACCTTTTCTGCTACGCCTTTGACAGTTGCAAGGTCTCCGCCAGCTTCTGCGCAGGCACCAGCAAGCTTGTGAACAAAGATTGTTCCAGCGATTCCTCTTCTGCCTGTAGTCCAGGTACTGTTTTCTACAGCTACATCATCAGCTGTAATTACCTGATCAACTTCAATTCCTTCATCCCTGGCCATGTCAGCAGCCATTTCAAAGTTCATAACGTCGCCAGTGTAATTCTTGATTACAAGAAGTACTCCCTTACCGCCATCAGCAGCTTTGATAGCCTCAAATACCTGATCAGGTGTTGGGGAAGTAAATACTGCACCGGCAATTGCACCATCCAGCATTCCCTTTCCAACATAACCGCCATGTGCAGGCTCATGTCCTGAGCCACCGCCTGAAACCAGAGCAACCTTGCCCTGTGAGCCGCCAGCTCTTACGACAACATCAAAACCGTCAAGTCTCTTAAGATACTGAGGATAAGCAGCTATCATGCCATCCAGCATCTCGTCAACGATGTTGTCTACCCCATTGATTAGTTTCTTCATGTCCAGCCTCCTTTTTCCTTTTAGTTTATTTTTTTTACAGCTTTAGTCTGCTCTGCCGCTGTAATAACTTCTTCTAATTTGCTTCCACATGCTGCGGTCACTGCAGCTGCAATAGCACCTTCTACAATCGGAGCATCCACAAGCTTTGCATTTATATCTTCGCCATCAAGAAGCTCTATAGCTGTTTCTGCTGACATTATGCCACTTCCTAAATCAGCTAATACAACTACTCCATCTCCTGATTCAGCCTGCTTAATAGCTTCTGAAATTCTAACTGCATCAGTACCAATGCTCTTATCTTCCATTCCGCCTGCAGCAATTATACCTTTATGTGTGGGAGCTACCTGATCTGTCAGATCTTTGATTCCTTCTGCTATCTTATAACTATGTGAAACAATAACCAGTCCAACCATATCTGATCACCCCTTTATAAAGTCTCTTATTGTTTCAAGCGTTAATGTAAGAGATGTAGCACCAGGATCCTGATGTCCAATACTTCTATCACCGAGGTAACTTGCTCTGCCCTTTGTTGCAGCTATTGTCTTAGTAAATTCGATTCCTTCATTAGCTGCATCACAGGCTGCATCAAGGGCATCTCCAATTGAAGCTCCTGAAGCAATCTTTTCACAGTAAATATCATATGCAGGAATAAGGGAATCAAGCATTGTCTTTTCACCTTTTTCCGCTTTACCTCTCTTTTGTATACCTGCTATTGCAGCTTCTAAAGCAAGCTTTAAATCTTCTGCAGATATAGTTTCTTTTCCCATAAGAACTTTGCCAGCTTCCATATAGGCCGTTCCATATAAAGGACCTGATGCACCACCTACAGTTGACAAGAGTGTCATTCCTGTTTTCTTAAGGCATGCGCCTATATCTGGGTCGTCCGGTGAAACTTTTTCGATAACTGACTGAAAGCCTCTGGCCATATTTACACCATGATCAGCGTCGCCAATTTCTCTGTCCAGATCAGTCAAAAAATCCTTATTTTCAATAATCTTATCTCCAATAGCTTTTAGGCAGTCATAAATTCTTGTTGACATATGCAATTTGTCCTCCCAATTTATAGATTTTTGACCTTGCATAGTATATTATAACAAATTGTCATCAAATTACCACACAGAATATGTCGTAAATACACAAATGTATTGTCAAATTACTAAATTGTATTTGTAAATTGTAGCAAAAAAGCTCCCTGCAAAAAGCAGGGAGCCTGATAGTATTTCAAATATTTATTCTTTTACTCTATTAGATACAATACTGTTAATAAGATCATCTACAGATGCACCATTATATGAATTACCATTCATATCAGCAAAGAAATTTAACTTTCCGTCTTTTCCAAAAGAAATACCGAAGTTAGAAATCTCATCCTTGTCATCAGTGTTCTCTGATATCTTATTACTTAGATCTGAAACCATCTTCATGGCATCATCTATTTGACCAAGGAGCTTATCTTTAGCATCTTTGTCACCTGGATCATCTGAAGCAAGCAGTTTCATCTCATCTTCAGATAATATGATGCTGTATTCAAGATCGCCACCAATCTGTGATGTATCATCATCAGGTCCAGCGACAAATACATCTGCATTGTCATATTTTTTCTGCAAAAGATCTACAACTCTGCCATACATCTCAACTTCAGGGGAAAGCTCAAATTTTACGCTTTCGCCAAAAGGATTATTTATAGAAGATGTATCCTTGGCAGCTGCCTTTGCTGGGGTGCGGGCATTTTTGCCTATTGTTCCGCTTCTGATATTTGCTGGTTCTTTGCCAGTAAATAATTGGTTAATACCGCTACTTACACCATTTGCCATAGCATTTCCTCCTTGAAAAATCTGCGCAGAGTCCATTCTGCGGACAAATACATTTATTTGGCTTAAATATAACACATATTATTCTTTCAAACGATTAAAAAATAATAAAAATTTAAGTTAAAAGAAAAAAACTTCCAGACAACTTCTTGTTATCTGAAAGTTTTAATCACGTTTTTTCCTAATGATCACTTTTTAAGCTGCTCAAAGTCCTCAATATACTGAATTATAAATTTAACAGTACCCTCTATACCAAGCTTTGAAGAATTGATGCAAAGATCGTAGCTATCTGCTCTTCCCCACTTCTTTGAGGAATAGTAATTGTAATAGCTTTGGCGCTGCTTGTCTTTTTTATTCATCATGTCCTTTGCCTGATCATCTGTTTTAACATCCTCAAAACGCTCTTTGATCCTTCTTATCTTAGCGTCCTCATCAGCGTAAATAAAGAGATTTAAAACATTGTCATAATCAGAAAGAGCATAATCTGCGCATCGTCCTACTATAACGCATGGGCCTTCATCAGCAATCTTTTTAATTGTATCAAACTGTGCAAGGAAAACCTTATGGCTGATGGGCATATCAACAAAACTGGAAGCATTATAGCCAAATGAGTATGTATCCATTACAAGGTTGTATAAAAAAGAATTAGTTGGTCTTTCATCATGATTCTGTATCATTTCTTCACAGAATCCGCTCTCCTTGGCAGCTCTGCTAAGAAGCTCCTTGTCATAGCACTTGATCCCAAAATGCTGCGCTACCAACTCGCCTATTTCTCTACCGCCTGAGCCAAATTGTCTTCCTACTGTAATAATAGTATTCATAGGGCAATTCTCCTTTATGTTTACTAATTATATTTTATACTATTTGAGGACCTCAATCAAATGAGAAAAATACTCTGGAAGCGGTGCATCAATCTCAAGGTATTCTTTGGTTGTAGGATGTATAAATCCAAGAGTCTTAGCGTGAAGACACTGTCCGTTTGTGTTGAATTTTGACTTTCTTCCTGGAGCATACACCTCATCACCTAAAAGAGGATGGCCAATATGAGCCATATGTACTCTAATCTGATGAGTTCTTCCGGTTTTTAGTCTGCACTCAATATAAGTGAAATTATCCTGTTCAAAACGCTTTAAAACTTTATAATGTGTAAAAGCGTTTTTTCCACCAGAACTTACAACTGACATTTTCTTTCGATCAGTAGTACTTCTGCCAATTGGCGCATCAATATCGCCTTCATCATCTTTTATTATTCCATAACAAATGGCATGATATACTCTGTTTATTGAATGCTCTTTAAGCTGGTCAGCAATAAACTGATGAGAGCTGTCGTTCTTGCAGATGATCACAGATCCTGTGGTATCTTTATCAATTCTGTGTACAATACCAGGTCTTAATACTCCATTGATTCCAGAGAGATTATCTTTGCAATGAAACATTACCGCATTTACCAGGGTATTCTCGTAATGCCCTGCAGCCGGATGCACAACCATATCCTTTGGTTTGTTAATAACAATTACATCATTATCTTCATATAGAATATCAAGTGGTATATCCTGTGGCAGTATTTCTGGAATTACCAGAGGCGGAATATCCATATGTATTTGGTCAAGTTCAGATACTTTCAAGCTTGATTTTGCTGTTTTTCCATTACAGGTAACCAATTTGTCATCAATAAGCTTTTGAATATATGAACGAGAAAGATCGCTTATAAGTTCACTTATAAGCTTATCAATCCTCATTCCTTCATATTCATCTGTAACAGTAAAATCAAAAGCTTTATACTCATCCATTATTTGAATTCTCTAAATTTCTTCTGCTGCTTGAAGCTAAGAAAACTAAAATCATTTTCGTTGTAATAAAACAGGAACAGGATCACAAAAAGAAATGTTGAAACCGTAACATAAATATCTGCAACATTAAAGATTGGGAAATTTATGATAACAAAATAAATAAAATCAACAACATAATCCTGTCTTACTCTGTCAATCATATTTCCAGCTGCTCCACTTGCTATAAGAACAAGTAGGAAATGCATGACATTATATTTTTTATCATCAGGCATTCTAAAAAGAACATATGCTATGATCAAAAGTATAAGAACTGCTACTAAAATAAAGAAGACTTTTTGATTCTGAAGCATTCCAAATGCAGCGCCGCTGTTTTTCAGGAAATTAAGCTCTAAAATACCATCTATTATCTTAAAAGCAGGTTTATCCTGAAGATACTCACATGCAAGATACTTGGTAAACTGGTCTAAAGCTACAAGAAGTATAACTAAAATAACATCTACAATTAAAAAGATTTTCTTCTTTTTTGACATTTTATTCATAACAAACGGGTCCTTTTTCTATTACTTTTAATCATTAGTCTCAATGTAAATGATCTCATCAAGAGCCTTATCCATCTCCTGTCTTGTAACAGAATCATCTACAAAGGCTTTGCCAATCTTCTTAAGAAGGATGAATTTGATCTTATTTGAATCTGCTTTTTTGTCAGATCTTGTTATATCAAGAACAGCTTCTTTATCAATATCTTCAACTGAAATTGGAAGATTAAAAGGCACAAACATGTCTCTTATTTCATAGTACTCTTCCATTGAAAGAAGACCTCTTTTCCATGAAATAAATGCAGCAGCAATAGATCCAAGTGCTACACATTCACCGTGGAGCATCTCAAAATTCTTATGTTTTTCAATGGCGTGACCAAGAGTATGACCAAAATTTAGAAGCATTCGATCGCCTTTTTCAGTAGGATCTTTTTCTACAACTGCCCTCTTAATATCACAGCTGTGCTTTACCATTTCAAGAACTACCTCTGGATCTTTATCACTTATTTCATACATATTATCAATCAACCAGGTGTAGAAGCTTTCATCTTTAATAAGTCCATATTTCATTACTTCAGCAAATCCTGAAGCATACTGACGATCGTCAAGACTATTCAGAGTTGAAACGTTCATATAAACAAGTCTTGGCATGTAGAACGCACCAACCATGTTTTTAACACCGCCAAGATCAACGCCGGTCTTTCCTCCAACGCTGCTATCTGTCTGTGAAAGAAGTGTCGTAGGAATCTGGATAAAAGAAACTCCTCTTAAATAAGTTGCAGCCACAAAGCCGCACATATCACCAACGACGCCACCTCCCAGTGCAAGAAGAAGATCATGTCTGTCAAAATGCCTTTCCATCAGAAAATCATATATTTTTCTGATTTCATCAAGGTTTTTGTGCTCTTCACCTGCCGGAATGGCATATGTGACAATACTGTCAAAGTCATCTGAAAGAGCCTTCTCCACTTCACCGACATATAGCTTTTCTACATTTGTATCCGTTATTATAGCTATTTTTCTACCCTTAAAGCCAAGCGCAATAATCTCATCCTTAAGCTTGTCAAAACTAAAGTCGAAAACTATATCGTAACAGGGTTTATTCATATAATTTACAGTAATTCTATTGTCCATTTTCATACCTCAATTCAATAAAAAAGCTGTTGACTGTAATTCTACACGTCAACAGCCTGTATTTTTAATCAATCTGATGCGGGCCCTCAGTTATTCCGCCACCAAAAGTTCCATTTAAAATATTCTGGAAATCACCTGAAATATCAACAGATGCAGGTGTGATTATAAATATGTATCTTGAAATCTTCTGAAGATTGCCTGAAATTGCAAAGCAGGAACCTGATGTAAAATCAATTATCCTCTGTGCAATATCCACATCAAGTCCTTCAAGATTGAGAACTACAGTGCGATTAGCAAGAAGTGTCTCCGTAATCTCTCTTGCATCCTCAACGGATGTGGGCTTAATAACACATACTTCCATGCCAGCTGTGGAAAGAGATTTCTTAGGCCTTGGAGCAACCTTAACAGGCTTTTTCTCTTCCTTGATCTCAATGCTTGGATCGTCCTTACCAATCGGGGTCTGATTATTGATTGATTCTACCTTGGAAGTAAAAGAAGAATCATCGGGTTCATCATAATAACCGTCATCCCCATTTAGCTGAATAGCTGTTAAAAATTTATCCACAAAACTCATATTATTTATAACTCCTCACAAAAAATATCCCAACAATCATCATAAATTTTATCGCAAAATACAACTGTATGTCAAATTTTTGTAACAATTTTTACTGTTAAAAAGCGGAAAAGAATAACAACAGTTAATTATTGACATCATCGTCATTATTTTCGGATACAGATTGATCTTCTGTTTCTGATTCAGAAATCTCATCTTCAGCTATCTGCTCCTCTTCAGATGGTTCATCATATGAAGCTTCAACATCTGTGGTGTCAATTGTGTCAATTGTATCAGTTGTATTGCTTAAATCCTGCTGAGCAGATTTTGCATTGGCATCAACAGTAGTTGAATCCAAAACAATATAATCATAAACATTAAGGCCGTAAATTGTATTGGATCTTACAATTGAATACTCTTCATTCTGGTAAAGGATACTGATCTGTCTGAAATCAGCGTAACCCTTATTGATATTGTAAACGCCACTAAGAGAATCAGTCTTGCTCACAGTATATCGCTGGTTGGAATCAGTTAATATCAGTATATCTCCGGATCTTAAAGTGTCCGTATCGAGATAGTATACAGTCTCTGTCTCGTTATAGATAGTTACATCTACAATCTCCGAAGTCTCTTTTCCCTGTTCATCATATTTAACACGAAGTACGCCATAGGAATTATCATTATTCTTAATAACATAATCCTTAGGAACCAGATAGAAATTCTTATTAACGATAGCTGAATTAGGTATCTTAAGCCCCGTTTCATCTTCGGTTATAAGTTCAATATTCAGGAAGCGGTCTCTACAGAAGGTGATCATAGAATTTGTAAAAGTCAGCTGCACAAAGCTCTCACCGTCAGTATTGGTATAAGCACTGACTTTGCCCCAGGATTCATCCTGATTTTTTATAAACCTTACCTTTACATATTCAAGATCAACAAGTTCCTGAACCTTCTCTTCATCATCTTCCCGAATGATAATGGACCACTCTTCGCTGCTGCATATCTTGTAAACCGGATCTCCAGCTTTAACAAGGGTATTATTGATAAGCTGTTTTTTTTCGTAAGCAGATTCATCAAAGACTGAAGAATTCATCTTTTCCAGGGTGAGATCCTCATATCCGTCAAGAGAATAGACAACAATGCCAGTATCAGGAGCATATTTATAATTGATAGACTGAAGAGTACCACTATTGGCATTAAGTGACTGGATATTGGCTAATACGGAATTATTAGATAATTTCTGGACCGTACCATCCAGACTCACCTTAAAATCATATACTGTATGGAAATTTAAAGGATCAAAGGAAGAATCAAAATTTACTATCTGGGTTCTGAGTTCCAAAAGATCTTCTTCGCTAAGGGAAACCTCTTCCGAACCCTGAGATTTAAGATAATCCAAAAGCTGTCCGGACTCATCCACAGTATATACAAGATTGCCTACAGCTACTCTCGCGCCCTCTGTCGCAAAGTAATTGATGTATCCGGCAGTATCGCTCTCTACAATCTTTTCATTTCTGACAGCTACAGCATCATAAATGTTGTTGGTAGAAAGAGCGCCTTCCATAACCTCATAACCGACAATATGATCCCTTCGAAAATATGTAATAACACTGATAATGATATAAATTGCCATTACAGCAAAAAACACCATTCCAATATTTATATTATTGATGTTTTTGGGATATTTGGTGACTTTAGGATTGTTCCCCTTTGCCATCTGACCGTAATCCTTAATATTTATTTTCAGAATATAAGCCGCGGGTCGCCGCGGCTTATAGAATAATCAATGTAATTAAAGTGAAATAACTACTTTAGATTTAACTGCTTCAGGAAGCTCTGACTCATCAAGTGAAAGACTGAGAACAAAGTCAACTCCAAACTTCTCACTGAGCTTTTCGAGTTTTTCAATAGTTGGTGCAATATCTTCACCCTCAAGGCAGGAGATCTTTAAGAAGCTATCAAAATACATTTGCTGGAGATCATGGTCCTGTGAAATAATACCACTTACAAATCCAATGAACTCATCAGGATTTGTAATACAAAAATCAGTTACTACAATTAAACGGATCTTGTTATTAAGTTCATACATGTGCTTGGTGTTCTTGTCAAGGAATACTACACTTCCAAGAACGTTCTTTACCTCGGTGTTAACCTTGTCTAAGAGGCATTTTGTCTTACCCTTTCCCTTTTTCCCAACAATTAACTGAACCATCGGCATACCCTCCTGCAAGTAGAAATTTTATAAAATAATTATAAGTTATTAGCAGTTAAAAGACAACCTCAACCTACAATTTCATTCAGTAATGCAGACATATCATCATATAGCATTCCGCTGTCTGTATCACGCATGATCACTGAAATATAAGGGTTTCCACTAACATCCCTTGCCAGTAGTATCAGGCAGTGTCCTGCTGCTGTTGTAGTTCCAGTCTTGCCACCAATTACCGTAACTCCCGTGGGCATCTGTTTGTCGCCACTAAGATATGCATTTGTATTAGCGACGGTAATTTCCTTAGAGTTACCCTTAGAATCCAGATAACTGGTGGAATACTCGGTCATATTGATGATCTCACTGAATGTATCGTATTCCATAGCAGCATTAAATATCAGATACATATCATAAGCAGTTACATAGTGCTCATCTGCTGTAAGTCCATGGGGATTCATAAAATGAGAATTGGTAGCCCCGATGCGCTTAGCTTCGGTATTCATCAGATCAACAAATGCATCTATGGAATCAGCAACATTGGAAGCTATAAGATTAGCTACATCATTTGCGGAATAGATCAAAAGAATACGCAGAGCCTGATCAAGGGTCATCCTGTCGCCTTCTTTTAAACTGATCTTCTGGGCTCCGCTCTCATCAACATATACGTCAGAGCCGGCAACCAGAACCTGATCAAGTGCCCCGTATTGTAGAGCCACATAAGCAGTCATTACTTTGGTGAGACTGGCAGGCTGAACCTGCATGTTTACATTTTTGGCATAGAGAGTTTCTTTTTTATGTAAATCAAACAATCCTGCACTTGCTTGCTCCGAAAGTGTCAATCCTGAATCTGTTATATCAGAATCCACAACACATAGATCAGAAGCAAATGTAGGATATATCTGATTATCTCTATTATCTGCCGGTGAAGAACTAATTGAATATTTTGAAGAATAAGATATTCCGGAACAACCGGTAATACTACAAGTCCCCAAAACTACTATAGCTAAAACAGAAAGTAGCTTACTTGTACATTTCACGCCACTCAAGATCTCCCCTGTCAAGTGATTTGATCAATAGCTCAGCTGATGCAAGATTGGTAGCAACAGGAATATTATGCATATCACAAAGAGTCATGACATTATTAATGTCAGGCTCATGTGATTTAACAGTAAGAGGATCTCTTAGGAAAATAACAAGGTCAATCTCGTTGTGCTCTATGGCCGCACCAAGCTGCTGGGATCCCCCAAGATGCCCTGCAAGATACTTGTGTACGGAAAGATTGGTAACCTCTTCTATTAACCTTCCTGTAGTACCTGTAGCATAAAGATCATTTTTACTAAGTATACCCCTATATGCTATACAGAAATTCTGCATAAGTTTCTTTTTTGCGTCATGTGCTATAAGTGCGATATTCATGTAACTTATACCCTCCCTGTAGTTTTATTTGCTGCTCTGTAATCTGACGTTAAGAACAAAGCCTATACCCGCATAAACACTTATGAGTGAAGTTAAGCCATAGCTCACAAAAGGAAGTGGAATACCTGTGTTAGGCATAACTCCTGTTGCAACTCCCATATTCAAAAAACCCTGAAACCCGATCCAAGCTCCTACACCTGCAGCTATGATCTCTCCAGCCTTGGTAGAAGCTCTTCTGGATATCATAAAACATCTTATGGCTATCAAAAGAATCAGCCCAATCACAAGACATGCTCCAACAAAACCAAACTCCTCGCCTATAACGGTAAAAATGAAGTCCGTCTGAGACTCAGAAATGAAACCACCATTGAGAACAGAACTGATTTCGTTGGTGTTATAGCCTTTTCCATATAGCTGGCCTGAACCGATGGCCATCATAGAATTAAGAGTCTGATACGCATCTGAATTGGCATAATCTTCAGGATGCAGCCAGGCAAGAATACGCCTTTGCTGGTAATCGTGCAAAATACTGCTATCGCCCTGGACCGCGTTATAGATTATGAACAAAGCTAGTGGAATGGCTGTTCCAAGAACAACTCCAACAATCTTCATATTGATGCCTGCCACAAAGAGCATTGAAGAAAAAATGATCATAACCATAATGCATGTAGACAGGTCCGGCTGAGATGCGATAAGCCCTAGCGGAACAACCAAAAATAACAGACAAATAAGGACAAAACCTAGGCTTTTAACCTTGTCCTTATATTTCATAATAAACTGCGCATAAAATAAAATCAATAATATTTTGGCCGTCTCTGAAGGCTGGAAAGTGATGCCAAAAAGGTTGATCCATCTCTGAGCTCCGTTGGTACTACTGCCAAGAGGAGAAAGTACAAGTCCCAGAAGAACCAGATTGGCAAGATATGCCAATATATACAGCCTGGTAAACCACAGGTAATCCAATAAAGATATGAAAACCATGGCTATTATACCGCCAACCATACCGGCTATCTGCTTGTTTCTGGATGAAGGATCCGCAGAGCTTATGGCCATTATTCCGATTGTAGTTAATGCGATCACCATTATGACAAGCATAAAATCATAATCAATGATCCTGTATTTTTTAATATAATTCATAGGATTCCTTAGTCTGCATTGGTTGCTCCATCCTGAAGAGTCTGAGCTGTCCCGGATATGATATCTTCTTCATCCCTAAGCTCAAAGTAATAAGAAAGGGCTTCCTTAGTGATCTGAGCAGCATAGCTCGATGTATAACCATATGCAATACGTGTTGCTATTGCAATCTCCGGCTTTTCATAAGGTGCATAGCATACAAACAGTGAATGGTTAGGTCTGTTGGAAGATTCCTGCGCGGTACCGGTCTTTCCTGCCACAGTAACTCCAAGATTGGAGTAGTATGCCTTGTCCTGAACAACCTGTCTCATTCCTGTATGAATTGCATTCCAATAGGAATTAGACATATCTATTGTATTTCTGACTTCAGCGCTATAATCTTCCAGTAGATTTCCGTTTGAATCTGTGGTCTTATCAATGAGTGTAAGCTTGTAGCAGGTTCCATTATTGGCTACAGTTGTTACATATCTTGCAAGCCCCACTGTAGTATAGGAATGAGTACCCTGACCAATAGCAGATCTTACCGCGTCCTGATCTGAAACCTGAGGCTCAGACTCGGCTATTTCAATACCCGATTTTTCAGAAAGGCCATACATATCAGCATAAGTAGCAAGCTTTTGAAGACCAGTATCCGGTGAGTAGTTATTTCCCACAAGCCCTAATCTGTAACCTACTTCATAGAAAAATACGTTGCAGGAATTCCTTATTCCTCCGGTAACATTAAGGCCACCATGGCCACGGGGATGTATCCAGCATTTAGGGGCAGGATTTAACTTATCAAATTGTCCTCCGCAATAGATAACCGAATCAGTTGTTATTACGCCTTCCATAAGACCTGCTGTTGAAGAAACCATCTTAAAGGTGGATCCGGGAGCAGTCTTCTGCTGGGTGGCATAATTATATAAGGGATTTGAATTGTCACTTCTAAGCTTTGCGTAATAAGCTGCATCTACACCGTTTGCCATAAGGTTGTTGTTATATCCGGGATATGAAACCAGGGCTAGTACATCGCCTGTATTTACGTCAGTAACAACCATGGAACCTGTACAAGGGTCCAGAGCAAGCTGGGCCGGAGTGATATCAAGATTTGATATCCTGTTGAGCATGAAGGTGTAAGGCGACTCTCCGCCTCTCTCCCATACCGAGCGTTCATCAGGATCCATATTGATGGCATCCTGCTCAAGAAGAAGGTTGCAGACCTGGGTTCCGGATATGTTTCCGTCAAGGAGCAGATACTTATATAATCTTGTCTGGAAGTCGTAGTCCTCTTCCAGTGTCTTCTCAATATAATTAACTACATGACCAAATATCTCTTCTGAATCGGCGTACTGGTTATCAAGGCTTAACTTGGATACATCAACCCAGTTCATGGCGATTGTATATTTCAGATATTCGGCAAGTGATATTGTCTCATCTTTGGTCCATGCGATGTAAACGGTGTCGTCTCTGTCAACCTTGGATGAATCGATGATACCGTTGGAATATAGCATTGCAGCGATATGACTCATATACCACTGATATTCCTTGGTCAGATTCTCATAAGGTGTATGGGTCTCTGTCAGCTCGAGCCTTAACTTGTCAAGCACAGCACTGTTCTTGGCTACAAACTGTTCATAGACAGCTTTTTCTGTTTCCTTTGCATTTGCTGCACTGAAATGGCTTATATCAACTACGTCGTTATCAAAGATTGCGTAGTAAACATCATATATAGGAATGACGATATTGCTGGAACTGGATGTTGATGAGAACGTGTAAGTCTTTACGTTCTGGATCTTTGATGCCAGGATTCCTGCAAGTGACTGCTCAATAATGTTGTAGCATGCCTCAGTTAGGTCTTTATCAATTGTCAGATAAACGTCATTACCTGCAACGGCATCAATATAGTTGCTGGTCTCAATTACCTGTCCGGTATTATCAACGTAAACAGTCTCTGAACCTTTGGTTCCCTGAAGAACGCTCTCCATTGCCTGCTCAATACCCGATTTACCAACAGTATCATTCATGCCGTAGCTGGGATTTGTCAGGGACAGAGTCGCAAGCTCATCCTCGGAAATCTTGCCTGTGTAGCCAAGTAGCTGTGAGAAATACTCAGAATCTACGTATTTTCTGGCTGTGCTCTCTTCTATGGATACACCTTCGAGAAGATCGGCATTTTCCATGACATCAGCAACGGTTTTGTCGCTTACATCAGATGCAACAGTTGTATCAATGTACTTCTGATAACTGTTCTGACTCATGTTGTATCTGATGTTGAGGATCTTAAGAGCCTTGGACTTGGAATAGCCCTTCATGGCAACAAAATCACCTGTCGCCTCGTCATTATCGCCGACCTTGAAGCTCTTACACATATCTTCTACAACTTCGTCAGCTGTTTTGGTCTTTTCCTCATACTTAAGATCGTTAATTGAGCTGTGTCCATAGACATCCGCGAGAAATCTTAAAAGCTGGTTACCTTCAACGGTAAATTCAAAGCTGTTGGCGTCATTTAAAATGATATTAAAATCCTGATCGACGCTGTCTCCGTTCTTTTCGATGATATCGATAAGCTTATCAAGAGTTGCATTGATCGCCTTACTTTTTCCTGATCCGGACTTATATACATCTTCTATAGTTACGGAATTGGCCAGTTCATTGTAGGCAAGAAGATTACCGTTTCTGTCATAGATATTTCCTCTGGCAGCTGCAATGGTCTTTTCTTTCTTGATCTTTAACTTGAAGGAATCCAGATAGTACTGTCCGTTTATAA